>Ga0123339_10000571_pt1 | contig 28407 bp, 26 predicted proteins | sample lystaG_FD_89956 | JGI IMG/M metagenome (GOLD analysis project Ga0123339, IMG submission 89956) | Glacier valley bacterial and archeal communities from Borup Fiord, Nunavut, Canada, to study Microbial Dark Matter (Phase II) -... | ecosystem: Environmental > Aquatic > Freshwater > Ice > Glacier ...
AGCGCTTTCAAATTTCAGGTGGACGACCCGGCAAGGGCCGCTGCGCTGCTGCAAAGCCTGCCGTTCGTCAACCGGGCGTATACCCGCGCGGGTCACACCATCGCGCACCTCGAGAGCGATTTCGACGTTTCGGGCGCTCTCTCGAGGTTGCTGGGCGAGGACGTGAGAGTGATGGAGGTGGGGCCGGATTTGTTCGATTTATACGACTATTACCGTGAACGGGTGGAGATGTGAGCGGGCAGACCACAGACCTCAGAAGTCAGACGACAGAGCGTAAGCAAATGCGTTTGCTCGAGCATCTAACGCACCTTTAATTCTTCTTGGACATTCTCAGCCTCACCTCTAAAGTCTGAAATCTGCCGTCTGAAGTCTCACCTTGCCCAAACCTCAAAAGGAGATTTTCCCCTTGCTCAGCCTCATCCTTCTCGAGTTTCGCAAACTGCTGGGCTACCGTTCGGTGCGTCTGGCGCTGGTCATTTTGTTTCTGCTGCCCTGGATTTGGAGCTTTTCGACAGCTCTCCTCGATGATTTAAAATTCGTGTTTGTCAGCATGTGGCAAATGCCTGCACTAGTCTTAACCGCCGTCATGCAATTCATCTTGCCTCTGCTGGTCAGCATGACCGCCGCCGAACTTCTCGGTGCAGAAGTTTCTGCGGGGACACTCGCGCCGCTGCTGTTGCGTCCGCTCGAGCGCTACAAAGCCCTGGGTGCCAAGTATGTGGTGGCGCTGCTCTACCCCCTTTTACTTTTGGTCGCACTCTTGCTCTCAAGCCTGCTGGCTGGAGCACGCTTTGGCGTGGGCGGTTTTATAGGGGGAACCGGCTTTGGGGTTGGAGCATTCATTGGAGAAGGTCCGCTCGAACCACTACAGGCGCTGGGTCAGATTGTGCAGGCGTTCCTTATCGCTGGGGCCACCCTCGCTCCTATCGCGGCACTCGCGCTGATGTTCACAGTAATTTTCATGAACACAGCAGCAGCGGCTCTGGCCACTATCGTTACGCTCAACATCATGCGGCTGCTGGCAGTTAACTTTCCCGTGCTCAAAGCTTGGATGCTTACCAACTATTTAGATGTTTATGTGGGGACACCTGACACACTGCTCAAGGCGCTGATAATTTTACTGCTCTACACAGTAGCAATAACGGCGGTGGGACTCTTCGTGTTCGAGAAAAAAGATTTGTAAGCCTCGAGCGAGAGCCAAAAGGGACGCCGTTCGAGCGTCCCTTTTTCATTAGACCCTCGGGCACCCGTCAGCGCCCGCCCAGAAAAGCCCGCCGGGTGGCCTCGAGCAGCGGATTGGCCGGAACGCGCCCCGGTATGTACCCTTGGTTCACGTTCCACAAAATCACCCCGCCCAATCCCTTCTGGCGCAGGTACTTTCCCTTCTCGAGGATAGAGGCAGCGTCCTCAAAGCTCAGGTAAGTGCAGCCTTTGGGGCCGCTCGGCTGGGCAAAGCTCAGGTACGGCACCCGCGCGCTCGAGTCCCATTTGCGCGTGCCCAGCCGGGCGTACTGGGTCACGATGTTGGCGTAGCTGAGGTCGTTGTCGTCGGCCAGCAGCTTGGCTCCCCCCGGTTGGGTACCCACGGTGTCCTCGAGCGGACCCTGAGCGGGCGCGCCGTAGCAGATGCCGTAAAAGCCGATTCCGATGCCCAGTTTGGCGGCGGGAATTCCGGCCTTGAGGTAGCCCTGAACCGTCAAATCCACCGAGGTGGGCGTGTTGGGGGTCTGGCCGTACAGCGGCGAGGAATGCCAGGTCTTCCAGCCCTCGAAAGCGAAGCCCATGCCGTAGGTCATCAGGTTGAGCTGGTCGAGAAGGGGCGCGAGCTGAGCGTAAAAAGCGCGGTTGGCCGGGAAGTTGAGGTTGTCGGCCCCGTCCGCCGGAAAGGTCATCAGCGTTCCGGGCAGCTCTTTACGCAGGGTCCTGACCAACTCGAGCAGCAAGGGTTGGTCTCGAGGCTCGAGCGGTTCCCAGTCCAAATCCAGGCCGTCATAGCCCTCGCGCTTGACCAGATTTTTGAGGCTCGAGACTAAAGTTGCTCTCGCCGCGCTCGAGGTGGCGGCGTACCACATCGGCCCGGTGTCTTGTCCGCCTAGCGTGGCCAGCACCTTGCGCTTGTTCTGACGCGCCGCCTGCACCAGCACCTTGCGGTCTGCGGCGCTGGGGGCCAGACCCGCGTCCAGCGTTCCGTCCGCTCGAGGCACGAAAAAGCCCACCGCCAGATGAGTTAGGCCCTTCCAGTCAATGGCGCTGGGCGGCTGACGGTCTGCGAGGTAGCCCATATAATAGCCCATCACCCACGGACTCGCTTTGCGAACGGCGCTCGAGGACGCACCACTCGAGGAACCCGTGAACCCCAGGGCAGTCAGGAGCAACAGTGCAATGGAAAGGCGACGTTTCATAGCATCTCCCGCTGATTTTCATCCCAAAATCTGTCGAATTCGCTCGAGCCGACCACCTTTTTCAAATATCACAGTTTGGACATTACAGTTTGGCTTTTTCTGTTGTCCGCCGTCTGAACTCTGCCGTCTACTTTACCTCGAGCGCGGCGTTCAAAGCATTAAACCCGGTGGCCTCCTCCCACACGCCTGCGTTGGCCAGACGGACGCTGTAAGCCGCTTTGCCCCCGAGCGACGCCGTAGGGTCGGGCAGGTTGAGCAGCACGTTATACGTCCCCGCCTTGAGCGACACAGGTAAAACCACCTTCAGCTCGAGCGTCTTGGTTTCGGCGGGACCGGGCAGGAACAGGCGAACGTCCACCACGGGTTTCACCTCGAGCCGCGTGACCGCCCTGGAAGCCTTGTTTCTCAGCACCAGCTCGAACTTGCGCGGGTTATAGGGCCGGGCGTAACCATCGTTGCTGAGTTTGAGCGAAACCTGGAGGGCCGTCCCCTTGCGGGCGCTTACGGGCAAAGCCACCTCGAGCAGCCGAAAGCGGTAGCCCAGATGCCGCCGAATTTCGCTCAGGCAGCCCTCCTTGTTCCAACGGGTGTAGACCTCCTCCAGGTAGCCCCGGTTGAGCGCGCTGTAGTTCATTCGGGCCAGCTCGAGCCGAGCGTTGGCACAGCCAATGTAAGGCTGGGCGTCCAGGGCCGCGTTGCAGGTCTCGCCACCCTGGGCCACAAAACGGTTGTCCAGCGCCAGATAGCCCTTGAGCGCTGCTCGAGCGGCGGGGTCGTCAGGATAGGTGCCCCAGTCGGTGTCGGAGGCCAGAAAGCAGTCGTTGTGCGCGCCCATTCGCGCTCTAAAGCTGCCGCTGTACGCCTCAAGCGGCTCGAGCGGAGCCTTGCCCAACAGTTGCTGTTTGTAGCGTGGGTAGCGCATCGCCACCATGCGCTCTTTGGGCAGAGCCTCGAGCAAACGGTTCACGATGGCTCTGGAAGCGGCGTTGACCTGGGCGCTCGGCTCGGGGTCCACCAGCGCGTGGGTGCTGCTGTGCCACTCGCCCCAGGCTCCCACGAAGCCCGTTTCCACAAAAGCAATGACGTCGGCGTTGTCCCGCCAAAGCGGCTCGAGCTGAGAAATGTGCGCCAGGACCTGACCCAGCGGCGCATCGGGGTCCCGGTAGGGGTAGCTGCCGCCCTGCGGAAAGTTGTAGGCGAAGCGGGGGATGGCTTTGAGGCCCGCCGCCCAGACTTTGGCCAGCTCGCCCCGGATGTACTCGAGGGCACCCTCTGAGAGGGCTTGGTCCCGAAACTCGTCTATCAGAAAGTACAGCCGCAGGGTAGAGACGCCCTGGGAACGCAATCGGCTCAAGGCTTGCGGCTCGAGCGGGATGCGCTCGTTTCCCAGCCACATTGGCGCTTCCTGCTGGTAAAAGCCGCGCTCGGGGTTGGCAAAGTTCTCGCTCGAGGGGGCGTAAGTCACCCGCACCCGCGCCTCATGCTCGAGCGGGGCACCCTTTGGGGCGGGAGCCGCGCTCGAGGGCGTGAGCTGACAGGCCACCAGGGTGAGCGTCAACAGGGTCAGCGTCAACAGGGTCAGAAGGGTGGGTTTCATGGGTGCTCCTCGGGTCAAGCCAAACGCTCTGCGCCCCAGCACGTCGCCGACCAGCGCCCCTTTTAACCTTATTTGAACCACTGCGTGCCGCTGTAGGGTGCGGCTGTCCCACTCGAGGACAGCTTCACCGTCACCCCGAGGTCGTTCACCCCGCTGCCGTCCCACACCCCTGCGTTGGCGAGTCGGATGGCGTACTCGGGTCGGTTATACAGGCTGGGCAGCGGGTCGGGCAGCACCAGTCCCAGCTTGTACGTTCCAGCGGGCGCGCTCGAGGGCAGGCCACCTTCCACGCTCACCGTGTAGCTCGAGCCGGGCAGCCAAAAGTGCGGGTCCTGGTTGGCCATCCGCTTGCCCTCGAGCCGCAGGGTGTAGACCTGCCCGCTCGAGGTGTTTTGCAGGTTGATTTCCACCGGGCGTGGGTTATAGGCGGCTGCGTAACCGTCGTTTTTAAGGGTGAAATTCAGTTTCAGGCTAGAGCCAAGTTGGGCGCTCACCGGAAAGCGACCCTCGAGCAGTCGGTAGCGGTAGCCCAGCTTCTGACCCATCTCGCCGAAGCAGCCGTCCCGCTTCCAGCGGGCCACCGCCGACTCGGGGTCGCTGGGGTTGTAGTCCACGTTCATGGCGCTCCAGCACATCTTTGGCAGTAGCGTTTTCATGCGCTCACAGCTCGCGTGCTGGCCCGCCACATAGCCGTCGCCGTCTTCATCGCCGCCGCAGGACCCCTCGCCGGTGCAAGGGTCGCCCGGTTCACCGCTCTGCACCACGAAGCGGTTGTCCTGCTCGAGAAAGTTCAGCAGCTCCGGGGCGTTCTGGCGCGGACTCCAGAAGGTGCCGCCGTTCCACTCGCCGCACACCAAGCAGTCGTCGTGCTGGCCCCAGCGGGCGCGCACGCTGCCGCTGTAAGCCTCGTTCGCCTCGAGCGGAGCGGTGGGTTTGAAATCGCTCGAGCCGAAATACTCGAACTTGAACACCGGGTAGCGCACCGCAATCATGCGGCTCTCGGGCAGCACCGCCATCGCTTTTGCCACGATGGCGCGGGTAGCGTCGTTGATGCGGCGGGTGCCCGGTTCCACCAAGCGGTTGCTCGAGCTGTGCATCTCACCCCAGCAGCCGATGAAGCCCAGGTCCATAAAAGCGATGACGTCGGTGTTGCGCTCGAGAGTGGGTTTGAGCTGCTCCAAGTGGCCCAGCACGCGCTCGAGCGAGGCGTCTGGACCCCCAGCGGCCAGTTGTACACGAAGCGCGGCACCAGCTTGACCCCGGCAGCCCGCGCCGCGCCGAAGTCGGCCTCCAGACGCGCTAAAAACGCGCTCGAAAGCGGAGTGCTACGGAACTCGGCGATGTGGTAGCGCACCATCATCAAGGTGATGCCCTCGTCGGTGCGGCGGCGGGTCAGCTCGGCCTGCTTGAGCGCGGGGGTCCAGGCGGTGTAGTCGTACTTCTCGAAGTTGCCGGGGGTGTCGCAAAAGCCCCACGGGGTGTTCTCGGGCCAGGGCGCGGCCAGCGACGACGCGAAGCCGCGCTCGGGGTTGGCAAAGCTCTCGCTCGAGGGGGCATACTGCCTGACCCGCACCGCCTCAGTCTCTAGTTCGGTTTCCCCACGTGGACTCCGGAAGGCAGGTGAAGCGGGTTTCTGGCAGGCGGTGAGCACAAGCAACAGGGTCAGGGCAGTTTTCATGTTTACCTCTCGAGCAAATCGGGGTGTGGCCCTCAGCGGGCGCTGAAATCCTGTTCACCGGTCCAGGGCTGGACTACGTTGCTGTAACTGCGCTCCAGCGGCGTGAAGGTGACGCCCTCGAGGGTTGGGGTGAGGGTGCCGCTCCAGCCGTAGGGAACCACGCAGTCGTAGTTGCCCAGGTCGTTGTAGACCACGCAGGCGGACTCTTTGCCCTCTAAGTCGTTGAACCCCGACAGGATTTTGGCGCTCGAAAGCCCTTGACCTCCCTGCGTCACCCGCCCACCGATGTCCACCTTGCGGTCATATTCGACTTTTGCGCCGTCCACAAAACCCACGATTTCAAAGCCCAGCGGCTGGCCTGCGCTCACCTTGTCCCTGGCCGAAACCAGCGCGGCCTCGAGTCCGGCGGGAACTTTGCCTTTCCACCAGTCCGCGTTTTCGCCGTAAACCCAGACGTACTCGTCGGCGTTTTTTAAACTGTAGTAAACGTTGTGCTCGAGCAGTTTGAGGCGCTCGTCGGCATTTTTGAGGTAAAAGCCCACGAAGCGCGGCGAAGCCCACAAATTCAGCACCCCGTCCAGATACACCCCGTAACCCAAACTCGCACTCGAGGCATATTTGCCCCAATTTTCGCTCGAGAGGACGCTGCCCGCACTCTTGAAGAAATCCTTACTTTTGAGGAAATCCTGTTCACTCAGAAAGTAGTAAGAGTTCTCGGTGCCGTCAATAAAAGTTTCGCCCTGCGCCGCGTCGAACCAACCTTCCACAAAGGGCAGCAGCAGCGCGTAATCGGCCTGCTCGAGCGCCCCGCCCGCTTCCTCGAGCTGGGTCTTGAGCAGGGTCAGAAACCAGAACGATAAAATCTTGGCTCCGGGTAACTCGGCGTGAACCGCCCGAATAAAGCTGCGTCCCCGCTCACGTACCACGCTCGAGACTGCATTGAAGCTCTTACCACCGTAGTTTTCTGGAGTGTAGCGCCACGGACTCAGGCCGTAAGGTTCCGGGTCGAACACCAGACCCACAAACTTTCCAGCGGCAGCGGTTTTGGCGAAGTTGCGAACATTGCTCTCGGTGGCCTGCCAGTCCGCGCTCGAGAGCCAGTTCCAGCCCGGCTCGAGCCGCACGGTCATGACCACAAAGTTGTGGGTCAGCGACTTGAAGGGCGTGGCGCGAAGGTTGGCCTGGTCGCCCTCGAAATCCTTGTCCGGGTAAGCCACCTTGTTGAAGACATCGCTTCCGGTGGCCAGCCGCACGGTTAAGCCCCCAAACGGCTTTTGCTCCATCTGCGCGATGTTGTCGCGCACAAACCGCGAACTGGGATTGTTCCAGCCGTAGTCAATCAGGGTCTTGGTCAGGGTACCGCTGGGTGTAGACGTGGGCGTACCCGTACCAGGAGGAGACGCGCTCGAGCTTTTACAACTCGACAAACTCAGGAAACCGCAAACCGCTATCCAGAAGCTTCGTTTCATCATCCTCTCCTCGAGATTGTCGGGTGTGGGCTTGTCGGGTGTGGGCTTGTCGAGTGTGGCGCTCAGGTTTCTGGCGCTCCGCAAAGAAACTGTCCTCTGACACGGAAAAAATGCCAAAGAGCGCTTCGGTGAAGACAATTCGTTAAGGTAATCTAACCCGACTTTCTATGCACTGGATGTCGATTGATTAAATTTATGTGATTTGAAATACAAATTATTTATGGACGACTTGAGGGCCGTCGGGCTTGCACCACCATGAAATAACTGCTCGAGTCCAGCGGCGCGCCCTCAAAACTACCCCTGATTTTGATGCTCTCAAACCCGGCACTCTTGAGCATCCAATCGAGTTCAAAACAGGTGAAATAGCGCTGCTCCAGGGTGTGAAAATGGCGCTCGAGCCTGCCGTCGAAGTCGGCGGTGTCCACAAAGTACTGGGTGTAGGCCATCTGCTTTACCCGGTCAATGCGCTGGAGCACGAACACGTCGGTCCTCGAGCCATCTGGGTCGAAAAAAGTTTCGCCCTCGTGCTTGAGGACCCCCTCGAGTCCAAAGTTGGGCACGTACAAATCGAGCGCCAGGGTTCCTCCCGGCTCGAGGTGGGCGTAAATCCGCTCGAGCGCCCCCGATTGGTCGGCGGGGGTGTACAGGTGCATAAACGCATTGAACGGCGCGATGACGAGCGGAAAAGTGCGCCCCAGGTCGAAGCTTCGCATGTCGCCCTGAACCAGCTCGAGGTCCAGATTTTCCGCCGCCGCCTTGCTTTGAGCGCGGGCCAGCATCTCCCTTGACAGCTCGAGGCCAACAATTTTCACACCGCGCCGCGCTAGGTGCAAGGTCACGCGCCCGGTGCCGCTTCCCAGCTCGAGTACCGATGAAACACCTTCGGCCAGCTTGGTGTAAAAGTGCAGGTCGTCGCGGTAGGTGTGGTACTGGAGTTCGTAGAGGGAGGTTAAGGAGTCGTAGTTCATAGTTGGTTTTGAGTGATGAGTTCTGAGTGGTGAGTTTTGAAACCCCGCTGGAGGCGTTCTTTCTCACCCCTCACCTCCTCACCTCCTCACCTCCTCTCGAGCGAAGCTCCTCCTTCTTGCCGTACCGCCGCATCAACTCCTTACGCGGCATCCAGGCCAACTGCGGAATCAAAATATTGCGGTTGGGGCGGCTCGAGTAAATCCAGCGCAGCGCGTTGTTGGCCAGCCCACCGAAGCGGTTGGCCCAGTCGTTTGGTGCATTCGAGACCTGAAAGCCCAGACTTTTGAGGATGCCCGCGTAAAAAGTGACGGCGTAGATGCCCTGAGCCTGTGCGTAACGCGGGCTGTGCTCGAGCGCGCGCGCCACCTCGCCCAGCGAAAATTTGAACTGGCGCAGCGCCACCATCGGCTTTTCGGCCACACCCACCAGCCGGGGACTGTGCAAATGAATCTCGGCGTAGGGAGTTCCAGCGGGCACGCTCGAGCCGGGCACACCCGGAAAGCTTCCTAACCCGATTCTGAGCAGGCCGCTCGAGTGCTGGGTTAAGGCGTCAATCCCGTTTTTGCGGTCCCAGGCGCGGTCCTGAGCTGTAGAGAGCCGCTGCATCACGTCCCGGAGGCCGCCCATTCGCAGGCCGTGCATTTCACTCAACGTTTTGGCTGTGTAGCCGCGCTTTTTCATCTGCTCGAGCAGTCTGGGCAGCACCTGCACACAGTTTTTAGCTCCCAGTGAGGCGTCGTGCATCACCACCACACCCCCCGGCTCCAGAGCGCTCAAAATCCGCTCGAGCACGTCGTCGGGCGTGAACTGAGCGTGCCAGTCGTGCGCCTCGATGGTCCAACCCGCCGCCTCGAGTCCGGTCTGGCGCAATCCCAGCCAGGTAGCCGCCGTGTAAACGCCGTGTGCGGGCCTAAAAAAACGCGGCGAGGCCCGATAGGTGCCGTTTTCGCCAAGACGGGGCCTAAAACCCGTGACCTCGAGCAGCGCTTGCAATCCTTTTCGCATGTCCTGCAAGGTGTCCCAGGGCGTCCGCAGCCATGCTGCCCGGTGGGTGTCGCCGTGAACACCCAGTTCGTGACCGCGCTCGAGCATCTGACGAACCAGTTCGGGGTGCTTGCGAACCTGTTCACCCAGCACAAAAAAAGTGCCCCTGGCACCTGCCGCCTCGAGCGCGTCGAGAATCTGCGGGGTCACTTCGGGGTCGGGGCCATCGTCGAAGGTGAGTGCCACCTCGGGCTTCTGACCCGAACCCCGGCGGTAAACACCCACGCTGGCCAGTTGCATGGCTATAAGAGGCAGCAGGTAATATCCGCCCAGCGCGGCGAGCAGGGCCAGGGTCAGGGGACGTTTCATAAGTTGGCTCGAGTGTAGCGGTTTGAGCATCTGACGATGCCTGCAACCGTCGAACGCGGACAGGCCCGATAGGCGGCGAGGCCCAGTAGGCGGGCAGGCCCCACGGGGTGCCGTCTTGCTCAAGACAGTGCCGTTCTCGCCAAGACGTGCCGCTCTGTCCAAGACGCTCAACGTCTGTTACGTCTTTGGCGTTCGCGTTCGACGGTTGAGATGATGCTTTACCCCCACTCAACAGAGCCTCAAACCGCCGTTCTGAGTTTGCTAGCCCAGGTCTTACGAAATTTAGCCACTTTGGGCGCGACCACCATCAGGCAATACCCCTGGTAGGGGTTGCGCTTGAAATAGTCCTGGTGATAGTCCTCGGCGGCAAAAAACTCACTGAACGGCTCGAGCTGCGTGACCAGGGGGCGACCCCACAGCGGCGCGACCTCGGCCATCACCTCGAGCGCTGCCCGATGCTGCTCCTCGCCTCGGTAAAAGAAGGCCGAGCGGTAGGACTCGCCTACGTCATTGCCCTGACGGTTGAGCGTGGTGGGGTCGTGGATGCTGAAAAACACCTCGAGAATTTCTTTGAGGCTGATAATGTGCGGGTCGAACGTCACCTGAATCACTTCGGCGTGTCCGGTGGTTTCACTGCACACCGCTTCGTAACTCGGGTTCCGGGTGTGTCCGCCGGAGTAGCCGGATATCACATCGGTCACGCCCTCGAGTTCGTCGTAAACCGCTTCCAGACACCAAAAGCAACCGCCGGCCAGGGTGACTATTTCGCTCATGGCTCGAGTGTAGCCCTCCTCGAGTGGGCGCGCAGTTAGCTGAGGCACGGTTAGCTGGAGTACGGTTAGCTGGTGAACCGTGTCAGCGGAAAGTATAGAAAACGGTGTGTCAAAGTGTGGTCTCGAAGAGTTTACTTGTGATACAGTGGGGCGTTACCGTCCGCTCGAGGACGGTTTTTGCCGCGAACATTGGAAACTCAAAGATTTGAAGCTCGAGGGCTTCTGGAGGAACACGCAATGGCTGAAAAGAATATTGACAAACTGCTGGCCCAGACCGGAAGCAAATACACCCTCTCGGTGGTGGTGGCCAAGCGTGCTGTGCAGCTCCGGGCCGGTACGCCCAGCGTGCTGCCCAATGAAGTGCGGGTCAAGCACCGCAACTTGGTCACGGTGGCCATGCGCGAGATGGCCACCGACAAGCTCAGCGTCGGAGAGGGCCTGATTGACGAGGAACGCCTGACCGGAGATTTGCACAAGCAGCGGGTTGCCGCCGAAAAAGCCGCCCAGGAGCGCAACTACAGCAACGAAGAGTAAGCGCTCGAGTTTTAACAAAGGCGGCCTGCGGGTCGCCTTTGTTGTTGGGTACGCTCGAGCGGAACTCTTCACCTTTGAGGAGCCACCAAACAGTTTTTAGCTTGCGGACAGTCCCGAGAGGTGCCGTTCTGTCCAAGATATTACTCACCACTCACTACTCATCACCAATTACTCACTGCTGTTCCTCGAGCCACAAAAAAGCGAGACCACCGGGGTCTCGCTCGAGCATGCTAACCAATTCAGGCTTCGGCAGTCACTTCGGCAGCTTCGACCATCTTCTGCGGGGCCAGGATGGTGATGACCGCCACGGCCTTGTCCACGGCCAGCTTACAGCCTTCGGGCAGGGTGATGTCTCCGGCGCTGATGACGCCGCCAATCTCGAGGGTGCTGACATCCACCACGATTTCCTGGGGAATGCGGCGCGGACCGGGGGCCACGATGTTCAGGTTGTGAACCAGAATGTCCAGGATTCCGCCCTCGATGACACCTTTAGCTTTGCCGCTGGTGTGAACCGGAACCGGAGCCTCGATTTCCTGACCGTAGGTCACGGCGAAGAAATCGACGTGCTGGGGCTTGCGGGTGCGCTTGTTAATCTGCACCGCTTTGACCAGCGTGGGGATGGTTTCGCCACCTTCCACGACCAGTTCGATGAGGCCGTGGGTCGAGGTTTGACGGAAGATGCGGTCAAAGAGTTTGGCGTCCACGCTGAGCGACACGTTGCTGTCTTTGTTGTAGGCCACCACGGGCAACATGCCCTCGGCGAGATTTTTGGTTCCCACTCTGGGATAGGCTTTGAGTTCCATCTGCTTGCTCCTCTAAAACGGAGCCGCTCTCAAATTGTAGCGCGGTGCGCTAGGGCGGCTCGACTCGACTGAGTAGTGTACCAAAAAAGGGCACTCAAGGGCAAGAGCAGAAATCGGGCTACGGGTCCAGGGTTCGGCTCGAGAGCCAGAGGTTTCCAGTTCGGGGGCAGGCGGTCCACTCCCTATAATGCGACCATGAATCCCGATTTCATGGCAGAAGCAGTGAGAATTGCGCTCGAGAATGTCACCACAGGTGCGGGCGGACCCTTTGGCGCGGTCATCGTTAAAAACGGTGAAATTATCGCCAGGGGGCGCAACTCGGTTACCTCGAGCCAGGACCCCACCGCGCACGCCGAGGTGAGTGCCATCCGCGAGGCCGCGCGGGTTCTGAATAGTTTCAGTCTCGAGGGCTGCGAAATCTACACCAGTTGCGAACCCTGCCCGATGTGTCTGGGCGCAATCTACTGGGCGCGGCTCGAGAAGGTTTACTACGGCTGTACCCAGGCGGACGCCGCCGCCATTGACTTCGACGACCAGTTTATTTATCAAGAAATCGCTCGAGAAAAGGGAGCGCGCAAACTCGAGTTCGTGGCCCTGGGGCGCGAAGGTGCGCTCGAGGCTTTCGAGGCGTGGAGTGAGTCTCAGAGCAAAGTCAGGTACTGATGTAGAGGGCTGAGCACAAAGTCGAGCACATCCATTTGCCCCGCATAAATCCGAGTCGTGAAAAGGTTCCATCTCAAGGTTGACCGGACCACAACTCATTGAGCGGCTCGATTGTGCTCATCACACGCCTTCCTTGTAAACCCGGCTGGGATGGTAGTAGGTGGCAATCATCAGCTTGCCCAGCCCCGCCAGCGGCACCGCCAGCAGCGCGCCTAAAATGCCCATCAGGTGCAGCCCGGTCAGGATGGCCAGCGCCACCGTCACCGGGTGCAGGTTGGTGGCCCGACCCAAAATGAGCGGCGAAAAAACGTGGCCCTCGAGCTGGTTGGCCACAATTGAAATGGCGATGACCGCCACCACCTGCACCCAGCCCAGCGAGGCCGCCAGCAAGAGGGCGGGAATCAGCGCGATGATGATGCCCAGATACGGCACCAGGTTGAGCGCTCCGGCCAGAAAGCCCAGTGCCAGCGCCGAGGGCAGCCCGATGAGGGAAAACCCGATGGCCACCAGCGTGCCCACGATGAGCGCGATGATGACCTGACCGCGAAAATAGCCGCCCACCGCTTTTTCCACCAGGGTGGAGAACTCGAGCACGCGGGGTTGCCACGGCAATGGGAAAGCGTCGAGCAGGGTGCGCCCGATTTTGGGGTAGTCCAGCATGATAAACACGCTCAGAATCAGGGTGGCTATCGTTTCGGCCACGCCTCCGGCCAGTCTGAACACCCCACCAATGAGCGGACCTCCCGGCGACAAGATGCGCTCGAGCTGTGGCAATACGCTTTTGCTCAGCGCGTCGGCCAGGCCGGTGGTGGAACTCGAGAGCTGATTTCGCACCGTCTGCGCCCAGCCCACGTCGCCAAAGCCCTCGAGCGTGCTGTTGAACCAAGCCACGAGTGAGGTCGCCAGGGCGGGCAGTTTGGCGAACAGCAGTGAAAACTGGGTCAAAATGGCCACCAGCAGGGTCAGGGCCAGCGCGAACAGGGCCACGATGAGCAGCACCACCAGCGCGACCCCCAGCGGGCGGCGGACCTTGCGGCGCTCGAGCCACACGAGTAAGGGGTGGGTCAGGTAGGCAATCAGGTAAGCCACGATGCCCAGCGTGAGGATGGTCAACACTTCGCGGAAGGTCAGGTATAAAATCCACAGGAACAGCAGCGCGACCCCAACCCGAACGTAAGGGTTGCGCCACACCGCCCGGAAGGCGTCTAAGAGCATGGCTCACTGTATACCGAACCCGACACTCCTACCTCTTTACCAAATCAGGCGTTCCTGCGTTCTCATCCGCTCGAGCCGCTTCAGGCTTCATGATGATGCTCATGAACTTCCCCGCTCGAGCGCTGGCCGTTGTGCTTCTCACTGTGCTGATGTCCTGCGGCACCCTCGAGCTTCAGCGGCAAACCCTGAACCCTTTTACCTTGAACACCGACCTCAAGGGCGAACTGTTCACCGACGCCTCGAGCCAGGTGGCTTACCTAGCCGATTCACAGTTCAACCAGCAGGTTCCGTTTTTGAAGGTGAGGGTGCAGGCACAGGTCAAATTCGCTGCGCTGACCCCGGTGGGTCCGGTGACGCTCAATTTTTATGCCCGCTCGAGCAAACCCGAAACCTGTGAGCTGTACGGCGTCCGCTACTACGTGTGCGACAACGAACCTGTGGGAAACAAAATCGGAACCGTGACCTTGAATCCCGGTGAAAGCAAAACTGTGCTGCTCGAGGGCAGCGCGCTGGACGACGCGGTGGGCAGGGGGGTGGGCTATCTGGGCCTTCAGCTCGAGTCGGGACGGCTCTACGCCACCGACACGCTCGAGTTTAATCCGGTGGTAGCCACCGCCTCGCTCTAAAATTTAAGAGTAAGCGGCGGTCAGCCCCTCGAGCTTGTCCAGAACGTCCTTTGCTGGGTTCATCGGGTTGACCTTTTTCCAATGAAAGGCTACTTTGCCCTGCGGGTCTATCAAAAAAGTTTGGCGGTCCGCCACGCCGAACAGCCCGGTGAGACCCCCCATCACCCCATACGCTCGAGCGATTTCTTTTTTGCTGTCCGGCAAGAGCGGAAAACTCAGCGAACACTTTTCACGCATCTTGGCCTGGGCTGCCTCGGTGTCGGTGCTGACCCCAATCACTCGAGCGTTCAAACGGGAAAATTCCGGCAGCGACGCTTCAAAGCGCTGAGCCTCTATGGAACACCCTGGCGTTCCGGCTCTGGGATAAAAGTAAAGCACCGCCCAGAAACCGCGCAAACCCTCGAGCGAAACGTGTTCGCCGTTGTCGCTGAGCGCCGAAAACGCGGGGGCCATCTGTCCAGGGGTTGGGGTCATGGCCCAATTTTAAGGCTTCACAGGGCGCTCGAGTGTGGGTAATAGCTCGAGGTTGCCCGTAAAAATTTAGGACAGCCGCGCCTTGAAATCCTGATAGGTGAACTCGCGCACGGTCTCGAGCGTACCGTCCTCGCGCAAAATGGCGATGTCGGGGTGCTTGACCCCGTTGAAAAAGGTCGTCTTGACCATAGTGTAGTGAATCATATCCTCGAAAACCAGCTTCTGGCCCACCTCGAGCGGTTTATCAAACGAGTAGGTGCCGATGATGTCGCCCGCTAAGCAGGTGCCGCCGCCCAACTGGTAGGTATAGGGCTTTTCACCCGCTTCACCCGCGCCCAGAATGTCGGGGCGATACGGCATCTCGAGGGTGTCGGGCATGTGCGCCGAGGCGCTGACATCGAGAATGGCGAGGTCCATGCCGTTGTGCAGGGTGTCGAGCACGCTCGAGACCAGCCAACCGGTGCGCCAGCCCACCGCTTCTCCCGGCTCGAGAATCACGTCCACGCCCCACTTCTCGCGGAACTGCCGAACGACCCGAATCAGGCGCTCGACGTCGTAACCCTCCTGGCTGATGGCGTGACCGCCGCCCATGTTGACCCACTTCATGCGGGGCAAGAACTCGCCAAATTTTTGCTCGACGGCCTCCAGGGTGCGCTCGAGCGTGTCCGACCCTTTGGCACTCAAGGTGTGAAAGTGCATTCCCGAAATCCCCTCGAGCAGCTCGGGCCTGAACTCGGCGCGGGTCACGCCCAGCCTCGAGAACGGGATGGTGGGGTCGTACATCGGGGTCGCGTTTTCCGAATACTCCGGGTTGATGCGGATGCCCGCCTCGATTTTACGCGGCGCAGCCTCGAGCATCGGTTTAAAACGCTCCCACTGAGCGAAACTGTTGAAACTGATGTGGTGGGCCAGCTCGAGGAGGCGGGGAAACTCGGCGTCGGTATAGGCGGCGGCGTAAACGTGAACCTGGCCGCCGAAGGTGTCCGCGCCCAGTTCGGCTTCCCACAGGCTCGAGGCGGTAGTTCCCTTGAGGTAAGGCCGCATCAGGGGAAAGCTGCTCCACATGCTGTAGCCCTTGAGCGCGCAGATGATGCTGGCCCCCGATTTTTGCTGCACATACTCGAGCAGTTCCATGTTGGCCCGCAGCCGGGTCTCGTCGAGCACGAAGGCAGGCGAGGGCATCGCCTGAAAATCAATGCTCTCGAGCGGACGAACAGCTCTAGCGGTAAAAATGGGGGAGGCAGTCTGGGTCATGAGTTCAGTTTAACCGCAAGGGGGCAGGTCTCTTGTACCCTAAACTCCATGCGTCCCCACCTCGAGCACGGAGCCAAACTGTTTGACGCCGAAGAGTATTGGGAGGCGCACGAAGCCTGGGAGGGGCCGTGGATGGACGCCAAAGCGCACGGCGACATGCTCGAGGCCCACTACCTTCAGGGCCTGATTCTGCTGGCAGCCGCGATTCATAAAGCCAGGGCTTATCACAATGCCAGGGGCGGACAGCTCAACTTTGGCAAGGCCAAAAAACATCTCGCTCAATTGTCAGACGACTACGGCGCTCGAGATGGAATTCCTTCGCTTTCTAGCTTGCTGCTCGAGGTGGAGCGGGCGCTCGAGGACCCTGAAGTGTTTCCGCAGCTCAGAACCGCCGAATAATCACCACCCCGGCAATCAGCAGGGCCGCCCCCAGGAGCCGCATGGGGTTTATGGGGTGGCGCGTAAAGCCCAAAACGCCAAAGTGGTCGAGCAACATGGCCACCAGCACCTGACCGGCCACCACCAGCCCGAAGTAAACCGCCACCCCTAACCTGGGCGGCAACAGAATCGAGAAGGTCACGAAGAAGATGCCCAGCAGTCCTCCGGTCCAAATCCACCATGGCGCGCTCGAGAGTTGCCGTAGGGTGGGAAGCGGCGCTCGAGTGCCCAGCGCCAGAAAAAAGAGGGGCACGGTGCCCACCAGAAACGACACAAACGAGGCCCGAAATGGGGTGCCCAACAGTTCGCGGAGCTGCCCGTTGATTCCAGCCTGAACGGTGAGAAAACTGCCTCCCAGCGCGGCGAGAAGATAAAAAACCCAGCTCATGTCCTTTGAGTTTCCATAGGGTTCAGCATACGGGGAAGGCGCTCGAGCACAACGTCTTTCAGGTCCCCTTCACTCAAAGGATATGGAAAAGGGCGACCTATCCTTCGCCCTTTTCAGACTAATGTACTGCTCGAGCTTTAGCTGAAAATCAGTTCCACTTCACCGCTTGAAAGCTCTTGGTGATGAGCTTGCCGTTCTCGAAGCTGCTGTAGCCGTTTCCCGCACCCAGGCGGCGTTGGAAGTTGTCCACGAAGTTGGTGAGGCCCGTGACCAGCTTGTTTTTCTGAGTTACGCTGAGGTCGCTGCTGGCTCCCGTGAGGGCCGTCTCAATCTGGCTACGGATGTTCTGGCGAGTTTGCGGCTGGGGTACGGCGCTGTAGCTCAGGGTGTTGGTCAGCGCCGGGAATTTGGCGGCGACAGCTTTGTACTGGGCACTGTCACTCAGACGAGCGCCGCTCGAGAGGGCGCGGGTCATGTCGGCTTCGGTGAGGGTGACGATGAGCGCCTTGTCCTTGACGGTGTAATACACGCCACTGCCTTGACTGCTGTACACCGTGACGCTGCTGCCCGCAATGGTCTTGGTGCTCTTCTTGGGGGTGCTCGAGGCTTTTCCGGTGCTGGTGGTCATGCCCAGCGAACCCGAGAGGCCAAATCCCGCGTCAATGAGTTTGGTCAAGCCCGCTCGAGCGGCGGCTTCGTCGGTCACGGCCACGTAAAAGGCGATGCCGGAGAGCGCGGCCAGCGGGTCGTTGGGGTTGAGCGTGCTGGCTTTCGCCGCCGAGCCGGTGTTGAAACTCGCGGTGGCGTACTCGTCGCCCACCCAGGCCAGCAAATCCTTCTCGAGGTCAATGCTCAGGCTCTGCTTGGCCAGTTGGTTGAGCGTTGGGGTTCCCTTGCCGCCCAAGCGAGTAATCCACGAATCCACGTAGCGGGTGAAACCGCGCAGGTTGAGTTGTCCGGCCCCAAACGAGGTCACGGTGGCGGGCACGCTCGAGACTAGGTTGAAACTCTGCCCTTTGGGGGTGAGCAGCGCGTAGAGCTGGGCGTCGCCGCCGTTCGCGTTGGGAATGAGCACGCCGCTCGAGACTACCCCGTCCGGGCGCAGCGCGATGCTTCCGGCAAACTGCCCCAGGGTCTTGAGGCTCGAGGCCAGTGCCGCACCCTCCTGACTGCCGCCCAGTGCGGCCAGACTGCGCGCCGCCTCGCCGCCTGCCGAGAAGTTGAGGTAGGCCCGCAACGTGCCCGCGCCCACGGTGTTCATGGCGCTCGAGTAGGCGGGGCTGCTCAGCAAGCTGCTGCTGCCCTTGCCCGCCACGCCCTTGAGGAAGTTCCGCAGCAGTTGCGGGTTGTTGCTCAGGTAGGCCACCCCGTTCTGATAGCCAAAGTAAGACGCGCTCGAGCCAGTTCCCTCCTGCACGAAGCGATAAGCGCCCTCGGCCAGCACCACCGCTTTCTTGCCCGCTTTGGGCTTGAGCGAATCGGCAAAAAACTGGGCAAAGGGTTTGTCCAGGCCCGCTTTGGGCCTCGAGACCGCCAGAATCTGTGGCTCGAGGGTTTTGGCATTCAGGTGCAGGCTGATGATGCCCTCCCTCGAGATGAAATCCAGCGGCCCGGAGAAACCCACCTTCCTGGCCTCGGCGGGCCACTCGACCCCGGCTAAAGCGAACAGGTCCAGGCTCGAGAGGTCCTTTCCGGTCTGACCCAAGCGGGCCTCGGCTCCGCTCAGGTCGCTGATTTCTAGGGTGAGCAGCGCGTCCGACGGTATGAAGCGGGCCAGCGAGGGCGCACTCTGGGCAGTGGCGGCGGCAGTGAGCAGGCTTGAGGAGAGCAGGGCAGCGGCAATCAGGGTTCGTTTCATCACGCTTTAGTCTACGCGACGACTGTGAAGAGAGTTTCTTGAGAGCGGGTTGAGAGAATTGCTCAGGTAAACTTTGCGCCTCCGGCGGGTTCTTGGGCGTTGGTTTTTGGTCGGTTTGATGTTGAGCGTTCGAGAGCAGACCAACCAATGACCAAAAACCAATGACCCGCGAGCAGGCCGCTTTCGCGTGCTGTTCTGCTCAAGACAGCTGGAGGCGTACCACTCGAGACTCCTGCTCGAGCCACCTGTTGCCTGGACATCGCAGGCACACTGTATAGCGTATGGATAGACTTACTCGCCGTTTTAGCCGGGAAGAAAAAGAAGGCAAACGCCAGAATCAAGTACAAACCCAGCAGCAGCGCGCCCTCGAGCCAGTTGGTTTCGCCGTCGCTCGAGACCGAAGCCGCGATGACCACCCCGGCCACCACCGCCGCCAGCTCGAAGGGGTTGTGCAGCACCAAATCCATTGGCTTGCCCACTAAAAGCGAAAGCAGCACCAGCAGGGGGGCCACCAGCAGCGCCACCTGAATGGTGCTGCCCAGCGCGATGGTCACGGCCAAATCGAGCTTGTTTTTCATGGCAAAAAGAATGGCGCTCGAGTGCTCGGCGGCGTTGCCGATAATGGGCAAGATGATGATGCCCACGAAGAACTCGGACAGGCCCAGGCTGGCGGCGGCTGGCTCGAGCGCGCCCACCAGAAATTCGGACATCAGAGCGACTAATACTGTTGCGCCCAGCAGCACACCCACCGCCACTGGAACGCTCCACTTGGTGTCGTGGTGAGCGTCGTCGTCGGCGCTCGAGAGCAGGTCTTTATGACTCACCAGTGAAAAATACACGTTGGCGGCGTACATCAAAATCAGAATGACGGCGGTGGCTATGCTCATGGACAGGTCCACGCTCGCCGGGTTGCCCACCCCCGCGTAACCCCGCGCCCCGATGTCGAACAGCGCGGGAATCATTAAGCCCAGCACGCTGACAAACAGCATCGAGGACAGCAGACGGGCGTTCTGAGGGTTGAACTTTTGCGTTTTAAACTTGAAGCCACCCAGGAGCAGCGCCAGACCCAGCACCAAGAGCAGATTGCCCAGAATGCTGCCGGTGATGCTGGCCTTGACCACCTCGAGCTTTCCGGCTTGTAGCGCAAAAAAGGCGATGATGAGTTCGGTGGCGTTGCCAAAAGTGGCGTTGAGCAGGCCCCCCACCGCGCTTCCGGTGCGGGCGGCAATCTCTTCGGTGGCTTGACCCATCAAGCCCGCCAGCGGTAAAATGGCTAGCGCAGCGGCCCCGAAAATCAGCGTGGGCGAGGCGTGAAACACCCACTCGAGCAGCATGGCGATGGGCACGAAAACCAGTAAATAATTTAACATGAGAGCAGTGTAAGCCATTGGCTCGAGCCGTGCGCGACCTATGGGTGAGTTTTGGGTGAAAATGTGTGCAATCTATGTGCTCGAGTGCGAACAACCCTCACTCGGCTGCTTTGTAGCATCCCTTGCTTCGCTCTCCTTCGGGTCCTCCCAATCTGGAAGAGGGCAATACAAGAAAAACTCTCTCCCAGATTGGGAGAAGGACAGGCAGTAGAGCCGCCAGGGTGAGGGCTTTCTAGCTCGAGTAAGCCGCCCTCAGCACCTCGGCCACCTCGGGTCGGGTGAACTCGAGCGGTAAGTTCTCGCCGTCACGCAGCTTTTCGCGCACCTGGGTGCCGGACATCAGCAGGTGGTGCGCTTTGCCGTGCGGACAGGTGCGGCTCGAGACCAGCCCGGCACACTTTTTGCAGTAAAAGGTGTGCTCGAATTTGAGGATTTCGATGCCCAGTTCCTGCGGGGTGAAGGCGTCAAAAATCTGTTGCGCGTCGTAGCTGCCGTAATAGCTGCCCACCCCGGCGTGGTCGCGGCCCACGATGAAGTGCGTACAGCCGTAGTTGCGCCTCGAGAGCGCGTGCAAAATAGCTTCACGCGGACCGGCGTAGCGCATGGCCGCTGGGTAAACCCCGAACAGCACCCGCTCGGCGGGGTAGTAGTGCTCGAGCAGGGTTTCGTAAGCTTTCACCCGCACATGCGCGGGCACGTCGTCGAACTTGGTGCTGCCCACCAGTGGGTTCAGAAACAAGCCGTCCACCTGCTCGAGCGCCACTTTGTGCAGGTACTCGTGAGCGCGGTGAATAGGGTTGCGGGTCTGAAAGGCCACCACCGTTTTCCAGCCGCGTGACTTGAAAATCTCACGGGTCTCGAGCGGGGTGTAGTGATGCTCGGGGTAATCTCCTCTCGAGAGTTTGAGCAGCTTGACTTCTCCGGCCAGATTTATGTCGCCGCTGTTCAGAAGCGCTGCTACGCCGGGGTGCTGAGGGTCCTCGGTGCGGTAGACTTCGCGGGCCTCTTTTCCTTTGTCCGGCGCGTATTTCTCCGAAATCTCGAGCGTGCCCACGATGTCGCCCTCGAATTTCAGGGCAATCAAACCGTCCAGACGCGCAGAATCCTCGCTCGAGACGCCTAGCGTAATGGGAACGCTCCAGGGCGTGCCGTTGGCTAACCGCATCCGCTCGATGACGCTCAGGTAGTCGGCTTGACCCAAGAACCCGGTCAGCGGCGAGTACACCCCAGTGGCGATGAGTTCGAGGTCGGCGTACTGGCGCTCGTTCAGGTCCAGAGTCTCGAGGTGTGCATATTCGGTGGGGTCGCGCTCGAACATTTGATTCACCAGAGTTCCACCCAGCGGCAGCGGCAATGGATTGAGTGTAAAAAAAGTCATTTTTTAGCTCCGGTGTTACTAGTTGTATTTTGTGGCTCGAGTTTGAGAGTTTGAGCAAGGCTTTGGCTCGAGCAGATTGAGCTAAGCGCTGATTACGAATCGCTGAGTGCTGTGCCGACTGCTGAATTCAAACCGCTTTGTCGCCCACCCACAACCCACATTCCACTTTTCCCTTCCCGGCCCAGCGGCCCGCCCTTGCGTCCTCACCGGGGCGCACCGCCCTTGTACAGGGCCAACAGCCCACGCTTAAAAAGCCGTCCCAGTACAGCGGGTTGACTGGAAGCGCGTGCTCGAGTGCGTAAGACTCGAGCATGTCGCGGGTCCAGTGTGCCAGGGGGTTGATACGGGTTCGCTTGCCCGCTTCCACGAACGAAATCTCGGCTCGAGTGCTGGCTTGCTCCCTCGAGCGGGCATTGAGCAGGGCGCTAGGTCCGGTCTGCTCGAGGTAAAGGTTGAGCGGTCCCACCTTGCGAGCCGCGCAGCAGCCGTCCACATCCTCGAGATACTGCGCGGTATCTGGCAAGCTGGCGCTCAAGGTGACGAACTCGAACTTAGGGCAACGCTGGGCCAGCGCGTCCCGCGTTTGCAGGGTTTCGGGAAAGTGGTAGCCCGTGTCCACGAACAGCACCTGGCCCTGGTATCCGGCTCGAGCGGCCAAATCGAGCAGCACTACGCCGTTCAGGTTGAAAGCGCTGGGCATGGTCAGGTCTGGGTAAGTTTGCATGGCCCACGCGATGACCTTGAGCGGGGAAGTTTCGGGCGTGAAAAGAGCAGATTCTGCGCTGTCTAGGGCAGTGTTCATGCGCCCACAGCCTCGCGCACGCCCAGCACGCCCAGCAATCTCGAGACGCACTCGGACACGCTCGAGCGGTCGGTTCGCAGGTGCAGGTTGGGACTTAAGGGGGCCTCGTAAGGGTCCGAAACCCCGGTGAAGTGCGCGATTTCTCCAGCGATGGCCTTCAGGTAAAGCCCTTTCACGTCGCGCGCGGTCACGGTTTCGAGGCTGGCGTCCACGAACACCTCGAGTTTGCGGGCAAAGGAGGCCAGCACCTCGTCGCGGGTGTCGCGGTAGGGGCTAATGGCGCTCACCAGCACCGTCACGCCGTGCTGCGCCAAGAGGCCCACCACGAAGCCAATCCGGCGCACGTTGGTGTCGCGGTCTTCCCTTGAAAAACCAAGTCCTTTACTCAGATTTTCGCGCACCAAATCGCCGTCCAGAATCTGCACTTTATGCCCTGCCTCGAGCAGTTTGCTCTCGAGCGCCCTCACCAGCGTGGTCTTGCCCGCGCCGGAAAGTCCGGTGAACCACACCACTTGCCCTTCTGTGTCGGATTGGCTCGAGGGTGAGTTCATACCAGAACCGCCTCTTGAACGGGTTTGACCAGAATAACGTCGGGTGAAAAGTGCTCGCCCCCGATGCGGTCCACGAAATCGGTGAAGCTCTCGAGCGGGTATTTCTGAGTTTCAAACTGCTCGAGCACGCCGTCCACATACTGTGTGAGCTGCGCGGCGGGAATGCGCCCCTTGAGTTTGGCCCCCAAGCGCTGCGCCTGACCCAGTGAGCCGCCCAGATGAACCTGAAACACCTCTTCGCCCAGGTGATTTGCACCCATGAAGCCCAAATCGGCGACCTGATAGCGGGTACAGGCGTTGGAACACCCAGTCAGGTTGAGGGTCACGGGCACGTCCAGAGCGCTGTATTTGCTCTCGAGCGCGTCAATGAGCGCGCCCATGCGGGCTTTGGTCTCGGTGAGGGCCAGACGGCAAAACTGATTGCCGGTGCAGGCGATGGTGGTGCCGCGCAAGGTGGTCTTAGGAGCCAGCTCGAGACCCTCGAGCGCCTGTGTCACGGCTTCTAGGTCTGGGGCCGCAATATTGGGAATCAGCAGGTTCTGATACGCGGTGGTGCGAACCTCGCCGCTGCCGTACTGGTCGGCCAGGTCGGCCAGCACTCGAGCTTTGTCCGGCGAGATGCGGCCCACCGTGGTCGCCACGGTCAGGTAAAAGCGACCATCCTTTTGAGGGTTGATGCCCAGCACGTCCACGCCGCCGTTGGGGGCGATGGGTGCGGCGGGTCCCCGCTCGAGAGTGCGCCCCAGGTACTCGCTTTCGACAATCTCGAGAAACTTCTCCGGTCCTAAATCCTTGAGCAGGTACTTCAGGCGGCTCTGCTTGCGGTTCTTGCGATAGCCGTGGTCCCGGTAAGCACCGGTGATGGCATGCGTCATCTCGAGCACTTCTTCGGGCGCAATGAACACGCCTAAACGCCTCGCCAAAAAAGCCACCGCGCCCAGTCCGCCGCCCACCCACACGTCGAATCCTACTTTACCATTCACCTCGTGCGCCAGAAAACTCAGGTCGTTGATGAGGTGAATCCCCTCGAGCTGAGGGGTTCCGGTGATGCTGACCTTGTACTTGCGCGGCAGGTCCTGATAATCGGGGTTTCCCGAAAACACGCGGTCCAACTCTCTCGAGAGCGGACCGACATCGAACACTTCTCGAGCGTCGAGTCCGGCAATCGGGCTGGTGATGATGGCCCGCACGGTGTCGCCACAAGCGCCACGGGTGTGCAGCCCCACGGCCTCGAGACGGTCAAAAATTTCGGGGATGTTCTCGAGCCTCAAGTAATGGAACTGAAACGCCTGACGGTCCGAAACGTCCAAAAAACCGCGCCCGAAGTCGTCGGCAATCTGGGCCACGGCCCTAAACGCCTCGCTGCTGAGGCTGCCCCCCGGCACTTTGACCCGCAGCATCAGATGGTTGTCCTCCTGGGGCCGCTGCGGATAGATGCCGTACCACTTGTACAAATCCAGCTCACCCTCGGGAATCTGCTCTATACCCTCGCTCGAGTAACGGTGAATGTCGGCTAGCACAGCTTCAAAAGGGGGTTTGGCTTTTTTCAGGGTTTCAATGTCGCTCATATCCGGCTCCTACAGCAATAAGTGATAAAAAGTGTAATCTTCTCAAACGACCAAAATTGTAATCTTGTCTAGACGCACGCTCGAGTAGACATGAAAAAAGGGCGCATGGCAAGCGCCCTTTTGGGTTCGACTCGGGGTTTCCCTCACCACCACTGAATCTCGACCTCTGGGAACTCGAGCAGGGTGGCGAACTCGCCCTCGAGCAGAATTTTCTTGCTGCGGTACTCTTCAAAGTGAGGGTCGCGGTACACCTCGAGACGGCTGGCTTTGACATCCAAAATCCAGTACTCAGGAATGCCATGACGGGCGTAGAGCGGAGTCTTGATGCTGCGGTCTTTGAGCAGCGTGGCGTCGCTGACCTCAACGACCAGAATCACTTCTTGGGGGGTGGGAATCTTGCTGGTATACCGTTCCCGCCGGATGACGGTCAAATCTGGCTGGGGAAAACTGAGCCGCTCCCCGATGGCAATAGGATTTTGAGGTGACACCATCACCGCGCTAGAGAGTTTGAATATCAACTCATTGGTTAGCTGGGTGACACCTGCATAGTGACCATCGAAGATGGGACTCAAGGGATAAATCACTCCTTCGAGAAGCTCGAAATGTTCGTTCTGTGGTAGTACGCCACCCTCGAGCATGTCCATAAACTGCTCCACCGTGAAGCGGTAGGGCAAATCTGAAGCGACAGGACGGGTCTCGAGCAGGGTCATGAGCTTAGTTTACCACCCCTGAATTTCAATATCTGGAACTCGAGCAGAATTCGCTTGCTGCGGCACTCCTTGCCGTGGGTGTCGCGCTTATGCACTGGTAGACCAGAAAAAGCCGACGTAAGCTTCCTCGAATTCGATGAGTGTCTGTACATCATCCCAACGTGGTTCTGCACACCACGCCCGCACAAAGCGCTGAGAGTCAAACATCGGCGGCACAGGTCGGTGGGCCAGCCTCCGATAGCGCAAACAGGGGTCGGCTTCCTCTCTGCCGATTTCCGCAAACTGAGGTGGGTCTTCGTAAACTGCGTCTCGAGCGGGGTAATCTAGGTCGGCATAAATTCGCTTTAAACATTGAAGGTAGAACCTCAAGAGGTCCGCACAATCCGTCTTTTCCGAGCGAAACACCACAATACTTTCTTCCGAAGAACGGTTTCCAAAGTCGTCCGGCGTGAACTCGAAGACCCGCATCGGAATCAGGCCTTGCTCGAGTTCTATGTCCAAACGGCTATAAAGTTTGTTAAGACTGAACATACCATCTATTCTCAGGTGAACTGGGCCAGCACGCCCTCGAGCCGTTCTTTTTGCGCCGAAAAGTCGAGCACCCGACGGCGCTCCTCCTCGAGCACGTCTTCTGGCGCGTTTTTCACGAAGCCCTCGTTCGAGAGTTTTCCCTGGGCCTGAGCAATCTGCTTCTCGAGTTCGAGCAATTTTTTCCTCGAGCGGCCCAGCCACTCCTGCACATCCACGGTGCGCTCGAGCGCTGCTTTCACCGTCACACTGGGCGTCACAAACGAAAGGGTGCGACCCTCGAGAGACTGCACCAAATTCACTCGAGCGATGCCTTCGACCACGTAGGCGTTTTCTCGCACCAGCGCGGTGTTTTCGCCCTCGAGAGAGAGACTCACTTTTTCTTGTGGCGACACGCCCAGCTCACTTTTCAAACTGCGGGCCGCGTTCACCGCGTCGCGCAACACCTCAAAAGCGCGGGTGGCCTCCGCGTCCTCGAGCGCGGGGTCAAACTGGGGCCAACTGTGAACCGCAATCTGGCGCTTGTGGCCCAGAGCTTCGTAAATCTCTGACGTGATGAACGGCATCACCGGGTGCAGCAGCTTGAGAATGCCCTCGAGCACGCTCGAAATGGTGGCTCGGGTGCTCGAGTTGCCCACTTTTAGGGCAGGTTTGGCCGCCTCGATGTACCAGTCGCAAAACTCGTCCCAGGTAAAGGCGTAGGCGGTGCGAATGGCCGCGCCGAGGTCGAGTTCCTCGAGCTGCGCGGTCACAATCTTCACGGTGGCGTTGAAGCGCGAAAGTATCCAGCGGTCCGCCAGGGTGAGAGAGGAGGAGAGGGGGAGAGGGGGAGAGGGGGAGATAACGTCGCTCTCTGCTGCGTCAGCCAAGTTGATCATCACAAACCGCGCCGCGTTCCACAATTTATTGACAAAATTGCGCCCCTGCTCGAACCGTCGGGGGTCGTGGCGGATGTCCTGCCCGCCGGTGGCCAAATAAGCCAGCGCGAATCTCGAGGCGTCCGCACCGTAAGCGTCAATCAGCTCGAGCGGGTCAATGCCGTTTCCCTTGCTCTTGGACATTTTCTGGCCCTTCGCGTCGAGGTACAGGCCGTGCAGCAAAATCCGCTCGAACGGCGCTTGGCCGGTGAAGTGGTAGCCCATCATCTGCATCCGGGCCACCCAGAAAAACAGGATGTCGTAGCCCGTGACCATCAAGCTGGTAGGGTAGAACTTGCGGAAATCCTCGCTCGAGGTGTCGGGCCAATCGAGCGTGGAGAAAGGCCACAGGTTGCTCGAGAACCAGGTGTCGAACACGTCGGGGTCGCGGTGGAGCGGCTTACCCTGGGGGTGAATGGGGTCGGAGTCGGGGTTCTCGAGCGGTGGCACGTAGATGTTGCCCTCGTCGTCGAACCAGGCTGGAATCTGGTGGCCCCACCACAATTGCCGCGAGATGTTCCAGTCGCGGATATTCTCGAGCCAATCGCTGTTGGTTTTGAGGTAGCGCTCGGGGTAGAGCGTCATGTCCCGCTTGCCCAATCCCTCGAGCACCCGGTCCGCCAGCGGTTTCATGTTCACGAACCACTGGGTGCTCACGATGGGTTCCACCACCGTTCCGGTGCGGCCCGAGATGCCCAGGGACACCTTGTAATCCAGCGTTTCCTTCAAATCGCCGGATTCCTCGAGCGCCCTCACCACCGCCTTGCGGCCCGCGAAGCGCTCGAGGCCCAAGAACTCGGCGGGCGTGAGGTCGGGGTTGCTGAGGTTGCCGTTCAAATCAATCACACTGGGGTGCTCGAGCGCGTGCCGCGCGCCGATTTCCCAGTCGGTGGGGTCGTGCGCCGGGGTAATTTTGAGTGCGCCCACGCCAAATTCCATCTCCACGGCTTCGTCCTGAATGATGGGAATATAGCGGTCCGTGAGCGGAATTCGCGCCTTACGCCCCACCAGATGCGCGAATCTCGAGTCCTCGGGGTGGACCGCAATCGCCACGTCGGCAAAAATCGTTTCCGGGCGCTGGGTGGCGACTCTGATTTCTCCGACCTCACCGCCAGACGCCGCGCTCGAGCCTGTTCCCGACAAATCCAGCTCGAGTTTGTACGAAAGCGTATACATCGCGCTCGCCCGCTCCTCGCGGTCAATCTCGAGGTCGCTCACCGTGGTCTGCGCCACCACGTCCCAGTTGACGATGCGTTCGCCCCGGTAGGCCAAGCCCTCGTGGAACAGGCGCACAAACTGGTGGCGCACCGCCCTCGAGAGGCCCGCGTCCATCGTGAACCGTTCGCGGGTCCAGTCGCAGCTCACGCCCAGGCGCACCAGTTGGCCCAGAATCTCACCGCCGTTCTTGGCCTTGAAGTCCCACACCCGCTCGAGGAACTTTTCACGGCCTAAATCATGCCGGGTCACACCTTCCTTTTTGAGTTCGCGCTCCACCAAAACCTGCGTGGCAATGCCCGCGTGGTCGGTGCCGGGCAGGTACAGCGCCTCGAAACCGGCCATGCGCTTGTAGCGAATCACCGTGTCAATGATGGTGTTGTCCATCGCGTGCCCCAGGTGCAGGTTTCCGGTCACGTTGGGTGGCGGAATGACCACGGTAAACGGCGGCTTACCGCTGGTGGCGTCGGCCCGGAAGGGTTCGTTTTTCCAACGCGAGGCCCAGCGTGGCTCGAGGGTTTGGGGTTCGTAGGATTTGGGAAGTTCATTCATAGGGTTACTCCCAGTCATGCACGGTGAGGGGCTGAACATAGGATTTCAACTCCTCTTCAGATAAACCACTGACTCGCTCCGCCTCGAGCACTTCTTCGATGAACAAAGGTCGGAAGGTGGCGATATTTCCATTAATATCGAGGAGTAAATCTGTCAGGGTGTGAGCATCGTTCATCGTGCGTAGCACGAGGTTTAGATTGTAACTGACCTTACGCGATAGGTAAAAGGGGTTGACTGGAAGTCTGGCGAAGCACTTGAAGTTCGTTCCAAGACGCTCTGAGGGCAGCCAAGTACAATCTCGAGCGCAGCTTGAAATGGTTGA
>Ga0123339_10000572_pt1 | contig 28405 bp, 24 predicted proteins | sample lystaG_FD_89956 | JGI IMG/M metagenome (GOLD analysis project Ga0123339, IMG submission 89956) | Glacier valley bacterial and archeal communities from Borup Fiord, Nunavut, Canada, to study Microbial Dark Matter (Phase II) -... | ecosystem: Environmental > Aquatic > Freshwater > Ice > Glacier ...
AGATGCTCGACTACCCGGCGCATACGTTCTTGCGCTTCTGCGACAACCACGGCCTGCTGCATGTTCTCGGCAAACCGCAGTGGCTTTCTATCCCGGGAGGAGCGCGTCGATATGTCGAGGCGGCGTCCCGGAGTTTCTCGGGCGAGGTGTTTTTTGCCGAGCCTGCCGAGCGCGTGGAGCGCACCGCAAGTGGCGTGCGCGTGAGCACCGCGCGCCGTGCCCGCGACTACGACGCCGTGGTGCTGGCGACACACCCGCCGCAGACCTGCGAGCTTCTCGGCGAGGGGATGACCCCGGCCGAGCGAGAGGTCCTGGGCGCGTTCACGTATCGGCCCAACGACGTACTCGTGCACACCGACGAGTCGTTCATGCCGCGGGCGCGTCGGGCCTGGGCCTCGTGGAACTGGTGTTCCGCATCCAGCGACTCGGTCGATCCGGCGCTCATGCTTACCTATCGCATCAACAGCCTCCAGCAACTTCCGACGGGCACGCCCGCGGTCTTTGAGACGCTTAACCGCGACCATGAAGCGGCACCCGGCAGTGTGCTTGCCGAGCTGTCGTTCGACCACCCCATGTTCACCAGGCAAGTCGCCGCCGCGCAGTCTCGGATCCCGGAGATCCAGGGTGCCGACCGCTTGTGGTATGCGGGAGCGTGGATCCGGTATGGCTTCCACGAGGACGGCTTCCTCTCGGCGGTGCGTGTTGCCGAGGGTATGGGGGTGAGCTTCTCGTGAACAGCGGCATGTATACCGGTTGGACGACGCATCAGCGGGTGCGGCCTGCACGCAACGGATTTCGCTACCCCGTCTATTTCCTGTGGCTCGATCTGGATGAGATCGATGTCCTCGATGCAGAGCTCTCACGCTTCTCTCACAACCGGCGCAACATCGTCTCCCTGTGGGACGTTGACCACGGGCCTCGGGACGGCACGCCGTTGCGTCCCTGGATCGCCCAGCTCGTCGCGCGTGCGGGCGTCGATCTCACCGGCGGCCGGGTGATGTTGCTGACATTTCCACGCGTGCTCGGCACCCGGTTCTTCCCGGTGTCCTTCTGGTTTTGCTACGACGCGGGTGGCGAGGTGCTCGCCATTCTTGCCGAGGTGCAGAACACCTTCCGCGACCGGCACGGCTATCTGCTACACAACGATGGCGCGCCGTTTGAGTGGGAGTCGCGTCCCACCGTGACCAAGGCCTTCTACGTCTCGCCGTTCGTTCAGGCAGACCGCGTGCAGCACACGTTCACCTTCACGCCGCCCGAGGACAGCCTCGCCATTCGCATAGCCGACATGGTCGAGGACTCATTGATGCTGACCGCAGCCATCCAGCTGACAAAAAGCGAGCTCAGCGATGCGGCGCTTGTGCGCACCGTCTGGCACCACGGGCCCATCAGCGCGGTGGCGCTGGTGCGCATCCACTGGCAGGCGCTGCGGTTGTGGGCCAAGCACGTGCCGTTCTTCTCGCATACACCCGCTCCTGCCGAGGAGGTCACGCTGTGACGCAGGCTTCTGACACTCATCGCGCCGTGTTGCCCAGCGCCTGGATCGGCGTCATGGACGTTGCGCTGCATATGCTGCGTCGCGGTGAGCTTCTGGTCGTCATGCCCGATGGCCGCACCCGGCAGTTCACCGGTGGTGCGCAGGGGCCGCATGCAAGCATCGTCATCCACGACGGCTCGGTCACTCGCCGTCTGTTGACCGGCGGTTCGATCGCGCTTGCCGAGACATACATGGATGGGGCGTGGGATACGCCCGACCTGGACGCGGTGCTCGATCTGGGTCTTTCCAACATCCTCGCCGGCTGGACGAGCAAGATACCGCCGGTGCTCAGGCCGGTTCAACGGGCATGGAACTCGATGCGCGACAACGACCCCGACGGTGGCGCCAGGCGCAACATCGCGTACCACTATGACCTCGGCAACGATTTCTACAGATTGTGGCTCGACGACACGATGACGTACTCCGCCGCCTGCTGTGAGAACGGAGCCGAGTTGCTCTCGGCAGATCAGCTTGAGCAGGCGCAACGACGCAAGTGGGACTGCATGCTCGATCTGGTGCAGCCCTCGAGCGGCGATCACCTTCTGGAGATCGGCTGTGGCTGGGGAGGTTTCGCTATGTATGCGGCGCGTGAGGCGGGTTGCCATGTCACCGGCCTGACGCTGTCCGAGGAGCAGGCCGCATTCGCTCGCGACCGGGTTCGCGCGGCCGGGCTCGAGGACCGCATCGAGATTCTGCTTCAGGACTACCGCAACGTCCCGGGTGCCTATGACGGCATCGTTTCCATCGAGATGTTCGAGGCTGTGGGCGAGAAGTGGTGGCCGGTGTTCTTCGATCGCGTCGCGGCGCTGCTCAAGCCCCGTCGAGCTGCGGCGATGCAGGTGATCACCATCGATGAGGACCGCTTCGAGTCATATCGACGGCGTCCCGATTTCATCCAGCGTTACGTGTTCCCCGGCGGGATGCTGCCTGGCCCCCGGCGCTTCGCCGCTGCCGCACAGAAGTCGGGGCTTGCAACCGACGCCCCCCGCTTCTTCGGTCAGGACTACGTCCGCACGCTCTCGATATGGCGGCAGCGCTTTGAGCAGGCTGTGCCGCAGGTGAGGGAGCTCGGGTTCGACGAGCGATTCATCCGCATGTGGCGCTACTACCTGGCGTACTGCAAAGCCGGGTTCGCGCACGACAACGTCGACGTCATGCAGGTGCGGCTCACGGGTTGAGTGCGGCGCGTGGGTATCCATAAGCAGGGTCACGACAGGGAGGTGCGTTATGTCCATCGGCAAAACGGCTGCACTCTATGCGATATGTGCGGTGGCGTTCTTCGCTCTCGATTTCGTGTGGCTTTCGCTCTCGACGTCGAGGCTGTACCGTCCTTTGCTCGGCGATCTTATGACCGAGCAGCCCCGGGTCGGCATCGCCGCCATGTTCTATCTAGCCTACGTCGTGGGCATCATCGCGCTGGCGTCGCTCCCGGGTCTGCGTGAAGGCAGCGTCTTGGTGGCGTTGTGGCGCGGCGCGCTGTTCGGTCTGCTCGCGTATGCGACCTATGACCTCACCAATCTCTCCACCATCCGCGACTGGCCCTGGCAGGTCTCCGTCGTCGACATGATATGGGGGACTACCGTCACCGGTATCGTCGCCACCGTCGGGTACTTTGTGGCGAGCTGGCTGGGCATCTAGGGCTTGCTCGCGTCTGCGCTATCTGGCGCCCTCGCGCTCAAGCAACGCGCGCTTTCGGTCCACGCCCCAGCGGTAGCCTGAAAGCGAACCGTCGCTGCGCACCACGCGATGGCAGGGAATCGCGAGAGCCACCGGGTTTGCCGCACATGCTCGTGCCACCGCGCGCGCCGAGCGGGGAGCGCCGATGCGACGGGCGATCTCGGCATAGCTTTCCGTCTGTCCCGGCGGGATGGTACGCAGCTGTTCCCACACGCGAATCTGGAAGGCCGTCCCGCGCATGTCGAGCGCCGCATCCAGCGTGGCGGCCGAGCCGTCAGTCAGCGCGATCGCCGAGTTCACGAGCGGCAACAAGCGCTCGGCATCGGGCATCAGACAGGCATCCGGGAATCTTGCGTTGAGTTCTTCTATGGCGGTCGCTTCATCGTCGGCCAGCACGATTGAGCACACGCCGATGTCGCTTTGCGCTACAAGCAGCGCGCCGAGCATGCATGTGCCGGTGGTGTAGCGAATATTCTCGAGCACATCGTGGTTTGTTTTGCGTGTGTGTTTCACAGGGGATGTCGGCTTCATGTCTGCTCCCTTGTCTGCGTTTCTGGTCGTCGCGGGGAATACACTCATTAGATGGCGGCCGGTCGATAGATGCAAGGAGGCGTTTGTCATGGCGAATGGCGATTCGCGTGTGGGCGACGAGGAGCTGGATCGTGAGGGCGGTGTCTTCGTGCGTCGTGGCGGCCGCGAGGTCTCATGCGATGATGCAGAGTGTCCACCGGACGATTATATCGAGGACGAGATCAACGACGATGGTGTTCCCGGAACGGTCGATGACCTGCCGCTGGATTACGGCATCGAGATCCCCGATGCGGCGGATGAGGCGCTCGACAGCGTGCAGCGCCTGACTCCGCGCAACCGCGGCGCGAGTGGTACGACCTAGGACGCATGCGGTGTGTCTGCTCTGCTAGACTCTGGCAGAAAGCCGAGTCGAGGGAGCCGGGTATGCCGGAGTGCGCTCGCCCGGTGGCTAGCGCGCCACTACGTCAAACCTCGGCAGTTCATCTTTGCGGGACTCACAGCGCTGGGTGTCGGAGTCGGCGGCGGGTTGTTGCTCGCGCTCACAGGCATCGGCGGCATGTTCCTCTACTTTGGGGGCTGTTGGCGTTCGGGTTTCTCGGCGCGATCATCGCTGCGATCGTGGCAGCGGTTGCGGTAACGGGCAGCTCGCGGTGAGTCGCCTGGCGTCTTGCGCACGATGAGGAGCGACATGCGACGGATCGCATTGTTCTCGGACATACATGGAGAGCCCGATGCGCTCCTGGCGGTGCTTGCCGACATCGACGCCGCGGGCATAAACGAGCGCTACTGTCTCGGCGACCTCATCGGCTACGGACCGGAGCCGGCCCGCGTCATCGACATCATGCAATCGTCGGGCGTCAGTACCATCATCGGCAACTACGACGATGGTATCGCGTACGACCGCGGAAGGTGCGGCTGTTTTTATGCCAACGATGCGGCGCGCACGCATGGCGAGGCGGCTTATGAGGCCACGCGCGCGGCGATCGACCCGCAGCGGGCTGCGTGGCTGCGCTCGCTTCCCACTGAGCTACGGCTCGATGTCGACGGCGTGCGCGTGCTGCTGGTGCATGGTAGCCCGCGCAAGATCAACGAGTATCTTCTGCCCGATCGGCCTGCTGCGCATCTTGCGCGCCTTGCCGATGCAGCCAGCGCGGACGTCGTCTGTGTCGGACACATACATATGTACTATCACCGCACGGTCGCCGCGGTCAGTGGCGGCACGGCGCACTTTGTGAGCGACGGCTCGGTCAGCAGGCCCAAAGACGGCGACATCCGGCCGAGCTGGACTGAGCTCGTCTTTGGTTCACCTGCCGAGGTCGCTGCCGCTGCAGATGATGCGCAGGCCGGTCCGGCCGGCGCCATTGGGACGTGGCTCGCCGCTATCGAGCACCGTGTGGGTGCGCTTTCCGGTGAGGTGACGGTGACTTTCCAGCGTCCAGATGTCGCGGTGCGCGTTCCCGCTGGCACCACGCTTTTGCGCGCGGCTCAGATCGGCGGCGTCGCTATCGATGCCGTGTGCGGCGGAACCGGCCGTTGCGGGCGTTGTCGTGTGATCGCCGAGGGCATTCTCGCTCCGGTCACCGGAGTCGAGCGTGAGCTTCTCTCGGATGCCGACCTGGCCGCTGGAGTCCGTCTGGCGTGCCGCGCCCGTGCGCTCGGCGCCGTTGCTGCGCGTGTGCCTTCCGCGCCCGTCCGTCCGCGAGCGTCCGCCCCGGGCGCTCCTGTCGCAGAGAGTCTTGCGCAGCCGGTTCGCCTCGGTGCAGCGATCGACCTCGGCACTACGACCACCGCAGCCTCGCTTGTCGATTTGCGCAACGGCCGCGTGCTTGCGAGCGGGCAGTCGCCTAACCCGCAGAGCGCGTGGGGAGCCGACGTTCTTTCCCGCGTGGCAGCGGCGCTTCGGGGTGAGGCAGAACCTTTGCAGCGCGCCGTCGTCGGCGGCATCGAGGCTCTGGTCCTGGAGCTTGCCGCCGAGCTGGGCGCTCCCGCGCAGACCGTCAGGCGTATCGCGCTCGCGGGCAACACCGCCATGCGCGCGCTCGCGCTGGGCGAGGACGTGGCCGCGCTTGCGGCGACGCCGTACGAAGACGCGCCGGTCGCCGTGCGCTGCACCACCACTGCCGCTCTCGGGATGCGCGAGCTGCGTGCGGCGGTCTACGTCGTGCCGGGCGTCTCGGCGTTCATCGGCGGCGATGTCGTGGCAGGCGTGCTGGCCACGCGGCTCGCCGGTCGGTCGCATCCGGCGTTGTTGCTCGATCTGGGCACCAACGGTGAGATTGTCCTGTCGGCTGGCGGCACGCTGTCAGCTGCGTCAGCTGCTGCTGGCCCGGCGTTGGAGGGCGGCAACATCGAGATGGGGATGCGCGCCACCGCGGGAGCCGTGGAGCGCATCAACCTGGTGGCGGGACGGCTGGAGATCGGCACGGTTGGTGCGGTGCCGGCAATCGGTGTCTGCGGCAGCGGCCTGATCGACCTCGTCGCGGCGCTGCTCGATGCGGGCGTGATCGATCCTATCGGGCGCCTGATTCCCGGTCAGGGTCTGCTTGCGGGTCGCGTTCATCAGTACGGCGATCAGCTCGCCTTCAGGCTTGCTGAATCCACTCCGGTGCTTCTCACGCAGCGCGACATTCGTGAACTCCAGCTCGCCAAAGGTGCCATCCGTGCCGCTATCGATCTACTGCTTGCCGAGAGCTCGCTTGACCCTGCCGATGTGCCCGAGGTGATCGTGGCCGGAGGCTTTGGTATGGGTGTGAGTGGCGCATCGCTGGCGCGTATCGGCATGCTACCCGCCGAGTGGGCGCAGCGTATCACGTTTGCCGGCAATACTTCATTGGCTGGCGCGGTGCAGGTGCTTGCGGCACCCTCGCAACGAGCCAGCGCCGAGCTGCTGGCCAGCAAGATGCAACCTCTTGCGTTGGCCGGTACGGTCTCGTTTCAAGAGCGATTTATCGCTGCGCTCAACTTTCCGGGTATGTGAAAATCTTCACGTTCCGTGTCGCGACTCGATGTTGTCCTGTGGAAGACTTAACAAATTCTTATTTCTGCCTGATTTACCTTTCAGTCTTATTCTGTATGGACTAGTCTGACATTGCATGTGTGGAGTTCCTATGGAGTGAATGGGTAGGAACCATGTGTTGCGCCCTGACATGTGCAGGGCTATTTGCGTCTAGCCGATTTGGTGAGCCGATGCACCAGATCCGGAGAAAGTCTTTATGGTCGGTTGAATGGAAGGAGGCCGTTTTTGTATCGTCGGCTTACTACAACATCTAGCGAGAGAAAGTAAGGAGGAAAGATGCGAAAGTCACGCACGCTGGTTCTTGCAAGTCTCGTAGCGGTTGCCGCGATGCTTATGGTGCCTGCCGCCGCGAATGCGCTTACAAACGACTATGGTCAGCATTTCGCCGGTCAGACAGAGTGTGTTTCATGTCACGGCGCCAAGTATGGCGAGACGAGCCACGGCCGTTTCATGACGGCCGGAGCAAAGCCCGATTCGGCAGTCTTCCCGGTAACGGCCACTAACGGCTCTGGGATGACGATCAACGAGAGCGATATCGCCTTCACTCTTGGTGATTACGCTGCCGGTTCTGCGACTGAGTACATCATGTTCTCCCCAGGCGCGACGGTGGCGATAAACCCGTTCTTCATCATCGAGGGTTTGTCGTATGCCGATGGCGCATGGGCGCCTATCGACATGACTGTTACGGCAGAAAATCCGACTGGTGGTCTGTACACAGGTGCCTATTGTGGTTCACGTTGCCACACGATCGGTGCCCAGAAGCCGGCCAAATTCGGTATATTGGTTCCCGGTCCGTCAATCGCCACCCAGCCCACCACCGATACCGCTGACGCGTGGGCACGTGAGTCGACCTCTAACGACCTGACTAAGGTCGGCAGCTACATGGCTGGTTCTTCCATCCAGTGCGAGGCTTGCCACGGTACTGGTCTGGCCGCCACGGTCGACAATGGCGGTCACTGGAACACCGGCGTCAAGATCGTCGGCTACGGTGCCAATCCCTCCGGCAAGGCTGCTTCCACCCGTATCCTCAACTCGGATATCTGCGGTGGCTGCCATGTCAACAGCACCAACGTCGCAGGAACGCTCGGTACCGTGGGTCGTACCGATGACCAGCCGCTGACCAACTACATCAATGTGGTTGACACGGTTCCCACGGAGGCCTCTTTCACGGCCAATCCCGGTGACTACAAGTTCTATCCGAACGGCTCCAACAAGAGCATGCACCACAGCTACTACAACGAGTGGAATGTCTCTGCCCACTCCGTTCGCGGTGCTCTCACGGCCACTTCGACCGGCGCTTCAACCTACCAGAAGAGCGGCGCGAGCCACTACAACGCCAAGACTTCTGCAACCGGTTGCCTGAAGTGCCACACCGGTGAGGGCTACATGGTCCGCGCCGGTTCCACAATTACCAAGAACTACACACTGAGCAGCACCACCGCTGGCCAGTACGGCACCGAGTGCGCCGTCTGCCACGAGGTGCATGGCTCAGATACGCCCCGCGGTATGAACGTCCGTCCGTCTCTGTACGGTTCTGAGACGAATAACCCGACCCTGGGCAGCATCTGCGAGGATTGCCACAACTGGCAGTCTGAGATGGACGGTTCGCCGGTCGTCGGCACGGATGGTCGTATCGTCAATCCGCAGCCCGATGCCGCTCGTAACCCCAACCACCCCACGGCGCAGGTCGTCAACGGCGTTGGTATGTACGAGATCCCTGCCGCAGGCGAGTTCATGCCTGACGTCAAGTGCGAGCAGTGCCACATGCCTATGACCGACGAGACTCGTCTGAGCCACAGCTTCAAGATCATGCTGCCTGGCAAGGCCGAGGCGTGGAACGTTCAGAAGAACGGCGACTCTTGTACGCCGTGCCACAACGAGTCGCGTGCGGCTCTGCAGGCCGACCTGGATTCCTGGCAGTCGATGACCGCCAGTGCAGCTGACGACGTGACGACGGCTTACAACGCCGCCAAGGTCCGCGCAGCTTCCACTTACAAGGTCGCCGGCTCTGCCGACAACGTCTTGATGGGTCGCGCATGGGTCAACCTGAGCTACTACAAGAACGAGGGTTCGCTCGGCGCGCACAACCCGTACTACATCAGTGATGGTCTGAAGGCCGCTACCAAGCTGGCCAAGTCCGTCGGTGGTACGATCGCCGCCGCCGCTGGCATCGCTCCTGTGCCCGCTAACACGCTGGTCTCTGTGTCCGGCGTTGCCACCAACGGTGACGACACCGCGCCCATGGGTGCCAAGCTCGCGCTCCAGGCTCAGGGCGTCTCCGCTTGGACGACGGTCGCCACTACGACCGCCGGCGATAACGGTGGTTACTCCTTCAAGTTCATGGCTACCGCGACCACCAACTACCGTGTAGTCTGGCAGCGCTCGGCTGATTCGCGCGCTGACATGACGAGCAGCTCCGTGGCCATCACGGTCAGCGGTGCCCCTGCTTCCACGGTCCAGTTCATCTCCGTGGCGGGTGCGGATCGTTACGCCACCGCCGTCATGGCTGCCGACCTGGCATATCCCACCGGTGCCGCCAACGTCGTTATCGCGACGGGCACCAACTGGGCTGACGCTCTGGGCGGAAGCGCTCTTGCAGGTGCCGTTGACGGCCCCATGCTTCTCGTGGGCTCCAGCGCCACCCCGGTGATCTCTGAGATCACCAAGCTCGGTGCCACGAAGGCCTACATCCTGGGCGGCACGTCTGCGGTAAGCTCCAGCGTCGAGGCCTCTTTGGTCGCGAAGCTCGGCGCTGCCAACGTCGTGCGTATCTCGGGTGCCAACCGTTATGCGACCGCGAACGCGGTGGCCACCAAGGTCATCTCGCTCAAGGGCGCTGCATTTGACGGCAAGGCCTTCTTCGCAAACGGCGCTAACTTCCCCGATGCCCTGGCTGCCGCTCCTCTGGCTGCCGCAAAGGGATGGCCTATCTACCTGGTCGACCCGGCCTCTACCACCGTTGCAGTCAATGCAGCGGTCACCGACGCCGTCGTCCTCGGTGGAACCAGTGCTGTAAGCTCTGGCTACGAGACCGCGCTGGTCGCTGAGTTCGGCGCAGCAAAGGTCGAGCGTCTGAGCGGTTCCGATCGTTATGCGACCGGCGTCAAGGTCGCTGCCTATGGTGTGAGCGATGCGGGTCTATCTTGGGACTATGTCGCAGTCGCGACCGGTCTCGACTTCCCGGATGCTCTTGCCGGTGGCGTGCTCCAGGCCCAGATGGGCTCTGTCCTTGTCCTGACTCCCGTTCCCTCGCTGAACGCCGGCGTATCGAGCGTGCTGTCTGCTCACAAGGCATCGATCGATCACGTGCATCTGCTCGGCGGGGCGACTGCCATGCAGTCTGCCGTGTCGGCTGCGCTCCAGTAGCGCAAGCACGATCGCGTGTGTTTGAGGGTTGGGCGGGGTCCTTCGGGACTCCGCCCTTCTTCTTTATAGCGAGACGCCGCAACGAAGCCGTGGCGTCTTTTTGCGACTATCCTGTCTGGAGCCTGGATTCATATGGCTTCAGAGGGCATACTTACAGAGAGTGATTTTGCCCCAAGGTTCATTTGCGTTCATTGCATGGAGGCACTGTGGAGCAGCAGTTGAGAAGAAGGCGGACGATCAGCGCCAAGACGGGCCTTGTTCTGTTTGCCATGGTGCTGGTTTTGGTCGCTGTCATGGTCGCGGCATACGCGCCTGACAAGAAGGTCGACAAGAAAGTCGAGCATCCCACGGTGAGCGCGACGCAGTCGTGCGACTCCTGCAAAGAAGCGCCGCAGCATGATTACAAGCACAAAGAGCCTTACACGGGTCAGTGCGAAACCTGCCACACCACGTCCTCGTGGAGGATAATCCATTACTCACATCCTGATCAGGACTTCAACATCAGCATGCATGGTGTTATCGGATGCACCGCCTGCCACACAGAGGGCGACACAAAGCTTCCATCAACGGCATGCGAGACCTGCCATCAGGAGCGTTCTCCGCATAAAGGTAAGACGCAGCGTTGTGCTCAGTGCCATACGCCGCTTGCCTGGTCGCTAAACCGCGCGGTGCCGTCGAATCATGTTTCTCTCGAGGGCGGCCACGCTGGTCTGTCGTGCTTCATGTGCCATAGCGGTGCGGAGTCGACTACCAAGACCCGCACCTGCGTCGACTGCCATGGAACCAACCACGGCGGTCTCACTAAATGCCAGGACTGTCATGATCCTGCGCTGTTCTGGAAGCCGAAGGCTGACTTCGACCACGGCACGTTCTTCAAGCTCGAGGGCGCGCATGCCAAGCAGGCCTGCACCGCATGCCACATCAAGGGCAAGTTCGCCGGTACGCCTAAGACGTGCGTTGGCTGTCATGGTGTGCATCACGGCGGGCTGACCAACTGTGCGCAGTGTCATACTCCCGCGAACTTCAGTTGGACGCCAAAGGCGAGCTTCAACCACAGCACGTTCTTCAAGCTCGAGGGCGCGCATGCCAAGCAGGATTGCACTGCCTGTCACACCAACGGCAAGTTCGCCGGTACGCCCAAGACGTGCGTCGGTTGCCACGGCACTCATCACGGGGGACTGACGAACTGCGCGCAGTGCCATACGCCTAAGAACTACAGTTGGACGCCCAAGGCAGGGTTCGATCACAGCACCTTCTTCAAACTTGAAGGCCGTCATCTTCTGGTCCAGTGCGCCCAGTGCCATCCTAATGGTCGCTTTGCGGGTACGCCCACAACGTGCGTGAGCTGCCACGGCAACCATCACGGCCTGTCGGCGTTGACAGATTGCTCCAAGTGCCACTCGCCGCTCGTGAGCTGGACACCGATAGGCGTCGACCATAGTGCCTTCCCGCTTACCGGGAAGCACAAGACGGTCTCGTGCAGTAAGTGCCATTCTGACGGAGTCTTTGCCGGTAAGTCGCATGACTGCGTGAGCTGCCACGGTACCCGGCACGGCGGTTTGACCAGTTGCGCCTCGTGCCATACCACGGCTGGTTTCGAGTCATCCACGTTCGACCATTCGACCAAGCTGGCGCTTCTCGGAGCGCATGCCAAGCTCGCGTGCTCAAAGTGCCATCCCAGCAACCTATATGCGAATCTCAATCCCGACTTTACGGGAACCGGACCCGCTTGCACCGACTGCCATGCGTCGCGTCACGGCTCGTCGTACACGTCGTGCACGAGCTGCCACACCTTGAACGCGTTCGTGCCTACGAAGGCGATCACGCATCCTGCACCTATCGTTTTGGGTACGGCGCACGCCTCACGTTCGTGCAAGCTGTGCCACCCGACCCTGCTGTTCGACCAGCCCACTACGGACTGTGTCACGTGCCACGCTGCCACGATTCCTCATGTGGGTCCCACGGACTGCCTGACATGCCATCGCCCCACCACGTGGGCAGAGGTGCACTTCACTCACGTGGAGTTCCCGTACCACGTGGCTGGTCCGCAGCCGGAAAACGACTGCACGCAATGCCATACGGTGGGGGACTATTCCAAGTACAGCTGTGACGCATGTCACGCACCTGGCACGGTCTCGCCTTCCGGCCCAACGGTTACTGGTTTGAGCGTGCTTCAGGCGACTTTGCGGACGTTGCGCTTCAAGTAGGGAGCCCGGGCGGGCGGCTCGGCCTTAACCTGGCCCGCTGTATCGCCTACAATGCACGCAGGAGCCTGGCCGTATCGCTGTGCGCGTCCGCCAGGCTCCGACGGTTCCCCTAGGGAAGGACGTACGCGTGCAACTCCTTCATGAACTCAAACCAACGACGAGCGGTAAGGTGCGCGATCTCTTCGATCTGGGCGACAGCCTGTTGATCGTGGCGACCGACCGCATCTCGGCGTTCGATGTCATCTTGCCTGACCCGGTTCCGTACAAAGGCGAAGTGCTGACCAAGCTCTCGCTTTTCTGGTTCGATCTGTTGGCTGGCGTGGTTCCTAACCACTTCCTCTCGGCTGATACCGCAGATCTTCCCGAGCAGTTTGCGAGCTATGCGTCGAGCTTGAGTGGCCGCTTCATGCTGGTGAAGAAGGCCGACGTCTTCCCGGTAGAGTGCATCGTCCGGGGCTATCTTGCTGGCAGCGGCTGGAAAGAATACCAGCGCAGCGGGACTGTCTGCGGAGAGAGGCTGTCCGAAGGGCTCCTTGAGTCCTCGCAGCTGCCGGAGCCCATCTTCACGCCGTCTACCAAGGCCCAGATCGGCGACCACGACGAGAACATCTCGTACGAGCGGATGTGTGAGCTTATCGGCCAGAAGCATGCCGCCGCACTGCGCGCCGCTTCGCTCGAGCTGTACATGCAAGCCGCCGAGCACGCGTATGCTCGCGGCGTCATCATCGCTGACACCAAGTTCGAGTTCGGCCTGGTCGATGGCCAGGTCACGCTCGTTGATGAGGTCCTCACGCCGGACAGTTCGCGATTCTGGCCTGTCGAGGACTATGAGGCCGGATGTGCGCAGCCCAGCTTTGACAAGCAGTTCGTCCGCGACTGGCTGGAGAACAGCGGATGGAACAAGCAGGCTCCGGCTCCGGAGCTTCCTGAAGATGTCATCACCATCACTGCCGAGAAGTATATTGAAGCTTTCGAGATGATCACGGACGAGCCGTTCGTGCCTGAAGGGGACTGATATGGCCCGCAGAAGCGCGTCAAACGAACGCTATCGTGTAGAAACCAAAGGTCAGACGCGCAAGAGCGCTGGGTCGGTAAAACCAAAACGACCCGCCGGGACCGTGGACAAGACTCGCCCGGAGCCCGCTATCAAGAAAAAACCGGCCGGTAAGGCCAAGCGCACATACACGCCGCTGCCCAGCACTCCCGAGATCAAGAAGTGGCGCAAGATCTGGTGGGTCCTTATCGTTCTCGCTTTTGGTGGTTTCCTGCTGTATTTCTACGGCGCCAAGGAAGGCAGTAGAAACCTCGAGGTCGCCGGTCTGTCTCTGGAACTCGCCGGCGTGCTCTTGGCCGTCAATATCGACATCTTCGTGATTCGCAAGTTGCGCAAAGAAGCCATGAGCGGCGCAAAAGGCGGAAAAACCAAGAAGTCCAAAGAGGCCGGCGGCAAGGACCTTTCATGAGCGGTATGCGGGAACTTCCCCGGAATATGCGTGTGAGCATCTACCTTGTCTGGGCCGGTCTAGTCGTGGCGGCCCTCGGCATCCTGGGGTTTATTTTGAGTTTTGATCAGGTGGCGGGACGCACGCAGGTGGCAAATGGCCATCGCGTGTTTCCGTGGCTCGCCTACATCTCCATCTTCATGTGGGCCGGTGGTTCGATCATCGCGTGGGGGAGCCGTACGCATATAAACCGCACTCTGCGCAGTCGGCAGCGCGCTGTTCGTGAAAGCATTAGCATTGACATCGAGGGTGAGGACTGAGCAATGGCACGTTTTGATGTGTACGTGACCTACAAGCGAGGCATCTTCGATCCGCCCGGGGCGACTGCCGAGCGGGCTCTGGTCAACCTGGGCTATGACGAGGTTCGGTCGGTGAAGATCGGCAAGTTCGTTCAGCTTGAGGTTGCCGATGGGACTTCAACCGAGCGTGTGGCCGAGATGTGCGGCAAGCTGCTCGCCAACCCGGTTATCGAGGACTACCGCATAGAACCTGTCGAGGAGGACTGAAGATGCGATTTGGTGTCGTCATCTTTCCCGGATCCAACTGCGAACAAGATGTCTTGTTCGCAGCGCGTTCTCTTGGACATGAGGCTGATTATATCTGGCATGGCGATACAAACCTGGCCGGATTGGATGCGATCGTCCTGCCCGGTGGGTTCAGCTACGGCGATTACATCCGGTGCGGCGCGGTCGCCCGTTTCTCGCCTGTCATGGCCGAGGTCGTGCGGTTTGCCGCAGCCGGCGGTCCCGTGATGGGCATATGCAATGGTTTTCAGATCCTGACCGAGGCGCATCTGCTGCCCGGTGCCTTGCTCCGCAACACAGGACTCAAGTTCATATGCCACGAGCAGACCCTGCGCGTGGAAGCGAACGCATGCCAGTGGCTCGATCTACCTGCAGGCAGCGTGATCGAGATCCCGGTCAACCACAATGAGGGCAACTACATCTGCGACGTGGCGACGCTTGCGCAGATGCAGGCCAACGGTCAGATCGTCTTGCGCTACTGCGAGGCCGATGGTCAGGTCGGACCTGATTCATCGCCAAACGGCGCGCTGGATAACATCGCTGGGATCTGCAACGAGACCGGAAACGTCTTTGGCCTTATGCCGCATCCTGAGCGTCGGGTTGACCCGCTGACCGGCGGCACCGACGGTGTACCGTTTTTCACATCTATCGTGACCCAACTTGAGCGGGTGGCCGGATGATATCAGGGATGAGTGACAAGTTCGCGGGCCCCGGGATCATCTTCTTCCAGGCGCTCACGTTGATTCTTGTTCTTGGCGCGCTCGGCCTGATCGTTGATGTTGTGCGCCGTCCGGCGTCACGCTGGCGCTGGGCCGTCACCCGCTGGTTGTGGCTGGTCGTGCCGGTGGTGTTCATCGTCTCGCTGGTGGCGGGTTTTTTGTGGCGCGGCCAGAATACCTTCACTGTGCTCGGCATCTCTTTTGTCGCTGTTCTGGTGACCGAGGTCTCCTATCTGCTTCGCGTCGTCTTCCCGGCGCCCGGCCGTATCACGCAGCCCGATTCCTGTCCCGAGCCGCCCAGCCATGCCGAGAAGGTGGAGTAATTCTATGCTTGAGATGTTGGACCCCTCCCTCGCTTCCAAACTGGCCGTCGAACTCGGTCTGGCTCCGGATGAGTACGAAAAAGTGGTCGATATCCTCGGCAGGACACCAAGCCTGACCGAGCTCTATATCTACTCGTTGATGTGGAGCGAGCACTGCAGCTACAAGCATTCGCGCCGCAGCCTGAGAGCCTTTCCTACCACTGGCGAGCACGTCTTGCAGGGACCGGGAGAGAACGCGGGCGTCATCAGCGTGGGCGACGGCTGGGCGGTCGCGTTCAAGATGGAGTCGCACAACCACCCCTCGGCTATCGAGCCGTACCAGGGCGCGGCTACCGGTGTGGGCGGCATCATCCGCGACATCTTCACGATGGGTGCACGTCCCATCGCCAGTTTGAACTCTCTGCGCTTTGGCAGCCTGGATAAACCGCGCCAGCGCTATCTGTTTGAAGGCGCGGTCGCCGGCATCGGCGGGTACGGCAACTGCCTCGGCGTACCTACCGTGGGCGGCGAGGTCTAATTTGATGACGCATACGAGGGCAACTGCCTGATCAACGCGATGAGCATCGGGCTCATGCGCGAGGAGGACCTGATGCTGGCAACGGCGAGCGGTCCGGGCAACTTGCTGCTGCTGATAGGCTCTACGACCGGACGCGACGGCATCGGCGGCGCGTCCACGCTGGCGAGCCAGGAGTTTGACGAGAAGGCCGAGGACAAACGTCCGAGCGTGCAGGTGGGCGATCCGTTTGAGGAGAAGCTGCTCATCGAGGCGTGCCTCGAGCTGCTCGCAGGCAAGCTCCTCGTGGCGCTCGGCGATCTTGGTGCCGCCGGGCTGACTTCGAGTGCGAGTGAGATGGCGAGCCGTGGCGGCGTGGGTCTGGATATCGACGTGACCAAGGTGCCGCAGCGTGAAGAGAACATGTTGCCCTTTGAGATCATGGTCTCCGAGAGCCAGGAGCGCATGCTGGCCGTTGCCGAGCCGGACAACCTCGCGGCCGCGCAGGCGGTGTGCGAGAAGTGGGGTCTGCGCTGCACGGTCATCGGCACCGTCACTGACACCGGCCGCTTCATCGTGCGTGAAGGTGACACGGTTGTGGCAGATATGCCTGCCGCTACGCTCGCCGATGACGCGCCGATCTATGAGCCTGAGAAGACGCGGCCGGCTTATCTGGACGCCTCCCAGGCCTTTGACGTGCATTCCGTGACGTTCCCGCAGTCCGAGCAGCTCGGCGACATGCTGCTCACGATGCTGGCCACACCCGATCTGTGCTCTCGCCGCTGGATATGGGAGCAATACGACCACGAGGTCATGCTCAATACCGTCGTCTTGCCGGGAAGCGATGCGGCGGTTCTGCGCATCAAGGGGACTTCGCGCGGAATCGCGGTCTCTACCGACTGCAACGGCCGCTACTGCTATCTGGACCCGTACACTGGCGCTCAGCTGGCGTTCGTTGAGGCTGCGCGCAACGTCGCTTGTTCCGGCGCCAGGCCGATCGCCATCACCGACTGCCTTAACTTTGGCAATCCGGAGAAGCCCGAGGTCTTCTGGACCTTTGATGCTGCGGTTCATGGCCTTGCCGACGCCTGCACGGTGTTTGGGGTGCCGGTCATCTCGGGCAATGTGAGCTTTTACAACGAGAGTTTCGGCCAGCCCATCTATCCCACTCCTACGGTGGGCCTGGTCGGTCTGCTTGAAGACGTGACCCGTCACGTGACCTCGGCGTTCGCGGACGCCGGCGACGCGGTGCTGCTGCTGGGCACTACGCGCGATGAGCTGGGCGGCAGCGAGTTGCTCAAGCTGGTGACTGGCGGAACCGTCGCCGGCATGCCGCCTGCGGTCGATCTGGCCGCCGAGCGCGCGCTGGGCGAGGCGCTCGTTCAAGCTGCCGAGGCGGGCATCGCAAAGTCCGCGCACGACTGTGCCGAGGGTGGCCTCGGCGTAGCGCTGGCCGAGTGCTGCATCCAAGGTGGCGTGGGCGCGAGCGTGGCGCTTCAGGACGCCTTGTCTGCCGCGGTGTCGCTGTTCTCCGAGAGCCAGGGCCGTGTGATCGTCACATGCGCACCGTCCGATGTCCCCGCGTTTCTCTGCATAGCACGGGGACTCGATGTTCCGGCTGCGGTCATCGGCGAAGTCGGCGGCGATGAGCTGTCGGTGGCAGGCGCTCTGTGGGTGCCTGTGCAGCGTCTCGCGGATGCTTTCGATCCCGCGCTCGAGCGGCTTGTCCACGGCGGGCAGAGCGTCTGACAGAGTTAATCGTGGTATCCTACACGCGTCTTGTCCCCCTCCGGTGAGGACGAAACCCATCTTATGCATGATTTTGACGATACATCCAACGACTGGATTTTGAGCGAGCCTGCGGATCATCCGGAGGAGGCGTGCGGCGTCTTTGGCGTCTACGCACCCGGTGAGGACGTTGCGCGGCTCACGTACTTTGGCTTGCATGCGTTGCAGCACCGTGGCCAGGAGTCGGCCGGCATCGCTGTGGCCGACGGCCGTTCGCTGACCGTGACCAAAGACCTCGGCCTCGTGCCGCAGGTGTTCACGGAATCCGATCTCAACACGCTTCAGGGCCACATCGCCATCGGCCACACGCGCTACTCCACCACCGGCGCGTCTTCACGCTGGGAAAACGCACAGCCGATGCTGTCTTCGATCGGCTCCACCACCATCGCGCTCGCGCACAACGGCAATCTCGTGAACACCGTCGAGCTCCGCGATGCGCTCAAAGACCAAGGCGTTCGCTTTCGCTCCACCACTGACTCCGAGGTGATCGCCAGCCTTGTGGACCACTTCACGCAGGAGCATAGCTCCATGCGCGCCGGCATCAAAGAGACGATGGAGCTCATCCGCGGCGCCTACGCGGTGGTTTTGATGTCCGAGGAAGCGCTGTATGCGTTCCGCGATCCCCACGGCGTACGTCCGCTGGTGCTCGGCAAGCTGGACGCCGGTTGGGTCGTGGCGTCCGAGACGTGCGCGCTCGACATCGTCGGCGCGCAGTTCGTGCGCGATGTGGCGCCCGGCGAGATGGTCAAGCTCGGTGCCGAGGGCATCGAGAGCCTGCAGGCCGTGCCAGCCCAGCAGCCGTCGCTGTGCATGTTCGAGTTCGTCTACTTCGCACGGCCTGACAGCGTTATGTATGACTGCAGCCTCTACGAGGCGCGTATGCGCATGGGCGAGGCGATCGCCCGTTCGGCGCCTGCGGATGCTGACCTGGTGATCGGCGTGCCTGACTCCGGCGTGCCCGCAGCGGTCGGCTTTGCACATGAATCCGGCATCCCGTTTGGCGAAGGCCTCGTGAAGAATCGCTACGTGGGCCGCACGTTCATATCGCCCACGCAGTCTCTGCGTCAGCAGGGTATCCGTCTCAAGCTCAACCCGCTGCGGCAGATCATCGCCGACAAGCGGCTCGTCGTGGTCGATGACTCTATCGTGCGAGGGAACACTTCGCGCAAACTCGTCGCGCTCCTGCGTGAGGCCGGAGCCGCCGAGGTCCACATGCGCATCACCTCGCCGCCGGTGAAGTGGCCGTGCTTCTACGGTATCGACACGGACTCGCAGGAGCAGCTCATCGGCGCTAACAAGTCGGTCGAAGAAGTCCGCGAGTTCATCGGCGCTGATTCTCTGGCGTACTTGAGCGTGCCGGACATGGTTGCCGCGACCGGAATGCCCGCTGACGACTACTGCCTCGCGTGCTTCACCGGGGACTATCGCATTGAGATTCCTGATTCCATGAAGTCTGGCAAGCTGTCGCTGGAGACCGCCGAGTGAGCGTGGTCTTCACGCTGCTCGGCGCGATATGGGCTGGTATGCGCTTGGGCCTGCATCCTAACCCGCTGCTGGGCGTGGGGGCGGCCGCAGTGGCGGGACTTCTGGGAGGTTCGCGCAAGGCATCCAGGGAGCGCTCTCAAGTCGCATGGGGCGTGCTGGCCGTTGGGTGGTTGCTGGGCGACGGCCTGCGTGTCTTGGCCAGGGCACGTGACGTGGCCGATGGCGCGGGCCGGTTTCTCGGCGCAGGTCAGCCGCTGTGGGCCGACTGGACGGCACTCGCGATCTGGGCAGTGGTAGGTTTTGCTTCCGGCTATCTCCTTCCCGCATGGGTCGGCTGGCAGGTGGGTCGTCGCGTTACGCATGGGACGGGGTGGCTCGCTGCCGGATCCATCGCGGTTGCGGTTTCGCTGGCGCTGACTACGCTCTTTGCCAGCGTTCACTAGGGGGTATGGGGATGGTCGTGTTCGTTATAGCGCTGTTCACTGCTGCCAAGGTGGTGCTCGCGCATTTCCTGGTGTTTGGCGGTCCCGGAACAGCGCTCTCGTTGCTCCTGGATCTGTTGTTCGTCGCCGTGCTAATGGGAATCGGGGCTTTGTTGCCTCGTCCGGCAGCACGCTATGCCTGGGCACTCGTCTGTGCTGCGGTGCTCTCTATTCTCATGTTTGCGACGTCGGTGTATGCGAGCTATTTCGAGCAGGTGATGGGCGTCGCGGCTGTCAAGCTCACCGGTCAGGCGGGTGCGGTGGGCGGCTCGATCGTCGACCTTCTGAAACCGATCTATCTTCTCTACGTGGTGGATATTCCGGTCCTTGTCTGGTTGAGCGTCCGCGCCGCGCGACTCGAGAAGTTGCGTGAAGTGCGCAGCGGACGACGCGAGAAACTGTGTGACGTGCGTGCCGCGCGACTTCAGAAACTGCGTGAAGTGCGCATCGGGCGCACGGTTCGCGTGGGCAGCATGGTAACGTTGCTCGCTGTGTGCGTTGCGCTGTGCCTGACCGTCAGAACGCTTGCGGTGAATCCAGGTACGCTGGACGGGTTGATGGTGAGTCGCGCCCGCGGTCTTTTCACGTACCAGCTGGCGACGGGGTTTCACCACGAGCATGCGGCTCTAGCGGTGTCGCTTGCTGGTGGCACGCCGCATCTCAAGGACGCTGCATGGGTGGCCTCGGCCATTAACGGCCTGAAAGGCGCTAGCGCTACGCCCGACCGTCTCTACAGCACGCAGCCTGCGGCGGCAAAAGGCGCAAACGTGATCATCATCCAGGTGGAGGCGCTGCAGGCCGCCCTGGTTGGCAAGAGCATCGACGGCGTGTCTATTACGCCCAATCTGAACGCACTGTGTGCGGAGAGCTGGTATTTCCCGCACATGTTCTCGCAGATATCGGGGGGCAATACCGCTGATGCCGAGTTCATCTCCAACACGTCGCTCTATCCTCCTGCCGACGACGCCGCCTCGATAGCTGATGTGGATAAGCAACTGCCGAGTCTGCCTCGTCTGCTTGACGCTGCCGGTTATCGGAGCGTCACGTTCCATGTCAATGCCGTGTCGTTTTGGAACCGAGTGCAGCTCTACCCGGCGCTTGGATTCGATCGCTACTACGACCAGAAGTTCTTTGGCAATGTGGACCGTATCGGCTTTGGCTCATCCGATGAGGAGCTATTTAAGAGGGGCGCAGTAGAACTTCAGCGCATGAGTAGCCAGGGGCAGCCGTTTTACGCGCAGTTCGTGACGGCGAGCTCACATTTTCCCTTCACGCAGATACCGGCGTTGAAGCATGCTTATGAGCCGCCTGCTCCATATGCAGGCACCGAGATAGGCCGTTATATAACAGCGGAGAACTACACTGATCGTGCCATCGGACAGTTCCTTGATGAGCTCAAGGCTGATGGTCTATACGACTCGAGCGTGATCGTCGTCTACGGTGACCACTTCGGCATGCGTCAACTTGCTGCCAAAGGTGCCGAGGGGGCAGCTCAGCATGCTCTGTTCGGTCGTGAGTACACAGATGTCGATCGACTCAATATTCCGCTTATAGTGCACGTGCCTAAGCAAGACTTCGCTCGATCGATCGCTAGCTCAGCGGGACAAATCGATATCATGCCCACGGTGGCCGATCTTCTTGACATCGATATCACCAAGACGCCCCATTTCGGTCGCAGTCTATTTGCAGACTCGCCAGTGATGATAGGTGAACGGCGTTTTGTGCCGGCGGGTTCCGTGATCACGGCAGATACGTATCTTGCTGTCGGTCTGACGTCCGCCAGCTCCAAGGCGATCGCGCTCGACGGGCGCGCAGCGTCCCGGTCGGTCAATACCGCCGAGGCGAAAACATTGAGGACCATGAGTACCTTGCTTACGTTATCGGATGCCTACATCGATGCGCTTCCAAAGCTTCCAGACTACAAACCTGCTTCTGGACCTCTCGATCGTATGGACTTTACTGGTGGGTAGACCGCGGGAGCGGGAATGTGAATGAATGAAGCATCCGGAAGAGGAGCGCAGCGTATGACCGATACGTCTGATAGGCCAACGAGCTACCGGGATGCCGGTGTCGATATCGCCGAAGGTTCACGCGCGGTGAACGCCATCCGCGAGTCGGTACGCTCCACGTACCGCCCTGAAGTGCTCGGCGACATCGGCGCTTTTGGCGGCATGTTCGCGCTGAACACCGCAGGCATGAGCGAGCCCGTGCTGGTGAGCGGTACTGATGGTGTGGGCACCAAGCTCAAGCTCGCCCAGCTGCTGGATAAGCACGACACTGTGGGCGTCGATCTTGTGGCGATGTGCGTCAACGACATCCTCGTCTCCGGCGCCGAGCCGCTGTTCTTCCTCGACTACGTCGCGATCGGTCACGTTGACTCGGCCAGGGTCGCCACCATCGTCTTCGGTATCGCCGAGGGTTGCCGTCAGGCGGGTTGCTCGCTTGTGGGTGGCGAGATGGCCGAGCATCCCGGCGTGATGGAAGCCGATGACTACGATCTTTCTGGCTTTTGCGTGGGAGTGGTGGACCGTTCCGCCATCATCGACGGCAGCTCGATCGTGCCGGGCGACGTGGTGCTCGGACTGGCGTCCTCGGGAATCCACAGCAACGGCTATTCGCTGGTACGCAAGGTGCTCGTCGATGGCCATGAGGACGAACTCGGAGTGCCGCGCGCCGATCTGAGCGGACGCACGCTTGCCGAGGTGCTCCTCGAGCCGACCCGCATCTATGTGCGCTCGGTGCTTGATACGCTCAAGGCTGGCGCTCCGATCAAAGGCATGGCGCATATCACCGGTGGCGGGATTACCGAGAACCTGAACCGGGTGCTTCCCGAGGACCTGAATGCGCGTATTCATCGCGGTGCATGGTCTGTGCCGCCGGTATTCGATTTGTTGGCGCGCGCTACCGCGCTCGACGTTGATGACCTTTATCGGACCTTCAACATGGGTATCGGTTTCACGCTCGTGGTGTCCGCCGAGGACGCGTCGCGCGTGGCGTCGATGCTTCGCGATGCCGGTGAGCAGGTGTTTGAGATAGGGGAGATCGTCGTCGGAACCGGGGAGGTCACCTATGTCTGAGACGGATGTGCATGAGACGGAAGAGCGGTTCGCGCGCGAGGACTCGCGCCTTGGGGTGGGTGTTCTCATCTCGGGCAGCGGTACCAACCTGCAGGCGCTCATCGATGCCGCCGAGAGCGGGGAGCTTGATGCCCGCATAGTCGTCGTGATCTCCAACAAAGAGGCGGCCGCAGGGCTGGATCGAGCGCGTCGCGCCGGGATCCCCGCTGTGTTTCTCGACCGCACGGCGTTTGAGCGCCCTGCCGCATACAACGTGGCCATCGCGGAGACGCTCAAGGAGCATGGCGCCGAGCTTGTCGTGATGGCGGGATACATGCGGCTTCTGGGCAAGGAAGTCCTCGACGCGTTCCCGGATCGCGTTTTGAACCTGCATCCCGCATTGCTGCCGGCGTTTCCGGGGGCCGCAGCCATTCGCGATGCGTTCGACTATGGCGTCAAGATCACCGGCGTGACAGTGCATCTTGCGAGCGAGGAGTTCGACCGCGGTCCGATCATCGCGCAGATAGCGGTGCCTGTCGCCGAGGACGATACCGTTGAGACGCTTGAAGAGCGTATCCATGCCGCCGAGCACCTTGTTCTGCCAGCCGCCGTGCAGCTGTTCGCCGAGGATCGCATCGCCCTTTCCGGTCGCAAAGTGCGGGTCTTGCCGACGCGCTAGAAGACAATTCTCGGCGTTTGCGCAGTTCAGGACGGTGAGGACTTCTGTTATGTGGCTGTTAAGATTTTGGTAAGGTCGGTCTGTCACGATGGCTGTGGCCGGAGGCGGTGCAAGGGGGTGCCGTCGCCGGCCAGCTATTGCAGCTAGCGTGAGGGGTGGCAATCATGTGGTCGGATAGGTCGATTCTTCCGTTCGGGGGGCTGCTTCGTCCCGCAGATACGCACACGCTCATCGGTATCGCGTGGTTGCGAGCGTCTGCAGCCAAGGAAGCATACGGGTTCGGGGATCTTGCCGGGTCGCAGCACCATCTTAAGATGGGACAGATCGCGGCTGCCGCGGCGCTCGCCCAGCATCGCGGGATGGACTTTCTCGACATCAATGACGTCTTCACCGCATCCAGGTACTGCAGGGATGAACTCGGTGATGCAGTCGAGTTCCTGTTCACCGCCATGGCGCGCATGACCGAAGTGGGACTGAGCGAAGATGCGGAGGTCCTTGACGACGCACAGCATGATGCGATCGCCACAGGGCTCTCATCGCTTGTTGGACTTACGAAGATGGTCGAGGGAATAATAGACCTATAACCTCATTTCCGTATACCGCGTGATACTATATCCAACAATCTAGTATCTGAGGCGCGCGACTTTGCAAGAATGACGCGCCGCTCGCGGAGGCGGAAAGGACAACAGATGGCAAGACGAACGGCGGGGACTCTCGCCGCGCTCGTTGCGACGGGGCTTTTGCTCGTTGCCGCGCTCGCCGGCTGCACTTCCAAGAGCGCGTCTGGCTCTTCGGACACCATGCCTACAGTGAAGATCGGGTTCGCGGCGCCTCTTACGGGCGACAACGCGATCTACGGGCTGGGAATGAAACGCGCCACGGAGATGGCGATCGCCGAGGCTAACGCCAGTGACGAGGTCAAGGCCGCCGGCTACACGTTCGTCGCCAACGTCCAGGACGATCAAGGCGATCCCAAGCAGGCGGTCAACGTCGCCAATCTCCTCGCCGGCGAGTCAGGCATCGTGGGAGTCGTAGGGCATTTCAACTCTGGATGCTCCATCCCCGCATCGGCGGTCTATAACGCAGCGGGCCTTGCGATGGTCTCGGTCTCGACAAACCCTCAGCTCACCGCGCAGGGTTTTGATGTCGTCAACAGGATCGTGGCCACCGACAACGCCCAGGGTAGCTATGCTGCCGAGCTCGTGTACAAGACGCTCGGCTATCGCACGGTCGTCGTGATCGACGACTCCACCCCGTATGGCGAGGGGCTTTCAGGAGAGTTCTCCAAGCGATTCACCGCGCTCGGCGGTCAGATACCTGACTCCGAGAAGATCCAGCCAAAAGACGTCGATTTCTCTGCGATTATAACCAAGGCGCAAGCATTGCATCCCAAGGCGATTTACTACGGCGGCGCGCACACCGAGGGTGCCTTGATCAGCAAACAGGCCAAACAGGCCGGTCTCAACATACCGGTGGTCGGCGGCGATATGTTGTTCTCAGAGGATTACGTGACCATCGCGGGCGCGTCCAATGCTGAAGGCGACATCTGCACGAGCCTCGGCCTGCCTATCGAGCAGCAGCCACGCGGCGTCGAGTTCAAGAAAGCGTACACTGCGCGCTACGGCCAAGATCCGCAGGCGTATGACTCCTATGCGTACGACAGCACGTGGATCATCATCAAAGCGGTCTTCAAAGCAGGGACCGATCGGGCTGCGGTCGCCAGCGCTATCCGGGCGATCTCCTACGACGGAATCACCGGTGTCACGAGCTTTGATGCCAACGGTGATACTTCCAACAAGGTGCTCTCAACCTATAAGGTCGTCGACGGTTCCTGGCAGCAGGTTCACGACTGATCGCCGGATATCAGCTTACGAGGGCCCCGAGCGAAAGCCGGGGCCCTCATGCGTTCCGGACAAAGTGTCGTCGATGCGTCACAATGAGGGCACAATTAAAGGGGTTTCTTCTTTAAGTGACGGCATGAAAGGGGTTTGCCTGATGGATTTGGTGACGGTCAAGCGCGTGTTGGTCTCTGTGACCGATAAGACCGGCGTCGTGGCATTTTGCAAGACGTTGCAGTCTGAGTTCGGCGTGGAGATCGTTTCCACGGGTGGTACCGCCAAGGTGCTTGCCGAGGGCGGCGTGGACGTACGCGCTATCGACGACTTCACTGGCTTTCCCGAGATGATGGACGGCCGCGTCAAGACGTTGCATCCAAAGGTACACGGGGCGCTGCTCGCCCGTCGCGATCTTCCTGAGCACATAGCGCAGGTCGTGGACCATGGCATCGAACTTATCGACATGGTCGTTGTCAATCTCTACGCCTTCCAAAAAACCGTCGCCAAGCCCGGCGTGACCCTGGCAGAGGCGATCGAGAACGTCGATATCGGCGGGCCGAGCATGCTTCGCTCGGCAGCGAAGAACTTCGACGCGGTGGCCGTGGTCACTGATCCGCTGTCTTACGACGCGATTCTCGATGAGTTGCGTGCCAATGCCGGCGCGACCACGCACGACACGCGTGCTGCGCTCGCACGCGAGGTGTTCAGACTTACCTCGGCCTATGACGCGGCTATCTACAAGTATCTTGCCGATGAGGGCGACTTCCCCGGTGAGCTCCGCCTCCGCGCCATCAAGGCGCAGGACCTGCGCTACGGTGAGAATCCGCATCAGAAAGCCGCGTTCTACCGCGATATCGATGCGCCTGAACACACCCTGGCACGCGCCGAGCAGCTGCACGGCAAGGAGCTTTCGTACAACAACTTCCTGGACACCGACGCCGCGTGGGGTGCGGTGGCAGAGTTCCAGGACCCGGCGTGCGTCATCGTCAAGCACATGAACCCCGCCGGCACCGCGATCGGTGCCGACGTGCTGGAAGCGTACAAGCGTGCGCACGACTCCGACCCGATCTCAGCATATGGCGGAGTCATCGCGCTCAACAGAGCCGTGCCGCTTGAGGTCGTCACCGAGATAAACGAGCGTCACCAGTTCGTCGAAGTGATAATCGCACCGGAATTCGAACCGGCCGCACTTGAACTGCTGGAGAAGAAGAAGAACATTCGTCTGCTGCGTACGGGTGGCGTCAGGCGACCGCAGGACCGCGGTCTTGAAGTGCGGCGGGTAGAAGGCGGTCTGCTCGTTCAGGAGTACGACGTGGTGGCCGAGGAGCGCTCTACGTTCACGGTTCCCACCAAACGTGAGCCTTCGAAGGAAGAGTGGGAGCAGCTGCTTTTCGCCTGGAAGGCAGCCAAGACCGTCAAGTCCAACGCGATCCTGCTTGTCAAAGACTACGCCTCGGTGGGCGTGGGCGCCGGTCAGATGAGCCGCGTGGACTCGGCCAGGATCGCCGTCGAGAAGGCTGGCGATCGCGTACCGGGCAGCGTGTGCGCATCGGACGCGTTCATGCCGTTCCCGGATGCCCTGGAGGTCGTGGCCGAGGCGGGTTGCCTCGCGGTCATTCAGCCGGGCGGATCGATTCGCGATGAAGAAGTGATCGCACGCGCCGACGATCTGGGAGTGGCGATGGTGTTTACCGGACACCGCCACTTCCGCCACTAGGACGCGCTTATGTGGGGTCAACTGCAAAGACTGATAATCGGAAGCCCGCTCAGGAACGACCAGTACGAAGGCCAGCGTCTGACCAACCCGGTCGCCCTGGCGGTGTTCTCAAGTGACGCGCTCTCCTCGGTAGCGTATGCCACCGAGGAGATACTGCTCATGCTCGCTCTGGCGGGCAGTCTGGCGTTCAGCTATCTCATGCCGATTGCGCTGGCGATCGGCGTGTTGCTTGTCATCGTAGCCATTTCATATCGACAGACCATCAAGGCGTACCCCTCAGGTGGCGGTGCCTACATCGTCGCCAAGGAGAACCTCGGCAAGTGGCCGGGCCTGGTGGCCGGCTCAGCGCTGCTGGTGGACTACGTTCTCACGGTCGCTGTATCGGTCTCGGCGGGTACGGCTGCCATCACCTCGGCGTTTCCCGCGCTCGGGAGCCATCGTGTGGGGATTGCCGTCACGCTGGTATTGTTCGTGGCGGTGGCCAACTTGCGCGGCATGAAAGAGTCGGGGTCGCTGTTCGTGGGCCCCACCTACCTGTTCGTCTTCATGCTATCGCTGCTGATCGTCTCTGGCATCGTGCGCTATCTGACCGGCGGCACCATCAGCGTCGCGACCACGCACGCATCGGTGCAGGCCGTCCAGGATCTCACGTTGTTCCTCGTCCTGCGTGCGTTTGCTTCAGGTTGTGCGGCGATGACGGGTATCGAAGCCATCGCCAACGGCGTGCAGGCATTCAAGAAGCCTGAGGCGCACAACGCCCGCAAGACGCTCACGTGGATGGCAGGCATGCTGCTTTTTCTCTTCCTGGGAACAAGCTTTCTCGCGCATATCGCCGGAGCGCAGGCTAGCGAGATAGGTGAGACCGTCATCAGCCAGTTGGCGCACGGCGTGTTTGGCGATGGGGTGCTGTACTACCTCCTGCAGGCTGCCACGGCCGCGATCCTGGTTCTAGCGGCCAATACGAGTTATGCGGACTTCCCCCGACTCGCGTCGTTTATGGCGGCTGACGGTTTTTTGGCCAAGCAGCTTCGGGACCGCGGCACGCGTCTGGTCTACAGCAACGGCATGATCGTGCTCACCGCTGTTTCCATCGCGCTGCTGTATCTGTTCGGCGGTGACACGCACCGTCTTATCCCGCTGTATGCGGTCGGGGTATTCACGTCGTTCACCCTCTCGCAGGCGGGCATGGTGCGGCATTGGTGGCGCAACCGTGAACCCGGCTGGCACTGGAGTATCGCTGTCAACGGTTTAGGCGCAGCGACGACGTTCGTGGTGCTCATCGTTATCGCTGTTGCCAAGTTCGCACTGGGCGCGTGGATCGTCCTGGCGCTGATTCCCGTCCTGGTCATGTATTTTGCCGTGACGGAGCGATACTACGCGGCGGTGCATAAGCGCCTCGCGTTGCCCGATGACATGGCGGTGCGCACAGAAGGTATCCGTCCGGTCCACAACCATGTGGTCTTGCTGGTGA
>Ga0123339_10000575_pt1 | contig 28324 bp, 32 predicted proteins | sample lystaG_FD_89956 | JGI IMG/M metagenome (GOLD analysis project Ga0123339, IMG submission 89956) | Glacier valley bacterial and archeal communities from Borup Fiord, Nunavut, Canada, to study Microbial Dark Matter (Phase II) -... | ecosystem: Environmental > Aquatic > Freshwater > Ice > Glacier ...
TAAATAATAATAAAATGCCATCGATGGATTTACGGTACAGACATCGTTAAAAAGAAAACGATGAAGTACTTAGAATTGATAGCCCTGCTGGTCAAACACTTTGTTCGTATACGGTATCGATATTTTTGGTTATGAAACTTCCAGATAAATCCTATCAATTTTGAAATTTGCAAAAAATAAAAGAACAATAACATAATGTTTGGGGGATTTTAATAAAAGAGTGAGTAAATCAGAGATTGAATTTGATATTATGAACCTATACTGTATTATTGCAGCAGTGTTTGAGGAATCTCTTCTTAGATTTTATTATTTATCTTTGTAAATGTAGTAGATTGGAGGAACATTATATGAGTGAATGGGATTTCCTATGGGGTTTAAATGGGAATGAACTTGAAGAAGCTGTGGAGATACAATTTAAATTGTAATGAAAATTGCAACGTTGTAACAAAACAAAGAAATATTCTTCAAACAGTTTTCAAGAAAAGAGACAATCAAATTGTAACAAAATGCCAAAAAACCAAAACAGTCACCCTGAAAGGCATTACAATTTGAATTGCAATAGTCCTTCATTTCGTTACAGTTTGAATTGCACTTCCACAGTGGAGATAATATGAAAATCAAAAACTATATTATTTTGATTCTAATTGCGCTATTGTTTATTCTTCCTTCTTGCGCCCAAAATAACGAGAAGAAAGCGGAACAACAAGAAAGAATTGATGCCGTGAATGATATGCGATCCAGTATAAAGCAGGCATTAAACGATAATAATATTTCAGATGCAATTTTACTTATGGACAATGAAATCAATGAATATGATTTCACAATTACGATTCAAGATAAATTCTCAGACCAGTACATTGCATTTATTGGTTCTGTTGATGATATTATTCGCAAAGATAATAAATTGTACCTAATATCAGTTGACTACCGGAATAATGCGTGGTTTTATCTGGAAATATCTGAGACTCTTTGTGATGAGTTGTTACATGAGCTTAATGAAGTTAGAACTTATGATAATTACGACACCTGGATCGATTACGTAATTATTGCACATGTTGATAGTGTTGATAAAAGCCAAACTGCAATAAATGTGTATGGCGATGGTGAAACAGGCTTCGAATATGAAATAGATATACCCGAAATCTACGTTTTTAGAGGCGAATGCATTGATGTAAAAATATACTCAACATTACTAGATTGAATCATCGTTGACTTCTCGGTAAACCCGATTTTGATACAAACTTAATTACAAAAAGGCGCGGCATGTTGGTACAAACTTAATTGCGATTCAACAGCTGGCATTATTTTCGTCAAATCACGGCAATGTATTCCGGCTATTTCTGGCGATGAGACCGGCTACTCACAGGCATTTTAGCTCAGCAACTGACCCGCAAGTTGGCTCGGCAAAGACACTTACGATCTTGGCGATAATATAGTACATGACTAAACCTCTTTCCCCCAACAATGTGTTAGCCTCTACTTGTTTAATTTATCTTTAACAAGTACTTCACAAACGTATTTGAATGTTACAATTAGAAAAGTACCGAAAGCTGAAATATCTATGTACTATGCGAAAAGCGTTGGTATAGAAATTTGTGAAACATCATACAAAAAGAAGGACGGCACATATGTCAAAGAGTCCATACGAAGTTCTTGGGATTACCCCTGAAGCATCAATTGAAGAGATAAAAAGAGCGTATAGAGCTTTGGTTAATCAATACCACCCAGACAAGTATATAGATAATCTATAATGCTCCCAATAACTGAGACATGCAAAATGTGAATGAACCGAATATAATAGATAAATGAGAAAGAAAAAAAACACCTACAGTGCCGAATTCAAGACCAAAGTCGTGCTGGAACTTATTAGTGGCCAGCACACCCTCAACGAGCTTGCCGAGAAATATCAAATCGCACCTGCGACCTTGAGCAGCTGGCAGAAACAATTTCACGAACGGGCAGCCAATGTTTTCCAGCGAGGGATCTCCGATCAAGAAAAAATTATGGAGGAAAAAGAGCAGGAAATCGCCATCCTTCAGCAGAAAGTCGGTCAGCTCACCATCGAGCGTGACTGGCTCAAAAAAAAATCTGACGAAATCTTTGGGCCCGACGGACCGCATCGCAATCGTTTCCCCCGCTGAACCGGAGATAACCGTCAAGCGGCAATGCGAGTTGGCAGAGGTCAATCGCAGCAGCGTCTACCGTCATAGAAATCAGGAGCAGACAAACCCCGGACATGGCGAAAGTCAGGAAAATCTTGATATCATGCAAATCGTTGACCGGATCCACCTGGAACGGCCGTCGTGGGGATATCGCAAAATGACCGATTATTTACGTCACAACTGCGGTTATGACATTAACCGAAAGCGTGTAAGGCGCCTGATGAGGGTTATGGACATTATCGCCTTGTATCCGGGACCTAACCTTAGCAAACGTTATCACGCGCAGTATGTAAGGCCCTATCTGCTGCGCAATCTGACCATCGACCATAAAGATCAGCTCTGGGGTATCGACATCACCTATCTGCCCTTCCCCAAAGGCTTCCTGTATCTGTTTATCATCATCGACTGGTATACCCGAGAGATTGTAGACTACGAGATTAGCTACAGCCTGGAGAAAGAATTTGTCCTGCGCTGCCTGCGCCGCGCCCTTTGTCGTCGTAAGCCGGAGATCATAAATTCGGATCAAGGCAGCCACTTCACTTGTCAGGCATATCTTGACCTGCTGGATAGCTACCAGGTGAAAATCTCCATGGACGGCAAGGGGCAAGCCCTTGACAATATCCGTACTGAGCGGTTCTTCCGCAGTCTGAAGTATGACGACATCTACATCAAGGAATATGAAACACCGAGGGAGATGATTGCCGGCGTCAAGAAGTATATCCATGATTACAACACCATCCGACCGCATGCATCACTGGGAGGACTGACACCTAATGCCTTCCGTCTACTGGATGAAAAAAACCCTGCAGCCTAATGAAAGGAGCTGTTCGGATCACTTCGAAAATCGTGTCTTGACAATGGGGGGCACTTTAATCCTTTAGTTGGCTTAGCTACGGAACGTATGCAAGAAATTAATGTGGCTTATAAAAAACTGACAAGTCAACAGTCAATACTGCAAAACGGGAAAAAAACGGATGACAAAAAAGATCAATCAAAGCAACAGAATTGGCAACCAAATAATCAGCAGAAGGTTGAGGAAATTTATCAAGAAGCACTACGAAAAAAAGTCAATGGTCAGAGCGAATCCGATTTTAGAGGGGCAGCTGTATTTTTCAGGAGCATTGATGGCTATAAAGATTCCAGTTTGTTAGCAAAAGAATGTGATGATCTTGCAATGAAAGCGAATTTGAAAGCAAGACAAGAAAAATATCAAAAGGCCTTATATAAGAAGAATAACGGTCAGAGCGAATCTGATTTTAGAGAAGCAGCTGTATTATTCAGGAGTATTGATGGCTATAAAGATTCTAGTTTGTTAGCAAAAGAATGTGATGATCTTGCAATGAAAGCACATTTCCAGGTAAGTTCAGATGCTGACAGGGAAGAAGCAGAAATCAAAGCCATCGAAGATATACTTCGAAGTAAAGCATCTACCCGGATTAAAAAGCAAAAGATCTCAAATCAGCAGGGACGTTTTTCTAAAAGACCCCGCAAACACAGGATAGTTCCGATTGTAGTTGTATCGGGAATCGTTTTGGCTACTTTAATTTTTGTTGTTGCAGCGTTTTTTCTGGGTGTGTTTGATAACAGCAGCAGTTCACTCGGAATAACAGTGGACGAGTTTTCCGCTGCTTATGCCCAAACGGATGCCTATAAAGCGATTGCCTCGTATGGTTTTGAATTTCCGGCCGTCACACTCGATCAGGAAGCCGCAGCAACATCTGATGTCCGTACATTCTCGGGTATTGCTGTTGACAACACGGTTGACTATCCAGTCGCCCTTTCCGGAAGCGTAAACAAATCGGATTCAAACATCCAGGCACTGCGAGTCGTAATGCGATTGAGCACAAGTACTTCCTTCAAAGAAGTGCTTATTGTTTATGCTCCTTATATTCAAGTTCTTTACCCGGATATGACAACTAAGGAAGCAACTACCTTTCTTTCAGAGTTGTACACAAGCACGGATGCCGTAACAGTCAGAGGAAATTACGGACTTGCCATGGAAAAAGGAAATGCAGGAACAAAGGCCTACTGCAGTCTGAATATTATTTCGGCCAATGACTGATAGGATATGGGAAAGAGTACGTGGATCATATTTGATGCAGTATATTAAATATTTTTTTTCGGTGTGTTCAGAGATCTACTCAAACATAAGGAAGTTGAAAAGTGATCAGGAGGCAACTTAATGATTAAATGTCCTGTCTGTCAGACAGAAAACACTGAAGAAACTCTTTTTTGCAAGAAGTGTGGCGTAAAGATGTCGTCTGCGATTGAAGCAGCTCGAAGGCTCAAAATTGAGGAATTGAGGGGATCTTTGCTTTGCAAGTGCTGCGGGAAAGAGAACGTAAAAAACTCAACTTACTGTATCAAATGCGGCAGCTTATTGGTCACACCCGAGCGACAAGTTATTTCATCTCAAAATGCAGTGAGCGCATCAACAATCGAGTGTCCTCATTGCCACCAATTGAACCCTGCAAACAATATGTTTTGCAGAAATTGCAGGAAAAATATGAAATTTGGAGCTGCCGATCAGATGTTAACGGGTATTGGGGGATGGCTGTACTTTCCTGTGACTGAGTTATGGGCAACGGCAATATTGTCACCAATTGTGGCTATCGTGCAAGTGTCCCTAGAGAGCGATATCAATAGTTTCATCATAATATCAAGCGTCCTTGTATATTTTCCGTTTTGGATTTTGGCAATTATTGCTTTGGTATTATTATATAAAGAGAAAAAAATATTTCCAAAGGTAATGATTGGCATATACATTGTCAGTTTTATATTAACTTTTATTGAATTTATAGTGAGTTATTTACTTGCAATTCCAGATGTGGGTAGTGGATTTTTCCGCTCGATTATTGGGCTTGCCATCTGGGTTCCCTATTTTCTTATATCGAAACGGGTAAAAAATACGTTTGTAAACTAATCGAATTTTGGATGCCGAATCGTTCGGAAAACAGTATGTACCTGCAAGTCAATGGCTAGTTTTGGGGGAACAATATGAAACGATCATTTTTCTTCTTCAATTTTGCTAATTCCCGTCGCGGCGTAATTAAAGAATCTGTAATCACTATTATATGTATTGCTCTGATAGCGCTGGCCATATTGTATGGCAGTTTTGAAAAAGAAGAATCGAATTATGAGCTTGCGGATAATGGGAGAAAAAAGTTGTTAGCACAAAGCATTGGGGATATAAGGAGTTAAGTAGATATGAAATGCGGTACAACGATACTCTTGATTATTGGGAAGTTAAGTGGGATGGTGAGTGGTTTGACTATGATGCCCTTAATTCTAGCATAAGAGACAGGTATTGATAAACGAATTCACAAAAGTATAAATAAATGAATTATTCAATTATTTCCTTCAAACAATGATAAATAGAACGTATGGGTTATCAAAACATAGCCATTGATTAAGAAAAAACTTGGCAAAGGAACTGGGGGAGGGTAGGCCGCTTATGATCAAGCGTATTATTTGTTTCATATTGGGATTTGTTTTACTGATTGGGGTACTATCATTACCATATAACTACTATATTTTTCTTCGATTTTGCACACTAATTGCGTGTCTTTTCTTTATTGCTTGTATGTTTAAAGACTATCAGGCTGGGTGGAAGCCAAACTTACTTATTGTGATCCTAATTCTGTCAGCGCTAATCATTTTTAATCCAATTATGCCGATGCACATGGAAAAGGTTACCTGGGCCTGGTATGACGGAATTTATGGAATATGTTTTCTTCTTTATGGAGCATTCTATAACAAAATTCAGCATAAATTGGTGCCATAAATATGTTGTAAACGTCGAGATTTGATTCTTTGACGGTTACTAGAGTTGATTTGCAATTTAGTTTGGCGCAAAAAGTGCAACACTGTTACAAAACTTGCAAAACTGTTACAAAACGCGATCCTGCCAAATATTTCTTTCTTTGTACAAACCCGAAATCGGCTTTGCCACAGACATAACGAGAAAAAAACAAAAAAATTGCAACAAACTCAATTACAACAATTTATCTAACAATGTCTTATAAAGTATAAAAACATATACGTGAAGAACAATATATTAAACGAATATTGGGTATAATGAACCGACAACATGCAAATCAAGTTATAGAAAGGCGGTTGACAAAATGACGACAAATTCTTTTACAATAGTCTTTTACCGAAACAGAAAGGGTGAGGTATTTGTCGAAAACAAATCGCAATATCACCCCGATGAGCTCGACATGGTCTACATAGCAGTGGCCTTTTTGTTGCGAATTTCTTGGCTCAATCTGACTGATGACACTGGGTTAATCAGAAATACGATTTTAGACGAAATGTACAGGTGGGAATCACGCAAAGAAATTCCGGATTCATGGAGATCGTACAAATACCCTGCCAATAGAAAGTTTACCCTGGATGGTGGTATAGGGAGCTTTGTAAAGGTCAAATTTCCATTTATGATGTTCCCGGATCACATCACGAACGCAGCCTTGGATTTTGCCCGTCACACTTACAAAATGGTTAGTGTACCAATGAAATCCTTAATGATCGAGCTAATGTCAAGTTTTTGTCACGATACAGACGAACAGGATCCAAGCGCCTTGGGGTTAGCAATTATTCGCAATAGACTTAATTACACCCTAGAAAAATGCCTTAAAAAAACAGAGGACGCCAAAGAAAGTGTTCTGTCAACAAAACAGCAGCAACCGTGGGATCTACTGGAAGTGGACGAAAAGAAAGTCATAATTCTACAAGAGCGGTTGAAAGCCCTACGCGAGAAGCAACGAGAAGAGGCAGAAAATAAGCATCTTCCTTAAAATATCCTGCGCTTATGGAGTCCGTCAAGTCATAGAATGCCTCAGTTCCTAGGATCGAATAAGCGTAATCATGATCATGAAACGTTACCACAATCAGCTGGTTGACCGAGATGGCGTGCCGTTAGATTTACGGTTGAAATGTACAAAAACACACTTGCGAAAACAAAGATGCGGAGGCAGGCGAATGAATATTCAAAACGCTCTTGATGAAATTCAAAAAATGAACGCGAGCGAAACGGTAACTAGGGATTCCATTATCGGATGGTATAATTTTTATAAGCGTAAGTTGCGGGCCATGAGCCCTGAACGGTCAATGTTTGATACGCTTTATACCATAGGGGTATGGATGGAATTAACAGACAAGGGAAATTCACCAGGATTTCCATACTCGTTTAAAACTGATATCGACTTATCGCAAATTGATCAAGAGCAGCCAAAAATGAAAAAGCTGGGAGGGCTATTAAAATTACTTTCCCCGTTCATAACGATTGCCGGTATCGTGATTTCATTTATAAATATACTTCCGGGCATTATAATTTCTGTTTTTGGACTTTCACTTGTCTTTGTTGGGTACCATTTGAGCGGGGGCCGAAGAAATATAGATTTATATTACAAAGACACCGATCCCGTTAGACGCGCTTTCCTTTGGGTACAAAAACAGCATATTTAGCAGACACCTTCCTGCCTTTTTTCCAAATCGACTTTGCGCATTAAAAATTCGCGAGATAAACAGATAAATGTTGAATTGCAATCAAGTTAGACGCAAAACTTGTAAATTTGACGCAAAATCGCTATGCTGAATAAATAGTAATTTATGATAGTGTCAAGACTTCTTTGTGTCAAGAGTTAAGTTTGATGAAAAGAAGATAAATGAGCGGATTAAAGAAGGTTATGGTCAATGAGAAGGGAAAGACTACTTTCCTTAGCTTGTTGTTGGTGATTTTTCATTCGCGGGTCCATGTAATTGGGTACCGAGAACCACAACAGGAAGGAAACAGGGGGAAACGACTTATGAATTCGAACATTTCCTTACGGTATACTATTGAATTTAACATGATCAAATCAAAAATATGGTATGGTTCTGATTTTGCCAATGAGTGCCCCGACGAGTTTCGAATCGCTGCATACATGAGTTATCTTGGTCGATTCTATAATATTGCCGAAAATAACATATCGGAAAAGGTTAGAGAATATTTAAATTCAACGTTTTCGGACATGGATTCAAATCGCGACTTCAAAAAAGAGAAATATATTCAAAATATATACAATATGACGATGAAAACGCTGCCAGACAGCAAGCAGAAAGCGATTCTTGAACTCGATAGTAAAGTAAAACTTCTTGAGCTCTGTATGTTAAGGCCGTATTCCGGCCCCTCGTTGTCATATGCTGAAACATCAGAGGTTTCAAAGAAGAGTGGAGACGGGACAATTTCTACGTTTGTGTATGATTGGTCAATCAATAACAGTAAAATCACTGAAAAATTGAAAATTCCGTTTTTTTCACCGCATGTATTATTGGTTCCATTGTCAATAGCCTTTATGACTCAATTCACAATCAATATTTTGAACGACGAAAAGTCAATACCATTATTCGCGAAAATGATAAACGTGGTTAATGCCAGAGTACCCTCGGGTGATAGAAAATACCATTTGAAAATTAGCGACATATGTACTCAATATAAACTTCTATAGATTGCATCATAGAAATTGATTCGACGAGTTGATAGCGATAAGGAGGGAGCCGGAAATCCGGGTGTGTAAAGTCATTGCCAAGAATGTGAGCTTCATGCGGTACATCAACATCGCTTGGCACTGCGCCTGGTGGAACTATCATGTTAAGATGGCAAGGCTACACGACGCCCGAATAAAGCGGCTGGACAGGAATGGCGGGAGAAGATATAGGAAAAATATTGACGGGGTATACTCTATGCTTTATTGAGTACTTGGAGAGAGGCCGAAGGAGAGCAGGGGCTTACTGGCATGTTATAATTGGAATAAACAGGAGGCCTCAAACCATGGAATTGAAAATCGAAGGAAAAATATTAGAATTCGAACCAAATTTAGGGAGCGAACTATACGCGCTTGTTACAAAAATTATGGATGACCCTAACTACAACATAGATTATACCCTGTCGTTTTCAGAGTTTCCCGCCTGTTCTGATATGAAAGGTTTCTATCCAATTGAAGCCGATTTACTTTTACGTAAGATTGAGCGCAAATCTCAAAGGGAAAAACAAAGCACCGCAGAACAGTGTGCAAAGTTTCTTGCCGTGAAGAAATATAGTATAAAGGAGTTCTCTTTATATCCATTTGTCGGAGTAATGGTATATTACGAGCAACCCATTAACGGATTATGAATTAAAAGGCGTAATTCGCGATAAAATCATATGCTGGGTTTCTAATAAATAGATTGTCGGCGATCCAAACTATTTCGCTGGACTAGCAGATTTGTCTGACGAGGATATCATAAGGCGGCTTAGTTCGTTGCGTGGGATTGGGATATGGTCTGCAAAAATGTTTCTAGCCTTATTTTTTTTGCTTTTTTAGCAGGTCTTCTTGATCAGTATAAAACTTAATTGAATCTCCATAATATCTGACGAGAATACGTTTACATTTATTATAAATAACCTTATTGATACTATTGCGAATTGGTTTTACTTTATTTTCTGATTGAGAAATTTCTATGATACCCATACGATTAAGCTCATCATCCATCTCTTTAACTGTATATCTCGTATTATAAGTACTTCCGCCAAATGAAATGATATATCGATCTTGAATTGGCGATGCATCACAGACACCGTATGTTATTGGGTTAACATTATCTGATAACCATATGTCAATATACCTGTCTGCTAAATGATTTGGTAGTCCAACACCTCCTCGGCAAAGTCTATTTACTTTTAATAAGGCAACAGGTGTCTTAAAGATTTTATGAATATTCACAATCAAACTTTTTGGCTCTTTAAAACCGGTCAGTTTGCCGAATATTACAAGGCATATTATTGAAATGATTGTTGAAATTACTTCCCATACAAAATTGTCTTTAATGAATTCAATAATACTCATGAGTGTGGTATTCATACTGACCTCGCAATCCAATATTGTTGATGTCTGCATTTATTATTATACCACGCACATCATGCGAGTTGGTTTCCCTCGCACCACCAGACCAAGTAATCCATATAGCTCTGTGTGCCGAAGAAAAGTGGCACCTCGCGGCCCTGGATCCGGAGCAGGTATCGCAGCTGACAGTCGCTATTAAAACAGAATACCTATCCTGCTTATTAATCTTGTTATTTGTTTCGAGTTAAATCAACATCAACTATATTAAAAGTATTTCTTACCGTAAAGTCACAACAGTTAACACCATGCATGCAATTCATCTACATTGAAAAGCATTACAATTCGAATTGTATTAACACTCTATTTCGTTACAGTTTGAATTGTAATTCCACAGAAGCGATGTCATCTGGTGGAACAGCTGCAGATTGGGCTAATATCGAAGAACCAGAAATTAGAAAGAGAAAAGAACAGTGGGACAAACTTAAAACGCTAAGAGATAATGAAGAAATTTCTTAGGAAGAGTTTAAAAAAAGGAAAACAACGTTATTTTCTAATGAAGTCAATGGTTAAATAAAAGCAATCGAAATGTCAATGTTTTTTCGGAAAATCTGCTTAAGCAACACTTTGTAGCTGCAGTTGTTGCCAGGCATTTTGGAACGCGAGAGGGCTTGGTAGCCCAGTCGTTTCTGCCATTGATACTAACGAAGATCTGCCAGTGATCTTCCATGTGTTTTACAGATGGAGAGGGCTTTCTGGCAGTAATCGACACCTTCTTTGTAGACGCCGAGAGAATAATCCTCGTCGATGAAGGGGACTCCAGCCATGGAGTCTTTTATCTTGTATATAAGTGGTTTTGTGTGCTCTAAGTCATTCGCGGTCTGCATCAACAAATACCATCGCTTCGCTTAATTGTACCGGCTTCTGCATATGTTTTTCTATCAGGCAAGCGACGTTTTTTTGTAGGTGCCGGGATTGGTGCAAAACACTTTGAGAGACCAACCAAGGAACAGACAAATACATACGATGCATGGAAAAAACAGGTACCATACTATTGTTTTTGAGAAATAGTGAGGACTGTTTTCCCTGGGGCATAGAAAAACCGGGTACCATAAGTCTAGCGTTCTAGGAAAAACCGAGTACCGTTTGCACAGGCGCATAGAAAAACCGGGTACCATAAGTCTAGCGTTCTAGGAAAAACCGAGTACCGTTTGCACAGGAGCATGGAAAAACTGGGTACCATTCATGGTACAAATAAAAAATAAGTATCCTGTAGTATCTTTCATATTATAAAAATACATATAAAAAATGATATTCAATAAAAAAGTGTTCCTTGGATTTCACAAATGAGAATCTTTTTTCTTGCTTTCGATTCACCTTGAAAAAAATGATTACTATTGAGGCATGGAATAATCGGGTACCGTATGAGCTTTGATTTTAAGAAAATGCAAATTTCTCCGCCCAGGACATGGAAAAACCGGGTACCGTTTCATGTCATCATAGAAAAACTGGGTACCATCACACCAATTGCATGGATTAAATGGGTACCGTTCGTATGTGGCATGGAATAAACGGGCACAAGCCATTTTTTACATGGAAAAACTGGGCACCGTCCGTTGAAGGGATGGAATAACTAAGTACCGTCTTTCATTTTGTTGCATGGAATAAGTGGGTACCGTCGCCTGCAAATCCCCTGTTTGCAGTTCTTTGTAGCCTTACAATAATTAGCAAATTTTCTATTTTTGGGGACAGTTTCCTTTTCCTTTTTAAAATATTGATAATGTGTATAATGAATTCAATAAAAAAGAACCGGTCAACGTTGGCGCGTTGATCGGCTCTGCAAAAGCGTTCCGAGAGTATTCTCTTACTCACATAAAGAGAATACCACAACTCAGGATGCTTATGCAAGTGCGCTCCATTGCACAAACAAGCGTTTTGGGTGTTTTTTTGCTCTTCCTTGCAAAAACTCCCCAAAAAGAATCGAGATCTTTCCTAGGGGGTAATATGAGTAAAAAAGTCATACCTATTGAACCTCGGACATGGGACCTCAGTGAACTCAAAAAAAGTGGATATGGGCATCAAAGCCGCTACTTAAATACGGATCCGTTGGTCGGGTTGGATGAGATGACCCTTTTAGGGTATCTCAATAGTTATGCTGGTGATAAAGGTGAGTGTTGGCCCAAACGAGACAAGACCATTCTTCGCGAGTTACATTGGGGACGTGTAAAATACGATAATGCACTGCGTACGCTAAAAGAAGCCGGGTATGTTTCAACCTCCTGGGCGAAAAGGCAAGGTTACCGCGTATATCTGTTTTCGCTGCTTGAGCCAGAGAAGGGGCAAAAGTTCCCCTCTAAAATCAAAGAGACTGATTTAGAACATCCTAAGTATAAAGGCTTGGATAGGCATGGGTTTGGTTATGTCTATAAATGTTTCTCAACGGCTAGTTATCTTTCAGGCGGGGCCAAAGGTATGTTGTTTTATCTACTCTCCCGCATGGGCCGAACCGCAGAAACACGGCTTGATTATTCCACCATAAAATACCAGTTAAACATTAAAAATGATAAGACAATACATACATACTTAAAGGAGTTAATCGCAATAGGACTTATAAAAACGGAAAAAATTCGTAAGGAAGGCAAATTCCATAAGATCCGTTTTATTTTTGTAGCAGCTATAAAATCACAAAATAACCTTATTGCTAACGTTACCCCTGTTTTTTTTGCCAAATCGCCAGGAGCCGAAAAAAACACCAGTAAAATTAGCACCGGTAAAATTCAGTCCGACAATAAGACAAGCTCACCTGTTAAAGACAAGCCCACTCCTAGTGTTTATATCCCTTTAGGTTTAAGTCAGTCAATAAAGGGCGCTGCCCGACAGACGGAGATAAAGAAATCAAGATGTGAATTTTGGACATACCAACCTAAAGATAGTGACAACACTCACGAAGTGCTTACATGGCAAAATGAACAACCACAAAAAATAGCATCTCAAATCAATGCACTTTGCAACTGGCAGACAGCTATTCAGGTTATCAGTAAGCAAACAGGGATTGCGATAGCAGATACAACAGCGTTGACGCGTTGTATCGATTACGACATTTTTCAGATTTTAAGCCATAGGCGAACCATCCCGGTTGAACTCGTACAGGATCCGCAGGTTACACGCCGCGTTGTGAGGGTTTTAACCAAATATAGATGTAACGATGATATTAAGTCCGTTCCGGGTAAGTGTGAGCTTTCAGGAGATATAGAGGATGCCCTGACACGGCTCCTGAACGAGACTAAAACGGAGGAGTTTTTTCAAAAGTTTTGTGATGTTGTTTTTTGCCGCCGAACCAAAGCCGTTCATATCATGCACAGGTTATTTGATCACCTATATGCCAACATTAAGGGTCGTCAGGACATTAAACGCCGCGCTGCGTATATTAGACACAGTGTTATTAACTTTTTTGCGGAGTATGACACTCCCTGGAGCGAGATCCCGTACAAAAAAGAAGCAAATGAGACGTATGACATAATACAGAACAACCAAGAACGTCTCCCGACACGCTACGATGATTTTATCCGGACCATGAAAATGCAAAAATATCTGCCGAATATACTTTTACTCCCAACTGAAGAATTCAGTGAGCGGGCAGCGGCATATGAAGCCCTTTCACAGGATGCCAGAGATGGCATATTTACAAGTAGTGAACTTGATTGGATCTGGTATGTAATTCCGTCAGACTATTCCTCGTTTGTCTCGGAATACCTCTGTGAAGCCGACCAGCAATCCGTAAGGAGTTTATCGGCAAACGAGTACAAGCGCTGCAAAAGGGCATACGAGACCATGTCATCCATCGAAAGATGCGACATATGGGACGGTGATCACGACTGGATGCTGGGAGATATAGGAATGAATACTTATAGTGTCCAAAAAGCCATATAAAAGATAACAAATAAAAACGAATAACTATCATAAACCAATATTAAACAAAATACTTATTTTGTTTAACTGGAGGGAGACTAAACACTAAAAACATGCATTTTAGTGTTAAATGACAGTCTAAGGAATTCTGCATCGATGTCCAGGGGGCTTTCAAAAAGAAAAGGATTCAACCTATGCTGGCTGCATCCTTTTTCTTACATTCGTTTTTTGTGGTGGAATGTATAAAATTACTTATCTTTGTAATGCGATCCACATTGTGCAATTTCTATTTGTCCGTTCTCGATGCGATATACAAGGCGGTTTGTCTCATCAATGTGCCTGCTCCAAAAGCCCTGGTATTCATGTTTGAGTGGTTCCGGTTTTCCGATACCGTCATAACCGTTACGGTCAATGTCCTGCAGCAGCTGATTAATCCTTTTCAGTGTCTTTCTGTCTTGAGTTTGCCAGAAGAGATATTCGCTCCAGGCAGCATCTGACCACACTTTAATCATCGTCTGCACCGATCAGCTCGTGCGCAGATCCCATTCCGGCATTAAGGGCATCAATGGACTGTCTCAAGCGGGTCTTGTTCGCGTCACTGTAGAACGGGTCATCGTTCACGGAAATTTCAAACGGGATCTTTCCTTCGCGTAAAACTGCTTTTGCAAAAAGGTTAATAGCAACAGATGTATTCATGCCAACCTCTGAACAAAAAGCATCAAACTGCTTTTTAACATTCTCATCCATCCGGATACTTAGCGTTGTTTGTGCCATTAATAACACTTCCTTTCTATGATTGTATATACAATGTAACACAAAACACAAAATATTTCAACTTACTGCAATACAAAAATTTCCAATCACGGATTGGAGCCCCCCGCGCGGCTGGGTCAAGAAAAAAAACAAACGAATGAATAGACATAAGTTCGGGCAAAAAAACAGAGACCTGTATGTGGTCTCCGATTTTTTGTATCGTATAGTATTCGTATATTTATAGTCTATTTGGCTGGAAAAATTAATTGTTGTTATTATCTGCCTTGTTTCTGATTGCAAAAAAAGTAAGAAAATCTGGATGAGAGTGCCCTCCCCTGCCCTACTTTTAAACGCATATGAAAAAGTAGCTATTCCTGGCGTCTGTTACTCGTTGATAATCAAGTGGATGCCCTTGTTGAGATTATTGAAATCTTCGTTTATTGCTGCCAAATAGGCTTTCCCTGAATCTGTAATGCAATAGTACGTTCTAATGCGATTGTCTTCAGAGATCTTCGTCTCAAACTCTTCGAGGTATCCGAATTTTTCCAATCTATAGATGGCAGGGTACAAGGTCGAAACCTTATACAATCCCTTACTGTAGCTCTCGAAGGACTTAATCATTTGGTATACATACATAGGACCCTTTGAAAGAAGATGAAGCGTTGCTATCTCGACTGTTGCCTTCTTGAAATTTTCAGCCATCCCTTCCGGTGTGCCACTTTTGGATGAGTTCTTTATCAAATTAATTTACCTCTCAATTTCTGTAATCACGTTTTGCAAAAATGAAAAAGACGTTTTCTGATACTATCGTGCTAGCTCTTCCCTGCCCTACTTATTATTGAAATATGCGTCTACCGCTTTTCGTACGATTAACGAACCATCACAGTCCTCTTGCGCGGCACGGATCCGAATTTGAAGATATTGTTCGGTTGTAAAATATATGCTTCTTTTCGTTAATGGTGATTTATTGGTTTTATTTGCAATAATCGGTTCGATAGGTGCATTAGCAGACTCTATTTCTTCTGACGTGGAGCTGGCGGGCTTCTTTTTCTTACCTTTATCCTCAGTAATGTTTTTGATAATGGTCAATTTTGCTTCAGGAAGAATAGGAGCAACTTCAGGTATAGATACGCCAAGACTCGCTGAATCATCGATTACGGCATAAGCGGCTTGTTCCATCACCTTAACGACTTCATCAATTTTACTTTTATTGATCGAATTATCTATTTCAGCGGGATTGCTGTCTTTATCCTTAGGCATCTCTTCCCTATTCAACGGATTACTATCTTCGATATCTTCTTTTATAAGTGTTTTGAAAAAGTTAGCGCCACTTGGCATTTTCTTACTCATTTACTCAATCCCTCCATTTCTATGAATTCATCTACAACGGCTACGTAATCCTGTGCAACCGTGGATTTGGCATCATAAGAAAAAATATCTTGTTGAAATGCTTGGGCTTCACCCATCGCGGTTGCAACGCGAATCGTTGTTTTAAATAATGGTGCCTTGAATGTTTCACAAAGCATTTCTGTAGTAAGACGCATTGCTTGGGATAGTTTGGTGCGAGGATTATAGGCAGTTAGCAAAATACCAGCAATTTTGATGTTTGGATTCGTATACTTTCTTACATTATCAATTGTATCCTTCAACTTAGTAATACCCTTTGTAGAGAAAATCTGTGCATTCGAAGGAATGATAATTTCATCAGCAAACGTAAAAGCCATAATTGTAAGGGTTCCGAGTGACGGTGGTGTATCTATTACAACATAGTCGTAAAGGCTAACAATGGGAGATAAAACCTCTCGGAGCCTGTGTTCTTTTCCTGTCTGTGTAATTTCTAACTCAGCGGCAGCCAGTTCGATATTTGCCGGAATGATGTCAAATACATCAAGATGTTGAATTACCGCTTCTGGTGACACAAGCAACTTTAGTAATTCATATATTGTGGTATCATTATCTGTATCAGCGGCAACATGGTCGCTGAGATTGCCCTGGGGATCCATATCGACTGCGAGTACCCTGTATCCCTTCCTTTTTAAGCCTGCGGCAAAAGCACAAGCCGACGATGTTTTTGAGACGCCGCCTTTCTGATTAGCTATTGCGATTACTTTCATTATGTACTCTCCTCTTCTCTTCCGTACATATGCGGAATGCATTAGTAGCGGTGATGAAAAATTATGATGCAACGCAATGAGTCATTGAATTGCTACATAGAAATGTTCTGCTTATTATTCTATCTCTTTGTTTTTGTAATTTGGTTACAAATAGATAACAGTATAGCTATAAATCGCTAAATATCTATAACGCTAAGTCGCTTTGTCGCTAAGTGGCTATAACAACAAAGCAATAAGTCGCTATAAATATAAAGCGCTAAATCGCCAAAAAAGCTAAAGTGCTATGACGCTATGTCGCTATAGACACAAACAGACATAGCGATAAGTAGCTGTGGCGACATAGCGACAAGTAACAATAGCGATGAAGTGCTATAAAGCTAAAATGATATATAGCTATGACGCTAAATATCTATAGCAACATAGCTATAAGTCGCTAAATATATATAGCGCTAAAGCGACATGGCGACAAGTGGCTAAACCTCAATAACGCTAGATTGCTAAAGTGCTATATGGCTATGTCGCTAAAGTGATAAGTAACTAAAACGTGAAAGCGCTAGGTAGCTATAATGCCATAGTCTAAAACTCAATAACTACAAGTAGCTATATGCAACTATGTCTCTATACCGCTTAGTCGATATATTGACATATAGATATAGTTCTATAAATCCAAGTCGCTAAAATAACCAGTAGTTCTTTCAGTATGACTATGTCGCTAAAGCTACTAGTAGCTATATCTCTATGTGGCTATGTCGCTAAAGCAATTAGTAGAAATTTTCGAATGTTATTTTCTTCAATAAGAATAGGGAAAACGTAATAAACAGCAGAATATTATTAAAAACAACAAACAAGTATTCACTTGTTAATCAAAGATGCCTATGATAAACTACAAATGTTTATTGGATTCACTCGAAAGGGCGAATTTTTTTATTTTGAAGGCAAGCGTTATTTTTGTTCTGGAAACGGACAAAGATGGCGTTTTTTATTTTTTCAGGTCTCCGGACCTGCATCTTCTCCTGTAAAGGGAAGTGTACATAGAGAATAACACACCGAAAGGACGGCTTAGTGGTTGCGGAATGCGCCAGAGCCAGAAAAGGAGAAAAAATGGCTATGAAAAGAACATTACCAACGCCCATTCTACACAAAATAGCGTCAAGATCATTTGCTTTCATGATTGACTGCGAAATGGTGGATACGAATCTTACGACAGAAAACCGAGCTAAATTGTCTGCAATGGAAAGTGCCGTTATTCGGATCCAAGAAAAGATTGAGCGACGCAAATCCTTAAGTGCACAGGAAGAGGTTTTCTTGATGGATTTAGATGAAACAAATAGGTTCCTTCAGGGAAAAATGCCAACCTATCCAAACGTTTATGCGTTTGACAGAGAAAGCATATTTTCAAAAGTGGACAGCGATCGCGCTGACGCCATTAGGCGAGCGTATATGCCCATAAAATCAATGCCTGAGGCCCCGTACAACGAGGATAGGGTGTTTGGAGGCAAACTATGAAGATCATTGCAGAAAAGGAGAAGGAAAATATTGAAGTAGACACTATCCACCAACAAATTAGGAACGATTCATCCGATATCGAAATCTACAAGTTTGAGTCTGGTATTGGCGTCCTGATCATGGGCATGGATGAAATCAATGAGCTCATTCGTCGAACGAATAACCAGGACACTGACACATGGTTTTCCTTGTCTGAGGTCGAAAGGAGAGACTGTGCAGCAAGGCTTATGCGAAATGTGTTTGACGGTGTAAAAGACCAAATTGAGTACGCTATCGCCGATAATTTTGCTGAACAGATGACGCTATCTCCGCTGATATTGGGATAGGATTCGGAGGTCAAATGGATGAAGAAAAAGAAGTCGATTGTAAACATTGAGGGCTTTATCCGAAAGGGTGAGGCTCTCTATTTAGAGTATGAGCAAATTGAAAAGGAGGGAACATGGCTGGACATTCCGGACGGAGAACATTTATTACAGATCGCTTCCTCGATCCACGCAATCCAAATCCAGCTTCAGTGTGAACCCGCTGCCGGTATGGATGCAAAGAATTTCGCTCAAAGAGAAATGCCGACATTTCACCGAGGCTATTACATGGTCCATGACCATGACATTCTCTCTGAGGCCTCTGCCATACTGAACCGTGAGGGAGATCGTTTGAGATATCTTCTAAAAGAAATAACAGAAGAGAGTCAGTTAGGAATGAAGATGTTCGGCATGCGTATAGAAGGTATCTTTGAATGTGTGGAGCTTGCGAATTCGCTTCAGAGCGCCCAGCGCACAAGCCAGCAGGAAATGCAGTATGCCAACATACTTGTGACTCTTCGGAAGTTTACTCGCAGGGAAAAATCAAACTATTCGTTGCTCGTACAATACCTTACTCTCAAAAAGAGATCCACAAAAAAACCGGAAAAAACGCCATTAGGTCAACAGCTGAAAATCTCATGATTGCAGCTAGAAAAGGAGAAAAAATGAATGAAATTTTAAAGACCAAAACGAAACTTATCAAGACAACAGCAGGCATTGTTGCTTTCACTTGCCATTACCTAGGGGATATGACCTTGGGCGAACACATACATGTAAGTGATCCATGTTACGATCGTTCGATTTGGTGCAGAGCCGAGATAAAAGACATCCTGCCTGGATTGTACCGGGCGTATACCATTCATAACGATAAGGAGCATAGAGTGCATCAAGTATTGATACTTCACACGGAAAAACATAAGCCGTGGCAGTTCATATTCAAGTGGGCATTTGGCAACGAAGTCGGTGTTGATTCGGGACAATGTGGAATCTTTGATGATACGATATATCCACTTTCGGAAAAGACGGGCGGGGAAATGGAGGATCATGATAGTTTTTATGGCAAATGCTGTAAAGCGACCCTTTCAAAAGAACAGGAAGGATTCATTGACGAGAAGGGAATTGTTACAGCAAGCGGATGGGGAGACGGTACATACCCATACTACGTTACCGCGTATGGGAACAAGTCGGCGTTCATGATCGATTATTTGTCAGAGAGCGACAGCGAGATGCTGACAATCCTTTACAGTCTATCGGATCCAATGGAAAAGAAGGTAAAAAAGGGAGAGGAGGCGTCCTCATGACAGCAATGCCAACTCTTTGCAAACAAGCCGGTATGGATTTGCAGCAATTTATTGAATACGAAGCCAAGATCGAGCGGATCGCAGAAAGATTGATGGAAGGCATAAAAACCAATGCTTTGTGCGGAACCGGAGTCTACCAGGACACGCAAACGCTTCTGAAAGGTTACAACTTCAGGGAAGATATCCCGGAAAGAGAATTTGTCATAATGGAATTTAAAAAACGCGGCGTTGAATTTTACGATAACGCCCGAGTGTATCGGTATTGAATCAGCTTTAAAGAGAGTCGGCTGGGTTATACCAGACCGGCTCTCTTATCATTAAAAAGGAGACAAACAATATGGAAAACAGATTTTCAAGGCTTGAGGTACGCGAAAGCGCTTGGAAAACCGATAAGGAACTGCGGAAGATGATGGAAGATGCAGGCGATGTGGAAACATTTGAAGGTATTGTCGAGGTCACAAATGGCGACGCGTATGACGGTTGTTATGAGGACATTGAAAACTACTGCATTTCAAAAGACATCGCATTTGACCGCTTCACCGAAGTAACTCTTGAGATTGAGTCGTTCATCCGGGCATATCGTCCAGCTGAAGATTCAGGTTCTATCGATGTTACAGTTACGGTCAATCTGCTCCAAAGGCCGTATGTTCAGTGCGAGGATCTCCTGAACATTCTTAAAATGGATGTTGCAGACGAACTAAAACTTCTCTGTTTTCGTGAAGTGATACGCAATAACAACTTCCCGTGTCCCTTGATTGAGTACTACCGTTCACAAGCAGAAAAAAAGGAGGAGGTTGCCGTATGAGTATGAAATACCATCCAGTACAGCGAATAGGCATTTATCTGGAGATGGACGATCTCGCACCGTACTGCAAGTCACACGAGATTGACCCGGATGCACTAGCTGAAGAGAATGGGCTTCTTATCCTCTGTGACATGGAAGGCACATGCTGCGCGATCAAAGAAGGCGAACCTGGCGTTCGTGATGAATTTAGGGCGGAGGAATCATTCTATTTCTTAGAGGTAGACAAGTACCCAAGTCTCTTTCGGCCTGTGTATGAAACGTATGAAACGGCGCTCCATGCCCTTAAAGAACAAGTAGCAGAACTGCTGCCGGAAAACTTTGATTATGATAAGAATTTTGTTGAATTTTTCGGTGTTACGTTTGGATAATCTATAGATCAGAAAAAAGCATTAGGAAAGGCAGTTCAGAATACCTGAGCTGCCTTTTTCAAAGGGACTAACCTGGTTCGCTATACCGAAAAAGTTATAACACAAGAAAGTCCTCTTTCTGGTAAAACCAGTTAGGAGGACTTTTTGCTGTTTAGCTGTACTTAAAGGGACCAACGGTTGAAGAGGAAGGAAGAAAGATGATATTCGGATGGATCAATGGCAAAAGATCTGCCTCACATGCTTCTAAATCCGCGTAGGTTTGAATGGCCGGCAGGGTGTGTAGATCCAGCAGGTACCATTCTTCCAATAGATCGTGGAGTGTGCCAAAGGAAAGCGTTTTTGACTGGTTTAAGCGCGTTATAGCATAGCTGATGAGCTGTATATCAAACTTGAAAACTTCATTCCATGTGATGATTTTCCGTTCTTTCTCGTCATATGGTAAAAAGTCTATCTTCAGCTCGCGTTTCACATAGGCAAACAACGGCTCATGGAGCTTTCTTTTATGCTGAAACAGCCTTTCTTCAGCTAGGGTTTGAATGCCGAGAACTTTCCATCGCTCACCGAGACGCGCGACTTCTTTCACGTTACGCATCAAATGCAAATGATATGCTTCGGCATAAAGTTCATAATACAGGTCAGGCGGGAATCGAAACTCAACCGCAAGCCCAAAAAATAGCTTCTTCCATCCGTAAGACGCCTCGCCATAGAAAAAGGCTTGGTCTATATGCTGAATAATCGGCGTCCAATCCGTTACATCTTCAAATGTTGAATCTCCGTAGTTCATAAAGCACCTCTTCATTGCCTTTCACTTTACACGAAGTCCAAAATTCTGGAAAGATGTTGAACGGTAAAATTCCTCTAGATGTGGCTCGTTGACAAAAACACAGGCGTCCAGTACACTCAAATTGTTAATTGATGTTTTTTTCGGCAGAAGAAAATGAGTTTATTTAGAAGGTTGTACCTAGTGGAAACGCAAGGAAAGAACAAACAAAAGAGACTAAAGGACTGATTCAAGGAAATACAGCAACGTTTAAGGAGATCCATTAAGAGGGAAACCTCAAGATTGAGACTCAAAAACGCCCGCACAGCAGAAACCACAAGGTTTCCCGTGCTCGTCTTCTGGTAGGGAACAGAAGCTTAAACCTAGAACAAGCTCCTACGGGTGTTTGTTCCGAATCTCCACTGTGCTTGCATAGTGAAGATGCTCTTTTCTTCGGAGGAGGGCATCTTTTTTTCTTGTTTTTGCGTTTTAACTATGCTATTCTACAGATGTTTATTGAAGATCTTCCGGAAGGGCGATCTTTTTTGATTTTGAAGGTAAGCGCGTTTTTGTTCCAAAAGGGACGAAAGGGCGCTTTTTTTATTTGCCCAGGTCTTACGACCTGCATCTTTTTCGCGAGGAAAAGTAAAGATAGAGAACAAAAACCAGCCTACGGGCATGCCTATCGGATACGGAAAGTGTCGGGGCGCGAGAGGAGACTCAAGATGAATTTCGGGAATGACAATTTTACAAACCGCTTTATTGATGAGAACCAGACCGAAGCATTTCTTACGGACATGTGCAGCAAGGACAAGTGGTTTCGGGTCGCGACATCTGACCTTCTATCTAAATCAATGACGGATTCACCGTTAAGTGTGCAGGATGAGAGGATGTCGAAAAACTTTATCGGAGTAACGGATGATGCGATTCTGGATACGATGCAAAACAGCGCATTAGTGCTGTCTTATCCGGATAAAGCAAGATACGAGAGACCGGATGCATTGCTTCGTGATACCGCAGTTGCAGGACTGTTGGATCGCGCCGGCATTCGCGGATCAGCGCTGAGGAGAGTCAAGAAGAAGAACCCGGCCAACTACGTGCTGCTTGTTAACACATGTTTGGATGTCTGGTCCAACCAGGCGCTCCTTTTGGAGCGTGGCGGGAAAATCTCAGCCATACACGGCGGAGATAACAAGGATTACGCGGTGCTGCCGCAGGACGAGCTGTTCAATGTTCTGAAAACGACCATGGCCAAAGAAAGTGCATCCTTCGTGGATGCCTACATTGACCATACCGTTACCTTAGCTGAGTATCAACTCCCCAAGGGAAGCCTGAGAAAATGCGAACAGACAATGGCTGATCATGGTTACCCACTGGATCCTAATTGGTTTCCGCGTCTCAAGTTTTATACTTCAGACACGTCAAACTCCAGTGTTACCCTTTCGGCGCAGATCCAGAACGGATCCTCCATGATACCCGTGGGAAACCCTATTCGCTTGAACCACAGAAACGGCGCCACGGTTGCCGACTTCGAAAAGAAGTTCGATAAACTGTTTGCTATGTTCAAGGATGGGTTCAACCGAATGGTTGAACTGGTCAATTGCCCGGTCTTTGCACCGGCTAAGATGGCAGAGCAGCTTGCCAAAGCAAACAATCTGCCGTTGCGACCACTTGCCACTGTTATTGCTGAGAGAATGCTTAAAGGAGAAATGACCGGTACAGCGACCGCATTTGATGTGTATGTTGTACTGGCAGACTCCGTTGCGGCTTATCGTAAGGCGACGGGAAGCACACAACTGGCCTTGGTCATGGAAGAAACACTCGCACGGATCTTGTTCTCCGATATCGATATCTGGAACTCAGAATTCGATGAAATCAATGGAACAGTAGCAGCTGCGCAAAGTGTTGCGTAACAAGAAAAGGAAAGAATTAAACGAATCAAGAAGAGGAAGCGGAGAGACCCGCTTCCTCTTTTCAATAAAGGAGGCATAAAATGCTACAAACAAAAATCAATCTTCCCGGCAACCCGAATATAATCTGTGACGATATTACCAAACTAACTCGTGAAGAATGGCTTGCCGTTCGAAAGAATGCCAACGGCGGATATTCCATCGGGGGCAGCAACGCAGCATCGATCATGGGAGAGGGGTATGAGTCGCTCTTGGATGTGTACAACCGCATCCAAAACATTCCAATGGAGCAAAGAAAAATGCCGCAACTGCAACTGGATCTTGGTCACTTCTATGAGCGGCAGATCGCGGAAAAGTTTGCAGAGCAGAACAACTACACCTTGATTGACACAGAGGAAATGTACCAGCACTCGTCCTTTCCCTGGATGATCGCAGACTTCGACTACCTATGTGTCGATAACAAAACCGGGAAAATCAAGGGGCTTGAAATCAAGCACACGGATCCGATGAACTTTGACTTCCAGGATCAGATGAAAGCGGGTAACCCGCCTATCAAATACGTTTGGCAGGTCAGACATTATATGGCTATTGCTCAGCTCGATGAATGGATTATTTGTTTGGGATGGAAGCGTGGAAATGTGGCAACGGAGATAACCGATATAGCTTTTACGTCTGTTATGCGCGATCTGCCTATTGAAAACTGCATGGTTGAGGAACAAAGGCTCTTTCTGGAAAACACCAGGAACGGCATACGGCCCTCTATGATCGGAACAGATGTAGACCAGGCGTTGGACGCGATGAAACGTGCTTTTGGGGCCGGAAACGGTGCCGAGCTCGTGTTTACGGACCCGAAGATTGCCGTGTTGATGGAACAGCTTTGGTTTGCCAATGAAAACAGCAAAGAGGCTGCAAAAAAGGCAAAAGAAGCGGAAGATGTCGCTAAAAGACTTTCCGTTGCTATCCGGGAAAAAATGTACGATGCAAGCACAGCTGAAGCCACAGCAAACGACATGCTGTACACCGTCAAAATCAAGACGCAAAACAAGACTAAGGTCGATGAGGAAGAAGTGAAGCTGACATACCCGGTCCTATTTGAAGAATGCAGGCTTTTTGATTCTGCCGTTTTCCGAAAGAATCACGCAAAAGAGTTCAAGGGTTTGCAGCAGACGTTTGTAGCGGCTTCCGAAATGCTGATCATCACTTGCAAAAGTGCAGGGGGTGCAACATGACACAGGAAATGGCAATCAAGCGGCTCGCCCAGCTTCGAAAGAACGGATACAAAATGAATGTGACTGGCGATGCATGTTCCGGAGACGAGATCGCCTTCATGACAATGAACTATGTAGAAATCGGTAAAAAGATTTTTGTCGCTGGTTTTTCTGTTCTGGAAGGCACGGTTTTACGAGATGACTACACGCCGCGTCATGTGTTTGTGCTAGCCCTTGCTGATGGGAAAAGAATATCACTGCTTGCCCAGACAATGTATCGGTTTGGAACGTACGCAAAATACAGATGCCTGGAAAACCGGATCCCGTTCCTGGAAGAAAAGCATGATCGAGCTAAAACAACGAAAAGGAGGGCGTAACAATGGAGAACGTGCATGTTATAGGAACCTTTGAACGTTGCGCTTTCCCCAAAAAAGCACCGGCAGAAAGTGATTTTCGCATCTGCAAATTTGCGGCAAAGCAAGGCGCAGGACAGATAAAAGCAGGAGAGGTGTTTTCCGCTAAAGGATATGGACTACCGTGTGTAACAGGCCAAATCGGAAAATCATTTTTCCTGAACGGGAATGTAAGCAGAAACGAATACGGTTGGCAGATGGAAGTTGAACGCTGTGATGAGATTATTACCAAAACACGCGAAGGCATTATAAGCTATCTGTCATCCGGCCTCATCAAGGGAATTGGACCCAAACTGGCGGAACGGATTGTTGATCGGTTCGGCGATTCCACCTTGGATATCCTGGACAAATTTCCGCAACGGATCTCTGAAGTTCCTGGCATAGCCGAGGCAAAGCTAGAAAAAATCAAGAGTTCCCTGGCCCTGAATTCAGGAGCCACGCGCGAGCTGATCACGTTTCTGAGTCCGCACGGAATCACGGTTAACAAATGTATGAGGATCTTCAAAAAATACGGTGAAGAATCCATACAAATTGTGCGACAGCATCCGTTTAAGCTTTGCCAAATGAGCGGTATAGGTTTTATTCAAGCCGACAAAATTGCCACTGCAGCCGGCATAGACGGAAAAAGTCCGGAGCGCATAGCAGAAGCGATGATGTATGTACTTGAACAAGCGGAGAACTTTTCAGGTCATCTATGTTTACCAAAAGCTGACCTGGAGAAAAACACGACTACGCTCTTAGACACGGAGTCATATCAATTCTCTCATGCACAGATCGCTCGCGCCGGGAGCCTGCTCATGCAGGCCGGCCGTGTGATCAAGGAAGGGGACTTCTTCTACCGAAACGCAGCTTGCAGAGCGGAGGACTCGATAGCAAAGAACATTCACCATATGTTGTGTATGCGCCGGAGAATGGAGATCGAAAACATTGACGAAAAGATGCAGGCATCGGAAATTGCCCTTGGTTTCATCCTTGGAGAAGAGCAAAGAACAGCCGTTCGAACATCTATCCTAGCCCCTTTTTCCGTGATTACAGGCGGTCCTGGTACCGGCAAAACAACCATCATCAACGTCTTACTGAAAACGTATCTTACGGAATATCCGGAAAACACCATCATGTTGATGGCACCGACCGGTCGTGCCAGTAGGCGAATGACGGAAACGACAGGAAAACAGGGAAGCACGATCCATCGTGCGTTGGGCATCATGGCCAGCGACGAGGATACTGCGCAGGATGTAGTAGAAACGATGTTGGACGCAGACCTTGTGATCGTTGATGAAACGTCCATGATCGACGTGTACTTGGCGGAGAAATTATTTGATAGTTGCAAGCTGGTGAAACAGCTCGTCTTTGTGGGAGATGTTGATCAGTTGCCGAGTGTCGGGCCAGGGGCTATCCTGCAGGAGATCATTGCGTCAAATAAAGTGCCCGTGACAAGGCTGACGCAAATTTTTCGGCAAGCGGATATGTCCGCCATAGCGATTAACGCGGCGCGGATTCGCATCGGAACAACAAAACTTATAGAAAATCAGGACTTCCAGATCTGTGAAGAAGCCGGCGAAGAGGCAGCCGCGAAGCGGATGCAGGAAATCTATGTACAGCAGGTTTTGGAAAACGGTCAGGAAAACGTTGTTCTTCTGTGCCCGTTCCGCAAGCGCGGCGCAACGAGCGTAAACAACATGAACCAGGTACTGCAATCCCTCTTAAACCCAGCCAAACCAGGAGCAGAGACATTTGTGAAAGGATCAAAGGGCAAGCAAGAGATGGAGTATCGCGTTGGTGATCCTGTGATGACAACCAAAAACTCGCCCACTTTGGAGTATAGTAATGGGGATGTAGGGCGTATCGTTGGGATCCAGGGAGACGAGGACGGGGACAAGATCATTGACATCCTGTTTGACACAGGAACGAAGCTATCTTTTACGCCTGACAAGATGGAGGTTGTTGAACTGGCATACGCATCCACAGTACACAAAAGCCAGGGCAGCGAGTATAAGGTTGTTATTACGACCTTACTCAAAAGCCATTACATCATGCTCAAGCGAAACATGATCTACACAGCCATTACAAGGGCCAAGCTGCGATGTATTTTTGTTGGCGACCGAAAAGCCCTTGCAATCGCCATACATACCGAAAGTGCAAATCAGCGAATAGGCTTTTTAGGGCAAAAAATTTAGTACAAAGAAAGAAGGGTAAAAACTAAAAAAAATTTTTTGAGCGAATGAACGAAAAATGAACGATTCGCATCTCGCCTGTGGGTCTGTCGCACAAAGAAAGCGTGAAAAGAAAACAAAAGACGGCGACTGGCAGTGGCCAGAGTCGTCTTTTGTTGATACGTCACGCATAGCGCTTTACTTGTTGGTGAACTTAACTTTTAAAACTATAGAAGCGTCGTATACCAACCGTTACGTATGGTGCTGTTGTAGGTCCCTCGGCCAACTAATGACCAGGGACCTACATGATTAAATTATCATGTTTAAATGTATAGCCCAATCACAAGGTGTCTTTTCTAAGCAACAATATTTATCTGATCTATAGTACTTCTCATTAAAGTTTGGCAAAAATATGGCAACGAAATTTACAAATAATATACAAAGTAAAGTGAATAATAGCAAAAGCTTGTTTTTTGCTGTTTGACATGATAGAATAAAGCCACGGTAAGAAAGGAGTGATTTTATGGCACAGATTAACTTTCGGGTAGATGATGATATAAAACGAGGCGCAGAACAAGCTTGTTCTGAAATGGGTTTAAGCATGTCGGCGGCAATCAATGTGTTTTTGACCAAAGTTGCCAGAGAGAAGCGCATACCCTTTGAACTTTCCGCAGACCCGTTTTTTTCGGCAAGCAATATAAGACATTTGGAAAAAGTCGCAGCCGAGATAAACGCAGGAACGGCAAAGTTGGTCGAGAATGACATCATTGAGGTGGACTAATGCGGCTGTTATGGGAAGAA
>Ga0123339_10000579_pt1 | contig 28202 bp, 26 predicted proteins | sample lystaG_FD_89956 | JGI IMG/M metagenome (GOLD analysis project Ga0123339, IMG submission 89956) | Glacier valley bacterial and archeal communities from Borup Fiord, Nunavut, Canada, to study Microbial Dark Matter (Phase II) -... | ecosystem: Environmental > Aquatic > Freshwater > Ice > Glacier ...
CAGTTGCTGAGCCTGATTCCACTGCTGTTCATGCCCACCGCTCGAGGAGATATTCCTCTTGGTCGCCGTTCCCGGCTTCAGCAGCCGCGCAAGGTTCTGGCCTTCGTGCTGCCCACCGCTTTACTCGGCCTGGGCGCGGGCCTCACCATTCCGTACCTCAACGTGTTTATCGAGGGTAAGTTCCACATCTCCTACTCGAGCCTGGGCGCGCTGTTCGCTTGGACCAGTCTCACCACCGCCGCCACCGCGCTGATTCAGCCCGCGCTGGTTCGCAGGTTTGGCGAGGTTCGCACCGTGCTGCTGGTCCAGGGCCTTTCGCTCCCTTATTATGGCGGTGTTGGGATTCAGCCCTAGTTTGCTGCTGGTGGGTTCGAGCCTGTTCATTCGCGGCGCGCTGGCCAACGCCTCGGGACCGGTGTACTCGGCCTACACCATGCGTCAGCTTCCCGAGTCGGACCGCACCCTGTTCGCGGCGCTCAGCCCGATGGCCTGGAGCGGAGCATTCGCGCTGAGTAATCTGATTTCAGGTTGGATACGTTCGCACCTTCCTTTCCCGAGCGCCTTCAACCTGCTTTTTGCGCTCACCCTATTGTGCTACGCGGCCTCGTTGAGCGTGCTGTTCTGGGTGCTCGAGCGCCGCAAACCCGGTTTGATGAGGGTCTGAAAGGGAACACGTCTCGAGCAAAGAACTCGTGCCTTTGCTGTTTCGGGCGCACTTTTTACGAAACTGAGGTGTGCAAAAATCTCTCGAGTTTTGCCAGGTCTTGACTCGCCCCCCTTTCTGACGTTGTACAGTGAACCCATGATTGATTCCGCTGGATTTCTTGGCCAATTGTATGAGGTACAGCAGCTCGACCTCGAGCTGGATACCCTCAAAACCAGCGAGGCCCAACTCCCTCCCGAACTTTTAGATTTGCGAGCGCAGATGAACACGCTCAACGACCACATCTCGAGCGGCTTCGAGGACCTGGACCGCCTGCGTAAGGACATCAGCCGCGATGAACTCGAGCGCGACAGTCTCAAGGCCCAGATTGCCCGCGCCCGCGAGGAGCAGGACAAGAATGCCTTCGACTCTAAAGCGCAGTCCCAGTTTGAAAACCGCATTCAGCAGCTCAGCGAGCGCCTGAACGAACTCGAGGAAACGCTCGAGCCGCTGTACGAGCGCCGCGAAGTTCTCGAGGCCCGCAAAGCCGAGATGCACGGTGAGCACCGGGGTATGTCTCCCACGCTCGAGACGCTGGAAAACGACAACGACGCTCGAGTGAAAGCCCTCGACGAAGATTTTGTAGGCCGCAAAGCCAAGCGCGACCTGCGAATGTTGGAGCTGGCCAAAGCCGACAAACGCTCTGTCACCGAATATGAAATGATTCGCCGGGTGCGCCCCAACGCCTTGGTTCCCATCGAGAAAGGCCGCTGCTCGGGCTGCAACGCGCAGGTTCCGGTGGCGATTCAGCAAAAAGCCTCGAGCGGTAAACCTCCAGCGGCCAAGTGTCCTTCGTGTGGGCGGCTGCTGATTCGGATGGTTTGAGTTCGGTTATGAGTAATGAGTAATGAGTAATGAGTTGTGAGCTTTGCTCGAGGGTTTTTGACACTCGATTCCAAATTCTTTCCCTATCAATCCCTGTTCCCCGTAACCTGTGACCTGTCCCCCGCTTTATGCCCCCAACCCTGACCATAAGGCCCGCTCGAGCGCGTGACGCTGAGGTTCTGGCGCGTTTGTGCCTCGAGTGGGAAGGTGCGCCCGCCCGCCAAAGCCCGGAGTTGTTGCTCGAGCTGTGGGTGCAGACCCTGAGCGACGACGACTCGAGCGTGTATCTGGCGCTCGAGGGCGAGGTGGTGCTGGGCTTCGTCCACGTCACCTATCAGGCGCGTCCGGCGCGGCTGGGCTGGCGGGCCACGCTCGAGGAACTGCATGTGGTGGCGCACCTGGAACTCGCCACCCGATTGCTGCTCGAGCGGGTGGTGCAGGAGTGCCGCAGGCGGGGCGACGTGATTGCGCTCTACCTGCTGACCCAACCCGACCTCGAGCCGCACTATGACGAAGCCCTCTACACCGAGCTGGGTTTCGTGCCCAGGGGCCGAGACGTTTTAATCTGGCAGGGCGATTTGAAAGGATGAGGACTCGCTTTGCTTATGGACGTGGGACGAGGGATGAAAGCAAAAGGCTCGAGTGAAAGGCTTTGACCGAGAACCGATAACCCCGATTCCCCATTCCCCATTCCCTAATCTTTCCCCTGTACCCTATATCCCGTGACCGTACCGATTCCACAACCTTCGAGCCGCGCGCCCCGTGTGCCCAAAATCGTCTGGGACCTGATTTTTACCCTGCTCATTCCCATCACCTTGCTGGCGTCCAAAATCCCCATTATCAACACCAGTTTTGGCGATTTTCTCCAGCACCGCTTTGGTCTGGCCGAGCGCAGCGCCACCGTGACGGCCTTCGTGCTGGCGGGTTTAATTCCAGCGGCGTACATCCTGATAGACACCTACCGCACCCGCAAGTTCAACCCCGTCACCGCGCTGGCGGCGGGTTCGGCGCTCACTGGAGGCGTGCTGGCCTTTCTCCAGATTGACGGCTGGAAATTTGCGCTCAAAGATTCCTATGCTTCCATCTTTGTCGCGCTGGTGATGGGCGGTTCGCTGCTGGCAGGCCGTCCCTTTTTCGGCTTCGTGTTACGGGTGGCGATGCTACCCGATTCGCCTAAAAAGGAACGCGCTCTGGACCGACTGCTCAGCGGTCCCAACGTGGCTCGAGCGCTCTTCTGGGGCACGCTGGTGATTCTGCTCGAGGCCCTCTTGAACGGAACCATCAACTTTCTGGTCAACTTACAAAACGTGGTCGCCGGGTTTGGTACTAAAGCCTTCAACGACCAAGTGGCCGGGGTGAACGCGATTATGCGGCTGCCCAGCATCGTGCTGAGCCTGCTGGCTTACGGATTTGCGTATTACTACGTACAGTGGGCCGTGGAGCGCGATTTTGGCGACAAAGCCAAACTCTTCGAGGATGGACTGTGGCAGGCGCTCGAGGAGGGTCCCAAACCGCTTGAGTCGGCTTGACACCTTTTTTGCTTTTCGAGCTGAGCAAGAGCAAGGGGTGGGGCGAGTGGACTCACTCGAGCACGCCCACCTGCGGACACAACTCGCGCAAACTGCACTCGAGGCACAGCGGTTTACGCGCCGCGCACACCCGCCGTCCGTGAAAAATCAGCGCGTTGTGGGTAAAGACCCACCTTTCACGCGGAAACAGCGCTTCGATGTCGGTTTCCACCTTGTCTGGGTCGGTGTTTTCGCTCAAGCCCAGCCGCCTCGAGAGCCGCCCCACGTGGGTGTCCACCGCGATGGCAGGCCGCCCGAAGGCGTTGGAGAGCACCACGCCTGCGGTTTTGCGGCCCGCTCCCGGCAGCGCGATGATGGAATCGAAATCGTTGGGCACCAAACCCCCGTGCCGCTCGACCAGAAGCTGAGAGAGCCGAATCAGGTTTCTGGCTTTGGTGCGGTGAAAGCCGATTTTGCGAATCAGATTCTCGACCGCCTCGAGGTCGGCTTCACCCAGAGCCTGTGCGTCGGGGAAAGCCGCAAACAGGGCCGGGGTCGCCAGATTCACGCTCACGTCGGTGGCCTGGGCCGAGAGCACCGTGGCCACCAGCAACTCAAAGGGGCTGTGATGACTCAGCTCGGTCTGCGCGTCTGGGTAAAGCTGCTCGAGCTGGGCCAGAATTTGGAGCGTCCGATTCTTCTTGGCCTTGTCCGACTCCTTCTTGAGCGCTCGAGCTTTGGGCTTTTTCGCTTCTGTGGGCAACTCCGAACCGTCCTGGGTGGCGGCTCGAGCTGAGGAAGGAGCGGGTTCGAGCGCCTGCTCACGGGTATCCTCGAGCACTTCTGGACTGGCTTTCTTGTGCGGCATACTCTGAATGATAACGGGAAACGCAGGCCGACACTTCAAAAAGCAGCCACGAATCCATCCGCTCGAGGGTCCGACCCGCCTACCAGCGTACCGTCACGGTCCCGCCAAATGATTTGACCGCGCCCGAAGGATGAACCTTCTAGCTGAACCTGAACCACATGACCGCGCCCCTCAAGTTCACGGGCCAAATTTGCTGGAAAATGGTGCTCGAGGTCCACGTTCAGCCCCCCAGTCCACTGCCAGCGCGGAGCGTCCAGCGCCTGCTGCGGGTTCATGCCCCCCTCGAGCGTGTGGATAAGCACCTGCATATGGCCCTGTGGCTGCATGAATCCGCCCATCACCCCAAAGGGTCCCACCGCTTTGCCATCCCGCGTGAGGAAGCCTGGAATGATGGTGTGGTACGGGCGCTTTCCCGGCTCGAGCACGTTGGGATGTCCAGACTCGAGCGAGAAATTGTGCCCCCGATTGTGCAGCGCGATGCCCGTACCCGGCACCACTATTCCGCTGCCAAAGCCCATGTAGTTGCTCTGGATAAAACTCACCATCATTCCGCTCGAGTCGGCGGTGCAGAGGTATACCGTGCCCCCGCTCGAGGGACTTCCCGCTTCGGGGACGCGTGCGGTTTCGCCGATGAGCTTACGCCGCGCCTCGAGGTAGGCCGGGGCCAGCAAGTCGGGCACCTTGCTGAAACGAGGGTCGCACACATAGCGGTGGGCATCGGTGAAGGCTAACTTGAGAGCCTCAATCTGACGGTGCAAGTTTTGGCTCGAGCGGGGATGTGACTCCCTCGTGAATCTTTCCCACAAACCCAATGCTTGAAGCGCCACGACGCCCTGACCGTTGGGGGGCAGCTCCCACACCTGATGGTCCCGGTAGGTCATGGAGATGGGTTTGACCCACTCCGAGCGGTGCTGTGCCAGGTCCTCGAGCCGCAGCAAGCCTGCTGTTTCTCGAGCAAAGCGGTCAATCTGAATGGCCAGCTCACCGCTGTAAAAATCCTCTGCGTGCGAGGCTGCGATGCGCTCGAGGGTGCGGGCGTGGTCCTCTGAGGCCCACACGCTTCCCGCTCGAGGCTCGAATCCCGGTGGCATGAAGGTGGTTCTCCAGCCCTCGAACTCGGGGCCGACGCGCTCGAGCAGGCCTGCTTTCTGCCAGAACCGCGCCACCGTGGGCGACAGTGGATAGCCGCTCCGGGCGTAGTGAATCGCTGCGTCGAAGAGCTTGCCAAAGGGCAGGCGGCCCAGGCGGGCGTGCAAGTCGGTCCAGGCTCGAGGTGCGCCGGGAACCGTGACCGGAAGCCACCCAAAAGTAGGCATCTCGGTCAAATTGCGCTGTATAAGGGCCTCGAGCGACAGAAGGGCCGGGGCCGCGCCCGACCCGTTGAGGCCATGCAACTCTGCACCGTCCCACACCAGCGCAAAGGCGTCCCCGCCTATTCCGTTGGAGGTCGGTTCACACACGGTGAGCGCGCTCGCGGTGGCTATAGCAGCGTCCACCGCGTTGCCGCCTTGACGCAATATCTCGAGACCTGCCTGCGCGGCGAGCGGTTGAGCGGTGGCGACCATGCCCCCTCGCGCGTAGACGGGGGGTCGGGTAAACGGTGGGGGATTCATAGTTTTACTGTAAACATTTGCTTGCTTGAAACCTACAGCCACCGAGTTGTGGCTTCACAATTATGAAATTGACAATGCTCGAGTTGGAAGGGAGTGTGACGAACGAATGAGAGTCATGCTAAGAATTTGCTGACCCATGCTCCCCATTTGGGCCTATACACAAGCATAGCGCTGTGTTACCTTGAAACCTATAAGTCAGCCCTGAGCCGACCAAGTAGTTCTCCACCTAATTACAGCTTCCCAATCTTTTTATTTTTGAACTCGATGCACCCTGCTTTGAGGTGGTGAGTGTGAATAATTTCGTAGCAGTCATCCTGGCAGGAGGAAGTGGTGAGCGTTTCTGGCCGCTTTCGCGCAAGCACAAACCCAAGCAGTTTCTCACGCTCGAGGGTCAGGGATACAGCTTGCTGCAAGCCACCGCCCAGCGTCTGCTCGAGTTGACCGGGGGCTTCGAGCGCATCTTTGTCGTCACCTCGAGCGAATACCGGGGCCAGGTTTTTAATCAGTTGCCCGACCTGCCCAGTGAAAACTTGATTGTCGAACCGGTGGCCAGGGACACTGCTCCTGCCATTTTGTATGCTGCACTGTGCGTGCAAAAGCGCTTCCCGGACGCGGTGATGGGCGTGTTTGCCTCGGACCACCGCATCACCGACCCAGCGGCTTTCGTGCGGGTGATTGCTCGAGCGGGGGAGGTAGCCCGCACTCAAAACGTGCTGGTGACGCTGGGCGTGACTCCGACCTTTGCCTCGACCGGTTACGGCTACATTCAGCAGGGTGAGCTGCTCGAGGACGGTCCTCTGCTTGACTCTCCATTGGCAGCTTACCGGGTCAGGCGTTTTGCCGAGAAACCCGACGCCATCACCGCGCAGGCGTTTATAGACAGCGGCCTCTACACCTGGAACAGCGGGATTTTCGTGTGGCAGGTGCAGACGGTGCTCGAGGAGTTCAGGACTCATCAACCCCAACTCAGCGCCCAGCTCGAGGAAGCAATCACCAGCCGGGACCTGCTGCGCGAGGTCTTCCCCACCCTTGAGAAGGTGAGCGTGGATTACGCCCTGATGGAGAAGTCTCAGCGCGTAGCGGTCATTCCCGCCGAGTTTGGCTGGGACGATTTGGGAGATTGGAACGCGCTCGAGCGGATGCTTCGGGGTGATAACCCGAATGTGAGCATAGGCAAGCATGTGGGCCTGGATACCGAGGGCACGATTCTCTACACCACGCGGGGCGATGACCTCATCGTGACCATCGGACTCGAGGATGTGGTCATCGTGCGAGACGACGATGTAACCCTGGTGGTTCGCAAAGACCGCACCCAGGACATCAAAAAAATTGTGCAAAAGCTCAAAAGCACTCCCGAACTCGAGCGCTTCGTTTAAATTTTTATTGACTACTTGAGTTTCAACGATTTTAAGGAATCCCCACCATGCAAGGAACCTCCAACTCACCTGCTCGAGTGCTTGCACGGCCCATCAGCCCCTCGATTGCCAGCTTGCCCGCCTCGAGCGTGTTGTTTGCGGGTGACGCATTGGTTGTACTGGTGGCGTTCTTGACCGTAAACTGGCTGCAACACGCGGTCATCTCAGCCCAGCTCGAAACTTCACAATTGTTGGTTTATGGCGGTTTCTGGCTTTTGCTGCGGGCTTACCGAAATTTTTATCCGGGTTACGGTCAGTCTCCACAAACCGAACTCAAGATTCATGTGACCACCACGGTCACAGCAGCCCTGATTCATTTGGCCACCACCTTTGCCATTCACAGCCTGGACAAGAGTCGCTTGTCGCTGTTTCTGTTGTGGGCGGTGCTTTTTTTGATTGCGCTTCCGGTGCGCTGGGCGCTGCGCTCGGGTATGGTCCGCATGAACGCCTTCGGGCGTCCGGTGGTCATTTTGGGCGCGGCCAAGACGGGCCAAATGACCGTGGATTACTTGGTCAAGAATCCAGTTTACGGCCTCAAACCGATTGCTGTTTACGACGATAATCTCGAGTTGCGCGGTCAGGACCTGAGTGGGGTGCCCATTCGGGGCAATTTCGAGTTGGCGCTCGAGGAACGCCTCACCAGTCAGGTCATTTTATGCATCCCTGGCGCGTCCGGTGAGCGCAAAAGCGAGATGATGAACGCGGTTCACAGCGTCTTTCCCATCACTTGGGCCACGCCAGATTTGTTTGGCACGCCCAATCAAGCTTTCGTGCCTCACAACATCGGCAGCCACGCCGCGCTCGAGGTCAGAAACAACCTCTTTTCTCGCCGCGCCCAGTGGATTAAGCGGGGTTTAGACTTAGTGCTGGTTGTCGTAGGAGGCCTTCTCATCTCGCCTGTTTTGCTGCTGGTGGCTCTGGCGGTACGTCTGGACAGTCGCGGCCCCATCGTGTACAAATCCTGGCGGCTAGGCAAGGAGGGTGAAACTTTTCCCTGCCTCAAGTTCCGCAGCATGTACGCTGATGCTGACGCCCGCCTCAGTGAGCTGCTCGAGTCCGACCCGGTGCTGAGGGCCGAGTTCGAGGCGACGCATAAGCTGCGCTGTGACCCTCGAGTGACGAGAGCAGGTGAATTTTTGCGTAAAACCAGTTTGGATGAGTTACCTCAGCTCTGGAACGTGTTGGTGGGCCAGATGAGTCTGGTGGGTCCTCGCCCTATTGTGCAGGCCGAAGTGGTGAGGTACGGCGCGGTGTTTGAGGTTTACAAGCAGGTGCGCCCTGGTATGACCGGATACTGGCAGGTCAGTGGACGCAGCGACACCAGTTACGACGAGCGCGTGGATATGGACCGCTTCTATGTGGCCAACTGGACCCCGTGGCTGGATGTGGTGATTATTCTACAAACGGCGCGGGTTGTTTTTTTGGGTAAAGGTGCTTACTGATATGATTTTTTGTTCAGCTCCATTTGGGAGGAGAGTCCATTGAAAGCAGTCATCCTTGCGGGGGGCTTGGGCACACGTCTGGCCGAAGAAACCTCTTTGCGTCCCAAACCTATGGTTGAAATTGGTGGGAAACCCATTTTATGGCACATCATGAACATCTATGCTGCGGGTGGCGTGACCGAATTCATCATCGCGCTGGGCTACAAGGGTGAGGCCATCAAAGAGTATTTTCTCAACTTTTACGCCATCAACAACGATATCACCGTGGATTTGGCCACCGGAACCACCACCATCCACGACGGCAACCAGCCCACCTGGAAGGTGCATCTGGTGGACACCGGTGCAAACTCGCAGACAGGGGGACGCCTCAAGCGCATTCAACCGTGGTTGGGCGACGATGAGCTGTTCATGGCCACCTACGGGGACGGTGTGGCCGACATCAATGTGCAGACCCTGCTCGAGTTCCACAAGGGCCACGGCAAAAAAGCGACCATGACGATGGTGCGTCCCCCCTCGAGGTTTGGCGACGTGATTACCGAAGGGGACAAGATTTCACACTTCAATGAGAAGCCGCAAACTGGAGAGGGCTGGATTAACGGGGGCTATTTTGTGTTGCATCGTGACACACTGGGCGAGGTGGAAAGCGAGGATACGATTTGGGAACGCGCTCCGCTCGAGCGGTTGACCACAAAAGGTGAATTGATGGGCTACCGTCATCAGGGTTTCTGGCAGCCGATGGATACTATTCGAGAGAAACAGTTGCTCGAGTCGCTGTGGTCCTCGGGCCGTGCGCCGTGGAAGATATGGTGAAACTGTGAAGACGAATTCTGCGTTTTGGATGAATAAAAACGTACTAGTGACGGGTGCGACGGGTCTGGTGGGTTCCTGGCTCACCGCCCGACTGGTGAAACTGGGCGCTCGAGTGGCGGTTTTGGTGCGCGACTGGGACCCCCAGAGCGAACTGGTGCGAAGCGGCACCATTGCCCGCGCAACCGTGGTGAACGGGCGGCTCGAGGAGTACGCCGACTGTGAAAGGGCCATCAGCGAGCACGATATAGACACGGTGTTTCACCTGGGGGCGCAGACCATCGTGGGTACGGCGCTTCGCAGCCCTTTGGCCACCTTTGAGGCCAACATTCGCGGCACCTATAACCTGCTCGAGGCTTGCCGGGTTCACGCCAAACTGGTGAGGCGCGTGCTGGTAGCCTCGAGCGATAAGGCTTACGGGGACAGCCCGGTTTTGCCTTACCTCGAGACCATGCCCGTCAATGGTCAGCACCCCTACGACGTGTCCAAGTCCTGCACCGACCTGCTGGCGACCACCTATCACCACACCTACGGCTTGCCGGTGGTGACGGCCCGTTGCGGCAACATCTACGGCGGTGGCGACCTCAACTGGAGCCGCATCATTCCCGGTACGCTTCGCAGTTTGCTGCGCGGTGAGCGGCCCCTGGTGCGAAGCGACGGCACGCTCACTCGAGATTACGTGTTCGTGGAGGATGCCGTAGATTCTTACTTGACTATGGCCGAAAATGCCGAGCGTGCCGAGGTACGCGGCGAAATCTTCAACTTCGGCCCTGACCAGCCCAGAAGCGTGCTCGAGGTGATTGAAGCGCTGCAAATGGTGATGGCGCGCCCTGAACTCACTCCGGTCATCCTCAACGAATCTCGGGCGGAGATTCAGGACCAGTACTTAGACTCGGGCAAGGCCGAGCGGGTGTTGGGCTGGAAGCCACAGTACAGTTTCGAGCAGGGTCTAGCACTTACCCTCGAGTGGTACCAGAATTATTTAAACATCAAACCCGAGAAAGAATCGGTGGGAGCGGTTTTATGAGCAAAACAGCCGACGAGTTGAGAGCGCAGATTTTAGAATTGACCCGTGAATATCAGGCGCTTCAGTGGCCCGAGCGCAAGTTTATTCCCGGTGAGTCCAGCGTTCCGGTCAGTGGCAAAGTGTTCGATGCCGATGAGGTCGAGAAGCTGGTAGACGCTTCGCTTGACTTCTGGCTCACCACCGGGCGCTACGCCAAGCAGTTCGAGCGCGAGTTCGCCCGTTGGATGGGCGTTCGTCACTGTTTGTTGGTCAACAGCGGCTCGAGCGCCAATCTGGTGGCCCTGTCCGCACTGACCTCGCCTGTGTTGGGTGAGCGCCGTTTGATGCCGGGAGACGAGGTCATTACCGCCGCCGAGGGTTTCCCGACGACTGTCAACCCCATCGTGCAAAACGGTTTGGTGCCGGTGTTTCTGGATGCCCACATTCCCACTTACAACATAGACGTGACCCGGCTCGAGGAAGCGGTTTCCCCGCGCACCAAGGCCATCATGATTGCTCACACGCTGGGCAACCCCTTCAATGTGGACGCCGTGATGGAGGTGGCCAGGAAGTACAACCTGTGGGTCGTCGAGGACACCTGCGACGCCATCGGCGCGACCTACAATGGCAAGAAGGTGGGTACCTTTGGCGACCTGTCCACGGTGAGCTTTTATCCGGCCCACCACATGACCATGGGCGAGGGTGGCGCGGTGCTGACCCAGAACCCGCTGCTTAAAAAACTGGTCGAGTCCTTCCGCGACTGGGGCCGCGACTGCTGGTGTGATCCCGGTGTGGACAACACCTGTGGTAAACGCTACGACTGGCAACTGGGCGAGCTGCCGCACGGCTACGACCATAAGTACACCTATTCGCACATCGGCTACAACCTCAAACTCACCGACATGCAGGCTGCCGTGGGCGTGGCCCAGCTCGCCAAGCTCGATGGCTTTATCGAGCGGCGGCGCGAGAACTTCGCCTATCTGCTGGCAAAATTGCGTCCACTCGAGGAATTCCTCATCCTGCCCGAGGCCACCCCAAACTCGGAGCCGAGCTGGTTTGGCTTCGCGCTGACCGTGCGCGAGAATGCGCCCTTCACCCGCAATGAGCTGGTGCAGTATTTAGACAAGCAAAAGATTGGCACCCGATTGCTGTTCGGGGGCAACCTGCTGCGTCAACCCGCGTACAAAGATATCGTTCACCGGGTGGTCGGTGGCTCGAGCGAGACGGACCGGGTGATGAACGGGACCTTCTGGGTGGGTATCTATCCCGGCCTGAACCACGAGCAGTTGGACTTTATCGTTTCGAGCATTCAGGAAGTTGCACAAAAACAATATGCCTGATTTTGATTTTCGCGAGACGTTTCTTGCTGGGTGTTTTGAGATAAGTCCCACGGTGCGTAAAGACATGCGCGGTGCTTTTGTCAAGACAGTTCTTCGGACAGAGTTTGAAGCTCGAGGTCTTACATCTAATTTTCCTGAACAATATCATTCGTTTTCGAGGAAAGGTGTCGTCCGGGGACTTCATTTCCAAACGCCTCCTCATCATCATGCAAAGCTGGTATATTGCCCATCAGGTTCAGTGTTGGACGCTGTGCTAGACCTTAGAAAGAACTCTCCCACTTTTGGACAGCACTACACGCTCGAGCTAAGTAGTGAGAATGCAAAGATGCTATACGTCCCTTCAGGTTTAGCGCATGGGTTTTGTGCGCTCGAGGACGAAACATTGATGATGTATTTGGTCTCGAGTGAATACGCGCCCGCTCACGATGGGGGCATATTATGGAATTCTGCACATATCCCCTGGCCTGAAGGCGACCCCATCCTTTCGGAGCGAGATCAGAGTTTCCTTCGGCTCGAGGACTTCCAAACGCCATTTCTACACTCGGAAACGACATGAAAGCTCTTGTGATTGGAGCAAGCGGATTGGTCGGTGGAGCGCTCATGCATATGGTGCCGCACTCAATTGAGTGTCACGGTACTACGCACGCTCAAGATTTACCCAATTTGCTTTCTCTCGACGTTACTCAACCTCTAGTCGTGCGCCAACTGCTCGAGCGGCTGCGTCCTGAGTGGATTTTGATGCCTGCTGCCAACCCGAATGTTGACCTTTGCGAGCGCGAACCTCAACAAACTCGAGCGATAAATGTGGACGCTGTGGAGACTGTAGCGCGTGTATGTGCTGACATTGGTGCAAAACTGGTCTACTTCTCGAGTGACTATGTGTTCGATGGAGAATTTGGTCCATATACAGAGAACGCTTCGATAAATCCTATTTGTGAATATGGTCGGCAAAAGCGCGATGCTGAAGATAAAGTCCGTCAGATACTCACCCACAGCCACATTATTGTGCGAACTACCGGAGTATACGGTCTCGAGCGCCTCAAGAAGAATTTCGTTTACAGGGTTGTGTCTGCTCTCGAGCGAGGCGATGTACTTACTGTGCCCGAAGACCAGTACGGTAATCCTACCCTGGCAGAAGACTTGGCTCGAGCGGTGTGGAGTTTATGTAAACTCAAGTCTAACGGTATTTTCCATGTTGCAGGGCGTGATTTAATGAATCGGCTCGAGTTTGCCCAGCTCATCGCCCAGGTGTTTGGGCATAGCACCGTAGGTCTAAAAGGGGTAGCAACACAAGCTCTGGGGCAAGTGGCATCTCGCCCCCTCAATGCAGGATTGACGAGCGCTCGAGCGGAGACCCAGGTTGGTCGTGCAATGGTGGGCGCTCGAGAGGGCTTGGAACAGATTCGGGAAGGAGTGCGCCGTGGCCTCGAGCCTTGAAACTCCTGTAAACTCTGCCTCCCGTCGTGTTTGGTTGCTAGGGGGGCTGTGGAGTTGGGCGCAGATTGGTATCGGCGCAGTGGTTGCCATTTTTCAAGCCCGTTTAGCCGTTACGTTGCTCGAGCCGACGCAAAGTGGTCTGTGGTTTATCCTATTGAGTTTTATGGCTTTGGTGCTGCTAATGGATTTTGGTTTGAGCGCTACTCTGGCTCGAGAGCTGGCTTTCAAAGACGATGCAGAATACCGCTCGAGGCTGCTCGTCACCTCGGAAAAGATTTTACGGTTTGCCGCGCTAGGGGCCTTTGTGTTGCTAGCCCCATTAGGAATACTGTATCTACACAGCATCACTCCCTCAGCATTGTGGTCAGGAACCTGGGTTGCTTGGCTTGTGTTTGTGCTCGGAGCCAGTTTGACTTTGCACTCGAATGCAGCTTCGGGCGTTCTATATGGAACGGGTCGGCTTGCGTTGGATCGGCAGATTAGAATTTTAACTCAGGTTTTGGGGCTAGGGATAGCCTATTTTCTCCTTCGTCTTGACCCTTCGCTACTAAGTTTGTGTATAGCTTGGCTTATACAAAGCGCCATACTTTGGGTGCTCGAGTGGGGAGCCGTAAGGCGCTGGGTCCCTACGCTTAACTCGGTGTTTGACAAAACATTGGCATGGCGGCTTATTAGTTTAGGAATGCGTTGGTGGGTGACCTCCTTAGGTGCGTATCTCATTTTAAATACGGATAGCTTAGTTATTGCAGGAACTTTGGGTGCTGATCGAGTGCCAGATTATGCCCTGTTAGCCAGGATGAGCGCTATTTTGCAACCGATGGCCCTGGTCTTCGTGAGCAGCACTGCGCCCCTGGTTTCTCGCCTCACTACGGATGGACAACATGAGCAAGTCAGGTCTATCTTAGTCAAGCAGGTTCGTACCGCACTGTTGTTGGTATTATTGGCGGGTGCAATCTTGGCGGCTATTCCAGACACCTTGCTCGAGCTGTGGGTTGGGCCAGGACACTTTGTGGGTTTTGGAATAATCAACTTGTTCATCGTGCTGCTCACGCTCGAGGTTCATCATGTCGCTCATGCTGTTCTGGTAACAGCCACGGGTCGTCTGCCCTTTGCGCTCTGGGCAATAGGCAGTGGGGCTTTGAACATTATTTTTTCGTTGATTTTAGTGCGTTACCTAGGGCTTCTAGGAGTAGTCTTGGGGTCTGTCCTTGCCCAGCTTTTTACCAATAATTGGTACGCACCACTCTATAGCTTAAAGACCTTCGCTTTAAGCCTGAAACAATACTCATATGATGTGTTGTTGCCTATGACAGCTATTGGATTAGTTTTATATATGTTAGCTCGAAGAGTAAGAGACCTAGCTCATACATGGGACGGTCCAGTGCTTGTTATGACTGTTACTTTGCTAACAACTGTAACTGCTGGTATAGGTTTTATGTTCATAAACAAATTTGCAAAGCGACAAGAGGTAAAGAATGTACACTGAACCCCTAGTAACTATTGCAATACCTACATATAAAAGGGTAGATTACTTGCGACAAGCATTAAAAAGTGCTGTGCTACAAACATACCCTCATTTAGAAATTTTGGTTTCGGATAATGCAAATGAACTAGAAGCTGAACTCGCAGTGCGAGAAATGTGCGACCCGAGAATTAGGTATATTCCACAGCTTACCAATCTAGGTATGACTGGCAACTGGGACGCTTTAGTTGAAGAAGCTCAGGGAGACTATTTTATTGTGTTATCTGATGACGATCTTCTAATGAACAGTACAATTTCAGGATTAGTAAATGGTTTTGAGAAGTACCCGCAATGCGTTTTTTCGTTTTGTGGAGTGCAATTTATAAATAGTGAGGGACAGATAAAAGGTACTAAATTAGTTAAAGGAGGCCTATATAGTGGTTTAGAGACCATTTTAGCGTTTTTGCAAGGTGGAAACTCCCCTTTTCTCTGTGGTACTTTATACAACCGTAAGAAATTTATGAGAACTACACGCTTTCGCGATACCTCTTGCCAAATGGCTTCAGATGCTGTTGCTTGGATGAAGATGTGTTTAGCCTATAATGCTATTGTTGCTGTAGATGAGGTGTATTGCGAGTATCGTATACATGGAACTAGCCAGAGCAGTATCACGGGTATTGAAGGCTGGAAAAACGATCTTGAACAGCTTAAAATCGAGGTGATAAAAACACTCACTTATTATGGGTACAGTCTAGGCATGAGTGAATTGCTAGATAAAAAATTTAGCCGACACTGTGCTGGACTGATGTGTAATATTATTGTAGGTGTTGAACGTGAGAGTTTCACAGATGTCATTACAGCTTGGCGTTTAATAACGCATTATTGTTCTTATATTATACCGAATTTGGGAATCATAACTTATTTTTTTATGTTTGTTCGCGTTTCGCCATACGGAATCGTAAATAAATTATTGAGACACCTTAAGAAAAAACTCGCATCTAACAGATGAATTAGTTCTTATTCGTTAATTCATCGTTATATACCTTAGATAATTGTCCATAAATGATAAGCGAGGTGATGTTCTATGAAAGTGACGATAGTGACTGGCTCATTCCCTCCTGAACCTTGTGGTGTCGGTTCATATATACAATCTCTGGTTAACAGCTTAGAAGTTTTTGGACTGAATGTAGAAGTGTTTCATTCTGTTGATTGGAAGATAAGAAGTATAGCGTCTCAAATTAATAAAATTCAATCTACTGGTGCTGATATCATTCATTTGCAATACCCAACACAGGGATTTAAACGCTATTTTACTCCACTTTTTCTGCCCATACTTATCAAATCGAAGAAAACAGTAACCACACTACATGAATTCAGTCGTTTCTCTAAAAAAGGAAAACTGAAGATGTTCCCTTTGGGTTTAAGTGATTATCTCATATTTACAACAGAATTAGAGCGTTCCACGTACAGTAAAATGGAACCTTGGGTGAAAATCAAGTCTTGTGTCATTCCGATTGGTAGCAGTATACCCTTAGCGTCATCTGGTACTAATAGTAAACGACGTACGAATGAAGTAATATACTTTGGCCTGCTGACTCCAGACAAGGGTATCGAGGAGTTTCTTGAGTTGGTTAATATTGCTCGTAAAAACACAAGCTTTTGGAGATTTACAATTATCGGTAGTTTTCCTGATAATGGTAAAGATTATGCAGAGTATATATGTGTTCAGGCGCAAATGTTGGGTATTGACATTTTCTTGAATCGCTCAAATGATGAGGTAGCAGTTCTGCTAGCACAAGCTTCATGGGCATATTTGCCATTCCCTGATGGTCCTTCAGAGCGTCGCACCACCTTGCTTTCAAGCTTGAAAAATGGTTTGAATGTACTCACTACTCCAGGCTCAAGTGTGCCGAAGGAACTTATTGATGTTTTGTGGTTTGCACAATCACCTTTAGATGCGTTTAATACACTTGAAGAATCCACTCGTATGGAAGACAAAATACAATATGAGCGTATGTTAAAGGGAATCATATACGCAAAGCGTTTTTCCTGGAATTATATAGCATTAGAACATATAAAAATCTATGACAAATTAATAGTAATATAATTAAAGACTTTTGTACATAGGTTAGTTCGGAAATGGTTTATCGTATACTTTTATATATATCATATTGTGCCGACCGTGTTAATTATAAAATGGTTGAGAGAGATTAAATGGAGTGTAATATGAAGCTTGGAATAGACGCGAGACCTTTTAAATACAATATAACAGGAATAGCAAGATATACGCTTGAAATATCTAGGTTATTGCATAAATATATAGAAGACCTGGAAATTACTCTGTATGTGAATAAAGATATCAAAGCCATTAATATCTTTAATTGTATAATCAATACTGGCAAATCAAAAATAGGGAAGAAGATGCCAACCGCTTTTTGGTTTGAAACTGAATTCCCTAAACTATGTCTCGAGGATGGTATAACTCACTTTTGGGGTACAGCTTCTGTTCTTCCCCCGCTTCCAGCCCATGTAAAGTCATTGCTCACGGTTTACGATTTAAACTATAAGATTGTGCCCGAAAGTATGAGTACATTCAACCTCATTTATTATCGTTGGGGATTTGAGAGCCGAATTGGTAGAGCAGACAAAATCCTGGCCATATCTTCTGGAACTGCGGCACGCTTAAAAGAATATTTGAATATAGAAGCTGATGCTGTAGCACGTCCAGCCATATCTTCGCGGTTCAGACCTGCTTCATCGCTCGAGGTGGACAATGTTAAGAATAAATACAAAATCAGCAAACCTTATCTATTGTCCGTTTGTACATGGGAACCCCGTAAAAACCTGGAGCTTTTAGTTGAGACGTACCTTGAAATGTGTGAGCAGGGTCTACTATATGACGTAGATTTAGTTCTGGTCGGTGGAAAGGGTTGGAAGGACCAGAGGCTCTCCCAAATGATTGAAGGATATAAAGGTGCGGATATTCTTCCTCTGGGCTTTGTTCCTGATGAGGACTTGCCCGCTCTTTATTCAGGGGCGCAAGCCTTTATTTTTCCCTCGATATACGAAGGTTTTGGTATGCCGGTGCTCGAGGCTCGAGCCTGTGGAACGATAGTCGTTGCAACGGACATACCCGAACTGAGAGAAGCCGGGGGACCTTATGGTATATACGTCTCGCCCAACTCGGAAGAGCTAAAAAAAGGCATCATGACGGCATACCGTTTGGGAGATGTTATTAAAGCGGGGCGCGATACCCAGCCAAACGACCATTCTTGGGAAACTGCGGCGCAAATTGTGGCAAACCTACTCATCCACTAAGGTTTTGGGTTTTCATCAAGGTTGGGCAATTTGAGTTGTAAAAGGAGAATAGATGTTAAAAAAAGCTTTGGTGACTGGAATTACAGGACAGGATGGGGCTTATCTGGCTAAACTGCTGCTCGAGCAGGGTTATGAAGTGTACGGGGCCTACCGCCGTAGCGCTTCGACTAATTTGTGGCGACTCGACGAATTGGGAATCGCGGAGCAAGTTAGAATGGTTTCACTCGATTTGCTCGAGTTCAGTAACATTTTGAAGGTGCTTCAGAAAATTCAACCGGATGAAATCTACAACTTGGCCGCTCAGAGTTTTGTGGGAGCCTCCTTCGAGCAGCCCCTTTATACCGCTGAGGTGGACGGTCTGGCGGTCACTCGCTTCCTCGAGTGTATCCGCCTGGTCAACCCCAAAATTCGCTTTTATCAAGCGTCCACGTCCGAGATGTTTGGTAAGGTACAAGCCATTCCTCAGACCGAGACCACGCCGTTTTATCCGCGCAGCCCTTACGGGGTGGCCAAACTGTACGGTCACTGGATAACCGTCAACTACCGGGAATCTTATGACCTGTACGCCTGCTCTGGTATCCTGTTCAATCATGAATCCCCGTTGCGGGGCCTCGAGTTTGTTACCCGCAAAATCACCGCTTCGTTTGCCCGTATCAAGCACGGACAGCAGCAAACCCTCGAGCTGGGCAATATGGATGCTCAGCGGGACTGGGGTTTTGCAGGTGACTACGTGCGGGGCATGTACTTAATGCTTCAGCAGGAGAAGCCCGACGATTATGTCCTGGCCACAGGCGAAACCTTTACCGTGCGGCAGTTCGTGGATTGGGCCGCGCAGGCCGCAGGTATGTCCCTCGAGTGGGAAGGGGAGGGCGAGGGTCTGCACGCACGGGAGCGCTCGAGTGGAAAAACGGTGGTTCGGGTCAACCCCGAATTTTACCGCCCAGCCGAAGTGGAGCTGTTGGTAGGTAGCCCTGCCAAAGCAAAGGCTCAGCTTGGCTGGACTCCCGAGGTTAAAGTAGAGCGGTTGGTGGCCATGATGGTCGAAGCCGACTTGAGGCGGACCTCCAAAGGTAACTTGCTGTTTTGAATTGGATACCGAGCACTTCCGTAAACTCGAGCAGGGTGAGTCAACGAGCAACGAGGTGACTGAATGACCATACTTTTTGATGCCCGGTGGGTTGGCGACCACGGAATCGGACGCTTCGCTCGAGAGCTGAGTGAGCGCCTGCCGCCCATGCATAGTGTGGGACAGTTCCCGCTGCTGCACCCGCTCGAGCCGCTGTGGTTGAGCTATGCTGCCCGCTTCAAACAGCACAGCGTCTACTTTTCGCCAGGATTTAATCCTCCCTTCATAGCATTTTGTCCTGTAGTTTTTACTATACATGACTTAATTCACCTTGAATTCACTGCCGAAGAGACTTTAGGTAAAACGTTGTATTATAAATTGCTTGTTCGTCAGGCAGCACGGCGTGCATATAAAGTTTTGACAGTTTCACAATACTCGAAGGCGGCGATTTGTCGATGGGCGAATATCCCTGAAAACTGTGTAGAGGTTGTTTATAACGGATGCTCTAAAGCATTCGTATTAAATGGTTGCGACGAACAACTCCAAAAACCTTATATTGTTTACGTGGGTAATCAAAAACCACACAAAAATATTCCACGTTTACTTCAAGCGTTTTCACAACTGCAACGAACCGAAGTAAAGCTTTATATGTCGGGTGAAGCTACGCTCGAAACGCAAATCTGTATCAAAAATCTGGATTTACAAGCACGGGTGCAGTTTTTAGGACGGCTTGACGATGAACAACTCGCAGTGGTGTATAGGGGAGCACTTTGTTTGGCACTTCCTTCACTGTACGAGGGTTTTGGTTTGCCCGCGCTCGAAGCTATGGCCTGTGGTACGCCAGTATTGACCTCAAATACCACTTCACTTCCAGAGGTTGTGGGAGAAGCTGCTATATTAGTAAATCCATTGAGTATACGCGAGATTGCAGTGGGACTTCAGCGCCTTATATCAGATGAAGAATTGCGAATCGATTTGAGGATGAAAGGATTGGAACAGGCACATAAATTTGACTGGGATATCACTGCTAATAAGGTGCGTCGGGTGCTTGAAGATGCAGCATTGGGGCGCGACACTCATAAGGGTAAAACATGAATGTTGCCATCGTTCACGACTGGCTCACCACCTACGCGGGTGCCGAACGGGTGCTCGAGCAGATGCTTTTGCTCTACCCCCAGGCCGAGGTATTTACCCTGGTCGATTTTCTTCCGCTCAAGGACCGGGGGTTTCTCGAAGGCCACCCGGTACACACCTCGTTTATTCAAAACTTGCCCAGAGCCTCGAGTGGCTACCGCAACTACCTGCCGCTGATGCCGCTGGCCATCGAGCAGTTCGACCTTTCACACTTCGACTTGGTGTTCTCGAGCAGCCACGCGGTGGCTAAAGGGGTTTTAACAGGTCCTCGTCAACTTCATATTTGTTATTGTCATAGCCCGATACGTTACGCCTGGGACTTACAACATCAATATCTGAATGAATTGGGTCTTACACGGGGTTTGAAGAGTGCAGCCGTTCGAGCTTTACTACATTATATTCGTCTGTGGGACAGCCGTACTGGTAATGGAGTAGACCTATTTATTTCTAATTCCAATTTTGTTACTCAGCGTATCCGTAAGGTGTACCGCAGGGAGGCCGTGGTGGTGTACCCCCCGGTAGATTTTCAGGGATTTGCGCTCGAGACAAACAAGGAAGACTTTTACTTCACCGCCTCGAGAATGGTGCCCTACAAGAAGATTGACCTGATTGTGGAAGCCTTTTCCGAGATGCCGCAGCGCCGCCTGAAAGTCATTGGCGACGGCCCGGAGATGTCCAAAATACAGGGCAAGGCGGGTCCGAACGTGGAGCTGCTGGGCTATCAACCTTTCGAGGTGCTGCGGGACCATATGCAGCGCGCTCGAGCCTTTGTGTTCGCTGCCGAGGAAGACTTCGGCATCGCCCCTGTCGAGGCGCAGGCTTGCGGCACGCCAGTGATTGCCTACAAAAAAGGAGGCGCGCTCGAGACGGTCAAGGACGGTCAGACGGGGCTGTTCTTCGAGCACCAAACAATAGCCAGCATTCGGCAGACTGTGCAGAGTTTTGAGGCTGCGCCCTTCTTTGACCCCCAGACCTGTCGGGACTGGGCCGAACACTTCGAGCCGGGACGGATGCGCTCGAGATTGGAGATGATTTTGAGCACTTCTTACGATGCTTTTGTTCGAGGAAACAATGTTGAGAGTGCTGTTGCTAATGTACTTCTTGAAGAAGCACCCTAAAATATGATAATATTATTTTTAGGAGATTTAAATGAACATCCTAAAACCCATTTTCCCGTTATATGTAAATAGAAAATCTTTGGGATTTATGAATAGTCTTGCTATAGCTTGTCTGTTTATTAATTTTACCCTTCCAAAAGCTGGGTTTTATGTTGACGACTTTCCTATCACGTTTGGCTATGTTTTAGCGGGAGTTTTCACAGTGATTAAACTACTTATATCTACTAAACATTTTAGTGAGCCATATAATAGATTGGGGGTTTTGTTCTTTTTGGGATTGCTAATTTCATTGATTTCTTTCGTAATCATATCGAATTTCACGGTGAATGGAAACTCTTCCAGTATCCTATACTTCATTATAGCCTACGGACTTGTACCAATTTTGGCTTACAACGTCTGCTTTCATATTTTATCGAAAAAAGAATTGTTTGAACGTATTATATACTTTTCGGCTATTTTAGTTTCAATTTATGGAGTACTACAATTTATCTTTCTTAACTATTTTAAAATTAATATTTTATTACCGTTCATAACCGTAACCGGACCAGATGTTAATGTAATTTTTGATAAAAACATCACAAGAGGTAGTTTTTATAAAGCTGTTGGTTCTTATAACAATGGAAACATTTTAGGCGTTAATTTTCTTATGTTTATGCCTCTTGCTTTATTTTATGGTCGTTCTTTGCTATCAAATATATCATCAAGAATTTTAATTCTTGTTACTTTAAGCAGAACTGTCTGGGTCGTATGGATATTTGTTGAAGTACTCATGGCAATACTATCAAAAAAAGTTTCGAGAGTAATAATGCTTTTTCCAATTGTCGTAATTGGAATATATGTTATCATAGGATTTACTAGTCAATTCGCAACAAATACGGGAGATTTTCTACTTGACTCGAATTTAGGGGGAAGAGCAGAATATTTAAATTTTAACCCATCTGTCTTACCTTCTACTTATACGCCGATTGCAGAGATTGTATACGCAGCCATCTTAAAAAGTTATGGAATTGTAGGCTTATTGGTATTTTTAATTGTTTTTGTTTCTCCTTTATTCTTACGTACAAACAATAAATACGTTGTATTCGCAAAAATAGGAATGATTGGCTATTTAGCTGCTATGTTTTTAGATGGAGCGTTTACCCTGGTTCCAACGACATTTATATACTGGTCGCTAGGCGCATACGTTTTCCATAGTTATCTAGTATACACGAGGCAAAAGCGTAAAATAACAAAGGTAGAGTCGAGTATGCCAACAGTATAGGTTTTTTACATAGTGTTGGCATTATTTTTTTAACTAGAAAGTGTGAAGACTATTAATTATGTATCCACTGCCAGCGCTCGAGCCATCTGCAAATCTTCCGGCGTCGTCACTTTAAACAGCCTCGAGTCGCCTCGTACCAGGTGAACGGTGTGCCCGGCCAGCGCCAGCAGTCCGCCGTCGTCGGTGGCGGTCCAGCCGCCCTCGAGCGCCTGTTCATGGGCTTTGATTAGCCAGTCGCGCCGCCCGCCCTGAGGGGTTTGAATCGCGTAGGTCCGGGAGCGGTCCAGCAAATCTCCCCAGACCTCACCGCTCGAGGAAATCAAGGTGTCGGCACTCTTCAGAGCCACCGTCGCCGCGCTGTGGGTTTTGACCGCTTTGAGCATCTCCACAATCACTCGAGCTTCTAAAAAAGGCCGTGCCGCGTCGTGGATGAGCACGAATTCAGCGTCTGCGGCCTCGAGCAGATTTTTCACACTGAGCTGGCGGGTTTCACCCCCGAGGATGAAGCGGAGCGGGAGAGCAAGGCGCTCGAGCAGTCGTTCCACCTCACTTTGCATCTCCGGGGCGATAGCGACCACGATTTCATTCACATGCGGAGCGAGGTTGAGAATGGCCCGCTCGAGCAGAGTTTTTCCGCCCACGTCCACCAGGGCTTTGAATCCCATGCCCAGCCGGGTACCACTCCCCGCCGCCGGAATGAGCGCCGCCACTCTTTCGCTCAAGAATCTCCCTCCCAGCGACGCATCCGCCCGCTCTCGATGCCGAACTGGTCCAGCACCCTTGCACTCATAAAGCCCAGCAAGTCCTTCACATCGTCTGGCGCGTGATAAAAGCCGGGACTGGCGGGCAAAATGGTTGCGCCCGCATCATGTGCTTTGAGCATATTCTCGAGCATGGGGCGCGGATACGGCGCTTCACGTGGAACCAGAATCAGCGGGCGGCGCTCCTTGAGCGTGACGTGGGCGGCGCGCGCAATCAGGTCGTCGCCCAGTCCGTGCGCGACTTTGGCCAGGGTGCTCGAGCTGCACGGCACAATCACCATGCCCAGCGTTTTAAAACTGCCGCTAGCGATGTTCGCGCCCAAATCCATCTCGTCGTACACCTTGAATGCACCGCGCTCGAGATCGGCTGCCGCACCCCGACCCTCAGTGGTGTGAACCCGTCGCGCCCCGCTCGAGACAATCAGGTGAGTGTGGAGGCCCAGCGCGTCCAGGGTCTCGAGCAGGTCGAGCGCGTAAGGAATACCGCTGCCGCCGGTGATGCCGACCACCAATCTTGGGGCTGAGGGAAACGAAGTGTTCTGGCTCGAGGTCACGGTTTTAAGTGTAGCCGACCCGGTGGTGGTGCTCGGGAAGACCACGGGAGAGAAAGTATTCGGGACCCGAATTCGTGCGACCCACCCGCTCGAACCCGACCCGCCCGAACCCGACCCGCTCGAGCATCAAACTTAACCCCTCACCCAGTCTCAAAGTCGCCAAAACCGTAAACTCATCCGATGTCTTCGAGTTATATTCTGCGTGGCACAGCCGCAAACCACACCCTACGCATCTTCGCCGCCGACTCGAGCGCCCTGGTTTCCGAGGCCCGAAGGCGTCACGAACTCACCCCCGACGCTACCGCCGCGCTGGGCCGCCTGATGACCGGCGCTGTGCTCTTCGGCCTTACCCTGTCCAAACACGAAAAAAGCCGCATCAGCTTGCGGGTCGAGGGCGACGGTCCGCTGCGCTACATGGTCGCTGAAGGTACGGTATCCGAGGAACTGCGGGGCGGTCACGCGAGTGCCAGGGGCTACGTGGGCAACGCTCGTGCCGAGCTGCCGCTGCGGGCCTCTGATGGCAAGCTCGACGTGGGCGCGCTGGTGGGCAGGGGAGAACTGGCGGTGACGCGCCTGCTCGAGAACGGCGAACCCTACACCTCGAGCGTGGCGCTGCAAAGTGGCGAAATTGCCGACGACCTGGCTTACTATCTGGCCGCCAGCGAACAGATTCCCAGTGCGGTACTGCTGGGCGTGTACCTCGAGCACGGCGACGTTCACACCGCCGGGGGCCTGCTGGTGCAGGTGATGCCGGGAGCTGACGACGTGGATGTGGAACGCATGGAGCGCAACATCGCAGGTTTGGGCAACATCACCGGCGCGCTTCGCAACATGAACCTGCTCGAGGTGGTGCAGCGCGTGACCGAAGGTCTGGGCCTCGAGCTGCTCGAGGAGTCCCTGCCGCTGAGCTTTGCCTGCCGCTGCTCGAGGGAGCGCGTGCTCTCCACCCTGACCTATTTCTCGCTCGAGGAGCGCCGCGACATGATGTCGCAGGGTGGCCAGGAAGCGGTGTGCCACTGGTGCAACACCCACTATCACCTCACCCCGCAGGAGATTGAGGGCCTGAACGACGACCTGGACGGCGACCAGGCCGATAAACAGGAGGGTGAGCAGACCGAGTTGCCGACGAGTACCGGCGCTCGAGCGTAATCGGAAAGCTCGGGGGAGAATCTTTTGTGCCCTGCAAGGTGGCTTCGGGTTGGCCCAACTCGAGAAGAAAAGTGTCTGGCGTGTTTTTTCATTCGGCCTCACACGGGTGAGCTGCTTTGGTGCTCGAGCGCCCCGCAATTTGTTAAACTGCTCAGATGTCTGCATCCGACAATTCTCTGTCTACTAAACCCATGAAACTGCTGATTATCGTGCCGCACCCCGACGACGAGGTGTACGGCGCTGCCGGAACCATTCTCGACTTCATCGCCGAGGGTTTCGAGGTCGGTCTGGTCACGCTCACACGGGGCGAAGCGGGAAGAAATCTGGGTCTGGCCTCGAGCAAAGCGGAACTGGCCACCCTGCGGGCCGGACCGGACGGCGAGCTGCGCCAGTGCCTCGCGGTGCTGGGCATCACCGTGCATCACCAGTACGCCATCCCCGACGGCGGTGTGGCCGAGGCCAACTTCGAGGCGGTGCTCGAGCTTGTGACCCGCCACGTCGAGCAGTACCGTCCCGAAATCGTGTTGACCTTCGCGCCCAACGGCTCGAACGGACACCGCGACCATGTGGCGACGCACCGGGTTGTGTACGCCGCCCTCGAGCGCCTGAGCCGTCCCTGCACGCTGTGGTATTACGCCGCGCCCAAAGAATACATGCTCGAGCTGTTCGCGCAGAAGCCCGAACTCGAGGCCGGTTACGTGGTTCCAAACGTGTTCAAGGACGTGACCCACCGGATTGGCCCCAAACTGCGGGCCATCAGTATGCACCGCTCTCAGGCGCTGAGCACCATAGATTTCTTCCGGCGCTTTGCCGAGCGCATCACGCTCGAGAGCTACCATCAAGCCTACCCAGCGCTGGATTAGGCTCGAGTGCTCGAGTGAGCTTTTCTTTCCCTTCATACCGCTCTATAGTTGACCTTAGCAAAAACCTCATGCAGTTGACATGTGAAGGACAGACCCTCGAGCGCCGAATTGGGTGGCTCGAGCAGGAGAAACTATGAAGCGAGTTGTGCTGTTGGGCCTGACCGTTTTGTTGGCTGCCTGTAATACCGAGACCAAGCCCCCCGTTGCGGTTACTCCCACGCTCGAGGGCTATGTGGCGCTGGGCGATTCGCTCACCGCCGGGTTTCAGTCGGGAGGTCTCACCGCCGAGGGTGGGCGCAACTCTTACCCAGTGCTGCTCTCCAAGCTGGCGGGCTACCCCATCAACGCGCCGCTGGGCAAAGACCCTGGTTGTCCTCCGCCCATTCCAAAAGGTGTGAGTGACGTGACCGCAGATTCCTGCCAGCGCCTCAACTCCACCGAGGTGGTAAGCAATTTTGGCGTTCCGGGCGCACGGCTCGAGGATTTGAACGTCGTGACGGCGGCCAGTCTCTCGAGCATTTCTCCCGGTGTGGCGGCGCTCTACAACCTGATTCTCGGCCCTACCGATACCCAGGTGAGCGCAGCCATCAAGGCTAAACCGAAGTTCATCACCCTGTGGATTGGTAGCAACAACTGGCTCGGTGCGCTGTCGTCCACCCCGCCCGCTCCCGTCACCCCCGCCGCCACCTTCGAGAAGGACTACGCCGCGCTGCTCGAGGCCCTCAAGCCCGCCACCGACGGTGCTAAGGTCGTGCTCATCACTGTTCCTGGCCCAGACCAAGCGCCGATTATCACCTCGAGTAAAACCATCTTTGAGCTGGGTGCAGGGGAAGACGACTGTAAAACCAGTCCCAACCTGTTTAACGGTGGCTACGTTTTGCAAGCCATCAAGACCAAGAAGATAGCCTGTAGCACCGACCTCAACGCGATTACTCCGGCCATCTATCAGCAAGCGCTCGACACTATCGCCGCATACAACGTCAGCATCAAGAAACTGGCCGACGCTCGAGGGTTCAAAGTTTTCGATTCTGCTTCGTTGGCTGCGGATACCTTGAAAAATGAATATTCTCCGGCGGGCGCAGCTAAGGGCCAACCTTTCGGAGCGGACATCTCGCTCGACGGCGTTCACCCCTCGAGCGCGGGATACACCAAAATCGCGCGGGCGCTGGCCAAGTTCATCAATGAAAGCTACGGCACCAAAATCGCCATTCCCTCGAGCTGAGCGAACACGGCTCTATCAAGGCGCTCGAGCGCTTTATCTTTTCGACTTATGGTGAGAGTTTGCTCGAGGGCTGAATGGGCAGACGTGCTCGAGCGGCAAATGCAAACCTCACCCGACATGCACGGCCCCGCATTGCTACACTAGAACTATGTTTGATTCACTGGGCAGCAAGTTACAAGACATTCTGGACCGCCTCAAAAAGGACAGCAAGCTCACCGAGGTGCAGGTCAAAGCCGCCATGCGCGAGATTCGCATGGCGCTGCTCGAGGCCGACGTGAATTTTGGCGTGGCCAAAGATTTCGTGGCTAAAGTGTCCGAAAAAGCGCTGGGGCAGGAAGTCATCAGCGGGGTGAACGCGGGCCAGATGGTGGTCAAAATCGTTCACGACGAACTGGTCGAAACTTTGGGCGGCAAAACCCAACAACCGATACTCGAGGGCGACAAGAACGTGTGGTTCATGGTCGGCCTTCAAGGCGCGGGCAAGACGACCAGTGCGGGCAAACTGGCGATGCTGTACAAATCCAAAGGGCGGCGGGTATTGTTGGTCGCCGCCGACACCCAGCGCCCCGCCGCTCGAGACCAGCTCGAGGTGCTGGGGAGCCAGGTGGGCGTGCCGGTGCTCAAGGTGATGGACGGGGAAACTCCGGCCACCACAAGGCAGCGCCTCAACGACTTTCTGCAAAAAGATTTCCGCGATTTGGTCATCGTGGACACCGCCGGACGCCTGCAAATCGACATCCCGCTGATGGACCAACTGGCCGCGCTCAAAGCCGCGCTCGAGCCGACGGAGACCCTGCTGGTGGTGGACGCCATGACCGGACAGGAAGCGCTGAGCGTGGCCGAAACTTTCGAGAGCCGCATCGGGCTTTCGGGCCTGATACTGACCAAGATGGACGGCGACGCACGGGGCGGAGCCGCGCTGAGTGCGCGTTTTGTGACCGGCAAACCCATTTACTTCGCGGGCGTTTCGGAAAAACTCAGCGGCCTCGAGACCTTTTACCCGGACCGCCTGGCCGGGCGCATTCTGGGCATGGGCGACATTTTGAGCCTGGTCGAGCGCGCCCAGGCCGCGCAGATGGACACCGCCGCGCCCAAGAAACCCGGTGAGTTCAGCTTGGAAGACCTGCTCAACCAGCTTCGCAATATGCGGAAGATGGGGCCGTTGGGCGACATCATGAAGATGATTCCCGGCATGTCCAAGATGATTCCGCCCGATTTTCAGGTGGACGAAAAGCAGATTCAGCGCATTGACGCGATGCTCTCGAGCATGACGCTTCAGGAGCGGCGCGACCCCAAGGTCATCAACGGCTCGAGGCGCAAACGCATTGCG
>Ga0123339_10000584_pt1 | contig 28024 bp, 20 predicted proteins | sample lystaG_FD_89956 | JGI IMG/M metagenome (GOLD analysis project Ga0123339, IMG submission 89956) | Glacier valley bacterial and archeal communities from Borup Fiord, Nunavut, Canada, to study Microbial Dark Matter (Phase II) -... | ecosystem: Environmental > Aquatic > Freshwater > Ice > Glacier ...
ACGAACACGACCCTGACCTCCGCTGCTCCCGCACTCAATGCCGCGAGCGCGTAGCACTTCGCCTGCAGCTCGAACCGCTCCCGGGCTTCATCGGCAGCAAGCTCCCCCACGCCGGTCTTGTAGTCCACGATAAGCGCCGCGTCACCCCGCCAGGCGAGCAGGTCGACGCTTCCCGTCAGGACAGTACCTTCGAGCGGCACCACAAGCGGGCATTCGCGCAGAACGCGATCGGCAGCATACGCCTCTCGCCCTAGCTCTGAGCCAAGAAAACCGGCCACCGTCTCCCCTACCACTCTCGGCGAGTCCCCACCAAGCCCGTGCTCCTGACAGATGGCCTCGATGCGTTCGTCGGACGGCGCAACTCCATTCACGACCAGCTGCAACGCGATATGTGTCGCGCTCCCGAAGGCCAGTGGATCGACGCCCGCTCCGCCATCAACGCACGCCGCGCTTTGCACCGGGCGCGAGGCACGGCGTGCTGTATCGATCATGGGGAGACCAAGGACGTTTTGCGTGTAGAAGCGATAACCGCACCTACGGTACTGCGCTAGCGAGCTATACGAGACCGTCTGCGGTGAACGCCGCACGGGGCCTTTCCGCGCTTCTTCGATCTCCAGCGGCCGAGGATCTCGGCATGTGGCAACCGCGCATGTCTGCACCGGCGCGGGCTCCAGCTCGGTGGGGTCAACGCGTGTGATGCGCATCGTGGCGCCACCATCAAAGCGAGCAGCAGGACCGTCGGGCGCGGGCTCATCGGCCCCGTCGACACCAAGCGCCATGCGGAGCACCTGTGGCAATGCATCGCCTTCCGCAGGTTTTCCCAGATTGGGGTTGGCGCACACGATCAGGCCTTCCCGCGCCCTCGTGCAAGCGACATAGAGCAACCTCTTGGCTTCCTGCGCGTCGGCAAGCTTCTGCTGGCTTTCGATCATCGAGCTCGCCAGAGTGTGTCCACTCTTGTTCTCGCCGCCCGGTGTCGGGATCTTCATGCCCAGAAGCGGCCCCTGATCGGTGTCGCTCACCATAACCCATGGTGACTTCCCACCCGTGCTTGAGAATCCAGCGACCGCGACCACCGGGAATTCGAGGCCTTTGGATGCGTGGATGCTCATCACCCGCACAGCCAACGTCTTACCCGCGGTCACGTCGACCTGTTGCTCGGAGGCCACATGCTGTCGCCGCGTCTTGAGGTAGCCGAGAAACCCTCCGATATCCCCGAGACCGGTCTGATCGTATGAATCGGCCATCCTGATGAGCTTGAGCACGTTCGCCCAGGCGCGGACTCCCGGCTCCCCTTCCATGAACAGGGTCAGGTCATAGTCGAGCCACTCACAGGCATCCAGAAGCGTCGCTCCAAGCGGGAACGCCCCCCTGCGTGAACGAATGCGGTCGACAGCCTCCACAGTCCTCTGCAGCGCCACCCGATCGCCGTCGGGCAGCACCAGCCCCTCCGCATCCCTGGCGGCGCTCCACAGGCAACCTCTGCCCGCGCGCTTACGCAATGCGAACAGCGCGTCGTCGCTCAGCGATGTCAGACGTCCCGCGAGCACCACCAGCGCCGCCTGGTCATCCATCATGTTGTCAGCCAAATGCAGCAGCGAGATCACTTCAAGCACCTCGGAGGTCTCAAAGTATGTTCCGCCTGAAGCGATGACCACCGGCAGCCCACGCGCCTCGAGCTCGCGCTGGAATACCTCCGCTGATCCGCTCATCTTGCGCAACAGCACGACCATATCGCCGGGCGCGACTCCTTGGTCCCGCAATCCTGCCAGGCGCTCCGCTACCACACACGCCTCGGCAGCTGTCTTGTCGACTTTGTCTTTCGACGTACGGGATATGAAGACCGCTTCCGCCCGAGGCTCCCCGCTCGGCCATCCATCATCCCCGGCGGGCGACGCCGGCTGCAACCGCATGAAATCGTCACCGAACATCGCGGCGGAACCAAAAATGCCGTTGAACACGCCGAGAAGATCAGGATGCGAACGATAGTTGTCCGCCAGCGACACGCTCATCCGCGCCTGCTCACGACGCCGACGAAACACCCGCACATCCGCATGACGGAAAGAATAGATAGACTGCTTGTCATCGCCCACCGTACACAGGTTACCCGCACTCAGAAGTTGGACGATCTTGAGTTGGAGCGCATTAGTGTCCTGGAACTCATCGACCATGACCAGACCAAAGCCACGCCGATACTCCTCGGCGATCATCGGCTGGGACTCCAGCAGCTTGACGGTGAAAAGCTGCAGGTCCTCAAAGTCCAAAAGTCCACGCTGACGCTTGATCGCGGCAAACTGTTCCGAGAAACCACCTAGGATTCTCAAGAACGCTTCTTCATACGGCCGTACCTTCAGCTGACGGCCGATCAACTGCACGATCGCGAATTCCCGATTCGCCTCATCGACGATCTCATTGTGAGCCTCATCGCGGGCGAGTCGTTTGAGAGACATGCCGTCACACAGCGTTGAACACGCCGCCTCATCCCCGATCAGAGCAGCACGCAGCACAGCGACCGCAGCAGAAAGAACCTCCACGTTACGTGAAACGGTCATCAACGTGGTCCTGCATGTATCCGTCATGACCTCGCCGAGACGTTCCAATGTGCCGCACGCGGCTAACAGCGGCTCAACAAGCTCATCACGCTTGATAACCCTCACATCGCCTGGCCCAAACCCCATCGAGCACAGATCCGCGTGGATACCCGTGATGGCGCTTTCTAGATCGCTCGCTCCAAACTGGTCCAGTAACAGCTCAACACCCTGATCGCCGTCATCCAGCAGGCCGCGCATCGCCGTTCCGAATGCCTCACTGGAGATCTCCCCTGTTTCGACTTCTGTGGCGATTCCAAAGTGCGGATTGATCCCCAGCTCAAAGGCGTTTCGCCGCACGATACGTGCGCACAGCCCATGGATAGTCGATATCCATGCCTGATCGACGTGGCGCGACTCATCATGCGCTCCCTCGGCAAGCAGCGATGCGCGCATCCGCTCGGCAAGCTCCCCCGCCGCGCGTTCCGTGAACGTCACCGTCGCCACCGAGTCGATGGGCATCTTTTTGTAGGGAGGCATTCCCAGCACGGCTTTTACGAACCGCGCCGACAAGACACGCGTTTTCCCCGAGCCCGCGCCAGCTCCCACGAACAGCTCTACCGGCCCGCTATCCACAGCAACGCGTTGTTCTTCACTGAGTTCGATCATCTGCGCTCCTTGCAATACGCGATGGCCGAGCAGTACGCGGGACACGAGTCCATAAGTGGCCGAGGTGCGATGACTCCCGCCCGCATGCCGGCGACAGCCTCACCGGCTCGCGCGACCGCGTCGTCTACAAGGAGCCGTATATCTTCGGCCTCCCGTTTGTCGGTACCGGTCAGCGTACCCGGATCGCCGATAGCGTCAATTCTCCAAAAACCGCGCGGCTTGTTGGGACTCCCGACAGAACGATAAAACGCTCCGGCTATCGTGAAGGGTTCGAGCCTACGCCGCACCACCTCGGCATACAGAGGCAACTGGACCAGACCGAATTCGCTGAACTTGTCTGCCTGATGGTTCGCTATGCTGCCTGTCTTGTAGTCGGTCACCACGAGACCTGCCGGACCGCTGTCGATCCTGTCTACAACCCCTCGTAGCGAAAACCCGTCAAACGGTTCCGGCTCATCCCCATCGTCAAGACCGAACCTCCACTCGAACAAGCGAGGTTCAAATCCCTTAAGCAACGAAGCGTCTTCCGTAACAACCCGTGCCGTAAGCGCCGTTATGCGACGGACTTCGGCCTGCTCGGAGAAGTTCGTCGCCTCTATGCCGTCCGCGATCTCACGAGCGACCTCAGCGTGAACCCGCAGCGCCTCCTCAAGATTTTCCGGCTCGACGCGCAGGTAATCGGTTTGCTCAAGAAAACGCTGATGGAACATCGCCATGATGCTGTGCGCGGCCCTGCCCCGCTCGGCTGCATCCAGCTCATCATCAAGCGATGACGGCTTTAAAACCCTATCCACGTACCAGCGATATGGGCACTGAAGGTAGGTCTCGATCTCACTCGCAGTGAACACTTTTCGCTCCGAGAGCTGCGTCACGACCGACGCACTGACAGACCTCTCATGCGGACGTGCCCTCCAGCGCGCGTGAGCGAGCCGCTCCGAGGTCTCGGACCGCTCCGCTTCATGCGACGCGGCTAGTGCGTGATCTCTGAGCTGACGCCTCAAGGTCTGAGGCGAGTCACCGGCGCACCCAAACCCCGCCGCGCCGAGTGTGTGAGTGGGCACTTCACCGCAATACCAGTCTCTCGTAGTCGGATTGCGATAGAGGTCGAGCGTCTCCTCGAGCAACGACGACGGCCGCACGGTGCGGGCTTCGTCATCGATGACCCTGCGACTGAGAACGAGCCTCTCACGGGCCCTCGTAAGCACCTCGTAGTAGAGCAGTCTCTCGGCATCAGCTTCAGTGTGCGGCCAGGGAGCGATTCCCGCCTCGGCAAGGCGTCGTTCGATCTGCGGAGCAGAGAATACGTCCGGGGTTGAAGTCGCGCCAAACGCCCCTTGCTCTACGCCGCCGACTATCACGCATGAGAATCGTCTACCTCTGACTCTCTGCGCTGACATCACCTGAATGCGACCGGGAGCCTCTTCTGCTGACAGAGCAACCGTGCAGGTCCGTAGGAGATCTGACAGATCGCTCACCGTCACTGTTCGTGGCGCCAGAGACACGATATCCCTCACGACAGATAGAACCTTTGCCGCTGCGGCTGCGTCGGTCTCACCTTCAGACTCCAACGTACACCCGGTCCCGTATGCCGAGCGCATCATCGTTCCAAGCAGGTTAACCCATGCCGTCTGATCCAGCGATACGCTCTCGCCTGAGCAGAGATTGCCAATTGTTGCCAGAATTGGCGCTGCCCCGGTCTTCGCCCGTTTCACGCTCCGCATCGCTTCATGGATATCGACAGCCCGGTTCCTACGCACCTGAGCGTCCAGCCGATCCAGATCAAGCGGACTGGCACCCGAATACGGGGTTTTGAGGAATCCGAACAGATCGCGCGGGGTGGAGCCGCCCACAAAACAGGACAAGAGAAGAAGGAGCGATCTTCCGAGGCCACTCTCCGATAGCGGTGTGACCACGTCATATGACGCAGTGATCCCCGCATCAGACAATGCGGCCTTTATGGACAGAAGATTTTGCGCGAGATCTCTGTAGACGACCGCGATCTGATCCGCCGGTATTCCTACATCGAGTGCATCTTGAATCTCTGCGACGATACGGGCGGCCTGCATGCCGGTTCCCGATGCCTCCGAGAGAATCAACGCTCCGCAAGCGGGAACGTGCTCCTCGTTCGTCTTGTCGCTGAACAGGGCGGTCTCCAGCCGACGTATCTCTGGGTCTCTTGAAAAACCTCCGCCTGACACCGGCTCCAATGAACCTAGTTCGCTCAACCTACTCACCAGGGCATTTGCATCAGCCGTAGCTGGAAAATCCTGTACCCAGTTTAAGGTCAACCAGATTTCACGCCTGGCAGCCGCACTCCGAACGAACAGCTCCTGGCCAGGTGAGAGATTGGAAAAACGATTGATCGCGATGATGTCCGGCAACACATTCTCGTCTAGTACAGCCGGTAGCCTGAAGTGCGCGGCGCCTTGCTCGACAAGACCGTGTTCAGCAAGGAGACGTTCGTACGCAGCCACGATACGCAGCAGCTCAGCGCCCGTATCGCTCCCGGTTGGCTCCACGACTTCGACGCCTTGCTCGGCGACATGACGAACCAGCTGCGAGAGCGTGGAGACGAGGCCGATCCGACCCGTGATAGCGCTGAGAACCGGAGCTGCGGCCTGCTGAAGCGCGTCCTCCAAAAGCAGCGAGCGTTGCACAGTGGTGACGATGGCTCTGCCATCTCCATACAACCGCCACAGTTCGTTCAAATACGCATCAAACGACTGGATCTTAAGGCCAAGCGGCCAATCGGAACCCAACTCAAGACGCGCTCGCGCTACGTCAGGGCCACTCGGCAGCAGCAATACGCCCGTCCCTCGACGGCTGGCTGCGTCACGAAGCGCAGCATAAACGACACCGGTCTTGCCGGCATTGGCATACCCCGTAACAATATGCAGCCCCATGCAGCACCCTCCTCTAGCCCAGGAGCATACTGCGGAGCTCTGACATCGTTACGACGTCACCGTCTTCGAGTAGCGCTGAACGCCCTCACGAATTTCCTGAATCTTGCGCCAGGCGACTTCCTCGTCTCTGCCAAGGTAGTGATCGACCCGCTTGGCGAGCACATCTGCTGCATGTTCAGCTTTCTCGGCTACGTCCCGTGCAACATCCGCGGCGCGAAGCGCATCATTTGTCAGACGGCGCCTGGTTCTCGCACCACTCGCTGGTGCGAGAAGAAGACCTAGAACCATGCCCCCTATTAGCCCTACACCGAGAAGAGCCCCTCCATTGGCAATTCGTGACATTCTCATGCACCGACCTCCCCGGCATCAAGCACTTCCCCTTCGGTCAAAAGACGGAAGATGCGTTCCAACTCTTCTTCGGTATGAAAATCAATCTCGATCTTGCCTTTTTTCACCGTCTGTCGCACGCGCACGTTGGTTTCAAGCAGACGCCGCAGCTTCCGCGCAACAACCTTGTACGATTTAGGAGCCACTGCCCTGGCTGAACGCTCAACCGACTGCCCTGCCGCAAGAAGACGGGCCAGATTCTCGGTGTCCCGAACGGACAGGTCCTCATCGACGACTTTCTGCGCCAGCCGTAGCCGAGATGCCTCATCAGTAACAGCGAGGATAGCCCGTGCATGACCTGCAGAGAGCTTTCCCCCATAGCACAGGTCCTGCACCTCATCCGGCAAATCAAGAAGCCGCAAGGCATTCGTGACCGCGGATCGCGACTTGGACACTCGATCCGCCAGATCAGCCTGCGTCATGGAATATTCTGACAGCAGCCGACGATACCCGCGGGCTTCTTCAATCGGATTCAAGTCCTTGCGCTGAAGGTTCTCGATGAGCGCCAAGGCGAGTGATTCTGTCTCAGAAATACACATTATCCGCACAGGAACCCGACCCAGACCTGCGACTTTGGCTGCGCGCCATCGACGTTCACCAGCAATTATCTGGTAGCCCTCGTTCAATGGTCTGACGATGATCGGCTGCAGAATCCCCACTTTTCTCACCGAGTCCGCAAGCTCATTGATATGGTCCTCATTCATCTCCGTCCGAGGTTGGTCCGGGTTCGGAGAGACCATATCAATGGGGAGTTCTGTAGTCTCCCCTGCCGATGTTTCTTGCCCAGCTCCTGGTATGAGAGCTGCAAGTCCACGTCCAAGCCCCCTGTTAGACACGGGCAACCACTTCCTTCGCCAGACTCCGATAAGCTTCAGCTCCGCGGCCGGCCGAATCAAACGTCGTGATCGGTTGGCCGTAGCTTGGGGCCTCAGACAAACGCACACTCCGGGGAATGATGGTGTCAAAGACCTTTGGACCAAAGAATTTCTTGACTTCATCAACGACCTGCATAGATAGACGTGTCCTCGCGTCGAACATCGTCATCAGGACACCAAAGACTTCAAGAGAAGGATTCAAGTGTGTCTTCACAAGGCGAACGCTTTCCAATAGCTTCGTCAGTCCTTCAAGAGCGTAATACTCGCATTGGACAGGGATGAGCACGCCATCCGCCGCAGTGAGTGCATTGACCGTCAACAAGCCAAGTGAAGGGGGACAGTCTATTACCACATAATCGTAATCCGCCAGAAGCGGTTGAAGGATATTTTTCAGCCGCGTCTCTCTACTGATCGCAGAGACGAGTTCGATTTCAGCGCCTGCAAGCTGAATAGTGGCGGGTACGACATGGACATTGGGTTCAGTGACAGACTGAACGATGTCTGCCATCGGAGTGTCGCCGAGAAGAGCGTTGTAAACGCAGATCTCGCGCCCGTTCTTGTCCAGGCCGAAGCCCGAGGTCGCATTGCCTTGCGGGTCGAGGTCGACCAAAAGAACCGTCTTGCCCTCTTCACCGAGCGTCGCGGCTAAATTGACCGCCGTCGTGCTCTTCCCGACGCCGCCCTTCTGGTTGACGATAGCCAAGATCTGAGCCAAGACTGAGTCTCCCTCGCGTGTAGCTGACATTTCGCTCGCATTCCCCACTAAAGACCCTCCCGTCTATCTATCACTATAGTATAGGGCATTTGTCGCTTTCTGAGTCGCTCAACAGCCGAGCGGATGCCGCTGAGCCATGCCTGGATTCCTCGGTAGACGAACTCTTGGCCGAGATACGCGTTCATACGTGATGATCTGCCGACGTTCTTCGCCACCGGGGAGGACCAGCTCCGTGATATCGCATCGTTTGAGACCACAGAGCACGGCTGCCGCATCGCCCTGCCGAAGCTCATCAGTCGACGGCTGAGCCTTCATCGCCGCGAGGTGGCCCCCAGCCGTGAGAAGAGGTGCGGCAAGCTCCGCAAGAGCCGCCAGACTCGAGACAGCGCGAGCAACCACCAGGTCATATCGCAGATCCAGGGCTACTAGCTCTTCCGCGCGCTGCGAATACACTCCCACCTGCAAACCAAGGGCGGAAACGGCCGATTCCAGGAAACGAGCCTTCTTCATCCTGGAATCGGCCACGTCGACATGAGCAGCCGTAAGAATTGCGATGGGAAGGCCCGGATAGCCCGCCCCGGAACCGATATCCAAGACCGTTGCAGGCGCATGGTCTCGCACCAGCGGGACAACGGTGACGGAGTCGAGAACATGCAGCCTGATTACTTCAAGCGGTTCAACGATTCTCGTGAGATTGTGAATCGCGTTTTCCTGGAGAACGAACGCCGCGTGTCGCAGGAGAAGCTCGCGCTGCTCGGGCGTGATAACCAGAGCGAGCACATCCAGACCATCGCTCAGAGCTGTCATCACCTCAGTGGAATGCATTTGATCATGAACGCTCTCAACCAACGGTACCTCCTTCGATGTTTCACGTGAAACCACGTCATCCGGATGCCGATATGTTTCACGTGAAACATATCGCCTCCTGACAGCGACTGTGGGGGAGTGTTTCCAGAATAACAGGTCGCGGGAGTGTCTGGAGAATCCCGATGAAAACTCCCGAGGGGTAACCGGGCGGACAAATCATCCACTAAGGCTTTCGCAGCAATCTGCCCAACAACCTTGGTTCACGGGTCTGAGTCGCAACAGCCGCAATAGCGTCATATACACGCGCTAGACTGCTGCGCCCGGCACTAACACAAAACGGGCGGCAGATCCGAAGACCTGCCGCCCGTGATGGTTCGGATTGACTATCTAGCGAGGCTTAACCACTACATGGCGAAACGATTCATCGCCTTCGCTACCGGTCGAGACTCGGGTATCGGACCTGAGCGCAACATGAACTATCTTGCGTTCAAAACTCGTCATCGGCCTCAGTTCGACCGCCCTGTCCTGACGCACGGCTCGCTCGGCTGCGCTACGGGCAATCTCTTCAACCTTGAGACGGCGGCGATGCCTGTAGCCGGAGATATCGACCTGCACCGGGTAATGCTGCTCGGTCTTCCGGTGAGTGACCGCTCCGACTATGACCTGTAGGGCCTCCAACGTCTTACCGTGGCGGCCGATGAGTAGACCAAGGTCATCTCCAATGATGTCGAGGATGATTTCACCGTCATCACCTTCATATTCTTCAATCTCGGGTTCTACTCCATAACACTTGGTGATGTCCTTAATCACCTGCGTCGCCGCATCGGCGATCTGGTCGAGCTCTTCATCGCTCAGCTCGACGCTTTCCTGCGCGCGAACCTCAAGCTGCGGCGCAGCTTCTTCTTCCGCATCGTTGTCCTCGTTATTGTGCTGAATCGTCCTGATAGTCTCAGGTTTGAGCCAGACACGGACTTTAGCCATCTTGGCTCCGCCGACCCCGAAGATCCGCCGCCCGGGTTCAGCGACGACCTCATACTCGACGGCATCCTGCTGCACTCCCATTTCCTCGAGCGCAGCATCAAGCGCCTCAGGAACGGAAGGCCCCTCTTTTTCCAACTCGGTGATCATCTAACACCTCTCCCTTATGCTTCTCGGCCCCAATAAATCGCGACCGGAGACAGCACTCGAAAGACACTACGCCTCGGTGGCTTCGTGCCTCTTGTAATAGCTGATTGACACCTGTTGCTGAATCACTTGAATAAGCGACTGTGTGACCCAGTACACGAGAACTCCAGCCGGGGTGATCCACCCAAACCAAAGCATCATGACTCCCATGTAAACACCGATCATCTTCTGCTGCCGCTCACCGGGCTGCATCAACTGAGGGACGACGATGCTCAGCCCAAACAGGGCAACGAAAACAATGTAGGGGAGAGCCGCCACAAGTCCATCAGCCGCGTACATCGCTTTAGGGGACAACGTAAGGTCTGGTAGAATTACCCAGAAGCGGCGAGCCGCATCGGCCTGAGCCGCCGGAAGTTTGGCAAGATATGCCAGAAACAAACCCGGTTTACCCTTACTGGCGGTACCAAGCATGCGAAATAGGGCCCAGAAGATAGGCATCTGAATGATAAGCGGCAGACAGCCACCAAGAGGATTGACCTTGTTCTCCTTGTAGAACTTGAGTGTCTCCTCCTGCAGTTTCTCTTTATTGTTCTTGTACTTGACCTGCAGCGCCTTGATCTTTGGCTGGATACGCTGCATCTCGTACATCGAACGTGTCTGCTTTTGAGTCAGAGGGAACAGCAGTAATCGAATGACCACGGTGAGAAGAAAGATAGCGAACCCGTAGTCACCAACCCAGCCATAGAACATCTGTAGCACGTCGAACAAGAATTTCTCTATAGGTTCAAGCACGCCTGGCTCTGCCTCCTTGGATGCACGGCGTCGTCAGACATACTTTCTGTACATCTGCCGTAAGAGGTCGGTTCCAACAACCGCCGTTTGTACATATATGACCGTTATCATATGCGCCACACGGCGCACACGCTATGGTACCGGGTCATAACCTCCCGGGTTCCACGGGTGGCATCGAGCTACACGCTTGATAGCGAGCCATCCTCCACGCACCACTCCGTGCTTCTGGATAGCCTGTACCGCGTATTCCGAACATGTGGGGGAGAACCTACACGACGGCGGAAACAATGGAGAGATAAGTTTTTGGTACAAGCGTATCGGAGCGATAAGAACCCACCGAAAGGGGTTCATCCCTGGATTCCAAGCTCACGCAGTGCGGCGGCAAGATCCCTGTCTATCCTGGCGGGTGCCGCAAAGGCCACCGAACGCCGAGCGATAAGTGCCACCTGGAGGCCGGCCCACGGGCCTCCGGCTCGTCTGCACGCCTCCCGGAGCACACGTTTGCAGCGATTGCGGTGTACTGCTCCGCCATTCTTTTTACCCGCGACAAAAACCACGCGGCCCGGTTCCGGATCGCGTGGTTCTCTATTTGGTATTACAAGCACGACTACCGTGCCCCGCCCAGCGCGAATACCCTCCTTGAACAACCGATCGATGTCTGTTTTGGACTTGATCGTATCCATGGCTGGTACTGACGGCCTAAGGCCGCCAGGCATCAGGCAGCGCTTGGGCAGAGTACTTTGCGGCCCTTGCGACGGCGAGCGGCGAGAACCGCTCGGCCACCACGGGTCGACATGCGACTGCGAAAGCCATGCGTCTTCGCACGCTTCCGGTTATTTGGCTGGTATGTACGCTTCACTGAATTTCCTCCGTTCCGGAGCGCCAGGGATTCTGGCGCCAAGCCCAGTGATTATAGTGGTGAGCTGCAGACACTGTCAACGAAACCACGCTAAATCGTGTTTTCCACCGCGTTCCACCACGGGCCACCTATTTTCCATTTGCCTTCTCAAAGAAAGTCCACAAATTGTGGATACTGTGGAAAACGCAGCGTCCGCGCTTGCTTATCCTGTGGATAACTCTTAGTCACTGATTGTTGGTACAGCTAGCGTTTGTTAGAATCAGCGCTGTTCGGTAATGGCGATAACGCCTCTCGTTAGCCTTGAAAAGCCCTGTTCGGCACGTATACTTCATTTTTCCAAGGCCCACCACGCCAGCTCCCGTCTGTTTTTCCACAGATGTTTTCTGAGTAAGCAGCAATGTAGCCGGTCTATCCACACAAACTAACTGAAAAGATCTCGTGGGTGCGTCGTTGGAAAGCGATTTTTGGACTGTTCTCGGCGTAACCTGCGCTTTTCCGAGACGAATCGCACGTTTGTTCGACAGGCTTTCCACAGATGTGGAAAGTGTTGTGGATAAAGCACGAAAGCCCAGTTGAAGCGCGTTCAGCCGCAAGACTCAAGAAGCACGAGAGGGTCTGGGACACGCCCTCTACCAGTGATGCGACTACAAACGGTTTGTATATCGATTGTTGATAACTCTGTGGAAGCCATACGAATATTCAGAGAGGGGGAGCGATGAAAGCGTTCTTTGAGAACCAGGTAGACACCGATCATCACGATGTGCCTCTTGCACATCCAGTTTTAGCTGACGATTCTCAAGTCCGCGCCGCATCCGACACGGTGGCGCCGGCTCGAATTGCTGTCTACGACTCCCTATCTGCTCCACCTTACGTGGAAGACGTGATCGAACAAACGCCTCAAGAGCTCATCTCCACTATCGCTACCCGGACGTATCAGCTCTCGCATGAGGCCGGAGGTTCATTGCCTTTTATAGTTATCAGGGAGATTGTCGAGAACTTCATCCACGCCCACTTTTACGAAGTGGTGGTTTCTATCCTTGATAGCGGCGAGACTATTCGTTTCAGCGATCAAGGACCAGGGATTTTAGATAAGACACGCGCCTTCTCCCCGGGCTTCTCGACCGCTACACGAGAGATGAAGCAAACGATCAAGGGTGTCGGGTCGGGCCTCCCTGTAGCGCGCGAGTGCCTTAATTTCTCCGGAGGCGTGATCAGTATCGAAGACAACCTTGACTGTGGGACTGTCGTGACGCTTCAGCTCGTCTCGAAACCCGAGAAAGAAGATCAACAGGTAATAGCACCGCCGCCTGACGACCTCCCTCCTTTGAGCATGCGCCAAAAACAAGTTCTCTCACTCACTATGGAGATCGGTTCAGTAGGCCCTACGGTGGTCGCCCGAGAATTGACAGTCGGGCTATCGACCGCCTACAGAGATCTTGCCTCACTTGAATCGCTCGACCTTATTCAAGCGGATGAATCAGGAAAACGCACACTAACGCCAACTGGCGTTCGTTATCTTGACGCACTATTCAATCAATAAGTCAGGCGGCTCCACATGGAAGTACAGCAAGTCTGGTTAGACACCCTCGACGTAGTGCGTCAGGAGCTAAACACTCCTACCTTCAAGACTTGGTTTGAACACACCGCGCCTCTTGGCCTAATGGACGAGACGATGGTTGTTTCAGTACAGAACGACTTTGCGCGAGACTGGCTAGAATCACGATATTCCGGCTTGCTGGCGTCAGCATTGACACAAGTCACCGGCAAAGCCATGTCAGTCTCATTCCAGGTCGTCGGAGATATCGCCATTCAACAACCCGAACCCGAACCGATAATGGCGGCACCTGAGCCGATCGCTGAGATCCAAAGAGATACAACTGCCAAGATCACCGGCGTGTTCAATCCAAAGTACACATTTGATTCTTTCGTCATGGGTTCCTCAAACCGCTTTGCCCATGCCGCCGCGCTCGCTGTTGCCGAGACTCCGGGCGGTGCGTACAACCCACTCTATATATATGGTGGCGTCGGACTAGGGAAGACGCACCTTCTGCAGGCTATCGGACACTATGTGAATACGAGTTTTCCCCACATGGCGGTGCGCTATGTGTCCACCGAACAGTTCACTAACGACTTCATTAATTCGATCGGAAATAGAGATAAGAGCCGCATCGAAGGTTTTCGACGCATGTATAGACAGAACGATGTACTTCTTGTCGATGACATTCAGTTCCTTGCCGGCAAAGAAGGAACACAGGAGGAATTCTTCCATACATTCAACACTCTCCAGCAAGCAGGGAAACAGATCGTTTTATCCTCCGACTGCCCACCAAAGGCGATTGGCAACTTAGAGGACCGGCTTAGAAGCCGATTTGAAATGGGTTTGATAACCGATATCCAACCACCAGAGCTAGAGACCAGAATTGCTATCTTAAGAAGGAAGACGGAATCAGAGAATCTCGTCGTACCTGATGAGGTACTGACATTCGTCGCAGATAGAATCTCTTCGAACATCAGAGAGCTTGAAGGCGCGTTAATCCGTATCATCGCCTTCAGTTCACTCACAAGACATGATATGGATCTCGATCTCGCACGTAATGTCCTCAAAGACATCTTTCCAGAACGAACCATCAAACCGATCTCGATCTCAGTCATTCAACAAGAAGCCTGTAAATTCTACGGTCTTACAAAAAATGAGATCGTCGGTAATAAGAGATCGCAGGCAATCGTCTATCCTCGACAAGTCGCCATGTATTTATCCCGAGAACTAACCGACCTTTCTCTGCCAAAAATAGGTAGCGAATTCGGTGGGCGTGATCACACGACAGTGATGCACGCCACGAGCAAAATACAGCGGATGCTCAACGAACAAAGAGAGGTTTACAACCAGATTCAAACGCTCACAAACCTCATCAAACAACGAAATTAGCTTGTTCATAAGATGAGGAAAACCACTGGAGAGAGTCACACTTCTGTGGATGGACGAGTACCATTGTGGATACTGTGGATGGATAGGTACACATGCTCAACAAGTAATGCACACATGAAACACCTATCGCGACCTGCTTAAAGATAGGCTTTCCACACTATCAACAGCCCTTATTACTACTACTACTATCTTTAGGTTAAAGAGAGGAATAATAATGAAGGTGTCCCTTGCACGTGGAGAACTCCTCGAAGCCTTGTCGGTAGTAGCTAAAGGACTTTCATCACGAACGACTCTTCCGATTCTTTCAGGAATACTCGCTACCACTGACGGCGAAAGCCTAATTTTGCAATCAACGGATCTCGAGATATCTATCAGAACGAAGACCAAAGTCCTTGTTGATGAACCCGGTCAAACGGTTCTGCCTGGCAAACTGTTCAGTGAGATCATCAGAAGTCTTCCTGAAGCTGCAGTCACGATCTCAACAGGGGAGATGAATACGGCGACGATCACGTGTGGTCAATCGTCGTTCTCGATAAAAACACTCAATCATGATGATTTTCCAAAGTTTCCTGAGGTGAAGACGACTGAGAGCATTAGTATTCCTGGAAGTACTTTTGGGAATGTCGTAAAACAGGTCTCCCGTGCAGTCAGTCATGATGAGACTCGGCCTATTTTGACTGGGGTCCTCGTGATCGTTGATGAGAAGACTCTGAGAATGGTCTCTACCGATTCGTATCGCCTCTGTGTGAGAGAAGAGATCCTCACTGAGGACATCGGACACATGGAAGTCGTCGTACCAGGCAAGGCGATTGAAGACGTCGCACGGCTTGTTTCCGCCGGAGATGTCGTATCAATGGGAGTGTCTCAAAACCAGGTGGTGTTCGGCTTTGAGAACACGACGTTCATTTCTCGCCGAATTGAAGGCACGTTCCCTAACTTTAGGCAGATAATTCCAAAGGAAACGAGCACTCGTGTCATGCTGGATCGCATCGAGTTCATTGAAGCGGTCAAACGCGTTTCACTACTCGCACAGCACAACACCCCTCTGCGCCTCACGGTAAATGTCGGCGAAAGAACTCTAACGTTGAGTGCGCAAACGCAGGATATCGGTGGAGCTAAAGAAGATATCGAGATCGATCCGGTTGGCGAGGATGTCGAAATAGCCTTCAATCATGCGTATCTTCTGGATGGAATCTCCGTAGCGGACACAGAACAGATATCGCTTGAAATCGTCAGTCCGCTCAAGCCGGGAGTCATTCACGCAGGAGAGAACGAGAAATTCACATATGTGATCATGCCGGTTCGTTTGAGCTGATCGGTGGATATGTGTTCATAACAAGGCTTTCGCTTCAGGCGTTTAGAAACTACAAGGAATTGTCACTTGAACCCGGAAAAGGGCTCACCGTGTTTGTAGGTCCGAATGCCACAGGTAAAACGAATCTTGTTGAAGCGATCGATCTGTTGAGTACAGGGCGCTCTTTTAGAAATCCTAAATGGCCGGAGCTTGTGCGTTGGGGCGATCAGGCTGCTCAACTCGAGATGTCTCTTGAGAATGAATATGGGACACATAACGTGAGGCTTGTGATCGATCGCAGCGGAAGCCGTTCATGGTCTAGAGACGGAATCAAGAAATATCGCGTATCGGATGTAGTTGGTCTGCTGCCGAGCGTGGTGTTTACACCGGATGATCTATCACTTGCCAAAGGACCGGCTGAACGTCGTCGAACGGCAATCGATGATCTAGGCGAGCAGCTATCAAAGACTTACGGGAGTATTCGCCGAGATTATGCTCGTGTCGTCAGACAACGCAATCTACTTCTGCGGGATGTATCGGCTGATTCAACAGCGCTGTGCGTGTGGAATGAACAGTTTGTCAGGCTCGGCGCCAGTCTCTACACGCATCGGCGCCGACTACTGACGCACATGGCCATTGAAGCGGCTCGCGTTTATGCCGATATCGCCGCGGATGAACGTCTTGAACTGCGCTATGAAGACAAGATCGGTGGCTCGATCGTGCTGGGCGAAGACGAGACCCATGAGCAGGCTATGCAGCTTATGAACGATGCCCTCATAGCGAGAGAAGCCGATGAAACCAGACGACAAACCACGCTCGTAGGCCCACACAGAGATGACGTGGTTTTCCTGATAAATGGTAAGGATGCCCGAGCATTCGCATCACAGGGCCAGCAGCGAAGCGTGGCACTTGCGTGGAAATGGGCTGAAGTGAAAGCGATCGAGAATATCGCCAGACAGCGTCCGGTTCTTTTGCTCGATGATGTGATGTCGGAACTTGATGCGGCCCGTAGAGAAGCGCTCACCACCCTGGTGGTCGGTAGGGTCCAGACGTTTATAACCACGACTGATGTAAGCCACTTCGATCACGAACTTCTAGCCTCGGCATACGTGATGAATACTGCGGAGCATGCCTTATGACGAGACGTCGTGAGATAGAGCCCCTCTGGAATGTGGGCGATGACCTGCTCAAAAAAGTCGACCCGCACGGGTTGCGCTTCAAATCCCGCGCCGTGACCGTTTGGTCCGAGGTCGTCGGTGATGAGATCATGAGGCACACGAAAGGTGTCGCGTTAAGAGACGGAGAACTCATCGTCTACGTGGATTCACCGGTGTGGGCAAATGAGCTTTCATTGCTTTCGGAGAGGTTCAAGACGGAGATCAATGCGAAGCTTGGGGAGGATCTGGTCAGCTCCCTGCGGTTCAATGTCTCTCGAAAAGTGATGGAGTCGCACCTCCATGAGCAACAGGAAGAAGAAGAAGCCAGATTCTATGAGCCCGATCGTACGAAAGCGGAACCCCTCTCAGAAGAAGAGCGTATGCAAGCTGTGTATATGGCTGAGGCGGTGCCCGATGAAGAACTCAGGGAGAAAGCGCTTAGAGTCATGATCAAAGATCTCGAGTGGAAAAAGGGTCTGAAGAAGGCGAACTCCCCTCAGAAGGGCACTGAGAAGCCCTGAGGCGTATATACGAACGGCTGATACCACCACTTGTGGTACACTTTCAGGTGGAAATAGCGATATCTGGTGGTTCCCGTGCGTCTCGTCTTCGCACTCTAAGACTTTGATCAGGAGGAGTTCCTCGTGCCGAAAGATTCTTACTCGGGCAAAGATATTCAGGTTCTGGAAGGACTGGAAGCAGTCCGCAAGCGCCCGGGTATGTACATCGGTTCAACAGGACCGAAAGGCCTGCATCATCTGGTCTACGAAGTCGTGGACAACTCTGTAGACGAAGCACTGGCGGGTGCTTGTACCGCGATCGAGATCGTCATCCAGGCCGGCAACATAATATCGGTCACCGACAACGGTCGCGGCATTCCGGTAGACAATGTGCCCAAGCAAAAGAAACCGGCCGTTGAAGTGGTTTTGACGATTCTTCACGCTGGCGGCAAGTTCGGCGGCGACGGTTACAAAGTATCCGGTGGGCTTCACGGCGTGGGCGTTTCGGTGGTCAACGCGCTGTCCAAGAACCTGAATGTCGAGGTAAAGCTTGACGGGAAAGTCTGGACTCAGGACTACGCATACGGAAAGCCGCTCGCGCCGCTCAAGCAAATAGGTACGACCAAGAGCACGGGAACAAAGATAACCTTCCTGGCGGATGACTCGATTTTTGAGACGATCGAGTACTCGTGGGACGTTATCGCGTCACATATGCGAGAAACGGCGTTTCTTAACAAGAATCTCAAGATCACGTTGACTGACGAGCGTGAACTTGAACCGCGTCGCGCCGAGTTCCGTTACAGCGGCGGCATCGTGGACTTTGTGAAGTACCTGAATGAGAAGAAAGAGGCTATCAACACCAAGATCATCGCGCTCGAAGCAGAGGGTGATGAGGGTGTCGTAGAAGTGGCTCTGCAGTGGAACACAGGGTACTCGGAGACGGTGCTTGCCTTTGCCAACAACATCAACACGCATGAAGGCGGTACTCACCTGGAGGGCTTCAAGAGCGCCCTTACGAGGACGATCAATGATTACGCACGCCGTCAAAACGTGCTCAAAGACAAAGATGAGAATCTTTCCGGTGAGGATATCCGCGAGGGTTTGACCGCGGTCATCTCCGTAAAGTTGCGCGAACCGCAGTTTGAGGGTCAGACGAAGACGAAGCTCGGCAACACCGAGATGCGTTCTTTCGTGCAGACGATGGTGACGCAGTACCTCTCGGAGTACCTGGAAGAGCATCCCAAACCAGCCAGGGCGATCATTCTGAAGGCTGCTCAAGCCGCCAAGGCGCGCGCCGCGGCTCGCAAAGCGCGTGAGCTCACCCGCCGGAAGAGCCTGTTGGAGAGCTCAACGCTACCCGGTAAGCTTTCAGACTGCTCGATCCGCGAGGCCGCACTGACGGAGATCTACTTCGTAGAGGGCGACTCAGCAGGTGGCTCGGCAAAGCAGGCTCGTGACCGATCGTTCCAGGCTATCTTGCCGTTGCGAGGCAAGATCCTGAACGTGGAGAAGGCGAGCATGCACAGGGCGCTGTCTTCGATCGAGATCCAGGCGATGATCACTGCCCTCGGCACGAATATCGGTGACGAGTTCAATATCGAATCCGCTCGCTATCACAAGGCGATCATCATGACCGACGCCGATGTCGATGGCAGCCACATCCGCTGCCTGATCCTCACGTTCTTCTATCGCTACATGCGCGAGATGATCGAGTATGGATACGTCTACATCGCGCAGCCGCCGTTGTTCAAGATATCCGTTGGCAAGAAGCACTCCTACGCCTACAGCGACAAACAGTTGCAAGATGCGTTGGCAAAATTGCCAGAGAACTCCAAGTACACGATCCAGCGCTACAAAGGTCTCGGTGAGATGAACCCAGACCAGCTTTGGGAGACGACCATGGATCCTGAGTCGCGGATTCTGCTTCAGGTGAACATCGACGACGCGCTGGCTGCTGAAGAGGCGTTCAAAGATTTAATGGGCGACGATGTAGAGCCTCGTAGGGAATTCATTCAGCGCAATGCAAAGACCGCGCGTTTCCTGGACGTGTGATACAAGGCTGAGCACGGGAGGACCTGGCATGGACGGCGGTCGGGCACGCGAGAAGAGAGCTTTTGAACCGCCTCCCTGGGAGCGTGAAGCTTTTGAGCGGTTCCAGCGTGAGCACCCGGTGCCCGTGCGACACGAGGCGTCTTCTGATGAAGTCGCGGCCGAGTCTCCGACCATAGCGGCGCCAACGCCTAAAGGCACAGGCGTGGATGAAGAAAGTGATGCGCCGGAGCTACTCGATCGACAGGTGGTAGAGATGGTGGCCCGCCTCGGCGTGCAAGAGGCCGACGGTCACCGGAAGTACACGACGTTTGCCAGTGTGATAGCAGCGCTGTTCATGGCTTCAGGGTTAGGGTTTGGTATATGGGCCATCGTCCGTTTGGTGGCTTCTGGAAAGTCTGGCGGCAGTGTGGCCGTCATCAGCTCGTTGTTCGTGTTCGTGTGGGGATTGATGATCGCAGGCGTCGGCGTGGCGCTGTGGCGTAAGTACAACTCGTGATCGCGTAAGGCGAGGAGAATAGACTGTGACTGAACCGATCGTGGCATCCAACGTCATCTCTGTGGACGTGGAACAGGAGCTCAGGAGCTCGTTCCTTGAGTACTCCATGAGCGTCATCGTAGCGCGAGCGTTGCCGGACGTGCGCGATGGTCTCAAGCCAGTGCACCGGCGCATCCTATACGCTATGCATGAGTCAGGCCTGACTCCTACCCGAGCCTACAAGAAGTCCGCATGGACCGTTGGTGAAGTCATCGGCAAGTACCACCCCCATGGTGACTCTGCGGTCTATGACACCATGGTCCGCATGGCGCAGGACTTCGCTATGCGAGTCCCGCTTGTGGATGGTCACGGCAACTTTGGTTCTGTGGACGGCGACTCGGCGGCCGCCATGCGGTACACGGAATCCCGATTGCAGCGCATGGCTATGGAGCTTTTGCGTGACCTGGATAAAGAGACCGTGGATTTTGGCCCCAACTACGATGAGTCTCTGACAGAACCGTTGGTGTTGCCGGCTCGCTATCCAAACCTGATCGTCAACGGTTCGTCCGGTATCGCCGTTGGTATGGCCACCAATATCCCGCCGCACAACCTCGGCGAGGCAATCGATGCTGCGATCGCCTACATCGATGATCCCGACATCGACACTGCGAGCCTTATGGCGATCATACCCGGACCAGACTTCCCGACCGGTGGCTCCATCATGGGGAGCGAAGGAATCCGGAACGCATACGAGACGGGCCGCGGGAGTATCAAGATCCGTGGCAAGGCGCACATCGAGAAGACCTCTACCGGGCGTATGCGTATCATCATCAACGAAATACCGTATGCGGTGAACAAATCAAAACTCGTGGCCAACATCGCTGAGCTCGTTCACGACAAGAAACTGACCGAGATATCGGATTTGCGCGACGAGTCTGACCGCAAGGGCATGCGCGTGGTCGTAGAGCTTAAGACGACGGCGATCCCACAGGTTGTCCTCAACAAGCTCTACAAGCACACTGCGCTGGAGACCAGCTTTGGCATCATCATGCTGTCGTTGGTGGAAGGCGTTCCCCGTACTCTTTCATTGCATGACATGCTTCGTTTTTATGTGGAACATCAGCAGGACGTCATCGTGCGGCGTACCAAGTACGAGCTGCGCAAGGCGCAGGAGCGTGCGCATATACTCGAGGGCTATATCATCGCCCTGGACCACATCGATGAAGTCATCAAGATCATTCGTGGCAGCCAGGACGACACTGAGGCAAAGTCTCGCCTGATGGGGCGCTTTGCTTTGACCGAGACGCAGACTGACGCGATTCTCGAGATGCGTTTGCGCCGCCTGACCAACCTGGAGCGCAGCAAGATAGACGCTGAGCTAGCGGAACTGCACACAAAGATCACCTGGTATCAGAAGGTGCTCGGCGACATGTCGCTTGTCCTCCAGATCATCAAAGACGAGATGCTCGAGATCAAAGAAAAGTTCGCCAACCCTCGGCGTACCGTCATCGCTGGAGCGGCCCACGACCTCGACGTCGAGGATTTGATCGCCGAGGAAGATATGGTGGTCACGATCACCAAGGCTGGCTACGTCAAGCGGCTGCCGGTTGCGACCTACCGCCAGCAGAAGCGCGGCGGCAAAGGCAAGTCTGGCGTGAATCTGAGGGAGAACGACTTCGTGGAGCATTTGTTCATCAGCTCCACGCATGATTACGTTCTGTTCTTCTCGACCAAAGGCAAGGTCTATCGTCTCAAGGTGCATGAGTTGCCGGTGGGCTCACGCCATGCCCGAGGCACGGCCGTTGTGAACCTGCTGCCGTTTGCTCAAGACGAGCGGATCGCCGCGGTCATTACCACCCGTGAGTTCTCAAAAGACGAATACCTTCTGTTTGCCACGCGCAACGGATTGATCAAGAAGACCGCGCTTCAGGCTTACGATCGTTCCCGCCGCGATGGGATCATCGCCATTAATCTGCGCGATGACGATGAGTTGATCGCAGTGCGTCGTGTACTCCCGGATATGGAAGTGATGATGGTGTCCGCTGATGGTAAGGCCATCAAGTGGAACGAGGCGGACGCCCGTCCAATGGGCCGCGACACCATGGGCGTCAAAGGGATGAGCGTTAAGGACAAAGATCACGTTCTCGGCATGGAGATCGCTCCCACGGACTCCGAGCTGTTCGTAGTGACCGAGCACGGGTACGGCAAGCGCACACCGGTAAGCGACTATCCGCTGCAGAAGCGCGGCGGCATGGGCGTCAAGACGATTCAGGTGACCACCAAGAAGGGCTTGCTGGCAGGCATGAAGATAGTGATGCCCGGCCATGAGCTGATGCTCATCTCCGAGGACGGCGTGGTCATTCGCGTCAACGCTGACGACATCAGCCAGCTCGGTCGCTCCACGCAGGGCGTCAAGGTCATGAACGTATCCGACAAAGATCGCGTGACCGCGATAGCGCGGGTCACCGGTAAGCGGCGCAAGCGCGTGACCGTACCCGATGGTCAGCAGGCGCTGATTGAAGAGCCGAGCACTCACTTGCAGGGCATGTCGAAGATAGAAGAAGAAGCTGAAGAGCTTGCTAGCGAGGACTTTGAAGAAGACGAATAGCCAGCCCGCATGCGGATTGCTTGACCACTAACCTACTGGAGACGCATGCCTGCTCGCCTTACCATCTTCGCTCGTATCTCGCGAGCCGCCCGAGGCTACCGTGTGGCAGCCTCGGGTTTCAGCTCGGACGCACGGCACTATCTGACCACCGCTGTGTTGCAGAACGTCGGCTATGGCGTGCTGGCCACGGTGTTCGCGATCTACGTCAAACAGCATGGGTTTTCAGAGTCCGTGGTGGGAGACGTTGAGGGCGCTCTGGCACTGGCGAGCGCCGTGGTCTGTCTCGTTTTGCCGCCGCTGGTCACGATGCTCGGCTACCGCAAGCTGTTCATGGTGGCGGGCTTTGCGCTGGCTCTCGGCCGATTAGGGCAGTCACTGGCCCCGTCAGCGGCGCTCATCATAGCCCTGGGACTCGTGTTCGGTTTTGGCGATGGCATCATGCAGACGCTGTCCACGGCGTTTCTCTCGGAAAGCTCAGAGCGTGAATCTCGCACGTATCTGTTCACGACAGACTTCGTGCTGCGCGTCTTTGCAACTTTTGTAGGTGCTCTGGTGGGCGGTTTTCTGCCAACGCTACTCGGCGCTGTAGCCTCCGAGACGGGCGCGCTGCGAGTCACCATCATCGTCGGCGCCGCGCTCATGGCGGTTTCAAGCATCCCCGCCTCGAAGCTGGAGCGTCGACCTGTCAGGGGAGGAAATCCCTGGCGAGCCTACGGACGCGCCGTGAAGGCGTTTCGCTCCTGGGACCGGCTGCGCCGGTTGCTGGTGGTTGAGGGGCTGATCTCATTCGGGGCCGGGCTGGTGATTCCGTTCGTGGCTCTGTACCTCAAACATCATCTGGGCGCGACGGTCGCTCAGGTGGGGATGATCCAGGCGTTGAGCTCGGTGGTCATGGGCGTGGGCGCGTTGTTGACGCCGGCGCTTTCCCGCAGACTCGGTCTGGCCGGTACGGTGGTCGTGACCGAACTCTTGTCGCTACCGTTTCTCGTGGCCATTCCACTGACGACAAGCCTGCCTACGGCTGCTGCGCTCATCTGGGCACGGGGTATGCTGATGAACATGTCGTGGCCCCTGTACAACCAGCTTTCGATGGAGGGTGTGCCCTCGGCGGACAAGCCGCTTGTGGCTGGCTGGATCAGATTTGGTTGGAGCCTGGCGTGGCTGGGTGGCAGCGCTCTCGGCGGACGCATGATGGAAGGTTCCTATACGCTGCCGTACTTCTACACCGCCGCGCTGTACGCGCTCGGCGCGATCGCGACCTTCGTGCTTCTGCGTCATATATCCGAGGAGACCGCAATCGTGAACCCGGTGATACCCGGCCCCGGACGTGAACTGCCAGGAATTTGAGGAGATACCGTGATCATGAGTCCAGACACCGAGCGTAGACAGATGACCGTCCGGCCGGCTGCGGTGCTGTTCGACCTGGATGGAACGCTGATCGATACCATCCCGCATATCCTGGCGTCGTTTCGTTATGCGACCGAGCAGGTCTTTGGGAGCGCGCTCAGCGATGAGGAGCTGCTCTATCACGTTGGCATCCCGCTCATCGAACAGATGCGTCTTATGACACAGGATGAAGCCATCGCTCAGCGTCTGGTGGCTGTTTATCGTGAATTCAATCACAGGACGCACGATCAGATGGCAAAACTGTATCCCGGAACGATCGAGACGCTGACATGGCTTGAAAGCTGCGGTATGACGATGGGCGTGGTCACCTCCAAAGGAAGGCCGATGGCCACGCGGGGAATCGAGCTGTTCGGGCTGAGCCGATTCTTTGAGACGGTGGTCACTGCCGATGACGTTACCAAGCACAAACCAGATCCATGTCCCGTCTTGCACGCAGCGGCTCAGCTGGGAGTAGCTGCAAGTGATTGTGTATTCATAGGAGACAGCCCGCATGACATCACGGCGGGTAACTCGGCTGGTTCGCTGACTATGGGCGCGGTGTGGGGCGTGGCAGGACGGGAACGGCTTGCCGAGGCCAGCCCCGACTTCATGCTTGAAACGCTCGGCGGATTGAGAGACTTGCTGACAGACGTGTGCGTTGACGGTGTCCCGCTGCATCAGGGCATCTAAAGAGGGTAGAGTAGACGGAACCGGATGTGCGTTAAGGAGGGCATCGTGTCCAAAGGCAAGACGATCGCTGCTGTAATCGGAGTCGTGGTGGTGGCGGGTGTTGTGGCCGCTATCGTGTTCTCTACGCGTGGCTCGGCAGTATCAGTATCGACCGCTAAGGCACAGCGCGGCACCCTCGCGGTGACCGTGAGCGCTACCGGCAAGGTGGAGACCGGCGACAAGGCTGACGTCTTCCCTCCGACTGCCGGGACGATCGAGAGCATCGATGTCAGCGAGGACGCCACCGTGAGTGCCGGCCAGGTCATCGCGACCATGGACATAGCGCCGCTCGAGGCACAGGTGGCACAGGCGCAGTCAGGCTACAGTGCCGCAATGGCGCAGCTTGCCGCAGCGCAGAAGGCGTCGCCATCTGCCTCGGACAAAACCGCGGCTGGCGCCGGTGTGACCGCCGCGAAGAGCGCCTATGATGCTGCGGTGGCACAGTACGATACCGTGAAGTCGTCAGGTGTCTCAGCGGCTGCCATCACGGCCGCAAAGACGGCTGTCGGCGCGGCCCTGAGTTCGTATACCTACGCTGAGCAGGCATATCAGGCGTATAAGGTCGTCTATGCGGCCACACCGATGCCTCGCGATCCATCGATGGAGACGGCGCTCGGCACGCTGCAGCTGGCGCGCGATTCCGCCTACAGCAACTACGTTACGGCGCAGAGCACGCTGTCCACGTTGCAATCCTCAACCAATATGAGCACTGCTCTCAAGAGCGCTCAGGTGGCCAAAGACCAGGCGTATGCCGCATACAAATCAGCGCTTGCGCAGCAGGCGCAGCTTGCTAAGAGCGGCGATATCGTGAATGCGGTCAGTGCTGCGCAGGCTGGCGTGACGGCGGCTAGTCAGGCGCTCGCATTGGCCAAGAGCAACCTCGAAGGCGCCACGCTTAAAGCTCCCCGTGACGGTGTCGTGATCTTTAACTCGGCAGCCTCGGCTCTGCCCGGGGCAAGTTCGGCGACAGGCAAGGTGTCGGAGGGTTCGAGCGTCTCGCCAGCTAGCGCGCCGTTCACCGTCGTGTCGCTGGATGCGTTGACGTTCAACGCGCAGGTGGACGAGTCGGATATCGTTAAGATCGCCGCTGGAGACAAGGCGACCGTGGTCTTGGACGCACTGCCCGACCAGACCATCAAGACGGTCGTGGCGCGCATCAACAAGACTGCGATCACCACCACCACCGGAGGCACGGCGTTCTCAGTGCTCATGAACCTCGCGGACATGGGCGATGCGGTGTTGCTCGGCATGAACGGGTCGGTCGACATCGAGGTCAGTTCGATCGCGGATGTCGTGACCGTTCCCATCGAGGCCATGGTAGAAGAGGGCTCGTCGAACTACGTGTTCATCGTGAATGGCACGCAGGTGAAGAAGGTCGTTGTGAAGGTGGGCCAGCTCACCGACACGCAGGCTGAGATCATGAGCGGCGTCTCGGAGAACGACGAAGTCGTGGTAAGCAACCTTTCCGGGCTCAAAGATGGCGCGACCGTGAAAGTGAACTAGACCGTGAACCAGACCAGCGGGCCACGCATCGTTCTGTCGACCGATCAGGTCGTCAAGCGTTATATGCTCGAGGACGTGGAGGTGCAGGCGCTCCGCGGCGTGAGCCTGGCGATCCATGACGGCGAGATGGTCGCGATCATGGGACCGTCGGGTTCTGGCAAGTCCACGCTCATGCACATCATCGGGCTGCTCGATCACCCTACGAGCGGACGCGTCGTGCTGGAAGGCGATGATGTCTCGAGTCTTTCGCCCAATGAGCTTGCGACCATGCGCAACAAACACATCGGGTTCGTCTTCCAGTCTTTCAATCTTCTTGCGAGGACCTCAGCGCTGGCGAACGTGGAGTTGCCGCTCATCTATGCCGGCGTTAGCAGCACCGAGCGGACGCGTCGTGCCCGTGAAGCGCTTGAACGCGTAGGACTGGGCAATCGGATGGGTCATACATCCAGTCAGCTGTCAGGCGGGCAGCAGCAGCGTGTGGCGGTGGCACGGGCGCTCGTCACCGACCCCAGTATCGTGCTGGCCGATGAACCTACCGGCAACCTGGACAGCAGGTCGGGCATCGAAGTGATGGCGATGCTGCAGGAGCTCAACGCGCAGGGCATCACCGTGGTGCTCGTGACGCACGATGAGCACATCGCCCGTCACGCTCAGCGCGTGCTGCGGGTCTTTGACGGCCGCATCCAGAGCGAGGATATGGTCACGGATCGTATCGACGCGGTCGCAGAGATGCGCGCGCTTCCTGAGGAGGTGACGGGGTGAACCTTCTCGAGAGCTTTCGTATAGCGATGAGGGCGCTTGCGGCCAACAAGGTGCGTAGCGCGCTCACAATGCTGGGCGTGATCATCGGCGTGGCAGCGGTCATCCTGCTGGTGGCGATCGGTACTGGCGTACAGGATGAGGTGACAGGCTCCATCGAAGGGATGGGCAGCAACCTGCTGTTCGTCGTGCCGGGGCAGATGGGTTCGGGCATGAGCGGGCAGGCCTCGGCTCCGTCCTTCAGGTTCACGATACAGGACGCAACGCTCGTGGCGCGGCGCGTGCCGCAGCTATCCGCAGTCGTGCCTGTCCTCCAGGTGAGCGGTACCGTCAAGGCGGGCAACCGGTCGATGCGGGTCACAGTCGCTGCCGCAAACGAGCAGGGCGGCTCTGTCTTCTCGGCCACGCTTGCCAAAGGCAGGACGTATCGCAAGAGCGAGGTATCGGCTGCATCGCGCGTGATGGCGATAGGTTCAACGGTGGCAAGCAACCTGTTTCCCAACCAAGACCCGATCGGCAAGACGCTGGCGCTGCAAGGGCAGCGTTTCACCGTAGTGGGCATCTATGCCGAGCAAGGCGGTGGGCTCGGCGGCGACCAGGATAGCCAAGTCTACATCCCGGTGACCACCGCGCAGAGGCTGTTCAACGCTAACTACGTGAACACGATCGTGGTCAAGGTGGACAACGCGGATGATATCGACAGGATGAGTGCCGAGGTGAAGCGCGCGCTCAAGCCGCGTTATGGTGACGAGTTCACGGTGTTCTCGCAGAAGCAGACGCTGGGGATCCTCTCGACGCTGCTGGGAACGCTCACTTATATGCTGGCAGGCATCGCTGGAATCTCGCTGCTGGTGGGCGGTATCGGCATCATGAACATCATGCTGGTGAGCGTGAGCGAGCGCACGCGGGAGATCGGCATCCGCAAAGCCGTTGGCGCACGCACTTACGACATCCTCAGCCAGTTCGTCATCGAGG
>Ga0123339_10000585_pt1 | contig 27997 bp, 25 predicted proteins | sample lystaG_FD_89956 | JGI IMG/M metagenome (GOLD analysis project Ga0123339, IMG submission 89956) | Glacier valley bacterial and archeal communities from Borup Fiord, Nunavut, Canada, to study Microbial Dark Matter (Phase II) -... | ecosystem: Environmental > Aquatic > Freshwater > Ice > Glacier ...
CATCGCTTCGGGTGTGGCGCGGCCGGGCTTGCCCATGAAGCTGAAATGATAGCCCGAAGATGCGCCGTAGAAGGCCAGCGCGCCCCCCTCGGCCAGCAACTGGAAGCTGCGCGGAAACGCGGTCTCGCCCGCATGGCTCACCGCATAGTCCGCGAGCGCGCCGCCGTTCAGCCGCACATATTCGGCGAGCAGCGGTGCCCCTGCCGCCTCCCACGCCCGCGCCTCGTCCGGGTCTTCGGGCACCATCGTGAACAAGGCCGCAAAGCGCGGGTTCTTGCGATCCAGCGTTCCCACCGCGCCCTGACCGCCCACGAACGCTGCGCGTTCCGCGCTCGAAACCAGCCCCGTCGCGCGCAGCCCCGTGCGCACCGCGCTGCGCAGAGCGTCGAGCCCCGTTCCCGTCGCCGATCCCTCGACGAAGATCGTCCGCCCCGGTTCGATCTGGAGCGTGGTGAACAGGCAGCGCGAGACCGTACCCAGATTGAGGATATAGCTGCCCGCCTGTTCGAGCGTGAGATCGGCGGGCACGGGGTGGAGCTGCGGGGCTTGGCAGACGAGGAACTGCGCGTGACTGCCGGTGGGCGTCTCATAGCCCTGGATCGCGAAATCGGCGAACATCGGATCGCGGCCTACCTGTGGGGACAGCAGATCGTTCGTCCCCGAATAGATTGCCACCAGATCGCCGACCTTCAGCCGCCCCTCGGCGCGCGCTTCGGACCCGAGCGCCGCAATCAGGCCGACGCCGCCCGAGCCGGTGGTCTGGAAGTCTTCATCATGGGAGTCGAACGGCGAGACGGGGATGCCGGTGATCGCCCAGATATCGTTGAAGTTGACCTCGCTGGTCAGCATGTAAACCAGCGCGTCATTGGGGCCGGGAGTGGCGACGGGGACAATCAGTTCGCGCTCGTGGTCGGCGGGGGTGCCGTGCATCGGCGCGCCCGTCTTGGGGTCGCGGACGACGCCGAAGGCATATTGGAGCGAAGGGATCGGCGTTATGCCCGGATAGAAGGCCGCACCGCGAGGGAGGCAGTGCCCGTTCTGATGGTATGCGAGACCGGGCTTTGAAGTGATTGGATATCCGTTTCCAAAAAAACCGACGGCGAGCGGCGGTGACTGTTTGTCTAGGAACTGGCGGATGCCGGTCTTGCCCCCCTCCGGATCGACAATGGCTTCGGCAAACAACTCCGCCTCACGCGCAAGGCCGGCGGCCATCCCCTGTTCCAGACCGGTGCGTACCGCATCGAGCGCTCGATCGCCCGCCCGAGCCCGACCGGCCCACGCTAGCTGATCCATCGTTCTTTTCGTGGTCGAATAGCCGAGCGCCGGGCCAATTGGAGATGGGTCAGGCTTGGCCCAGCGTGCAACAGCCTCTCCGCGACGTCGGTAGGCCTTGCCGAGATAGGAAGTGTTGGTCTCGCAAACATAATCACGAATAAGGTCGTGAGCGACGCTGAATGCATCGGCATCTTCATCTCCATTCAACCGCGTCCAATCGCTGCCGCTGAGATACCCGTAGCCGTTACCGAAATCTTGCCCGGTAGTGCCTCCGACCAGATCAACTATTCCAAGGCTTTGCGCAATTTCAGCGTCGATAGAACGGCCACCAAGAATGAGGTCCAGCGCTAGACCGAGCGCGGCCGACCCGTCTTCTTTACCGGCGGCCTGTTGTAGGCGAGCGCGCTCTTCCGGGTTATGTTTGTGTTCGGACGCGAGCGCAAACCGGTCGCGTTCACGGTCGATCATTAGGCGCGGCAGCCGCTGCGTTCCTCCATAACCGGGCAGCAGTCGCAGGCGGATTTCCGGCTGGCCGAACCGCGCGTGCTTGTCAGCCACCCGAACATGACACGCCAGCGCGAACTCCAGTCCGCCGCCCAGCGCCACGCCGTTGATCGCCGCGATGCACGGCTTGCCCATCGCTTCGATCTTGCCGAACACGGCCTGCGCATTGGCGGGGAGCACGCGTGCTTCCTCGATCGTGTGAACCTCGTCGAGCATCTGGCGGATGTCCGCCCCCGCGACGAAGGCGTTGCCCGCGCCCGTGAACACCACCGCGACCACGTCGTCGGCGCGCGCGAGGTGATCGACGATGATGCCGAGTTCGTCGATCGCGCGCTCGTTCAGCGCGTTGACCGGCGGGTTGGTCACCGTCACCGTCGCCACGCGCTTGCCGGGTGCCACAACATTATATTGCACCACGAAGTAGCGATACCGGTCGAACAGCGACTGCGTCTCGCTCAACCGCTGCCGCCGCTGCCAATCCGCGATCGCGCCGCGCATCTCGTCCAGCGCCTCGGGATTGCGCAGCGTCGATACGTCGCCCAGCTCTCCCCCCTCCACCAGCGCGCGCACCATGCGGCGCACATATTTGCCGCTGCGCGTCTCGGGAAATTGCTTCACCTCGATCAGGTCGGCGGGCACCGCCACCGCGCCCTTTTCGCTCCGCACCAGTTCCATCAGCCGCTTGCGGTCCTCGTGGCTCAATTTCCGTCCCGCAACCGGCACCACGAACGCGAGCGGCACCAGCCCCTTCTCGCGGTGCGGCGCGCCGACCACGAGCACATTGCCCACCGGCGAATCGGGATCGAGCGCCTTGTCGCGCAGGATCGCGCCCTCGATCTCCTCGGTGCCCATGCGGTGGCCGCTGACGTTGATCACATCGTCGCTGCGCCCGTGGAAGCTGAAGCTGCCATCGCCGTGCCGAACCGCGAAATCGCCCTGCGTATAGGCCCATGCGCCGCGCCAGCGCCGCCAATAACCGTCCACCCAGCGCGCTGCGTCACCGCGCCAGTTGCCGAGCACGCGCCCGTCCTCCACCCGGAAGTTGGCCGCATCGCCCCAGATCGTGCGTGCCAGATACGGGTAGGGCGCGGCGATCACGATCTCGCCCTTCTCGCCATCCTCAGCGCGCCGCCACGCGACCCCGTCACCGCCGTCGCGCGCGAACGGCACCGCCCCGCCGCTGCCGTCCGCATCCTCCACCCAGACATCGCCCGCGATCCACGGCAGCGCGCGCGCGTGCGCATCGGGCTTCAGCGGTGCAGCATCCCCCCACGGGTGCGTCCAAGCGATTCCGCCATGCTCGGTCGCCCAGTAGCTGTTGATGTAGTGCGGCGTCACATGCGCCATCCCGAACGCCTGCACGCTGGGGCTCACCGGCTCCGCGCAGAAGGTCGCCACGCGGAGCGATCCCATGTCGTAGCGTTCCAGATCGTGCAGGTTCGCCGGATCGGACATCACGGACTTCAGGAACGTCACCCCCGCCTTGAAGATCGTCACCCCGTGCCGCTCGATCATCGAGGCGAACCGCCCCGCGTGCGGGAACACCGGCGAGCCTTCGGAAATCACGCTCGTCACCCGCGTCAGCAGTGCGCCCGCGATCAGATAGCTCTGCCCCGTGATCCAGCCCGGATCGGCGACCACATAGATCGTATCGTCGGGCCGCGCATCGAACGCGGCCGCCATCGTGTGCGCGATGCCTGCCGTATAGGCGTGGGTGTGGACGATGCCCTTGGGCTTGCCCGTCGATCCGCTCGTGTAAATGAAGAACAGTGGATAGTCCGCTTCCACCGGCAGCGGCGGGCACGACGCCCACAGCGCGCGCGCAAGCTCGGTATCGGGCAGCGCCAGCAGCGCGGCCTCGTCCGCCACCGCAAACCCCGCCGCGCGCGCCGCCTCAAGGATTGTTTCCAGCGCCGCGTCGGTCAGCGCATGGCTCCACCGGTCGCGCTCGCCGCGCCACACCAGATCGGGCTGCCCGGTGTGCTTGACCACAATCACCGCATCCACGCGCGGCGGCATCGCCACCAGCGCCGAGGCGACCGCGATCCGCACCCGCGCTGCGTCCGCCGCGCCGAGCCGCCCCGTGCGCCCCAGCGCGGCCAGCGCGCGCCCCACGCCGCGCATTACATCGGATCGCTCGACGGTGGTCTCGCCCGCGAGCGTCGTCGCCACCGTGTCGCGCACCGTGGCGGCGTCCTCGGCCGAAAGCCCCAGCTCGGCCGCCGCGAGCACATCGAGCGCGGTCGTCACCTCCACATAATTGTCGAGCGCCGGGTCGGTGTAGGCGGTCTTGAACGGCACCACCTGTGCGTTCCGGTAACTCCCGTCCGACGTCACGATCACGCGCGCGCCCGCGTCCGCAATCCGGTCTGACAAGGTTTTGTCGCTGAACCCGCCGAATACGGCGGTGTAGACGATCCCCAGCCGCTTCGCGCCCTCGGTCCAGTAAATCTGCGGCACGATCGATGGCATGTTGAGCGCGATCCGGTCGCCCGGCTTCAGCCCCAGCGCGCGCAAGGCGACCGCGCATTTGACGCTTTCCAGCAGCAGCCGCCTTCGCGACACCGCAAAGCAATCCAGCGGTGCGCCGCGCCCGCCGTTGGCGGACATGTCCCAGCGATCCCCCTCGAAGATCAGCGCGCTCTCGTCCCCGTGGCCTGCCAACACATGGCGATCCACCTCGTTGAACGCCGCATTGGTGCGCCCGCCCACGAACCAGCGCCAGTGCGGCGGATCGCTGGCGTCGAACGCGCACGCCCACGGAGCGAACCCGGCGGGCAGATCGGGCGTGACCGCCGCGCCCGTTACCGCGTCCCACCCCTGCCACACGCCATCGTCGTTGCGCGTGAGCCACGCGCCGTGCGCGCCCACGTCTGCTACGAACCAGTGCAGCGTGCGTGCAGCGACGTCGCCGTGAAACCGGCCCGGATCGGCGATCGCACAAGACGCTGGTTGCACGGCCCGATCTGCTCCCCACGATTGTCGCTGCCTTACAAGCGCATATCGTGGCGCTATGCAATCGACCCACCGGCCGTTCGCAAAAGGGCGCTAGGATGCGGACCGGGTGCAAATGGTAGCGGAGGAGGGACTTGAACCCCCGACCCCAGGATTATGATTCCCGTGCTCTAACCAACTGAGCTACTCCGCCACGCAGCCGCGCGATATAGGCGGGCAGACCCCACAAGGTAAAGCTGCTTCGATGCAAGGATCGCCCCCCTCTTCGCGCCCCGGCTGGGCGATCGCCATCCACGGCGGCGCAGGCGTGATCGCGCGCGACGCCCTCACGCCCGCAGTCGAGGCACGGCTGCGCACCGGCCTCGCGCTTGCACTCGAAGCGGGTGCGGCGGTGTTGCGCGGCGGCGGCGCATCGCTCGATGCGGTCGAAGCCGCCGTGCGCGCGCTCGAGGATGATGCGGAGTTCAACGCGGGGCGCGGCGCAGTCTTCACCGCTGACGGAACCAGCGAACTCGATGCCGCGATCATGGACGGGCGCACGCGCGCGGCGGGGGCGGTCACTGGCGTCTCGACCGTGCGCAATCCGGTCAGCCTTGCGCGCGCGGTGATGGCGCAGGGCGATCATGTGCTGCTCGCGGGCGCGGGCGCGGATGCGTTTGCGCGCGCACAGGGGATCGAACCCGTGGGTTCCGATTATTTCCGCACCGAAGCCCGCTGGCGCGCGTTCGAGGTTGCCAGGGCGCATGGCGGCTTCGACAAGGCGATGAAGTACGGTACGGTAGGAGCAGTCGCGCGCGATGCGGACGGTCACCTCGCGGCCGCAACCTCCACCGGCGGGGTGACGGGCAAGCGATGGGGCCGGGTGGGAGATTCGCCGGTCATTGGCGCGGGCACCTGGGCGGACGACGGGGCGTGCGCCGTCTCGGCGACCGGCTCGGGCGAGGAGTTCCTGCGCCTCGTGGTGGCGCACGAGATCGGCGCGCGCGTGCGCTTTCTGGGCGAGACGCCCGACGCCGCCGCCCACGCGGTGATCGGCACCGATCTCGCCGCGATTGGCGGATCGGGCGGGGTGATCGTTATGGGCCGCACCGGGGCGGGCGAATGGGTGTTCAACTCGCAAGGCATGTACCGTGCGCGCACCGGCGAGGGGCAGGACACGCTGATCGCCATATATGCGGACGAGGACGGCGCGGCGGTGGGCAAGGAACCCTGAGCGCGCCATATCGTTGCGCGCACCGAAGGATCACGCCCATGGAACTCAGCATCAGCCTCGACAGCCTTTGCCGGATTATCGCGCGTCTGCGCGAATATGAGGCCCAAGTGCCCACTGCGGACCCCGACGAGGGATCGAACGCGACCGACGACGGCGCCGTCGCGGTGCTCGACGATGACGCCGATTCGTCGGTGGAAGAAGAACTCCGCGCTGCGATCGACGATCTCGCGGACGACGAGCAGCAGGAGCTGGTCGCGCTCGCGCTGGTGGGACGTGGTGCCTATGACGCATCCGAGTGGGACGATGCGATGGCGGACGCCGAGGAAGAAGCCGACGACGCGGCGGACTGGATCCTCTCCACCCCCATGGCAGCCGCCTATATCGAAACGGGCATGGCCGCGTTCGATCTCAATTGCGACGATGCGGGCCAGCAGGGCTGACCCACGGCCCGACTCGGAATCGCAACAAAGGGCGGCTAACGCTCGAAGTTCCGCCGAACGCGGCGGCGACACTGCGCAAAGGGATCAGAGCATGAGCATTTTCGGTCGCATCAAGGACGCCATCCTCTCCCATTCGGCCACCGCGGCGTCGGCCTCCGCGCCCGTCGAACTGACTGCCGTCGCCGCCGCACCCGAGGCGGCCGCCACGTCTGCGCCCGCACCGAGCGAGCCGGTGGACATGACGCCGATCCTCGACAAGATGGTCGATGACAAGGGCCAGGAACTCCACTGGCGCACCTCGATCGTCGATCTGCTGAAGGCTCTCGACATGGATTCGAGCCTGGACAAGCGCAAGGAACTGGCGACCGAACTCGGCTACACCGGCGCACTCGACGGTAGCGCCGAGATGAACATCTGGCTGCACAAGCATGTCATGGCCCGCCTGTCGGGCGAGGGCGTCAAGACCCCGGCGTAAACACCGGCACGGCACGCTGGCGGGCGCGGGATTCGTCCCAGCCCGCCAGCAGCGCTGCGGCAATTATTACCGCAGCGCCCAGAAACAGCCCCGGGCGCGGATGCTCGCCGAAGCCCACGAAGCCGACGAGCGCGGACCAGAACAGCGCAGTGAATTCGAGCGGTGCCACCTGCTGCGCCTGCGCGCGCGCATAGGCGAGCGCGAGGCACCACATGCCCGATGTGCCGAGCAGGCCGAGCAGCGCGAATGCCCACAAATCGGGAAGGGCAGGGGGTGTGCTCCACGCGATCGCCAGCGGCGCAAGCCAGATGGCCGGCATCACCGATCCGAGAACGCCGGTGCGTGCGGGACCGTCGCTCCCGGCGCGCGCGCGCAGCAGCACGAGCGTGATCGCGTAGAAGGTCGCGCCGCCGAGCACCGCGCCCACCGCCCCCAGCCGCGCCGAGCCGAAATCGAGCGGCTGCCCCCATTCCGCCACCACCACGCCTGCAAAACCTGTCGCCGCCGCTGCAAGACTGATCGGGCGCAGCGCCTCGCCCAGAAACAGGCGCGCGGCGAAGGGGACCATCAGCGGCGCGACGAAGCTGATGGTGATCGCCTCCGCGATGGGAAGCACGCGCACCGAGTAGAAAAAGCCCAGCCCCGCGAGCGCAATCACCAGCCCGCGCAGGAAATGGAAGCGCAGCATCGCGCGATCGAACGGTTGGCCGCCGCGCGCGCGCCAGAGCGCGAGCGTGAACACCAGGCCGGTCAGGTAACGCCCGAAGGCAACCTCGGGAATCGGATAGCGGAACGCAAGGTGCTTCACCACACCGTCCATCATGCACAGCAGCGCAATGCCGATGGCGGCGAGCAGGATCGGGCTGCGGGGCATTCGCTGCGTCTAGTCACCTGAGCCCGATCTGGCCAAGGCGCGATCTTACACGACCGTACCCACCAGCCGCCCGATCCCCGCCGTGATCCCCATCGCCAGCGACCCCCAGAACAGGACGCGGATCGCTGCCGGACGCACCGGCGCGCCACCCGCGCGCGCGCCGACCGCGCCCAGCACCGCAAGCACCAGCAGCGATACGCCGACGACCGCAGCAAGCAGCCATGCCGCAGGCACCACAAGCACTGTCAACACGGGCAGGATTGCGCCCGCCGCAAACGACATCGCCGACGCGCTCGCCGCCTGCACCGGGTTCGCGGTCGAGACCTCGGTAATCCCCAGCTCGTCGCGCGCGTGCGCGCCTAGCGCATCGTGCGCCATCAACTGCGCGGCGACCTGCGTGGCGAGCGCGCGATCGAGCCCGCGTCGTACGTAGATCGTCGCGAGCTCGCGCGCCTCGGCGTGCGAATCGGTCGCAAGCTCATGCGCTTCGCGCGCGAGTTCGGCGCGCTCGGCGTCCGCCTGGCTGCTGACCGAGACATATTCGCCCGCCGCCATCGACATCGCGCCGGCAACCAGCCCCGCAATCCCCGCGAGCAACAAATGGCGCGTATCGGTCGCCGCCGAAGCCGCGATACCCACGATCAGGCTGGCGGTCGAAAGCACCCCGTCGTTCGCGCCGAGCACGGCGGCGCGCAGCCATCCGACGCGCTCGATCACATGCTTTTCGGGCGGCGGCGTAGTCATGGATGCCATGATCGGGCTTTCGGGCCGGCAAAGCGAGGGTTTGATTCACGGGCGGTGGCTTCGCCTCCGGCCGATCCCCCTCCGTCGGCTGCGCCGACACCTCCCCCACAGGGGGAGGAGGGACTCTCCTCCCCCTCCGTGTGAGGTGCCCGAAGGGCGGAGGGGGGCCGGGCCACAATCACCCCATCGTCACAATCTTCGCAACAAGCGACGCCACCTCTTCTATCCGGTGCGTCACATACAGCGCCGGCACCCCCGCCATGTCGCGCGCGCGCGCGATCATGCGCAGCACCTCGTCGGCGCGCGCACGATCGAGATGCGCGAGCGGCTCGTCGAGCAGCAGGAACGCGGGTTCGCTCAGCAGCGCGCGCCCGATCGCCACGCGCTGCGCCTCGCCGCCCGAAAGATGGCGCGGCCAACGATCGAGCAGCGGAGCAAGATCGAGCAGTCGCGCCACCTCGCCCAACCGCTCCGGCCCCGGCGCGCCGTAGAGCAGGTTGGCGCGCACGCGCACATGCGGGAACAGCCGCCGGTCCTGGAACACGTAGCCCGCGCGGCGCGCCGGGGGTGCGAGGTTCACCGCCGCCGCCGCATCGAACACCAGCGCGCCCCCCGCCACGATCCGGCCGCGATCCGGACGCAGCAGCCCCGCTATCATGTTGAGCACGCTCGTCTTGCCCACCCCCGACGGGCCGACGAGCGCGGTGACGGGAGCATCGCTGTGGAACGCAAGCGCGACCGTGTGCTCGCCGATCTGCCGCCGCACATCCACCACGAAGCTCACAGCGCGTGCGCGCGGGCGCGGCGCGCGAGCAGTTCGGCTGCCAGCAGCGCCATCGCCGAAATCCCGATGCTCAGCAGCGCAAGGCGCACCACGCCCGCCTCGCCATCGGGGGCCTGCAACGCCGCCCAGACTGCAAGCGGGATCGTGCGCGTCTCGCCCGGCACGCTGGCGACGAAGGTGATGGTCGCGCCGAATTCGCCAAGCGCCTTGGCCAGCCCCAGCACCGCCCCCGCGATCACGCCCGGCCACGCGACCGGCAGCGTGACCGTGAGCAGCACCCGCGCGCGCGACGCGCCGAGCGAGCGCGCGGCTGCCTCGAGCCGGGGATCGACCGCGTCCAGTGCGAGGCGGATCGCACGCACGATCAGCGGCAGCGCCATGATCCCCGCTGCAACCGCCGCGCCCGTCCAGCGGAACGCGATCTCGATCCCCACCGATGCGAGCGCCCGGCCGAGCGGACCTGCGGGGCCGAACAGGCCGAGCAACACCCATCCGGTGACCACCGGCGGCAGCACGAGCGGCAGATGCACTGCCACATCGAGCAGCATCCGCCCGGGAAACCGCGTGCGCGCGAGCAGCCACGCAAGCCCGAACGCGATCGGGAGCGTCGCCGCCACCGCTACCCCCGCAATGCGCAGCGAGAGCCGCAGCGCCTCCCACTCGCCCGGCGTCAGGCTCAGTGCGCGATCCCGAAGCCGTGCGCGCGGAAGATCGCGGTCGCCTCGCCGCCGCGCAGGAAATTGGCGAAGCTGCGCGCCTCCAGCCCCGCGCCCTGCGTCAGCGCGATCGGGTAGACGATCGGCGGATGGCTGCTTTCGGGAAACACCCCCGCGACGGCCACCCTCTTGGATGCGAGCGCATCGGTGCGATACACGATCCCCGCGCCGACCTGCCCCTGCTCCACCAGCGCAAGCGCGGCGCGCACGTCGGCGGCACCTACCAGCTTGGGTTCGGCCGCGTTCCAGCTTCCGAGCGAGATCAGCGCCGCCCTGGCATAGCGCCCGGCCGGCACCGCGCCCGGATCGCCCGTGGCCCAGCGCTTGTCGCCGACGAACCCCGCGAGGTCGAAGCCCTTGGCGAGCTTCGCCCTGCGACTGTCGGCAAGCGGTGTCACCAGCACCAGCCGGTTCGTCAGCAATCGCGCGCGCGTGCCCCGCACCATCCGTCCGCGCTCGTTCACGTGGCTCATCCATGTCTCGTCCGCGCTGATGAACACGCCGCCCGGCGCACCCGCCTCGATCTGACGCGCGAGTTCGGAGCTGCTGGCCAGGATGATCACGGGGCGGAGGTGCTTCGCTGCCGCCCACGCGTCGGCCGCGGCAGCGATCGCATTGGCGAGACTTGCCGCTGCATAGACGCGCGCGCCGTCTTCGGCCAAGGCCGGGCGCTGGCCCAGCAACGCGAGCAGCAGTGCGAGCACGATGGTAACCCGGCGGATCATTCGCGCGAACTCCCGGTTGAGGCAGCGACGCCGCTTGCGGACGTTATATACGGAGATACATAGCCGCCATGTCCACGATCGAAAAGACTGACGCCGAGTGGCGCGCCACCCTCTCGCCCGAGCAATATGCAGTGCTGCGCGAGCACGGCACCGAACGCGCGTTCACGGGCGTCACGCATGACGAGAAGCGCCCCGGCGAGTACCGCTGCGCAGGCTGCGGCACATTGCTGTTCAGGGCAGACAGCAAGTTCAACAGCGGCACCGGCTGGCCGAGCTTCACGCGGCCCGTCTCGGTCGACGCGGTGCGCGAAGTGGCGGACATCAGCCACGGCATGCGCCGCGTGGAAGCGCAGTGCGCCACCTGTGGCGGGCACCTCGGCCATGTATTCCCGGACGGCCCGCGCGCGGACGGGGGATTGCGCTACTGTATGAACTCGGCCGCGCTGGCGTTCGAAGCGAAGGCATAATCGAACGGCCCCCCGGCGCGAAAGCGGGGCGGGGAGGTGTCCCGGGCGACGATAGCAATGCTTTGAAGATTCAGCCTTGTACCAGCGCAAGGGATGACAGTTTCGGGGGCGTATCGATCGGTTGGCACGATGGTTGTTCTGTCACCTTGCTGCGACGCAATTCTGTCCAGCCGGACAGGGGCTCCACTCCATGAAACCGCATTTTCTGATCGCTACGGCCGCCACCACGCTGTTTGCGCTATCCGCCCCGTCGGCAGAGGCGCTCATCATCAATCTCTCGACCGCAGCTTTTGCCAATCCGACGACCAATGTCGCGGACGGTGGCACGATCGGTGGCGTGTTCACGTTCGCCCCTCTCTCCTCGTCCTTGTCGTCGAGCATTACGACCACCGTCGGCTCGCTGATCGCGACGGGATACAACTACACGACGGGCGGGATCTCCGGGCCGGCTGCTTTCTTCGGAAACAATTTCACCTACGACGCCTCCGGGAATACGCCGGGGTTGCGCGGCCAGGAGCAATTTCTTTTTATCGAATTCCACGGCGTTAGCTCGAACGGGGGACGGTACGTCGCCTATGAATTCTCCTGCGAGCGCGCTTTCGGGTGCAACTTGGGTGGCACCGTGGGTCAGATCTCGGACGCCGCGTCGGGTGCGGCGTTGACGACCGCGCACGTGGGCACGGGCACCTATGCGCTCGCGGCGCCCGAGCCCGCCGCGCTCGCGCTGTTCGGTCTGGGTGCCGCCACGCTCGGGCTGGCGCGCCGCCGCCGGGGCTAACGTCGCGGGGGGGGGGTGACCGCTCGCCGCTCCGGTTCCGCCGCGCCCGATTGCGAACCGGAACCGGCCCGGCCTTGCATTGCAGGACGCGTGCGGCGCAGCCTCGCTGCCATGCCGCAGGCTTTCCCTTCGACACAGAGCCGACGCGACGAAAACGCCGCGAGTCGCATGCGCCCCGATATTTGCTTCGCCCCGGCCTCACCGCGTTGCCGCGCCTGATGCTCGAGTCGCTCCCCCGCACCCCCGAGTGCACCGGCATCGATGCCGCGCGCTTCGATGCCGAAATCCTCGCCGCGCACCGGCCCGTGGTGCTGCGCGGGTTGGGCGCGGACTGGCCCGCCGTCGCCGCCGCCGCGCAAGGCCCGCTCGCGCTCGCCAGATACCTCCACGGCTTCACGCGTGGCACCGAAGTGGAGGCATGGATCGGCTCCCCCGCCGCGCCCGGCCGCTTCGGCTACGCGCCGGACCTGACCGGCTTCGATTTCGCGCGGCAGCCGATGCCAATCGGCCACCTCTTCGCCGCCCTGATGCAATCGCAGGACGAGCCGACCGTGCCACCCATTTACGCGGGCGCGCTCAATCTCGCCAGACACTTTCCCGGGCTGGCCGAACACACGCCGCTGCCGTTGCTCGCCAACCATCCCGATCGCCTCGTCTCGCTGTGGATCGGCAACGGTTCCCGCACGCCCGCGCACTGGGATCTGGCGCACAATCTCGCCATCACCATCGCGGGCACGCGGCGGTTCCTGCTGTTCCCGCCCGATCAGCTTGCCAACCTTTATGTCGGTCCGCTCGAACTCACGCCTGCGGGGCAGCCGATCAGCCTTGTGGATCCGCACGCGCCCGATTTCGACCGGTTTCCGCTATACCGCGAGGCGCTGGCCCACGCCGAAATCGCCGACCTCGCGCCCGGAGATGCGCTCTACGTGCCCTCGATGTGGTGGCACCATGTCGAGACGCCGGGCCGCTTCGGTGCGCAGATCAATGTGTGGTGGCGCGATGCGGCGGCGCACATGGTCACGCCGCTCTACACGCTGATGCATGCGTTCCTGACAATGCGCGATTTGCCGGGGCCCGAGCGCGGGGCGTGGAAAGGGATGTTCGATTATTATGTGTTCGGGACGGGGCCGGATCCCGGGGCGCATTTGCCGGAGGGGGCGCGCGGCGTGCTGGGGGAGATTACTCCGGACATTGCGGCGCGGGTGAGGGCCATGCTTGCGGCTGGGCTGACGGACTGAGGACGCTTGCGGGCGCGTGTCGGCTGCGGCATAATCGCAGCGCGCGTGCAGGACGATGCGCGCCACCGCACCGGCTCGGTCGTGTGCCAGGCGATTAACTATCAGCCCGCGACCTGTCCGGCCGATACGATGGGCAATGTGCGGCTCGTCACCCGCATGGGCGGGGATTGCACGCAGGACCGGACCTGGAGCTTCGATCGCCGCGCGGTCTATATGCGCAACGGGTGCCGGGCGGTGTTCAATTACGGGCCAGGCGTTGGCGGGGGCGGAGGCTATAATCCGGGCTACCCGGGCGGCGGTTATCCCGGGGGCGGCTATATCCGCCGCCGCCGCCGCCGCCGTTGCCGCGCGGTTTCATCATCTGCCAATCGTGGAACTACCAGCCCGCGACCTGCCCGGCGGACACGCGCAGGCGTGCGGTGATTTCCAAGCGGCTGGGCGGCAATTGCGTGCTCGGGCAGAACTGGACGTTCGACCGGCGCGCGATCTACGTTCGGGGCGGCTGCCGCGCGACGTTTGCGGTTGGCGGGCAGCCCCTACTGAGGGCGCGTGACTGAGGGCGCGTAACTTGAGGGTGCGGGTTGGGCGCGCCTTGAAGCGGCCGTGTTCCCCGGCTAACACGGCGCTCCCTTCCCGGAGCATACTGTTATCCGTTTCCTCTCCGGCCTGCTCAAACTCGGCCTTGTTACCGCGATTATCGGTGCGCTCGGTCTGGCCGCCGGGGTTGCAATCGCGCTGTTGCAGGTGCCGGGCTTTGGCGAACTCAAACGCTCGCCGCAGGGGCAGACGGTTCAGCTGATGGGCGCGGACGGCGCGCCGCTTGTGACCATCGGCCCGGGCTACGGCGAGTGGCTGCCTTCGGCGGCGATCCCCGCGACGATGAAAGCCGCGATGGTCGCTGTGGAAGACCGGCGCTTCTACAGCCATCCCGGCATCGATCCGATCGGTATCGCGCGCGCGCTCAGCGTCAACGCGCGGTCGGGCCAGAACCGGCAGGGCGCGTCCACGATCACGCAGCAGCTTGCGCGCAATATCTTCCTGACACAGGCCAAGACGACCGCGCGCAAGCTGAAAGAGGTGGCCTTCGCGCTCGCGCTCGAACAGCGATTCAGCAAGGACCAGATCCTCGAACTCTATCTCAACCGCGTCTATTTCGGTGGCGGTGCCTACGGGATCGATGCTGCGAGCCGCCGCTTCTTCGGCCATCCGGCCACGCGGCTGAGCCTGGCGGAGGCGGCGATCATTGCGGGTCTGGTCAAGGCGCCATCGCGCTATGCGCCCTCGGCCGATCCCGAGGCGGCCCGGGCGCGTGCCGCTACCGTGATTGCCACAATGGCCGATTCGGGCGCGATCCCGAAGGCGGAGGCGGACGTGGTGGATTTTGCCGCGCTGCGTCTGGTGCCGCCGCCGCAGGCCAACAGCGTGCGCTATTTCACCGACTGGGCGCTGACGCAGCTGGAGGGACTGACCGAGGAGACGCAAAAGCCGCTGGTGGTGACGACCACGCTACTGCCCGCGATGCAGACAGCCGCCGAAGCCGCGATCGCGCGCGAGACGCCCGCAGGCGCGCAGGGTGCATTGATTGCGATGGCGAAGGATGGCGCGGTGCGCGCGATGGTGGGCGGGCGCGATTATGTGGACAGCAATTACAACCGTGCGGTGGTGGCCAAGCGCCAGCCCGGATCGTCGTTCAAGCTGTTCGACTATATTGCCGCGCTGGAGGACGGCGTGCAGCCCGACCAGACCGAGGTGGACGAGCCGGTGACGATCGATGGCTGGTCCCCGCGCAATTCGAACGGGCGGTACATCGGTGCGGTGAGCGTGCGCGACGCGTTCGCGCTTTCGATCAACACCGTCGCGGTCAAGCTCGCGCAGCAAGCCGGGTTCGACACAGTGGCGTCGGTGGCCAAGCGGCTCGGTATTGCCGAGACGCTCGATACGCGCCCCGCGATGGCGCTCGGCGCGAACGATGTGACGCTGATCGAGATGACCTCGGCGTATGCCGCCGTTGCCAATCGGGGCAATGAGGCGCGGCCCTATGCGATCACCAAAGTCGCGACCAGCGGCGGCGCGGTGTTGTGGACGCGCGATCCGCCCGAGCCGCACCAGCTGATCGGCCCCGACATCGCTGCCAAGATGACGGGGCTGCTGAAAGCGGCGGTGGAGACGGGCACGGGGCGGCAGGCGCAGATGGGGCGCGAGCTGGCGGGCAAGACGGGCACGACCTCATCGAACAAGGATGGCTGGTTCCTTGGCTTCACCAGCGATCTGACGGCCGGCGTGTGGATGGGCCGCGACGATGCGAAGCCCGTTGCAGGTTTGGCGGGCGGCCGCGCGCCCGCGCGCGCGTTTGCGGCCTTTATGGGCCGCGCGAGCCGGGGCACGCCCGGCGGCGTGTTGCAGACCGAGGTGCCGGTGGATGCTACGCCGAGCGAACCCGATGCGGAGACCTATGGGCTGGCGCCCGGAGCCGCGCCGGGGGGGGACGGGGCGATGCCGTCCGATGGTTCGCCACCGCCCGACGCCGCGGCGGACGGGCAGGGGGCGGACCCTGTCGATCCCGATGCTGCGCCGCAGCCGGGCGCGGACCCGCGCGCCAATCCGCGGCTCGATCAGCGCTGGCTCGATGGCGTGCTGCAATCGCGGGAACGACGGGCGCAACTGCCGCCGCCAGGCACCCCGTAAGCCGTCTGGACAGCTTGTGCGCGCGCTGCATTATGTCCGCACGTTGCGGGAGGATGCGGATGCGTCGAAGGGCTTTGGGCAGGATTGTGGGCGGGGTTGCGGTCTGGCTCGCGCTCGGCGCGGCGGCGCCCGACGGCGAGGCGCATTATCAGACGCTGCTGGCAGCGGCCAAGGCGGGAAGCGCGCCGGTAGACTGGCAGGCGCTGCGCTTTGCAGCGATGGATCGGCCAGCCTTCGGTGGTTCGTCCGAAAATTCCGACGATCGCAAGGCGATGTTCGCCGCCAACAGGCGCGGTGACGTTGCCACCTGCGCCGACGCATCGGGGAAAGTTATCGCTCAGAACTACGTCGATTTCGCCGCGCACGTGATCGCTGCGACCTGCCTGCGTCAGCTCGGTCAGGCTGAGGCGGCCGCACGCGAGGCGGACGTCGCGCGCGGACTGATCCACGCGATCGAGACCGGCGACGGACTATCGGCTGCGCATCCTTTCACGCCTATCACCGTAGGCGAGGAATATGATCTCATGGGCCTGCGCGGGCGCACGGTCGATCGGCAGTCGCTCGTCAACCAAGATCGCCACGCCTTCGATGTCCTCGATACCACCGACAGCAAGGGAGAGAAGATCAAATACTGGTTTCTGATCGATCGCGTCATGGCTGCCGAAGCCAAGTCGTTCGGGTTCAAGACGCCCTGATCAGATCTCGCGGTCTTCCAGAATGTGATACTCCAGATCCCCCGCCTCGTCCTCGCTGATCGTCCAGCCGCGTGTGCTCATGCCGGCGGTGTGAACGCTTTCCGGATCGCCGCTCACCAGCGGGTGCCAATCGGCGAGGCCCTCGCCGCGGTGCAGGCGGACATAGGCGCAACTATCTGGCAGCCAGTCGATCGTCGCCAGCTTCCCCGGCGTCAACCGCACACATTCGGGCACGCGCGCCTTGCGCCCCGCGTAATCGGTGCAGCGCGCGGTGTAGCCATCGAGCAGCTTGCACGCGACGTTGGTGGGAAATACCTCGCCCGTCACCTCGTCTTCGAGCTTGTTGACGCAACACAGGCCGCAGCCGTCGCACAGGCTCTCCCACTGCGGCCGCGTCATCCGCGCGAGCGGCACTGTCTCCCAGAAGCGGTCGGGCTCAGCGGACATAGCGCGCCAGCTCCGTTGCCACCTGTGCGGGCGACTGATCACTGGTGAAGAAGGCGATCGGCGCGCCGTCCGGTCCCATCAGGTAAGTCAGCGCGGTGTGATCCATCATATATCCCGCCGCGCCCGCGCCTGCGCCACGCTTTACCGCATAAACCTTCCACGCCGCCGACGCGCGCCGCACCGCATCGGGCGACCCCGTCAGCCCGATCAGGCGTGGCGGGAAATTGGCGACATAGGGTTTGAGCACGGCGGGCGTGTCGCGCTCCGGATCGATCGTGATGAAGATCGGCTGCACCCGCGCGGCCAGATCGGGCCCGAGCGCGGCAAGCGCGCGGGCGTTGCGTGCGAGATCGGTCGGGCATACGTCCGGGCAGAAGGTGTAGCCGAAATAGATCAGCCGGTAGGCCCCGGCGAAATCGCGGTCGGTGCGCGGCCGCCCGTCCTGGTCCACGAGCGCGAACGGCCCGCCGATGCCCGAACCCGCGAGCGGCCACGCGCCCGGCGCAGCGCGCCCATCCGCGAACCACAGCGCTCCGCCCGCGATCACGAGCAGCGCGAGCGCGGCTGCGATCAGCGGCGCCGATAAACTCCGCCTCGCGCCTGTGTTCATTTGCCCTACCATCTGCGTCCATTATGGGCGTTGCCCGGCACAGCAGACAAGTGGAGAACAGCACATGCGCGCATTCACGGCAGGCTTGGTTGCGGCGCTTATGGCGGGTGCGACGATCGGGGGCACATCGCGAGCGCACGCGCAGATCGGCGGGGACGGTTTCCAGTTCATCAAGGCGGTCAAGGACCGCGATGTACTCAAGGCACGCGAGATCATCGATCACCCCGGCTCCACCATCGTCAATACCAAGGACGCGGACAGCGGCTCCCCCGCGCTGCACATCGTCACGCGCGACCGCGATCTGGGCTGGATGCAGTTCCTGTTGCAGGAGGGCGCGGACGCGAATTCGCGCGACCGCGACGGCGCGACCCCGCTGATCGTGGCTGCGGACCAGCATTTCCTCGAAGGCGCAAAGCTGCTCATTCTTGTGCGCGCGCAGATCGACGCGCCCAACCGCAACGGCGAGACTGCGCTGATCAAGGCGGTGCAGGCGCGCGACATCTCGATGACGCGCCTGCTGGTGGAAAATGGCGCCAGCCCGGACAAGACGGACAATGTCTCAGGCCAGAGCGCGCGCGATTATGCGAAGGCGGATCGCCGCTCTTCGATGATCGCGCGCATCCTCGATGAAGCAAAGCCCGCGTCCGCAGCCGCACCGCTGACGAGCTTCAGCATCGCGCCCAAGACATCGGCCGCACCCGCGCCCACCCCCCCGCCGAAACCCTAGCACTTGGCCGTTCCGCCCCGCCCGATCGTCGCCGCTGCGCTCGCGCAGCCCGGCGTGCGCGTGCGCACGCTGGTGCGGATCCGCTGGACCGCGATCTTCGGCCAGCTCGTCACGCTCGCGATCACCGCGCGGCTGCTCGATTACCCGCTGCCGCTGGCCTCGGCGCTCGCAGCGGTGGGCGCGGCGGCGCTGCTGAACGTAGGGCTGGTCGCGCTCTATCCGCGTAACGCGCGGCTGATCGGCGGCGAGGCGCTGCTGCATCTGGGGTTCGATCTCGTCCAGCTCGGCGTGCTCCTGTTCCTTACCGGCGGGTTGGCCAATCCTTTTTGCATGTTGCTGATCGTGCCTGTCACCATCTCGGCCACGCTGCTGTCCGCACGCGCAACGACGGCGCTGCTGTTCGCCGCGCTGGGCATCCTGTTCGCGCTGTGGAACTGGGCGTTGCCGCTGCCGTGGGCGGGGCACCCGATTTTCCTGCCACCCTTGTACCGCGCGGGCATTTTCGTCGGGCTGTTGCTCGCGATGATTTTTCTCTCGATCTATGCGTGGCAGGTGTCCGCCGAAGGGCGGCGGCGGCAGCTCGCGCTGATCGCCACGCAGACCGCGCTCGAACGCGAATCCAAAATGTCCGCGCTCGGATCGCTCGCGGCTACCGCGGCGCACGAACTCGGCGGTCCGCTTGGCACGATCACGCTGATCGCGCGCGATCTGGAAGCCGCGCTGGGGGACGATCCCGTCCACGGCGCGGATGTGCGCCTGCTTGTCGCCGAGGCGCGCCGCTCGCGGGACATACTGGTTGGCATCGCCAGCCGCGCCGAGGCCGAAGACCCGTTCCCGCGCGTCGCGCTTCCTGCCTTGCTGATCGAGGCGGCGGGCGAGGGCAGCGCGGTTGCGCTCGATGTGCCCGAAAGCCTCGCGGACGTGCGCGTCGGGCGGTCGCCCGAGATGTTGCATGGGCTACACAACCTCATTTCCAACGCACGCCGCCACGCGCGGTCGCAGGTGACGCTCTCCGCGCGCGCGATGGGCGATGCGGTCGAGATCGCGGTTCTGGACGACGGGCCGGGCTTCTCGGACGCTTTGCTGCCGCATCTGGGCGAGCCGTTTCTCGGGCCGTCACGCAGCGGTGCCGGCGGCACGGGGCTGGGCATTTTCATCGCCACAACCCTGCTCGAGCGCACCGGCGGCGCGCTCAGCTTTGCTAATTCGCCGCAGGGTGGCGCCCGGGTAGCGATTCGCTGGGCCAAGTCCCATTTAATCAGTGAAACGACCGAGGAAGACCCATGGCCAACGCCGCTGCTGCGCTCGCAACCGACCTGAGCATCGATCACGCACCCCTGCTTCTCGTCGAAGACGACTTACCCTTTCGCCAGCGCCTGAGCCAGACGCTCGAACGCCGCGGGTTCGAAGTGGGGCAGGCGAGCGGTATCGCCGAGGCGCGCGCGGTCGCTGCGTCGCTGCACCCCGATTACGCGGTGCTCGATATGCGCCTGGCGGACGGCAACGGCCTCGATCTGGTCGCCGAGCTGCGCCAGATGAACCCATCGATCCGCATCGTCGTGCTCACCGGCTATGGCAATCTCGCCACTGCGGTTGCTGCGGTCAAAGCGGGCGCGATCGATTATCTCGCCAAGCCCGCCGACCCTGAGGATATCGTTAAGGCGCTGACCGCCGAGCCCGACGCGAAGCCGCTGCCGCCCGAAGAGCCCATGAGCGCGGACCGGGTGCGCTGGGAGCACATCCAGCGCGTCTACGAGCTGTGCAACCGCAACGTCAGCGAGACCGCGCGGCGCCTGAAAATGCACCGGCGGACGTTGCAGCGGATTTTGGCCAAGCGCTCGCCAAGATAGCTAGACGGCCCGCAGTCGCCCGGGGTCGCCCGGGGTCGCCCGGCGCACACTCGAGCGCGCGGCGGCCCCACCGGGCGAGGTCGGCTGCGGCGGCATAGCTGTCGTTGAGAAAGTCCGTGACCATTGCCTCGGGATCGGTGGCGGTGCGCGCCCGGTCCCATGGCAGCAGCCATTCGCCGAGTGTGGCGGACCATTCGCCCCCGCGCACGCGTGCGCGGGGGCGAAGCCGGACGGGACGGGATAGGCGTAGCTGTAAAAAGCGGCGTGCGGGTAGGCGTCGTTGCCCGGCCAGAAACCCGCGCTGCTGACCTCGTGGCTATAGGCTACACGAACGATTGCATCGGGCAGGTGCGGCGCGCCGCCGGGGTGGAGGAGAGCTGGGCGACCCGAGAACCGCGTGACCGCGAGATCGAAGCTGCCCCAGAAGAAATGCACCAGACTGGCCTTGCCCAAGAAGCCGGAGCGGAATCGCGTGAACAGCGCGTGCGCGACAATGAGGGCGCGCCAGAAGCGGTGCGCGGCATCGGCGTCGTAGGCGCGGTGAATTTCATCGGTCGCAAACAGGATCGCGTCGTCCATCTCGGTTGGAGTCGGGCCGATGGTGACATGCACCCCGAGCACGGCCAACGCATCGAACAGTTCGCGGTGGAACGCCGCGACCGATTTGGGCGCGAGTGCGATGCTCGCTTCACCGCCGCGGCTGGTGAGGATGGTGGGCTCGTGCGCGACGAAATCGAAGCCGATCTCGATCAGCTCGGCACCGCAGGGGATCGGCGACGTGCGTAGCCCGCGCGGTCACGTAGAGCGGGACGTGTCAGCTGTGATTGAGCCAGGGCGTCAGCGCGAGGCGGACCTTGCCCAAGATTTGCGTCCAGCGCTGGAGCGTCTGGAGCGTATCGCGCCAGCCCCGGTAATCGAGTTCGGGCCAAACCGCCGGATCATGTTCCATCGCCGTCTCCTGCCTCCGAAATGGCGCGTCCGGCAGGGCTCGAACCTGCAACCCCGGGGGTAGAAGCCTCGTGCTCTATCCAGTTGAGCTACGGACGCGTGATACGGATCCTAGCGGAAGTTGTCCGAATAGGCTTGCAGCTTGAGGCGGCGCGCGGGGGCGGGCTGTACGTCGAATGCGAGGCCCTTGGCGGAGGCATAGGCCTCGGCGGCGTCGCGGGTGGGGAAGCTGAGCAAGATTTGCTCGCGCGTATCGCCGCTGCCCCACCAGCCGGTGAGCGGATCGTGCGCCTTGGGTTCGGCGCGGGCGAATTCGAGGACCCATTCGCCTGCGGTGGCGCGGCCCGACTGCATCGCGCTCTTGGGGCGCTGATAGATGCGGGCGACGGGCGGGTTCATGGCGTGGCGTTTGGGGAGCGGGGGCAGGGGCGTCAAGTGCCGCGCGGTTTGGCACGCGTGGTGGGGGGCGCAGCGCGAGGGTCTTGGGGCCAGGGGTGGCGGGGGTAGCGGCCGCGCAGTTCGCGTCGGATTTCGGACCAGGAGCCGGACCATAGATGGACCAGATCGGTAGTTTTCTGGATGGGTTTTCGGGCGGGGGAGAGGAGGGTTAGGATGAGGGGCACAGGGCCGACCATTGGATGATTTGTTAAGCCGAAGAGTTCCTGGACGCGGACTTCCACGGTGGGGCCGCCCGGCACGGCGTAATCGATGAAGTGGCTGGCTCCGGCGGGGCTGGTGAAGCGGGGCGGGGCGAAGGCTTCGAATGCGCGACGTTGCGCGTAATCGAACATGGCGTCGAGCGCGGCGATGAGGGCTTCGGGCGGCACGGCATCGAGGCGGCGGGCGCGGCCGAGCGCGGGTTCGAGCCAGTTTTCGAGGCTGGCGAGCAGCGCCGAATCCGACAGATCGGGCGCGGGGTGGCCGTGCGCGCGGGCGAAGGCGGCGCGGGCGCGCAGGCTGGTGGCGGCATCGCTCCACGGCAGTAGCGCAAGGCCGCCGGTGCGCACGCCCTCGATTAGCGCGCGGGTGACAGCCACCGGATCGGGATCGGCGAGCGGGGTGCGTGCGACGGTGATCGCACCGAGACGCGCCCGGCTTTCGGCGACGACCGAGCCGGTGGCGGGATCGAAACGGACGGTGGCGGTGCGCTCGATCGCGGTGCCGGCGACGGCTTCGAGGCTGGCAGCATCAAGGCGTGCGGCGAGCGATATGCGGGCGCCTTCGGCCGCGCCGCCGGCGTCGGCCACCACGAGCCAATCGGCGCGTGCGAGTGCGTCGCCCGGATCGAGGCGTGCGCCGCGGCCGTTGGCCATCAGGAACGCTCCCGCCTGGCCGCGCGCGCGCGCGATGCGATCGGGGTAGGCGTGGGCGAGGAGGCGCGCGGGAAGATCTGGGGTGGCGGGTGCGCTTGACGCGGCAAATGCGCTCTCTCTCCCTCGCTCCGCTTCGCTGCGCATTTCCCTCCCCCGGTTCGGGGGAGGGTGGCCGTTGTGGCGAGCGTCGCCCTCCCCCCGGCGGGGGGAGGGAAATGCGACCGAAGGGAGCGAGGGAGAGGGGGTGGCGGTGCGGGCGAGGCGGGCGGCGGCGGTGCGGGCGGCATCGGCGCGGGGGCTGCGGTCGCGGGCCCAGGCGGCGAGGCGGTCTTCGAGATCGACCGAGCGGCCGCCCAGACCGCGTTCGCCGATCAGGATGGCGATCTGCGCGGCCAGCAGCGCCGCGCCCGGATCGGCGGTGCCCGCGTCTGCGCCGAGCGCGAGCATGTGCGCGAGGCGCGGGGGCAACGGCAGCGCGGCGATGCGGCGGCCGTGCGCGGTGGGGCGGCCGTCTGGACCCAGCGCGCCCAGCACGGCGAGCCTCGCGCGCGCCTCTGCAAGGGCAGCGGCGGGCGGCGGATCGAGCCAGCGCAATGCGGCCGCGTCTGCGCCCCACTCGGCTAGCGCGAGCGTGAGGTCCGAGAGGTCGGCCTCGAGGATTTCGGGCGGATCGAAGGGGGCGAACCCGGCAGTCTCGCCCGCATCCCACAGACGCAGCGCGACGCCGGGTGCGGTGCGGCCCGCGCGGCCCGCGCGCTGCGTGGCGGCGGCCTGGCTGACGCGCTCGGTCGACAGGCGAGTGATCCCGGCGGCGCGATCGTAGCGTGCGCGGCGTGCGAGGCCGCTATCGATCACCACACGCACACCATCGATGGTAATCGAGGTTTCCGCGATGGAGGTGGCGAGCACCAGCTTGCGCGTGCCCGGCGGTGCGGGAGCGATTGCGGCCCGCTGCGCGGCGGGATCGAGCGCGCCATGCAGGCGGTGGAGTGCGACGCCTTCGGGCAGGCGCAACCGTTCGGCGGTACGTTCGATCTCGGCGACGCCGGGCAGGAAGGCGAGGACCGAGCCGGGCTCTTCGTCCAGCGCGCGGTGGATCGCGGCCGCCATCCGGTCTTCGATCCGGGCGGTGCGGTCCCGGCCCAGATGGCGGATATCGACGGGGAACATACGACCTTCGCTGGCGATCACGGGTGCGCCGTGCATCAGCCCGGCGAAGCGTGCGCCATCGAGCGTGGCGGACATGGCGATAAGCCGCAGATCGGGGCGGAAGCCCGATTGTGCATCGAGCGCCAAAGCGAGGCCGAGATCGCCTTCGAGGCTGCGCTCGTGCGCTTCATCGAACAGCACGGCGGCGACGCCCGCCAGTTCGGGATCGGACTGGATCAGATTGGTGAAGACGCCATCGGTTATCACTTCGACGCGCGTGGCGGCGGACACGCGCGTATCCATGCGCGTGCGGTAGCCGAAGGTTTGTCCCACACGCTCGCCCAAGAGATCGGCCATCCGTTCGGCCGCGGCACGCGCGGCAAGGCGGCGGGGCTGGAGCAGCAGCAGCTTGCCGCCCTGCACCCATGGTTCGCCGAGCAAGGCGGGGGCGACGGTGGTGGTCTTGCCCGCGCCCGGTGGAGCGATCAGGACCGCGTTGGGTGCTGCCGCGAGTGCCGCGCGCAATTGTTCGAGAACCTTTTCGACGGGTAGTGGGTTCATGCCGACATAACTCTCTCGCAACAACGCCGAAGGATTTCGCACATGGCTCGATCGACCACCACCACTGCCCCTGCAAAGGGCAAGGCCAAGCCCGCCGACGCACCGATGGACACCACGCCCGCGCGGCCGCTGCATACGCCCGGCCCGATCGGCGACAATGCGGCGGCGGCGATCGCGCACGCGCTGAACGGCGTGCTGGCGGACGCGTTCACGCTGTACATGAAGACCAAGAACTTCCACTGGCACATGAGCGGTCCGCATTTCCGCGATTACCACCTGATGCTCGACGAGCAGGCGACGCAGATTTACGAGATCACCGACGATGTGGCCGAGCGCGTGCGCAAACTGGGGCAGCGCACGCTGACGAGCATCGGCGCGATTTCGCAGAACAGCTCGCTGAGCGACAACGATGCGGCCTATGTGGGGCCGCAGGCGATGCTGAGCGAACTGATGGAGGACAATCGTTCGTTCCGGGGCGTGCTGGGCAAAGCACACGAGATCGCCGACGAGCATGACGATCCCGCGACCACCAGCCAGATCGAAGTGTGGATGGACGAAGCCGAGCGGCGCACATGGTTTTTGTTCGAGACCGCGCGTGCGGACGGTGGGGCAGACATGGCGGCGCGGGGGTAGAGTTTGGGCGCGGGGGTGGGGTCACCCGTGATGACCCATCGTCTGTCATCCCGGGCTTGACCCGGGACCTCCCTTTTGTCCGTAGGTTGTAGCGGCCCGGAGGCAGATAGGTCCCGGGTCAAGCCCGGGATGACGTGCTTGCGTGACTAGTAGCCCCGCGCCGCCGCGAAGGCGGTGGCTTCGAGCAGGGCGGCTTTGGCGGCACCGCCGGGAAAGCGGGCGAGTGCCTGCGCGGCGCGGTCGGCGTATAGCCGCGCGCGGGCGCGGGTATCGTCGAGCGCGCGAGTGGCGTGGAGGATGCTGACAGTGCGGTCGAGGTCCGCATCGGCGACGGCGCGGCCGGCCATGGTTTCGGCGAGGAAGGCGCGATCGGTGCCGTCCGCGCGCGCGTAGGCGAGGATGACGGGGAGCGTGACCTTGCCTTCGCGGAAATCGTCCCCCTTGGCTTTGCCCATGTCCTGCGCGTCGGCGGCGTAATCGAGCACGTCGTCGATGAGCTGGAAGGCGATGCCCAGATTGCGGCCGAAGCCTTCCAAGGCTTCGGTCGTGCCGTCCTCTCGTTCGGCGACCACGCCCGCGATTTCGGCGGCGGCGGCGAACAGCGTGGCGGTTTTGGCGGTGATGATCGCGAGGTAGCGGTCCTCGTCCGTTTCGATGCGGCGCTGGGCGGAGAGTTGATCGACCTCGCCCGCTGCGATGACGGCGGAGGCGCCCGAGAGGATCTTGAGGACGCGGAGCGAGCCGTCTTCGACCATCAGCTCGAACGCGCGGCTGAAGAGGAAATCGCCGACCAGCACCGATGCGGCATTGCCCCAGATGATGTTGGCGGTGCGGCGGCCGCGCCTGAGGCCGGACATGTCGACGACATCGTCGTGCAGGAGCGTGGCGGTGTGGATGAACTCGACGGCGGCGGCGAGGCGGTGGTGGCGGGTGCCGCCGTAGCCGAGCAGACGCGCGCAGGCGAGCGTGAGCATGGGGCGCAGGCGCTTGCCGCCGCCCGCGATCAGGTGGCCCGCGAGTTCGGGGATCAGCGCGACGGGCGAGCGCATGCGATCGAGGATGACGCGGTTGACCTCGCCCATTTCGGGGGCGACGAGCGCGAGCAGCGGATCGAGGCTGGGAACCGCAGGTGGGGCGGCGGCGCGAATCGGGGTGACGGTGGCGGTCAGGTTACGGCTCCCCGATACATGCTGCGGTGCACATAGGTGCAACGTTCGTGCGCGCCAAGCGATGCACCGGGGTGAAGCGATTGTGCGCGGGGGTGTTACGTCGCCGCCACGGTGCCGGTGCGCTCCAGCTTGCCCCAGCCCACGAGCGGCCCGCGCAGCGCGGCCGAGACCGCGCGGACCACCACCCAATACATGAGCTGGCGGTAGACGAAGCGCTGGCTGAGCAGGAGGAGCCAGGGGAAGCTGCGCTCGCGCTTGTCCAGCCGGTAGGCTATCCAGCCGCAGACGAGATCGATCGCCGTGAAGGCGACCCAGTAGATCGCCATCTTGCGCAGATCGTGGCTTTCGGCGCCCCAGCCGTGCTGGGCGATGGCGATGCCGGTGAGCACCATGGAAATGACGAGTGCGAGATCGATCAGCGGGGAGAAGAGCGCGAAGCCGATCTGGAAGGCCCATGCCTGGGGGAGGCCGATGCGGGCGAGGCCGCGCGGGTGGCCGGTCCAGATGACGGCGCGGTGCTTGTAGAGGCATTGCAGCGTGCCATAGGCCCAGCGGAAGCGCTGCTTGACGAGGCCGCGCAACGTCTGCGGGGCCTCGGTCCAGGCGACGGCGTCGGGATCGTAGCGGACCGCGAAGCCTGCGCGCTGGACGGCGATGGTGAGATCCTGATCTTCGGCGAGCGTATCGACGGGGTAGCCGCCGAGTTGCCTCAATGCGGACGCGCGCCACGCGCCGACCGCGCCGGGCACTACCGTGATCGCGTCCAGTCCCGCGAGCGCGCGGCGTTCGAGGTTTTGCGCGGAGACATATTCGACCGATTGCCAGCGCGTGACGAGGTTGACGCGGTTGCCGACCTTGGCGTTGCCCGCGACCGCGCCGACGTGTGCGTCCGCGAACCAGCGCGCGAGCTTGGCGATGGTATCGGGTTCGAACTGCGTGTCCGCATCGAGCGCGACGATCACCTCGCCCTGCGCCAGTGCCAGCCCCCGGTTGAGTGCGCGCGCCTTGCCGCCGTTCGCGAGCGTGAGCAGGCGGACGCGTTCGTCCGTGCCGAACGCGCGCGCGACGATGGCGCTGGTATCGTCTTTCGAGCCATCGTCGAGGACGATGACTTCGATGCGCGCGCCGATGCTGGCGAGGACGCGGCGCACCGAGGCTTCGATCACGCGCGCTTCGTTGAAGGCGGGGATGAGGACGGTGACGAGGCCGTCCCATGGCGGGGGCGGCGGACCCGCACGGCGTTCGGCGCGGCGCGCGCGCAATGCGAGCACCGCGAGCACGACCGCGCGCGTGAGGCCGAGCGCGATCGCAGTGACGAACAGTGCGCCGAGCAGTTCCTGCCCGCGATCGAGCACGGTGAACACGCCCGCATCCGCGCGCACCGCGAGCGCTTCGGACGGCGTGACCACGGGATTGACCTGCGCGCGGGTGAGCCCTGCGAGTTCGGAGACGGGGACGAAGCGGTAGCCTTTGGCCTTCAGTGCCTCGATCAGGCGTGGAAGCGCTTCGAGCGTTTGCGAGCGTTCGCCGCCGCCATCGTGCAGCAGGATGATGTTGCCGTGGTTTTCGCCAAGCGAGGGATCGGTGACGCCCGCGACCGTGCGGCTGACGATGAGGTCTGCGCCTGGGCGCTGCCAATCGTCCGGATCGACATGCAGGCCGACGTTCAGATAGCCGTCCTGCTGCGCGGTCAAGGCGGGGATGAGCTCGTCTGCCGAAGTGGGTTCGGCGTCCCCGAAGAAGGGTGCGCGGAAGAGGCGGGTGGAGTGGCCGGTCCACGCCTCGATCAGCCGCTGGGTGGCATTCAGTTCGAGGCGGATCGCCTCGGGCGAAATCTGCGCCATATTGGGGTGGGTGTAGCTGTGGTTGCCGATCTCGTGGCCTTCATCGACGATGCGACGCAGCAGATCGGGTTCGCCGACCCCGTTGACGCCGACGACGAAGAAGGTGGCGGGGACATGTTCGGCGGCGAGCACGTCGAGGATCTGCGGCGTCCAGTCCGGATCGGGGCCGTCGTCGAAG
>Ga0123339_10000591_pt1 | contig 27719 bp, 25 predicted proteins | sample lystaG_FD_89956 | JGI IMG/M metagenome (GOLD analysis project Ga0123339, IMG submission 89956) | Glacier valley bacterial and archeal communities from Borup Fiord, Nunavut, Canada, to study Microbial Dark Matter (Phase II) -... | ecosystem: Environmental > Aquatic > Freshwater > Ice > Glacier ...
ATCGGTCTGAAAATACTTATTGAACTCTATCGAATTCACGCCTGTATATTTTTCTCTATTTTCCACGCCACAAAGGTAGCACTCTCCTCTAAATTAACAGCGACTTAAACGCCTATACCAATTATTTTTTATATTAAACACATAGATAAATAGTCCACATAGAAATATTTAAACTATGTTTTCTATGTATCGATGTGTATATTTTTGTTATTATGTTGTCATAAAAGTAATTATATTTTAATGCAAATCATATATTCTAACAGCATTTCCTCCCATAATCTTTGCCTGTTCTGTTGCTGAAAAGGTAGAAATGCTTTTCCTTACCAGATCAGCCCAGCTTTTATACGAGGTAGCGAGTAGGCAAACAGGCCAGTCGGAGCCAAATAGCAACCGGTCAGGGCCAAAAGCTTCCAGAATGATTTCGAAATAGGGGAGAAGTTGTTCTGGTGTCCAATTGTTAAAAGCGGCCTCAGTCACCATTCCTGAAATTTTACAACTTACATTTTCCCGTTTGGCCAGTTCCTGAATATTTTGTTTCCATGGCGACAATTCGTTACAACCAATTAAAGGTTTGGCGATGTGGTCGAGTACAAAAGGCTGACAGGGATGCCGGTCTACAAACTTGATGGTATTGGGCAATTGCCGTTCCACAACCAGAATATCGTAAACGAGGCAATATCTTTTGAGCAGTGAAATGCCCCTGTTAAAATCACTTCTGAGGATATATTCCTGATCGGCTTCTCCCTGAAGGACATGACGAACCCCTTTCAGTAATTTTTCTCCTGAATATTTAATCAGGTAAACTTCAATATCATCCTGCGTTAAAGGTACCCAGCCCACCACACCTCTCATGAACCGGTTCTCATAGGCCATATCAAGCAGCCAGTTGGTTTCTTCAATTGTTTGACGTGCCTGAACCGAAATGACACCATCAATTCCAGCCTCCTGAATGGCCTGCTCCAAATTCTCAGGAAGGAAATCAGTGCGGATGACTTTCATTGAATCATCAATCCAGTCGTAATCCACGGGACTGTAATGCCAGTAATGATGATGGGAATCAATAATCAATTTATACCAGTTATTTGTGAATATATTTCAAGTTTCAAGTTTTAAGTTTCAAGTTTCAAGTTAAGTGCCGATCGGGGGAACTGCACGCAACTTGAAACTTGGAACTTGAAACTTGAAACATTTCGGTATGGCTCATTTACAGATATTTAAAATTGCTACCTATTATTTTTTGTTCCTTCATTTCTATCCAGAATCCGGAAGGTAAATCGGTTGCCAGTACCTCTGCATTGCGACGGATACGTTCTGGTTTGCTTGGATTAAGGGCCACTGCATTTACCTGGGGCATACACAGTGCAAACTTTAAGCAGGCATCTCCGGGAGCCACGTTGTATTTTTTGCAGATTGCAAAAAAAGCTTCACGCCATGCCAGTAATGCCTGGTCAGAAGCCAAATCAGGATTAATTTTCCGATAATCAAAGTATTCACCTCCTGTGAGGAAGCCGGCATTAAAAATCGCCGAGTTGATAATTCCTACGCCGTCTGTATGAATGCGTTCGATGAATTCTATAATTTCTGGCGGATGGTGATAAATGGTCAGTTTATTGGCAAACATCACCCAGTCGAATTTTACATGATCATACAATTCCCTGATAATCAGCCAGTCTTTGGCACCTATGCCCACTGCCTTCACTTCACCTTTTTCTTTCAATTCAAACAATGCTTTGTAGGCTTCCAGAATATCATTGAAGCGTTGCTTGCGGTCAGCGACATCGGTTGCTGCAAGGAGATATTCATCAGGATCATGAACCGTCACTACCTGAGGTTTGTAATATCCACCCAGTAGTTGGCAGCCCTGTTCCCAGCATTCCAGTATTCCGGAGTAACTAATTTTTTGTACCGCATCATATTTCAGGTTGACCCATACGCCAGGTTCAAAAGTAGGTTCAACGGTGGTCAACGGCACACGATACCAGCCCAGTTTATTGCTGATGATGATATCCTCTTTATGTACCCCCAGTTTTTTAAGTCCTTCACCAATCACTTCCAAAGCAAGTCCTGCACCATATTTACCGGCAGTATCAATCATGGGAGCCGATTCGGAAACCGCAAACCATTGTTGCATGATTTTCAGTTTCACCTCTTCCGGCAATTCATGGTATAGGTTTCCCATAAAACTGGTTCCATAAATGATGGTTGGAATCGAGAGCCCGGTTTTTCCGAATGGGATAGGGGATGATGGCTGCATGGTTTTGTTCACCATTCTATAATTTATAAATGCGCTCCATCAGTTGCCACTTCTCATCGGCAGTAGCTTCGGCTGAAGTTTGCTGAAACCTGGATACATAAGCTTCCCATTCACTCTGCCGGGGCTTTCCAGCCAGTTGATCCATGGCGCGGTCGTGATCGAAATCAGGAACCGTATCCATGATCATAAACAGCCGGTTTCCAAGTAGATATATCTCCATGTCGATAATACCCACTTCCCGCATGCCCTGTGTTATTTCAGGCCATGTATTTCCGGGAGCATGAACTTTTTTATAATCAATAATCAGTTGCAGATCGTTTTTAAGTTCAAGTGTTTTACAGTACCGCTTGTATGAAGCAGGCTTTGATGTTCCTGTGTATTCCATTGTAAATCAGATTAAAATAAAATAATTTCAAAAATGTATAGTTAAAAGGGTTCCAGGTTCCAGGTTCCAAGTTGCTTGCCGATCTTAGGCAACTCATCCTTTAAATTTAAACTTTAAAGTTGCATCCAGATCGGCACGCAACTTGATACCTGGAACTTGAAACTTTAAACCCTTCAAAAGTTAAGAATCACCAAAATGCTCTTTAAAAAATCAATGACCAGTTCTAATCTTTAAGCCGCTTAATCCATCCGAACCACTGAGCTTGGTCCAGAAGAATCCATACAGTGCAATAACCATAAAGCACACAGCCGGAACCACATATCCAGCCGACATGCCATCTTTGTCGGCAATTGCTCCCATCACCTTAGGCAATACAGCACCACCCATAATGGCCATTACAATGAATGAAGAAGCCAGCTTTGATTTTTCTCCCAATCCGAAGATACCAAGCGAGAAAATAGTGGGAAACATAATGGACATAAAGAAAAAACTTAGGAATACTGCCGCTACTGATATCCAGCCTATATTGGCTACAACTACAAACATTAACAGTACATTAATAAGGGCATATAGGCCTAGCATACTATGGGCTTTGGTAACCCTTAAAATAAACGAACCGGTAAAACGGCCTATCAGAAATAATGGAAATGCCATCCACGACATGAGGGAGGTGGCCCCTCTTTCGGTTAGGAAATAAGCGCCATTCCTTAAAATTGAGCCATTTTCGCCTCCAATAAACCAACTTGATTTAAAGCTTTCTCCTATGGCCGGCACTTCTTCAACCATGTAATTGATAAAAAAACTGAATATGCCTGCTTGTGCTGCCACGTAAAGGAACTGTGCAATAGTTGCACCAGTAAAGTGCGGAGCTGACCATAAACTATCTTTATGAATCAGTCTGTCTCTTCTAAGGGTTATAAAAATAATTGAAGCAATACCAACAATACTGGTAGTTATATTAAATACCCATGCTAAAAGGTGATTTAAAGCCACCATCGCCTCCGGATTGCCAAGGGTCTCTCTATCCATATAAAACAATTGAACAAAGAAGCGTACAATCATCCCTACTGCAAAACTAAACAAGATGGCACACACGTATAGAAGTATTGTTGACAACCGGCTTTGTTGGCCAAATACCTCCACTTTAACTGTTTCACTTTCTGTATTGTTGTTCGTATTGTCAGTTTCTTTTACATCGGGCATCTTGCTTTTAATAAAAGCAACAATAAGCACCAACATAATAATAGCAAGCCCTACATAAGGTATCCACATTGTTTGATGGGCTATTTCAGCATTTTGCTGAGCGTTCAGTGCCGTATCAGTATGGTAAAAATATAGCCCGCCAATATAGGGAGCAATGGGCCAGCCAATGGCATTGAACGACTGTGCCAGATTAATTCGGGAAGCAGCATATTTTGGATCTCCTAATACTGTAGTATAAGGATTGGCAACAGTTTCGAGGAATGAAAATCCCATGGCTACCAGGCATACGCCCAACAGGACAGCCCAGAACCCATCAATTTGGGTGGCGGGATAAAACCACAGACAGCCCAGTGCAGCTAATGAAAGGCCTAAAACAATCCCCCATTTATAACCCAGTTTTTGAATAAACCACCCGGCCGGCAATGCCATAAAGAAATAGCCCAGGTAATGCGAAAACTGAACATTGGCCGAGTCGGCTTTTGTCAGGTGATAGAAATCCTGGAAATGCTTATCCATGGTATCTATCAGGCTGTTACCTACTGCCCACAAAGTAAACAGAAGAGCAACCAGAAAGAAAATAAATGTATGATTTCTTCCATCTTCAGTGGTAAAGAGTCCTGCTTTTGTCTTTTTCATTTAGTAAAGAATAATTGTTGGTTTTTTCTAGTTAATAAAAATAATAAATGTTTAGACCACTCCAAACAACAGTGTTGTGTCAACGTAGAAATGATGCTTCTGGCATCAGCAACTCATCATCGGAACGTCATTGCGAGGCACGAAGCAATCCCATATAATTTACAGGATTGAGAGATTGCTTCGTTCCTCGCAATGACGTTCCGATCATGGTTCCAGACGACCTTTAATGCTTCTGCTTCATTATTAAGTTGACACAACAAAAGGCTGAAAATGATTTTTACGTTTCAAAAGTCAATAAACTATTTCAATTTGCCAAATACATTTTCAAAACTCTTACTGTGCAAATCTCAAAAGATGTTGAAGAACACTTTTAGGGCTCATTTTAGGGGGCTTACGGAACCAATGAACTTATTGAGGGGCAGAAGATAAATTTATGTTATGCTTATTAAAAGAAACCTTAATTTTTCTCTATAATTGTCTGAACCAATCTGAGGTTCAGACAATTTACTTGATTATTATAAAAAAAAGAAATAAAATTTAATAAACTGAAAATGGTATATATGGTTAATATAGAAATATGGATAATATGGGCCAATTATTTTAAACTGATTTTCCAATGTCTTTTACCCGCATGCTGTCTGCATCATCTGATGCAGACAGCATGCGGGTAGAGGACATCGGGACCAGAGCTAAATCCAGTATAGATTGCTTATTTTGAAAAGCAGACAGGAAGGTGTAACGTGTAACATTAAAGGTAGTTATATTGCTTGAATATCTAAATATACATAAAATATGTTTGAGTTGAGCATAATTCGAATAAAAACTTTATCATTAACAGAGGGTGGGCTCATCATTTGTATCTGCACATTATTCAGCCAGGGAGTGAAGAAATTAATAGGTAATGGAATGTTGAATTTGGACCAAATCAGGTCTGTAAATGAAATAATTAGTACTTATTTTAGCATATTGAAAAAAACATCCTGCGAGTTAAAATAAACAGATGAATATAAGGAGATGACAATAAATGTTGTTAAATTTGTAGGGAAAATAAATGAATGTGGATTTTTAAGATTTGGGAAAGTAGAATGACATTTACGCTATTTGCGAGTCGGCAGCAAGTGTTAAGTGCGAAAAATTAACAGCATCAATTTATAAACAAATAAAATAGAATTTCTATGAAAAAGAACATTGTAGATTCAATTGGAGATCAACTAACTTATTTGAATGGTGGTTTCTATTCAAATAAAAAAGATACACGGATTATGGTGCCAAAATCATTTCCAGGGATCGGTTGGACTTTGAATTTTGGAAATCCAAAAGCAGTAAGATTATTTATTTTGATGATGGTGGTTATTTTTGGAATACTTGTGGCTTTTATTTTAATTTTTGGTGTTCAACCGCATTGATAAAGAGGAATTGTATTATCAGTACTTCAATCAAAAGATAGTTAAAAAATGAAAAAAGAGGGAATTTGAAAACTATGATGGCAAAACCGGATGGCTCTTTGTATAAATGCTTTTAATTTTCATCAATTTTGCTTACTTTTGATATAAAATTTAGGATATGATAGTTGAACGAACAAAAAGTCAAATAGTAATTAAGGTTTCGCCTCAAGTTGATACTTTTGGATTTCAGAGAATTATAGATTATCTTGAATATTTAGAGTTAACTTCAAAAAGTAATTCGTCTCAGGATGAAGCAGATAAGCTTGCTGATGAACTTAATGAAAACTGGTGGAAAAATAACCGTAATAAATTCATTAAGTGAAAGTAATTGTTGATGCTAATATTGTTTTTAGTGCTATTCTCAATACCAATAGCAAGATTGCAGATTTATTATTAAACTCTAAGCGGGCTTTTGATTTTATAGCTCCCGATTATCTTCAAACAGAATTACGGAAGTATCACTCAAAGATTTCCAAAATATTTAAGTTGACTATCAATGAGATTGAACTTATTGAGAATAAGGTAACAAAACCTATTATTTTTATGTCAGGGATTCATATTCCTGAAAACAAATGGATTTCAGCAGAAAATATCGTTTTGGATATTGATCCTAAGGATACTCCGTACATGGCATTTTCGATGTTTTATAAATGTAAGATCTGGTCCGGGGATAAGGCTCTCCGTAAAGGTTTAGAAAGTAAAGGATTTAAAAATATTATTTCTACGGAGGAGCTTTTTGAATTGAGAGAAACAAAACGGAAAGCAAATAAATAATTACACCTATTAATATGAGGCCTTCATTTGATCCGTAGTAAAGAACGTGAAGGCTCGGTTGCAATATATCCCCTAAGCTTCGTAATATAGGTTGTGTCCATAGTTATAAAGATGAAATCCAGCTCTTTGCAGTAAGTTGATTGATTTTATGATTCCCTTTAACTTACATGTGGAACCCATACAATTCATTGTCCATAATTGAACCCCATTGTTGGATCAGCTTTTTATATTCTATTCCAACGGGTCGTATGTTTCTATCCATATCATACAATCCCAGCTCATTAATTTTTCCATGATCATTCCGTAAGGCTGAATCCCAATCCACCTGATCAATGAGGCTGTACCAAGTAAATCCGAGCAAGGGAACGCCATCCTGCCGCAACTGATAGGCATTGGTCCATTGCTTTTTCAACCAATGCACAGACAAAGGTTCCAGCAGATTGGTTTCAGTATGCATGACGGGTAAACTGTACCGGCGAAAATATTGCTGTGTAATGACGTGATAACCAAAGATTTCACCTGAAGCCTTTGTTGATCCGTCAGAACTTACAATATGTTCGTTGGTGATATAATAATCATTGCCCATGATGCATCTGTTTTTGCGCGAGTTATTCATAAACCAGTTATATTCATCCTTTGACATCCCATTCTGAAGCAAAAATTCGTACATGGGAACACTTATGGGATGGCCATATACAAGATCTAAGGACAAAAATCGCTTCTCGTTTAAAATCTTGGCCAATGGTTGACACGAAGGCTCCTCGGCATGAAAATACTCTGCCGATTCGCTTTGAACAAAAACGGCCTCGGACTGAACTTTAAGTATTGCCTGCATGGCAAGCATATTGGCTTTACAAAGATTTTTCAGGGCAGTAACAAAATATTCGTCTCCTTGGAGCCGTTCATTCCACCAGCCATATTGAGCTGAAAACATGGCGGCTATAAATATCTCATTAATAGGGGTATAGATTCTGCACCATTTATATCGCTTGGCAAATGCTTTGGCATATTCAGCAAAATGTTCAGGAAAATCTGGATTCTGGAAGTTTTGGAGCCAATCAGGAACTCCAAAATGACATAAATCAACCAAAGGAGTAATGCCCAATTGTTTTAATTTATTGAAAGTTATATCTGTAAAATCCCAGTTGTACTTTCCTGGAGCTAAATGGGTGGAGTAATAGGGAGGACCGTAGCGCAAAAAACTAATTCCCATTTCTTTAAGTAGATTAAAGTCTGTTTCCCAATATTTATAATGATTTGTTTTTTCCAACTCATCTATTCTTTTTATACTTCCATCTGGCAATGCAATAGTCGGGTAACTATTCTCGATGCCTGTTGCAAACATGAAATTTTTCATTGGCTCTTATATTATCATTAAAAACATCGTAAACTAAACCAACAATTGATAGGGCAAAAGTGTTTCTGTAATTTCATTTTACATACTTCTCCAACCAGACGGAAGTTCATTTAAATAGCATTGCAGGGCATCCTGTAAACAGGGTAGAGTGACGCCATGAGAGCTCATGAGAACTGAATATTTAGGTCGTTGAGCTGAATAATTAAGTTTTGTCTGGAGAACAGAAAATATATTTTCATCATTTATACTGGCCATATTTAAGGCCAGCTTATTAAATTCGAAACATGAAATTTCTTCCTGGCTTGATAAATGCCAGATACCTGACTCGTCATCTATCAGAAGATCAAGGGTGGTATTCACCAGATCAGGAATATAAGTAGGTGAAATAATAATATCCGATGCCAGGTAATGCGATTGCTTTAAATGGATGCCCGAATAAAGAATGTTGGTAAGAGGATCGTTCTTTTGCCAGGGATTAAAAAATGAACTACTTCTAATGATAAGTGCCCCCGGATTAGCTGTTAGAATATATTCCTCCGCCTTTTTTTTGGATTCTCCATAAATATTTAAGGGTGATGTTATATCATCCTCCAGGTAGGGAATACTTTTTTTCCCGTTAAAGACCTGATCGGAAGAAAAGGTGACCATTTTAATATTTTCCGCCTTGCACATTTCTGCCAATATTGAAGGGCCTAAAGTATTATCACGAAAACACATCTGGGGCATCTTTTGAGCTTCATCAATTTTAGAGAACCCGGCTGCATTAATAACTGCCCAAGGTTTCCTTTCTTTGAAAATCAGGTCGATTGACTCTCTCGAAGTAATGTCAACTTCATTTCTGTTGATTATATGATAAGGAAGGCCTCTTGCATTGCATATTCTGGCAAAAGCTTTCCCCAATGATCCGTTGCCAAAAATGAGTAATGGTGCTACATGGCTGTAATCTTGCATCACCTGTGGAACCGCCATTGGGATATAAATTTTGCGTACACTTCTTTTCCACCATCCAGGAATTTCAAGTAAACTGCTGGTATAATATTTACCTGCATTGATTGTTTTTATCATTCCTGCCAATGCAGTGGCCCGAGGCTTTCCTGACCTGATATCAAATACTCCGGATTCATAGCAGCTGCCACTTTTTTTCAACAGCGAATTCCAATCGAAGCTGCCAAGAAAAGCCCAGGCAGTAATTGCACGAAAATCTATCTGTTCATTTTTTAAAATTATAGCAGTCTTGTATGCTTCGTGAAACCACCTGAGCTGCTCTTCGCGGGTACTGGCTAAGTGAACTTCTGTTAAGGCCATCGGCAATTGATACCTTTGCCATGCTTCTTTTAACAGACCATAAAATCCCACGGGAGATGCCGCATCTGCTCTTACAGCCTCTACATCAGCATACTGGTGAAAACCGTTTCCTCCATGAGAGGATTGGGGATAGGCCGACAAATTTTCATCCAGGAATCTTTCGCCCGTCACATAATAGTTGAATCCACAAACAGATGGAATTGTTTTGGCATTTAAGAAAAACTCAAGTTCCTTTTCTTTAATGCCCGATCTTAAAAAATAGTCCCACAGAGGATGATTTGCATCCATTTTGCCAGTAAGGATATCATAAGTCAACCATCTTCTTTGGTTTTCAAATTCTGCCTGATACTTTAGAATGTCTGTGCTTTGAACTTTGCAAATATCCTCTGTTTGAATCAACTCCACATTGGGATTAATACTTTTTATAGCATTCATGGACAGGACGATTCCTTTTAATTGATTCAGAAAGATCCTGGTGAATGAAGCGTCATCGCGGCTGTGCGGATACCAGATACCATATAAACCCGAGAACCTGGCTGTTGTAAGAGGTTCATTAACGGGAGTATATGAATTGATCCACGGATATTTTTTTGCAATTGTATAGGCATATTCTGCCAACAATCGGGGGAAATCTGGATCCAGAAGGTTTGTAAATATAGGTCCGCTTCCATGATGCAATAACCCTGCTATGGGTAAAATTTCCAGCTCCCTAAGTTTATTCAGCCTTTCATCATGCAGCAGAAGAAATCTATCTTTCTCTAATTCATATTTTTCCCACAGCAAAGGATAGCGGATTTTTTTTATCCCCAGGTCAGCGAAAAGGTTAAAATCACTGAGTCTACTTTCATGGCCGCTTTTTTCGAGTTGATCATGCACCCTGTTTTTTAAACGGGCAATAGTACATTCAACACCTCCCCATATTTCTACCGAATGTTCATTATTATATAGTGATTCCATTCTATAGTTTTTAAACCAACATAGGTTTGTTCTATAACTAAACCCATCATAAAATATTGGGGTACGATGATTGAGATTTACTGGTCAACGTTGGTGAAGGATATGCGTAACTTTTTTTGCTGCTTTCTTTTTTAGCCAATGTTTCAAATACAATTTTCTTCATCCTTAACCATGTAAGGTCCCATGAATTTGTTTTTAAAAAATCATGTACTTTATTGGCCCAATCTTTATCATTAATTTGGTTTAATGCTACATTTATCGCAACAGAAAAGTCATAAGTATTGTCAGCTATTTGTACCAAGCCCATTGTTCCATAAGGATTTACGACATCATGAATTGAAGTGGATACTACAGGTTTGCCGGCACATAAATATTCAGGGGTTTTGGTAGGGCTGATAAAACGTGTACTGTCATTTTTCGCGAAAGGCAGAAACGCAATATCCCAATGATCCAGATAATTTGGCAATTCTTGGTAGCTCTTTTGTCCCAGGTAATGTATATTATCATGTTTGGGAAGGGTAAAGGGATCTATCTTGACTACCGGGCCAATCATAATAAATTGAGCAAGTGGCATTTCCTTTGCCAGTCCATTTAACAATTCTAAATCAAGTCTTTCATCAAGAACGCCAAAAAAACCAATTCTGGGATGAGATATGTTTGCCTGATCTGCTGGATCAATGCTACCTTTACCGCTTTCAAAATGTTTTTGATCAATACTGCTTGGTAAAGGATGGATATTTGAATGTTTGTTTTTTTTATGTTCGTAAAGATTATGACCCCCTGTAAACACAACATCTGCCAATTTTAAAAGTTCAGTTTCATTTTTTGATATATCGGGGTTAGCACCTAAAAAACCTGAGAGTTCATCCATACAATCATAAATGACCATCCGGGGGTTCAATTTAATTGAAAATTTAATAGCCATGGGGGTAATATACCAACAGATATAATCTTCAATGTTATTTTTACTAATAAATTCTTTGATGCTTTTTTCTAAATATACGTTTATCTCTTTTTCATCGGTGCCTTCAATGATATGAGGAGTAAGCACAGTTATATTATTACTCTCTTTAGACGTAGTGGCTCTTAACTCGTTAAGGCCGAATTTTCCAAAAATGGGTTCTTCAATAAAGGTGACTCTCATTTCTTTTGCCCAACGGGTCAAAAGATGCTGAGGCCTTTGAAAAACAAAATTCCATCGTAAATGCGAAAAGCATATAAGATCTAAAATTGGCAATACAGAACGAAGGCTATTCTTCACATTGATTCCATTGATTTCGTGTCCGTTCCCATTAAGATTGACAGAAGAAGTTCCGTTTGAATAATTAAATTCGCTCTGATTGCTTTGGTTTTGTAAGGCATTAATTAGTTTTTTAGTATTGTATGTCATAATAATCTCTCCTTTTAAATTTATTTTTAACTAAGTTAAGAAATTGACACCACTTATTGTAGTGTTTTTTCTGCGAATCAATAAAGATAAATTCTTTTACTCCTTTCCGGTAAAAGATGAATAATACACGGCATTCAAAAAGTTAAGGTGCATAGAACCAAGATAATATGTCGGGTAATAGAAATTATCTTGATTTTTAGCAACATCAAGTTCACCTGCCGGGCGAGGCAGAGTGGATGATCTTATCAAGACTACATTATGTTGATTCTGATTTGTTTTTATCAAAGGAATAAACAGGTTTTTCCTGATTCATATTCCTTATTAATTCCATCTCCAGTTGAAATTTACTGGCTACATTATTAACATTTCCGCGATGCTCAATGTTTTCCGCAATTTTATGTATATTCTCTTTCATCGTAAGATTTTTTAAATATTACAACTTTAAAAGTCATGTCAGTTCAATGACAATTATTTATATATATGATTATAACAAGATAATAATCGGCCTCCTCTATAAAAACTCACTTTATAATCAAATGGCCAGCTCCGTTTTTTGCAAGGCTTCTTCTTTTAACTGGTCAAATTTAAGAAGCGCATGATCAATGGTCTCGTGCATATCGAAATACTTATATTCACCCAGTCGTCCGCTTATAATGACATTGGTGAGCTTTTTTGCTTCATCACGATATTTCAAAATGAGATCTTGATTTCTGTTATCGTTGATCGGATAAAAAGGATTTGAGCCATCATCGAGCAGTGAATATTCCTTAATGGTCAAGGTTTTATCCTTGGGATAATCCAACCTTTCAGGATGAAGGTGCCGTGGTTCATGAATCCTGGTATATGGAACCTCAATGTCTGCATAATTCATCACCGAAGTGCCCTGATAATCTTCATAAGGTTGAATTTCCCTTTCGAATCGCAAAGTCCTGTATTCTAACTTCCCGTATTTATAATTGAAGAATTGATCAATCGGGCCGCTGTATATAATTTTAGTACCTGTAGGTATTAAATGGCGCATTTTAAAATAATCCATATTCAGTTTAACCTCTATATTTTTAGAACTAAGCAGTTTCTCGAAAATCTCACCATACCCATTTAAAGGAATACCTTGCCATCTGCTATTATAGTAGCTTTCATTAAAATTCATTCTGAATGGCAAACGCTTTATGATACTGTCAGGCATCTCACGTGGATCTTTTTGCCATTGTTTCAATGTATATCCTTTTATGAAAGCTTCATACAAAGGCCTTCCAATCATAGAGATTGCTTTTTCCTCAAAGTTCTTAGGCTCTTTTATATGCTCCTTATCAATTTCCAGCTTTAAAAAATCAACTACTTCAAAAGGTTTCAGGTTCAAATTATAAAAGCTATTGATGGTCTCCAGGTTAATAGGCATCTGAAAAACCTTTTTCTTGTGAATGGTCAATACCTGGTGAAAATAGCTGTTAAACTCAGTAAATTGATTGATATATTTCCATACTTTTTCATTTGATGTATGAAAGATATGGGTTCCATACAGGTGATAATGGATGCCCGTTTCCGAATCGTCGAGTGAATAAGAATTTCCTCCGATATGATTTCGTTTATCCAAAACCAATACTTTTTCATGTAATTGGTTGGCTATTCTTTCAGCCAAAACTGATCCAAAAAAACCACCTCCAACGATTAGATACTTAAGTCCAGATAAATCCATATATTCTCCTTTTCGCTTAAAAACATTCATTAAATAATTAAATTTGAAACCTTCCCCGTAACAAATATACACTTCGATTTGTTGAGTTTCATTACATGTTTTTTGAAATATATTACATCTTTTCATTAAATAAATGTGATACTATCAACTTTAATTTAATGGCTATGTAGCCTGTAATGAAATAGATATAAGCTTATTTTGATTGGCTGAGTTTGCTATGATGTGTTGGAATAAGGATGAATATTTAATGTTGCCCTGCATATCTGGGTTTTAGATAAGGGTTGAAAATTCACTGCTTGGCTGATAGAAAATGAACCATTTTAAATCAACCCTGAAAAGGCAATTAATCTAAAATTAAGCGGCTTCCAAGGATTAAAACAGGAGTGTAAAACTATGCTCTGGTAATCTTTTGGCGGCCCACATCGCATATTTAAGCACATTTGTAAAATATACATAACCAAAGCATAAAAGCCGATTCGCAAATGCGCTAATATTTTGCTATCCGGAGACTATTGCGACATTAATTTACTAAATTTGTTGGCATGACAGACAAGTTATATATAAAATGAAAAATATACTACTGGTATTTTTATTAATTGGTTTTGGAATGAACATTTATTCTCAGGAATCACAATACCTGAATAAATTAAACATTCCGTATTACAATGATTCAGTAAATCAAACTGATGCATATATAAAAGAGCGGTGTGTGCTGGATATTTATTATCCAAAAAACAGTAAGAAGTTTGCCACCATCGTATGGTTTCATGGCGGGGGATTAACTGAGGGCAATAAAGAAATTCCTGAAGCCCTCCATGAGCAAGGCTTTTGCGTGGTAGCACCCAATTACAGGCTATCTCCCAAGGTTAAATCTCCCAAATACATTGAGGATGCAGCAGCAGCAGTTGCATGGGTTTTTAATAACATCAATCAGCTGGGTGGAGATTCTTCGTTGATTTATCTTTCAGGTCATTCTGCTGGTGGATATCTTGATTTGATGGTTGGGCTGGATAAGAAATGGTTGAATACTTATCATATAGATGCCAACAGAATTGCGGGCTTAATACCCTTCAGTGCACAAACCATTACTCACTTCATCATTCGAAATGAGAGGGGAATTCCAGATACTCAGCCAATGGTAGATGAGTTTGCACCGCTTTATTATGTTCGTGCTGATGCACCTTCTCTCCTATTGATAACTGGCGACAGGGAATTGGAGATGTTAGGGCGTTATGAGGAAAATGCTTACCTGGCGCGGATGATGAAAATTGCAGGTCATAAGGATACCAGATTGTATGAATTACAAGGTTACGGACATAACATGACTGAACCTGCTTTCCCATTGTTAATTAAAGAAGTTCAAATGAGGGTGAAGGAGAAAAAAGAAAACGTTCTCTGATAAAATATTAATTGGTTAGCCGTTATTTTGGATGAAACTTGAATAGCAGAACCTACTTAACGCTGGATATTTCGTATATTTACTGACTTAAATCGGATGAATTATGACAGCTATAGAATTAAAAAAACTATTGGTACACAGAATAGCAGAAATAAATGATGAATCATTTTTGAATGCTATTAAGACGATTCTTGACTCCAAATCCCAATCTCAAATTTTAATGCTCACCAAAGAACAACGCATAGACAGTATTGAATCAAAAAAATAGATTGAACAAGGTTTATTCATTGAACAAAAAGAAATGGACAAAGAATTCAACAAATGGCCAAGCGAAAGATAAGATGGTCTCAAAGAGCGAATATAAAAGTATTTGAGATTTTTGACTTCTATACCAACAGAAACAGGAGTACTGCTTAATCTGCAAAACTTTACAAAAGATTCATATAGGAACTTTCCTTACTTGACAAGCATCCTGAAATGGGAATTATAACTGACTTTGAATCAATTAGAGGTCTAATTATTGGAGACTTCATTTTATTCTATGAAATTACATCTGAAAACATTATTGTCCATTCAATTAAGGATTGCAGACAAAATCCCAATAACTTCAATATAAAATAACATATATCACCTTGTGTTGTTCAAGGAAAGATTATTTGTATTTTTGTGGCCACATTTTTAAATTAAAATAATGAGCAAAGCAGAGATTTATACCAGCAAAGGAGTTATGAAATTGAACTTCTACGATCAGGATGCACCTGGAACTGTTGCCAACTTTATCAAGTTATCAAAAGAAGGTTTCTACGACGGACTGACTTTCCACCGTGTGATCCCTGATTTTGTGATCCAGGGTGGTTGCCCTGATGGAACAGGTGCCGGTGGTCCGGGTTATAAAATTAAATGCGAACTTGATGGCGGAAACCAGTACCACGATCGGGGCGTTTTGTCAATGGCACATGCCGGAAAAGACACAGGCGGTTCCCAATTTTTTGTTTGTCACAGCCGGACTAATACTTCGCACCTCGACCGCAAGCATACCTGTTTTGGTAAAGTGTACGAAGGGCTTGAAGTAATTGATGCCATCCGCCAGGGCGATTTAATAGAGAAGATTACTGTTATCGAAGAATAGATTATCAGGGCCCTCGCCACGTGCGGGGGTTTCTTTACGCTGAAGAGATTGCACGGATTGAAAAGATTGCACGGATTGAAACCCCCATATACCGCATGAGGCAGTCATTGTATGGATTGCTCTCTACTGACAGGGTGACCAGCCATAAGCAACTATATTTAGCCCCAACATGGTTGGATGGTTAAATGGTTGGATGGTTGAATGGTAAATTGTAAATGGTTAAATGGTCAATGTTATTATGAATTGCCAATTATCAGTAATGTTCAGGATAATATCATTAATTTTGCCGAACCTAATATTTAATCACCTTCATGTCGGATAATTCGAAAGGGATCCTTTTAACATTGGGGTCGGTTGTTTTTTTTGCACTGATGGCTGTTTTGGTAAAAGCAATTCCCCATGTGTCGAGTTACCAGACTACCTTTTTCCGCTTCGCGATAGGGGTAGGCATCATGGGCGTTTTATCCCTTTTCGGAATTGTTAATCTGAAATTCAACGATAAGAAGAATCTTTTCTGGCGCGGTTTGGTGGGCGGCGTTGCTGTTTATTTGTTCTATCTGGCCATCATCAAACTGGGTGTTGGCAAGGGGTCGGTTTATATTTATTCTTATCCCATATTTGCCACTCTGTTCAGTATGCTTATTCTGAAAGAAAAGGTCGAACCCATCAAATTCATCGTTATCTTTATTTCCTTTGCCGGACTAATATTACTTTCCCTGGGTGGAAAAGATGGGCTGGGAGGAATGGGAATTTACGAACTAGTGGCCATAGCAGGGTCTATAACTACCGGACTGGCTGTGGTGTTTGTGAAAAAACTGCACGACAACGATAATTCGTATGCCATTTTCTTTTCGCAATGTATCGTTGGCTTCTGGATGTTTTTAATACCTTCGGGCACTACTCAGGCCAAAGGAAATATGACAGAGTTGCTTTTGCTGGTTCTGGTGGGCATTGTAGCCACCATCGGGCAGTTGTTTATGACCGAAGGTTACCGCTATGTGAATGTGGCCACCGGCTCCCTGCTTCAGTCAATGGTTCCGGTGTTCAATCTGCTTTCAGGATGGTTGATATTTCATGAACAGTTCAGCACCATCGAGATGTCAGGCGCTTTTGTAATAGTGAGCTCCTGTTTTGCACTGGTGATTATTAATTTCAGAATTGGTAAAAAAACACGCATCTTAAAGCTCGTAGAATGAAACAATTTTAACTTAAAACTATAGACTAAACCATTCAAACCATGACACAAATAAAGAACCAAAAAACGTGCTGGGCATTTCTGGCTTTGACGGCTATTTTTAGTCAAATGGCCTGTGGACCAACCAATCTTTCAAAAGAAAGCATCATTCCTAAACCTGTTTCATCAGTATCAACAGGCGATTCGTTTGGTTTTACCGACCAATCTGATATTTATGTTCAGGGTGGATCGTACGAAGTTATTCAGGTTGCACAATTCCTTGCCGGAAAGCTGAATCCTTCAACAGGATTGGGGCTTATTGTGAAACCAACGGACCAAACTCCTACTCCGGGAAATATTCTTATCACTCTTTCAGAAAACGATCCCGAACTGGGCGAGGAAGGTTATCAACTGACCATCACCACTGAGATGATTAAACTGACAGCCAACAGGGCGGCTGGATTGTTTCATGGGGTTCAAACCATTCGTCAGCTTTTACCCCCCAGAGTTGAATCTACATCCGCTCAGAAGGGGCCCTGGAAAATAGCCACGGGTACGATCCGCGACTACCCTGTTTATGGTTACCGTGGCGCTATGCTCGATGTGACCCGTCATTTCTTTGAAGTAGACGAGGTGAAGAATTACATTGACCAGCTGGCCTACTATAAAATGAATGTGTTGCATCTACATCTCTCTGATGATCAGGGTTGGAGAATCGAAATTAAATCGTGGCCCAGGCTTACTGAGTATGGCGGTAAAACCGAAGTGGGCGGAGGTGTTGGTGGATATTATACCCAGGCACAATATTCGGACATCGTGAAATATGCCCAGCAAAGATATATTACCATTATTCCTGAAATTGACATGCCTAGCCATACCAACGCGGCCTTGGCTTCCTATCCTGAATTAAATATCAGCGGTAAGTCCCCCGAATTATATACCGGTGTTGAAGTCGGTTTCAGTACCCTGGCCACCCACAAAGAGGTTACCTACAAATTTGTGGATGATGTGATTCGCGAGCTGGCCGCTATAACTCCTGGCCCTTATATTCACATCGGGGGCGACGAATCTCATTCAACAGCCATTGAAGATTATATTCCTTTTGTTAACCGTGTTCAGGATATTGTCATTTCCCACGGTAAAAAAGTATTGGGCTGGGACGAGATTGCATTGTCTACCCTAAAACCAAATACCGTTGTGCAGTATTGGGCCAAAGCCGAAAATGCAATTAAAGGTGTACAGCAAGGCGCCAAGGTTTTAATGTCGCCATCTAAAAATGCCTATATTGATATGCAGTACGACTCAACGAGCATCTATGGCTTGCATTGGGCGGCTTACATTGAAGTTGACAAGGCTTACAGTTGGGACCCGGCAACCTTAGTCCCTGAAATTAAACAGGAAAATATTGTGGGTATTGAAGCCCCTCTATGGTCTGAAACCGTTTCCAATTTGCAGGAAGCTGAATACCTGCTATTTCCACGATTGCTAGGTTATGCTGAAATCGGATGGACCCCTGCCTCTATGCGCACCTGGGATGAATATAAAGTCCGTCTGGCCCGCCATGGAGAAAGGATGCAAGCCATGAATATTAATTTTTACCCTTCTAAATTGGTGAAGTGGGATAAAAAATAAAAGCCTGATAGATAATTTAACCACTGTGTTCAGAAAAAGAGGTTTGTTTAAATAAACTTCTTGGAACTACCAAACTATCAATTATTTGCTAATGCTGAATATAGATAAATAACAATCAATCAAATTAATACAGTTAACTATAATACGACATTCATACTGCAACTATTGTGCATTTACACTATAATTTTATAGTGTAAATGTATTTAGTTTGAATTAAATTTCATGATTTTGTATAATCAAATCAATTGAAAATTATCGTAACAGTAATCTGTATGAATAACTTATCACCTCCCGCAAAAAAGAACAAAGTCCATCATGGGGCGTTACAAAAGATTTGTTCACAGGAGACGAGTTAATTGAAGCTTATTTTAAAGGTTATGGTGAAGGTGTAGACCAGTATAAAAAGATATTGCTACAAAAACTCAATGAAAATTTAACGCACGCGTAGTTGTTAGGATCTTCCTTTATATCAAGTCTTAACAGTGATAAAGTGATCTGTTCTTCTGCTCATTTAAAGTACCTGGATATTGAGCGGTACAAAATAATCTTTGTTATCGACTACGATATTTATTTTGACTTTGATCGAATGCATCCCAATTATGCAATAGCGGAATAGTTTGAAATTGAAAATAGCAATGAAGATTTTAATATTGAAATTGCTTTTATTCCAGAAGTGAAATCGATCAATACACAACGGTTAGTTTCTGATGGATTTATATTCCATTACAATGGGGAATAGCCGGAACCTTGAACATGCAGAGCATAACGAAAAAGCTTACAGATACCTTTGTCAGGAACCTGAATTTAGTGACTGGATTATAACAACCGCTTTTTATTCGGCCATTCATTAAATCAGGCATCGTATGTTTCCATTCGAGGCTCAATTAAAAAATGGTAAAACCCATAAATTCGATAATTTCGAACCCCTGTTTAATAGTTTCAGAAAAGAGGATGAAGGCCGTCATGGGTTTCAATTGAATTGGGTACGAGATCATTATGAACCTATTAGTAAGCATTACCGAAGGCTTGATGAGCTATCAAACGAAGCCAGGTATTTTAATTATGAATTCCTTTCCAACAAAATAGTTCCCGAAGTGAATGGACCTTTAAAAGCTATTCGATTATTCTGTAAATCCGGTCAATAATATAATGAAAAACCTGCACTTCGCAGGTTTTTCAATTTGCGTGCTCTCATTATGATGCAGTTGTCGCTTAAATGAAGTATTGATCGTTTTATAAAGATTCCTGCTCCATTTTATTTCTTAGAATGAATTAAAATATTTGTCATATTACAAGGTAAGAAATAACAGCCTGTAAGCTCTCCGGGACTAAAAACTCACTGAGTCACTTTTCTATTTACCTACATTTTTCACCCATAGCTACTTACCAATGCTTAATCATCACTTTTATTTCTTATTGACTAACCCTCAGTATGGATTCTACTACTGGCCTGTAAGTTGTTTCTGTAATACTTTTGTAACATACATGTAAGGTATCTGTAACGCATTATATAGATAGCTTACATGTATGTTACAGAAGTATTACAGAAATAGGTTACTGGGCACTTGCTGGTCGGTAGTAGAACATTGGGAATATAGAGAAAAAAGTATAGGTTTAAGCGTTTAGACCGCAGGAATTAAATGTCTGATTATTAAGGCATAACAGTTAAATAAATAATCAAAATGTGCTGATTAATGATACTTTGCTGGTCAGGCCAACAAGAATATAAATATTTTTCCATTACAAGTGTCTACATATCAATTGAATAAAATTTAAATACAATAAAATGGGTGCGGCTTAAACGCTTATACCTAAAAAAGTATTTTTAAGGAATAAAAGAAAGGGGAAATACTAAAAATTTTTGTCAATGTATCAGAGCTTTCCGGTAAATAATTTCCAAGTACGCGGAAATAATGATTCAGGGGCAAAGCAAGACAGGTTATTTGATAGCCATAGGAAATTGAACCAACCTGCCTGTTGTGGTTTTTCTAAGAAAAACATTCAACCAAAGAACTTTTGATGAATAGGCTAAAAATTTCTTGCATTTTACCTTCGCAATTTAGTATATGGAATATAAACAAAATAATGTAAATTTGGGATGACAACATTTTTATAAGAGAGGAGGGATGCCTCTTTTTAAGGTTGAAGGAATGGAAATAGGGGGTTTAAGTCAAGGTAATGAAGGTATTATAGGGGAGGTTTAAAACCTTCGCATAAACGAGATTGATAAATAGTGAAGACCTGAGATCCTGATATACCGGATAAGTTGAATTTTGACATGGGAATAACTTGGTAAATTATAAACTTTATTCCACTCCAAATAAATTGGATTCTCAATTTAAATCAGTAATTTGGCATAACCAAAATCAGTAATTACAATCGAGCTATCTAACCGTTTAAAGAACCAGAATATGAAAAAACTTGTATTGATAGTGTTGGCTTTCCTGAATTTATTTAGTTTTTGTGCCGATGCAAAGAACTATGAAATCACTTCTCCCGATCAGGATATAAGTGTTACAGTGTCAGTTACTGATGCCATTTTCTATTCGGTGAAATACAGGAACAAAGTTTTGATGCTTCCTTCTGGAATTTCCATGACCCTTCAACCCACTCTTGAAGTTGGTAAAAATGCAGTGGTTACAAAGGCCAGCAAAAAATCTGTACATGAGATCATTACTCCTGTGGTTAGGGAAAAGAGGTCAGAAATACCCGATATTTATAACCAGCTGATTTTAAAATTCAACAACCGGTTTGAATTGTCGTTCCGGGTTTATGATGATGGAGTAGCTTACCGGTTTGCCTCCAGTCTGCCGGGTGAAATTACGGTGGTGAATGAACAAGCTGAATTCAATTTTACCCCTGGCACCATTGCCTTGTACCCACAGGTTTCCAAACGCCCTGATGCCGACATCTTCCATACTTCATTTGAAGAACCTTATATGAAAGCTAAGTTGGATACCATTCCTGTTGAACTACTTGCTTTTACGCCTGTTTTATTGCAACCCGAAGGACTGCCAAAAGTATTGATAACTGATTCCGATATTAAAGATTATCCTGGAATGTTTCTGGAAAAAGGAAACAGCGCTGGTTTTAGAGGCAAATTTGCTCCCTACCCTTTAAAGGAAATCGTTTCGGGAGGGGAGTTCAAACAAAAACAGGTAGTAGAACGGGCCCATTATATCGCCCGAACAAAAGGAACCCGAACTTTCCCGTGGAGGGTCATTGTCATTGCTCCAACCGATGGTGATTTGCTGGTCAACGACCTGGTGTACAGGTTGGCCCCAGATTCTGACTTTTCTGATTTCAGCTGGATCAAACCAGGTAAGAGTACTGAAGAGTGGATAACAGGCCTTAACCTGTATGGCGTTGATTTTAAAGCCGGATTAAATACCGCCACCTATAAATACTACATCGACTTTGCTGCAAAGTTCGGATTCGAATATGTGATGCTTGATGCCGGCTGGTCGGATACAAACGATTTATTTAAAATTACTCCAGAGATGGACATGGAGGAAATTACCGGTTATGCAAAGCAAAAAGGAATCGGACTGATTTTATGGACTCAGGCACTGACGATTGAAAGGCAGATGGAACAAGCTTTTGAGCAGTTTAAAAAATGGGATATTAAAATTGTGATGACCGATTTTATAGATCGTGATGACCAGGTGGCTATCAATTTCATGCATCGCTTCGCGGATGAATGTGCCAAAAATAAGTTCATGTGCATGATTCATGGCGCACCAAAGCCAGCAGGCTTTTCTCGTACCTGGCCCAATATGGTCACACGGGAAGGTATTCTGGGTTCAGAATACAACGTTTGGTCTTTTAAAGCCAACCCTGATCATGACCTATTATTGCCCTTTATCCGTATGGTAAGTGGCCCCATGGATTACGAACCGGGAATTTTACAACATGCTACCAGGGAAGCATCTGGTAAAATGGGAGAAGTATCTGGCAAAATGGGATTTGAAAAGGTCATTGCGCAAGGCACACGGATGCACCAGATCGCTATGTTTGTGGTGTACGAAAGTCCTCTTCAGCTTTTTTCAGGCAACTTATCTGATGCCTATCGGGAGCCGGAGCTGATGGAATTCCTGGGCAAAATCCCAACCGTTTGGGATGAAACAAGGATCATAGAGGCACAATTGGGTAATTACATTGTGGAGGCCCGCCGTAAAGGAAACGACTGGTACATTGCCGCTATGAACGCCTGGCAACCGCATGATTTTACCATAATGCTTGATTTTTTGAGCGAAGGAAGTTATCTTGTAGAAACAGCGGCAGATGGTATCAATGCAGCAAAGAATCCACAGGATTTCAATCTAAAAAAGTCGGAAGTGAAAGCCAGGGATCAGATAAACATTCATCTGGCACCGGGTGGAGGATTTGTTGCCAGAATTACTAAGAAATCTAATTAATTAATTCATAGTTTTCATCAACTAATAAATTTAAGTAAAATGAAAAAACTGACTATTAAAATTTTGCTGTTGCTTACAGCAGCAGTTTTATTTTCCTTTGGAAATGTAAATCATCAAGACCCTCTTAAAATTTATTCAGAATTGGATAAAAGTAATGCTGACAATACTTTGTCGGCCAGGGAAAAGAAAAATGGATGGAAATTGTTATTCGATGGACAAAACTTCACCGGCTGGCATGGATACAATATGACTGGAATCCCGGAAGTATGGATCATTGAGGACAACTCGCTGACCATGACCACCAAAGGCGGTGCTGAAAGTCAGGATATCATTACTGATAAATCGTACAAGGATTTTGCATTCTCTGCAGATTTTAAACTTACAAAGAGCGCTAACAGCGGGATTATTTTCCAGGTAGATGAAGATAAGAAATATAAATTCCCTTATGAAACAGGTCCTGAATATCAGATCATCGATCAGGATAACTGGCCCGATAAATTGGAAGACTGGCAAATGTGTGGCGCCAACTATGCCATGTATCCACCTAAGGTAAAACCCTATAAAGCCTTGGGCGAATGGAACAATGCAGTTATTGTGGTGAAAGGGAATCATGTGACCCAACTATTGAATGGCAAAGTGGTAGTTGAGTATGATAAATATTCGGAGGAATGGAAAAAACTGCGTGCAAGTGGCAAATGGGCCGATTTCCCTGATTATGGAAAATATGATGAAGGACATATCACGCTCCAAAACCATGGCACGAAAGTGTGGTACAGGAATATAAAAATCAAGGAAATTTAAACAGCCTGCTAAATCATTATAACATAAAAATCATGGCTGCAATAAATAATTCAAGGCGCGAATTTTTAAAGAGGACTGCTGTAGCCACGGCGGCAATTTCTATTGTTCCCAGTTTTGCTGTCAGTGGCCTTGGTCATCGTGCCCCCAGTGATAAGCTGAATATAGTCGGAATTGGTATAGGAGGCAAAGGCCATCCCAACCTGGTGGGAATGAATACCGAAAACATTGTTGGCTTGTGTGATGTAGATTGGAAATATGCTCAAAACTGTTTCAACGAATTCCCAAAAGCCAAACGTTTTCAGGACTGGCGCAAGATGTTCGATGAAATAAGCAATTCGTTTGATGGGGTGATGGTAGCCACTGCAGATCATTCTCATGCCATCATTGCCGCCACTGCCTTAACGATGGGTAAACATGTTTATTGTCAAAAACCATTGACCCATTCGGTATATGAATCCCGGTTACTCACCAAACTGGCCGCAAAGCATCAGGTAGCCACGCAAATGGGCAACCAGGGTAATTCAGGCGATGGTGTTCGTAAGGTGTGTGAATGGATCTGGAATGGCGAGATTGGCGAAATAAAGGAAGTACATGCCTGGACTGACCGCCCTATATGGCCACAGGGTTTGCAGAGGCCTGCAGCAATGACGCCTCCCGATACCCTGAACTGGGACCTTTTTATTGGTACAGCTCCCACGCGTCCATTCAATACTATCTATACTCCATGGAACTGGAGAGGATGGTGGGATTTTGGAACCGGTGCCTTTGGCGACATGGCCTGCCACGTGCTCGATCCGGTTTACCAGTCGCTCAAGTTAGGATATCCTGAAAAGGTTTCAGGAAGTTCAACCCAGGTAAATACCGAAAGCGCTCCCCAGGCTGAAACAGTTGAATTTGATTTTCCTGCCCGTGAGGCGGTGAAGAATCAGAAAATGCCTGCTGTGAAAGTGTTCTGGTATGATGGAGGAATCCTTCCGCGAAGACCTGATTTATTGCCTGAGGGTGAAAACCTGATGGCAGATGGATTGGGTGGACTTATATTTGTGGGTTCAAAAGATACCATGATTACAGGGTGCGGTGGCTTTAATGCGCGTCTGCTATCGGGTAGGGTTCCCAATGTGACGGAATATTTGCGCAGGGTCTCTGGTGCGATAGGATACGTGGATGGGCCTCATGAACAAGACTGGATCAGGGCCTGTAAAGAATCGCTGGAAAACAGGATTGAGGGAACTTCCCATTTTGGATACTCCGGTCCGTTCAATGAAATGGTATTGATGGGCGTGCTGGCCATCCGACTTCAAAGTTTAAATAAGACGCTGATATGGGATGCTCAGAATATGCGCTTTACCAATATTTCACCAACTGAAGAACTGAAGATTGTGACGACCGATGAATTTAAAATAATTGACGGCCATCCTCATTTTAATACCCAATATGCCAAGTTCAATGCCCTTGAAGCTGCTAACGGATACATCAAACACACTTACCGTGAGGGTTGGAAACTTCCGGCTATGCCGTAATAATGAAGTTAGCCATATAAGGCATCGAAAGAAAATATGATGTTTTATGTGGTTTGAAATAGTTCGATTTAAGATAAATGGCCTATTTATTTTATTGCCTTTGCGAGTATCCCAAAATGAATGATGGATTTTAGTTAAAGATATAAAGGAGAGACGTTAAGCTTCTCCTTTATATCTTGATATGATGGCCTAAAAAGCACTTACAATGAACTTGTACATTGACTTGTAAAATTATTTGAAAATGTAGGGAATTTCCCCATCAAATAGTTAACTTTAAGAATATTGTAATAATCCTATGCCATACATTTTTAATCATAAAGATATCCCTGTGCTTGCCCATACTGATATACTGGTCATAGGGGCCGGTTCTGCAGGTTGTATGGCCGCCTTGTCTGCCGCCAGGCAAGATCGGTATTCAGTGATGCTCGTAGAACGCTATGGATTCCCGGGTGGCTCTTCCACGCAAATGCTGGATACTTTTTATGGATTTTTCACCCCCGGTACTAGGCCCCTGAAAATTGTGGGTGGCTTGCCTGATAAAGTGGTGAACGAGCTGGACAAGACCAATGATATTTTTCTTCGTCCCCATACCTATGGTGCAGGAACAGGTATAACATACAATCCCGAACGCCTGAAGTTAATATGGGACCAATTGATTAGTGAAGCGGGAATCAATTATTTACTCCATACTTCCTTAGTCGATGTCGTCAAGGAAGAAAATGAACGCATAACGTGTGTCTTTTGGAATAAATCAGGTTTCTACAGGGTCAAAGCCCGCAGATTGATTGATGCCACGGGCGATGCAGACTTTTGTGCCCTGTCAGGTTATTCTTATGAACTGGCAGGAGAAAATGAACCGGTACAAAGTATGACTACTACCTTCAGGATGTGCAATGTCGATCAGCATAAATTTGAAAAGGCAGGCGGTCATAAAATGATGAAGGAAAGGGTAGCCGATGCCTTTGAAAACAAAACATATATGTTGCCCCGGAAGGAAGGGTCTTCCCATGAAATGTGCCAGCCTGGTTGTATTACAACGGTTGCTGTAAAAGTTTCAAACCTCCATGCGCTCAAAATTGATGAACTTACCAAAGCCGAAATTGAAGGAAGGAAACAGTGTTTCGAGTACGAAAACTTCTTTCGTGACCGGGTTCCCGGCTATGAGGAATCAAAGATCATTGGTTTATCTCACCAGATAGGGGTACGCGAAACCCGCAGGGTATTTGGCCTGCACAGGCTTACCAAAGAGGATTGCATGTCGGGTGAGATACCCGCTACATCCGTTTTGCTGTGTGGCGCTCCCATTGAAGATCACCGCAGGGGCCGTAACGGGGAGGATGAGACCTATTGGGAATATATTCCCGACACGGGTATCTATGGAGTTCCTTACGGAACAATTGTTCCTCAATCAAGTAGCATGACATGGATGGTAGGACGTTGTTTTTCAGCTGCCCATGATGCTCATGCCTCATGCCGTTCGATGGCCCAGACCATGAGCATGGGGCAGGCTGCCGGCCTTGCTGTCATTCAATCCTTGAAAAGAGAGTGTGATGCAAAAGATATTGATGTGGCCATGCTGCGCGATGAACTGGCCATGCTTGGACAAATCCTGGAGGTACCTCCCACAACAGCCGACACTTCCAGAGAGGGATGGAAGAACAACCTGACAAGAAAATAAAACCAATTGATTTTGATGGACGTATAAGAACCCTGTTAAAAAATCTCAATCCTCTTCATAAAGCCATGTGAAACTATCATAATAGTGGCGAGTCCGCCTTGGGCAACAGTACCCTTCCAATTAAGTGTAATTAATCCTCCGGGCGTCATCCTGAACTTAAAGTAAGTAACAAGAAACGGGGATTTTAACTATCCAATTCTCAGTAACTTTAAATCTAAAGCCCTACAGGCTCCTGATAGAAATTCATTGGTCTCTCATGGTTCATAGGTTGGGTTTTTTATCATTTCTGTATATTTTAAACAAATATTGAATATCTGTAAATATACAATATATATACAAGTAATATACGAGCAATATATAAACGTTATTAACAACAGTTAGGGATGGGTGGGCGACCATGGAGAAATTGGGGATCGGATGAAAGAATAAATGTGAAATTTATACAGAATAAATCATCTTATAAGTTGAGGGCATACCCCTCTCTACAGGTATAGAAGGGAGACTTTTGAGACTTTGAAAGACTGGGAACGCAACAGGGAGACTGCTGCTATTAAGGATCATATAAA
>Ga0123339_10000593_pt1 | contig 27630 bp, 28 predicted proteins | sample lystaG_FD_89956 | JGI IMG/M metagenome (GOLD analysis project Ga0123339, IMG submission 89956) | Glacier valley bacterial and archeal communities from Borup Fiord, Nunavut, Canada, to study Microbial Dark Matter (Phase II) -... | ecosystem: Environmental > Aquatic > Freshwater > Ice > Glacier ...
ACAGCGAGATCGAACAGTACGACGTCCAGCATCGATGGTGGAATTGACCTTGAACTGCTTTGGTCGTCACGACGGCAGGCGATAACCTGCTAGCGCTCTGCGGGTATAGCTCAGTGGTAGAGCGGTTGCTTCCCAAGCAACATACGCGGGTCCGATTCCCGCTACCCGCTCCACTGTTTCCCGTGGTAGACCGGGGTACAATCGTTCGGATCGGCGGTGTCGACAGACCCGAAATCACGATTTGCCCGCGATTTGCCCGCGTGACGATTCGTCCATAGCGTTCGCCGTGCGCTCTACGCTCTTCCATGCGGCCCTTACGCAGCTGGCTCGCTTACGCTCCGCAGGTGCGCGTCGATGCCACGGCGATCGCTCTGGGGGCACCGCTCAGACTCGTGTACTGCGCGAAGAACTAGCCCGCTTCTCGGTGCGGTGCCAGCTTCCCGACGGTCCCGCGTGCTCCTGCCTCAGCACCCTGCTCCATGAGCTTTGCGAGGCCGTCCGCGATGGCGTGCTGCCCTTCGTTGGTCTTGTTTTGATATCGCAGCGCTGCCTGCGGAGACTTGTGGCCCATCCGCACCATGAGGTCTCTGAGGCTCGCGCCTTGCGCAGCGGCCAGCGTGTTTCCGGTGTGCCGCAAGTCGTGAAAGTGGAACCGTACGGCAAGTCGGCCTGCTGCTGCGGGCCTATCGAGATCGCCGACCTTCTCGCATGCTGCTCGGAAGTCGACGGACCAGTGCACGGCGACAAGCGCGGCACCTCGCTCGCGCGCAGACCGGCGCATTCGCCGACCCTCAACCCGCACCACGCTCCGATCAGCACGAGGGCGCGCCGATGCGCAGGAACGGCGGCCGCGAGCGCCATTACCTGCGCAACAGTTGCAACCGGTCGCTCTGCAGCCTTTCCTGTCCCGCCTTCTTGATGTTGCAAGGATTCGAGGGAATGAGTTCGACTGCGACGGCGATGTTGAGGAATCGGCGTGGCACGCGGTACGTCTTTGCAGCGAGATCGGCGCCCTTGTCGGCTCGCAGCTTCGCGTTCCATTCTCGGATCATCGGCGTCGTGAGTTCGTTGAGCCTGACAGCGCCAAGCATCGGCTCGATGTGGTTGCGCCACATCGAAGCATGCCAGTCGGCTGTAGTTGCCCGACTCTCACCAGCGTTGTAGAGCGAGTCGATGAGACTCGGCACGTAGGAGTTCAGCGTCACGTTGCCCTTGCGGAAGTCTCGCCAGGAGCCGTTGTCGAGACCGGTTCGCTGTTCGCGCTCCTATGCTTCCGCCGCGTTCTTCGGGCCGTCTTCGTAGACGCGTCCTCTCTACCAACGCAACGGACCGAGGCTCTTGCTCATGCACGCACTCGTCATCCGGGGCGCGGAAGATGTGTGCCCATCCCGGGTCTTGCGCTGTAGGTGCGTCTACTGAGTTTGCTGGCTGTCTCGTAGACCAGCGCAACTCCAGCGGTATGGTCCGCCGACGCCGACGCCGACGCCGACGCCGACGCCGACGCCGACGCCGACGCCGACGCCGACGCCGACTTCCGTGACCGTGAGCGGTGAATAGCAGGTGTCGCCGGCGTTGAGGTTCAGTTGCATCCACGAACCGGTGACAGAACTCGGCGCCCAACTGGTGGTCGCTGCCGTAAAAAAGTTTGCGAAGGCTTCTGTGTCTTCGAACAGCATGCCGTACGGGCGCACTGCCGGTTGCACACTGGCGAGAAAGTGCGTGTCCCCATTGCGGTGGCTCATGCGGATCGAGGTGGTCGCTGTCGAGGCCTCGTCGGTGATCGTCGCCCTGATGCGTTCGAAACTGGTTCGGAGCGAGCGGGGACCGAGTGTGGCGACGGCGCGGGCGTTGGTCTGGCGGGCTGGTACCCACGCTGCGGGTCTGGGTGTCGGAGTCGATAGGTCGAGAACTGCGAGACGGTAAGCGGAGCAGATCGAGGAGATACCGAACATTTTCGGAAGGCCGCCGACGCGAACGGCGTCGAGCACGTAGGGGCAGAACGACATGACCGCGAAGCCGTTGACGATCTGTGGTTCGAGCCAGTCGACGGGCAAAAGCGAGCGGGCCGTGCTCGGCTCGACCCGAAAATTGATGATGTACCGGGCGAGGACATCGGCCCTGGCTGTTCTCATTGCCGGGACTGCCTCGGTGGCGTGTCTGATCCCGATCTCAATTGGTTTTCATGAGGTGTCGTACGCGGTACTGAACGATCCGGTTCGTCGGATCGTCGTCGATCGTTACGGGGCCATTGGCGATTGGTGCACTGTCGTCACCGTCGCCGTCGCTGGCAGCTACAACCTGCCGCCGCAGTGGCGGCCCCGATGCCGAACTCGTCGCCTTCGAGGCAGCGACGTCACGGTGAGGCAGGCGCTTCGAGCGTGTGTTTCAGGCCGCGACGAGCAGGGTGACTCCGTGACAATGCCGTCGCTGAGTCGTTCTGCGAGACGTGAATGCGATTGCATGCAGGCCGGGACTTCGCGACCGCGCGAAGTCCCGCCGAGCGATCGTGCGATGGATGTCAAGGGCCACACCCGCCGGCTCCACATGACACTTCGCGGCATCCCACCCATCGAGTTGGGAACGTGTAGCATTCGCACTACCCGTCCGGCAAACGGGGAGATGCCCACGATATTTTGTCGGTGGGTTGTTGCCCGGGTGGGCTGGAGCGGTGGGGAGAGCGGATGTCGAAGTCGCGAGGACGTGGGCTCATGGCCTGGGTTTCTGTTGCAACATTGTTGGGAGCGTGTAGTTCCAGTTACAACTCGGGGACACCGGCCACTTCCCTGGCCTCTGCGAGCTCGGTGTCGTCGGGCGCGGAGCCGGCGACTTCATCGGTGGCGGCCGAGAGTTCCACGACGACGTCGTCGCCTGACGCATCCTCTTCGCCCGGTTCCGTCGCGACCTCGTCATCGCCCAGTTCGGTCGCGACCACATCGACGCAATCGTCCGCTCCGAAGAGCCTGGGGGCTGCGGACCCCGGGGCTGCATCAGCAGGTGACCCGACGCAGGCTGCATACACGGCGACGGGCGCGCTGATCGCCGATGACGGCTTTCGTCCTAACGTCAACGGGTTCGCCTTTCAGAACTACGGCCAATTGCCGACCGGTGGCACAAATATGGTTCCCGCTGATGTGCAGAAGATCTTCGGAGACGGCGTGTGCGCAGATGCCACGTCGGGTAAATGCGACCTGATCCCAGAAGCTCAGAGCTGGCTCGACAAGACGAATGCGATGATGGGTGGTGGCCACTGCTATGGCTTTGCTGTCGCCACGCAACTGCTGTGGCAGACCGCTGGACTCAAGCCGGGGGACTTCGGTGCGGGCACCACGCCCGCGCTCACGGTTGCCGACAACGCCGCTCTGCAGCGCCAGATCGCCACGAATTGGGCCTACCAGGTTCTCGACTCGGTCAACGCTGCGAGGGTCAAGGGCACACCCAACGACATCGTCACCAAGTTGAAAGCGTCGCTCGTTCCGAATCCGACGGAGCTCTACGTCGTCGCCATCTTCAACAACACGGGCGGTCACGCCGTCACGCCGTACGCGCTCGAGGATGCGGGAAATGGCATCGTCAACATTTTGGTCTATGACAACAACTGGCCCGGAGTGACTCGCGCCATCAAGGTCGATACGAACGCCAACACCTGGTCATACCTCGCTGCCCTGAATCCGAACGAAAAGTCCGAGCTGTACCAAGGCGACGCAACGACTGGGAACCTGTTGCTCTACCCGACCTCGCCGGCGTTGACCAAGCAGGCGTGCCCATTCTGTGGCAAGGTCCAAGCCGCTGGAGCTTCCGGTCTCAGGAAGGCGACCGTTCCCGTCACCACTGACACGACAGGGGCGCCCTCCACCGCCGCCGGCGCGCCGGCGATGGACGAGATCTACCTGTCTGGTGGTGACACCGAGCACGGACACCTCCTCATCACGAACCCGTCCGGTCAACGCATCGGCTACGTCAACGGGAAGGTTGTGAACGAGATACCAGGAGCTGACGTCATTGCGCCGATGAGCGATAAGAGCTGGCTCGTTTCCGAAGAACCCGAATACCACGTCCCAGACGGCGTCACCTACACCGTCACCATCGACGGGACCGCTCTAACGGCAGCCGACGCCGAAACCGTTGGACTGATCGGCCCGAGCTACGACCTCGCGGTCAGCGCGATCGATCTGCACCCTGGCGAAACCGACACCCTCGTCGCCGCCCCCGACGCCACCCAGTTGACATACACAGCCAGCTCGGCAGAAACACCGACCTTCGATCTCGGCGTCTCCGACACGCAGGCGGACTACGCCTTCACGATCAGCGGCGAAACTGGTCAGCCCGGCAGCACCATCAACGTCGGACTGCCTCGCGAAGCGGGCACGCTGAGCATCGACACCGGCAGCTCATCCGGTACAGCCACCCTCAATCTGACGATGACACGCGAGGATGACAAGGGCCTGCTCAACTTCAAGCACGACGGCGTCACCCTCGCTGCCGGCGATTCGGCGTCGCTGCAATTCGGCAGCTGGTCCGCCGACGGTGACCCCATCCCGCTCGTGCTCAACCAGGGCGGAACACAGACCACCCAAATGCTCACCGACACACCCGGCTGACACGTAGGGGGTTCGACGCAGGGATAGAGCAATCCCACTAGGACCGTTGAGTCATCCGAGATGTACGCCAGCGGCTAGAACATCAACCGAACCAACTGCGGGATTACTTGATCACATCCCTGCGGGGTAACGAGATCGTCGACAGGGGTACGTCATTTGGCGTGAGCAGGAAATTCACGGAGTATTGACGGAATCCCACCCATTTGAATCGCCGACAGAAGTTTCTTTGAACAAGTGGCTATGACTTCTCAGCCGATATGGCGACGGCGAGATTGCGTTTACCTCGGCCGCTCGCGGGTCTCGAGCGTTGTGCCGGCTCGGGTCTGGGTGGGGGCGTGCTGGCTCAGCTTGGCAAGCATTCGACGTGGCTCGCCGAAACGCGCGGTCTGTCAAGATTGTCGACGTCTGCAGGGCCAGCGGCCGACACGATCGGACTTGAAAATGTGCGAACCAGATCAGGACGATCAACCGGGAGGTGACGTCGTTCCACCGGCGACTCTCGTCAGCGCCAAGACGCTTGCCGACTTCAGCGGAGCGGTGGAGTTGAGCCAGGAGGACTTCGATCGGATCTGCGACCTCGCGCTGATAGGCGAACTTCGAACCGTCGACTCGGCAGCGCGCATCGCCGTGGAATCGCTGCAAGGGTACGGCGACGTGAGCGAGGACGACCGGGAGGGCGTCAAGCCGACGATCCTCACAGCCGCCGTTCGCAGGGAGCGATCGCCGGCTACTTGTCGGGACGTCAGGCGCTCGGCACAGCGGGCCAGGCCGTCAGATGGTCGTCCGGAGACGGTGACGCCGAACTGCTGATCGTCGGCGAGCACGAGATAGACATCGGCTCGATTGATTGGCCACAAGCATTTCACGGCGCCGGGCTGGAGATGGTCGACGTCATCTACCACGAAGCCGGCTACAACGAGCCTCCGGACGTACTTCAGGGAGGTGTCCTCATGGCTCACGACGGCGCAATGGCAATGGCGCTGCTAGAGCATGATCGATGGATGCAGCGCTCACCACCCCGTCTGTAGAGGGTCCTACCGGGTGACACGGACGCGGCGACCAAGGGTGACCCAGTAGCGAGGGCGAACGCCTCCGACGGCGAGACGAACTCGGTCGCCATCAAGACGATGTCGGCGACGATGATGATCGTCACGCAGTTCTTGCCGATCCACGTCATCACCGTCGCAGGCGCTGCGCAATCAAGGACTTTGCTGGAGTCAATCGGATCGGCTGCTGCATATTCGGTTGGGATCATCCGGTAGTGCGTTGCGGCATCGGTTTGATGGCTGGAGTTCAACGCGGAACAGGCAGTAAAGAATATGACACGAGAATCTGCGTTGCTATGGCGGTTGCTATGGATCTGACCACCACTGTTCGTGCCATAGCTTCTGACCTCGACATTTACGAATACCGGCGGAGTCCACTCTCTTCTCGAATGGGTATTTTGCAGTGCACCGGTGTTCACCAAAGATGAACACCGGTGCCTGTGAGCTGGCCTGCAGCGGAATCGAGACCGGTCCACCCCTCGGCACCCTTACTGTCTGGGTCACCGACGCTGAAGGCAGGTTCTGGTCTGGTCCTCAGCGTCGAACACCGACGCTTCATGGACCGCCTGGTCACAGGCGATCCCAGTCCACTGATTGGTTCGGACCGTAGGTAGCGGTGCAGTGAACCGGTTGATCCAGACTGGCGAAGGTCCGCTCTGCGGTGACGGACAGGCGGTCGAGGGCAGGCAGATATCTGCTTCGCTGAGGTGAATGCGGTCCGGCGACGTCGTGTTCGACGTGGGACGATTCGGTTCAGTGTCAATGAATTGTGCGGATCGTGGTGGCATCCACCGCTATAGGTTACTGTTCAGACGTCGTGCGATTTCAAGGCCTGCTCCAGGCCTTGGTTGCTCGTCCGTATTGGATGGTCTCAGTGATTGCTGCCGCCTACTACTTCCACTGGGGTGTCGTGCGTATCTCGCTCGGCAACGTGTTGGTGATCGCGTCGATGCTGGTGATTTTCGTGCTTGCGTTGGTGCTCCCGTTTCCTACCCATGGGAACGTCGTCGATGCTGAGGAACCGATTGCTCCAGCTGCTATCGCCGTGGGGCGGAGTTGGACAGTCAGGGTACGAACTCGGCTCAGTCGGGTCGTGCCACCGGGGCAGGCGCTGCCCGATCGTCAACCCGTGTATGTGGCTTCTTGGATCTACGTGTTCGGGGTGCTCAGTTTGGCGGGTTTCGTGGTGGTCGTGGCAACGGGGTTCGTCCTGGCGATCGAAGGGGCGACATGGTGGCACACCAGCTCGACGGGACACTTTGTGAACTCGACTCATCTGTGGAGTGTCGAGTTGTTCTTCGCCGTGATGGTGATGCATCTCTGGGGGAAGTTTTTCATGGCCGCGTGGCGGGGTGGCAGGGGGATCACCTGGGTCACTGGCATGGTGGCATTCTTTGGTTCGATCGGTACTGCCTTCACCGGCTACCTGACGCAGTCGAACTTCGATTCGCAGTGGATCAGCACGCAGGCCAAGGATGGTCTCAACGCCTCTGGCGTCGGGGCATTCTTCAACGTGCTCAATGGCAGCCAGATGCTGATGTGGCATATCACGCTGCTGCCACTCATCGTCGGGATCGTCGTGGTGATGCACGTGATCATGATCCGTCGCCATGGTGTCGTTCCACCGATCGATGCCGAGTCGCCGGTCGCTGCCGTAGCGTTTGAAGATGCTGCCGTCGAAGAAGCTGCGACCGTCGCTCCCGTACCGTTTGAAGATGCTGCCGTCGAAGAAGCCGCGACGGTCGGTGTAGCGCCGTGAAACGAAACGCCGATGCCGTTGAACGTACCCGGAGGCCCTCGATGACGCCTGATAGTCATGCCTTCCCGACCAGGCCATATGACTTGGTCAAGGAATTCGTCATCGCCCTCGGGGTGATGGCCGTGTTGACGCTGATCTTGGCGGCAGTGTTTTCGTCTCCTGACGACAAGGCAATCACGTTGCAATCGTGGGCCAAGGCGACTCCGAACGATGTAGTCGCAACTGCGACCGCCGAACTCGCCGGGACGAGTACGAGCGCAGGTTACGGGGCACCGTACAATCACGGTAGTCCAGGACAGAACATCGGCCCGTTGAGCCTGCAGCGTTGGGCCGGGGTGCGGATCCCGATCGATTCGGCCAAGGACCTCGTGACCGACCCATTGCGCAGCCTCAGCGGTGACCCGACGGTGGCCGCCGCCCTCACGACCTGGGACGCTGCCACACCTGAGAAGCAGCAGGCTTGGGCTGGCAGCTATTCGGATGCGTTGACCGCCGCGCCCGACGGAAATCCGGCAGCTGTCGCCGCCGGCGATTACGGTCCCGTTCCAGCGCTCGCCAACGGAGAGTTGTCGCTGGCCTTGAACGGAGGGCTGGAAGGTTTGCTTGCCGCCCAATCCACGTTCTATGCCAACGACAGCACCAAACCGCTGGTGCTGTTGGCGGACGGAAGCTACCTCGAAAGCCAGGCCCGCGCCCAGAGCCTCGGCGGAAACCAGTGGGGCATGATGAACGAGACCGGCAACTACCCCGGCCAACCGTGGCTTTGGGGATACACGTTCTGGTACCAGGTGAAACCATTCTCGACCTCCGGTAACGCCGACGCTCTGATCTGGGGATTGATGGCTGTCCTCAGCCTTGTACTGATCCTCTTGCCATGGATTCCTGGACTCCGCAGACTGCCCCGCTACCTCGGCGTGCACCGTCTGATATGGCGCCGTAGCTACACAACCAGTCCGCCACGGCGTCCCCCCAGCTCGCAATAGGTGCCGGTACGCCCGCGTGCCTCGTCGATTCCCGACCCGGGCGCGGAAACGTGGTTGATTGAACGGTCGACTGAAATACGCCGTGTGGAGTACGAGTTGCATGTTGCCTTACCGTTGCTGTGGACCTTGGTCGAGCGTTGCGCCTTGGAGGTTCGACATGTTCGATAGGACCAGCCGGCTCGGCTGTGGTGCGGTTTGCCTGCTCCGCGAGGTGATCGGGTCATCAGTGGTCGGGCAGTGAGGACGGCCGTCCGGTGGGCCGTCGGACTGGTCGTCGTGGTGCATGGATTCATTCACCTGCTCGGCGCGGCAAAGGGGCTGGGCTGGGCCGAGGAGACGCAGCTTGTCGAACCGATCAGCACTGGGTTGGGTGTTGCCTGGCTCGCAGCTGCCGTGGTGACCATCGCTGCTGGGGTGCTGCCGGGGTGCTGCTAATCGCTCGGGTCCGCTGGTGGTGGATCGTCGGAGCGGTCGCTGCCGCCACGTCTCAGGTGGTGCTCGTCATGTCGTGGGCTGATGCAAAGGCCGGCACGACGCGAACGTCATCTTGTAGGTTGCTGTCGTCTACGGGTGGGCTTCGCAAGGCTCGCGAAGCGCTTACGCCGAGTATCGACGACGAGCCCGGTGCGCCCTCGACATTGCCTACCCCGCAGATGTCATGACCGAGGCCGATCTCGAGCGTCTCCCTTCGTCCGTCGCCGCATACGTCCGTCAGTCCGGTGCTCTCGGACAGCCTTCGCCAGTGACGTTTCGCGCTCGGTTCCACGGGCGCATCCGCACTGCGGCGAACGGATCAACCATGCCATCTGAACTGTCACGACCATCAGCGCTCGATGGAGCGATGAACCCGGCCAACAGCGTGCTTAAGATATTGCGACGACAGTGTGCGGGTGGTGTACCACCCGGTTCACATCCGTCGGGCGTCAACAATGGTGCTCGGACGGTTGCCGTCAAGGAGTATGGCGATATCGCCAACGCAGTCCCCGAGCGGCTGTAGCGATCGTCAAGGGTGACATCATCTACGAATGCCCGCAGTGCGAAACCCGCTATTTCAACGAGCGGCGCTGCGCTGGCTGCAACAGCTGGTGCCGTAACATCGGCCCAGGCGGACCCTGCCCACACTGCGACGAACCCGTCACCATCACCGACATCACGAACCCGCCTGCATCACCAAACCCGGGAACCGACAACATAAACTGAAATGACCACCACGACCGCTTACACAAAAAATCCGACAGTCCCTGGTGCGCTGCTGTACGGCGATCTCCACGCGGCGAGCCGTTCATGCGCCGCTAGCGCTTCGATCCGCCCATCGCTGATCGGGCGGCGACCGGCACGTCGTAGAGCTTCTGCTCGTTCGACCGGATCTTCGGACGCAACGGTCGGGTAGGGGTAAGAGCCTTCGTCGACGAGTTGCTGACAGATCGTGCCGGTGATCTGATTCATCCGACGCTTGACGTATTCGTCGACCCGAGAGCGAGCGCGTTGATGGCTGAGCAGCTGCTGCTCGGAGCACCAAGCTGACTTCACCTCCACAGGGCTTCGATCTCCCGCCGCCGCTGCGCTCGGTCGAGTCCGCGCAGATCGACCGATCCGTGCTCGGTCACGAGCACGTCAATATCGTGCGACGGGGTGCTCGCAGGAAAGTCGAGGCGTTCGACGAGTGTGCTGCGACCTGACCTTTTGGTCGGTACGGCGATGATGCTCGAGCCCCGCCGCGATGTCGTTGCGGCTGCGGCGTAGTCGGGCTGGCCCCCGATGCCGGCGAGCGCCGAATGGTTCGCTCCCTCCACGTTGACCTGGCCATCGAGGTCGATCTGAAGGGCCGTATTGATCGCGATTAGCGGTGGCCCCTCGGCCAGCCGCCCGGGATGATGCGTGCACTCGACGCCGTCGAGAACAGCGCGGCCATCGGCCCAGTCGTATAGCACGGTCGTACCGGCTAGATAGGTGCCGAGGGGAATTCCAAGGACGAGCCCGCGGTGGTCGAGTTCGACGACGTCGTCGGTGAGGATGCCACTGTCGATATGCACGGCAACTTTGAGCTGGGACAGCACCGCCGCCCCAAGCGGCCCGGGCGCGAACTGCACTCGGTCGCCGGTCGAAATGTGGGCTATCACCCGCTCGGCGATGTCTCGATCGATGTCGGTCGGTACCTTCCACGAGTACTGCGGGACGCCTGTTTCGGCCGTGCCGACCACGTTCACTTGGTCGCCCAGGGGCTGTCCGCGGTCGGCTCGCGGTGCCTGCGGATGTTCGACGACTGCGATCTGCGCACCGGTGAGCAGCGCAGATCGTAACCACGACACTTCAGTGGTCAGCGAGAACCCGTGGTCGTCCTGCCGGGCGGGGAGCACGACGAGATCGGGTTGCATTGCGCGCTCGAGCAGCGCGGGAACCGCACCCATCCGTACCGGAAGCTGATCCACCTGGCCGGCGTCGATCGGGCGCCGCAACGAGTAGCCGCCCATAAGCGTCACTACCCGCGCAAACGCAGTGAGATCGAGTCCGTCGGGAGCTACGGGCATCCAACCGAGGATCAGCGTTACGTCGCTCTGTTGTCTGGCCGCATCGGACAGTTCAGCAGCCACAGTCAGCGGCGTGCCGACACCGTCGCCCCAGGCAATCGTCATGCCGGACCGGATCAACTCGGTCAGCGCTCGATGGGTGCTAGAAGTAGGCATTCGACCGAACTGACGGCTCACTTGAGCGACTCGGGCGGTGCCAGGTAGGCGACCACTGACTGACGGGACCGGGCCGCAGGAACGACCTTGGGAACGCATAATCCCGGGTGAGGCTGGGCGTTAGACGATGCGCGATCGCGCCGTTGAGCAGGGAGAGTTCGTAGCGGAGGCGGGCGACACCGAGGATTCCGGCATTCGGCGGGTCAATGATCGGTACGAAGCCCTCCACATCGAGATCGTCCACCGCAATTATGGAGAACGTGCCGAGTTCCATGTAAATCGGTTTCAGCCATCCGTGTTCTGGCGAGGGCCGCCAGCCGAGCAGATTCGTTGGAGATCGCATCTAGACCCAGCAGGTTCGCGTTGCGGATCGGCACAACGAGTCCGTCATGCAAGCGTGCCAGTGGGTCGACGTGATGTGATCGGTGTCGGTGAGCGTCGCGCAGACACCAGCGGCGTCCGCCTCCTGTTCGACGTCGAGGTGCAAGCCGCCGGCCCGTGGGTTTCCTCTGCCAACCTTCCCACAACCCTTCTCGAAGCGTCGGACCCGTGCCATGCGGTGGTGGATGTCGATGGGGACTGGGTCAGACAATGTAAAAATGTTCCGTTCCTCGGTTTGTTGTTGGTGCGGAAGGGGCGGACGCGCCAAGTCGTCGATGACCGACGATCGTGGCTGGCGCGTCCGCCCGGCGGATGGTTATGGCTGATAGAGCTCGAACGGTCCCGCCCCGGTCACGAAACCGGATTTCGGAATGTTCTTGCCCGTCACCAGAGGGCTGTCCATCCAGAACGTGGTAGCGGCTGGCGTTTTGCCTGCCAGTAACTCAGCGAGCACATTGCACGCAATCACGGCCGTGCCCTCGAGGTCGTTGGCTGCGGTGGCGGCAAAGCTTCCGCCGGCTCTGATCATTTCCAGCGCGGTGGAGTCTCCGTTGAAGGAAACCACGAACTGGGAACCCTTTGCGCTGTCGACGGCCTTTGCTGCTCCCTCGCCGAGCGTGTCGAACGAGGCGTAGACCGCGTTGATCTCCGGATTGGCTTGGATTGCCTGCTCGACCTTGGCCTGAGTGTCGGCCAACGCGTTGGAGATGTCGACCTCGACCTCGACTATCTTGATGTCCGGAAACTCGGTCTTGGGCCCGACCATGGCCTTGAACGCGTCGGCGCGTTGGCGGAGACTGGGCGTCACCCTGGCGTTGACGATGAGGACCGTGCCCTTGGCCACGCCCTTGTTCTGCGCTGCCAATCGGTCGATGACGTACTGGCCAACTCGAGCTGCGCTTTGGAACTCAAGGCCGGTGATCGAGTAGGTGCCGCTCCGCTGGCCGCCCCAAGCTGTCACGACGGGGCGCTTGGCGTCACGGGCAGCCTTGAGTTGCGCGTCGAGCGCTCCGCCGGACACGTCGTTGGCGACGTTGTAGATGGCGTCGACCCCGGCGGCATTGGCTTGTTCGAAGGCAGGTGTTGCCTGGGTGCCGCCTTTCGCATCAAATACCTGTGTGGTGCCCCCATTGTCGGCGACGCATTTCGTGACACCTCCCTGGATGCGGTCGACGGGTTCTAGGCCGGGCGCGAGCGAGATGATTCCGATCTTCTTACCCTTGAAGATGGCGTAGTCGGTCGATGGTGTCGCCTTTCCGGACGCACCGCTCGTACTCGTTGCGGCCGACGACGCCGTGCTGGCGGCAGTCGTCGCTTCGGTCGTGGCCTTATTGCTGCCGCAGCCAGCGACTCCGATCATCATCGCTGTGACGCCGAGCAGTGACGCTCGAATTTTGTGGTGATACATTGTCAAACCCCCTGTGATGTCCGCGTCCAGTAGAACGCGGATGTTTTAACCGTTGGGTGCCCCAACGGTGCCTGCCCCGAGCCCCCGGCGGGAGTTCACGGCAAAGGACTGTTGCGAAGGGCCGGGTTTCGGCCATCCTCCTGTGCGTCGAGCCATGCGTCGATGCGTTGCTTGGTGGTGTCGGTGCCGACGACCGCGAGGAACGAGCGTCCTTCGGTACGAAAGCCGTCGGAGTTGCGAACCCGGCCGCCGGCCAGCGCTCGCTTCGCCGCTGCGACGACCGATGGTGTGTTGCGTGCGATTCCCTCTGCGAGATCGATCGAACGCCGGACCGGATCAGTATCGACGATCTGCACCAATCCCATGCGCCGCGCCTCGGTGCCCGACACAGACTCACCGGTCAGCACGAGCATCGCTGCATTCCCGAAGCCGATCAGCTCAGGGAGGCGTTGGGTGCCGCCGGCCCCTGGGACCAAGCCCATCCGTGTCTCAAGGACCCCGAGCCGTGCTCGGGGTGCAGCCACACGCATATCTGCAGCGAGTGCGAGCTCCAGCCCTCCGCAGGTTGCCTGCTTCGGCACGGCCACCACCACGCCGTTGGGGTACGACTCGACCGACTCGATCGCGTTGAGCCATGGTCCCCAGTCCGAGATCGGTCGGCCCTCCGACATCTCGCGTACTTCGGCGAGTTCAGCGTGAACCACGTCGAGGATGAGTACCAACACGGGAGGTTCGCTGCGCGTGGCACAACTGGTGACGTGTTCGGCGAGTTGGCGCGCACCTTCGATGTTCATCGTACGGCGCTTGCCACCGTCGTATCGCAACACCGTGATGTGATCGTCCCGCTCGACAATCCAGTAGGCGGGTGGTGACGAGGTGTTCGGATCGCTCATGGTGCTCCTGCGGGTTCGGGGGTTGCTTCGTAACACAGGTGAAGGATGTCGGCCTCCGCAACGGGTCGGTGCAGTTCGCCGACGAGGCGCCCTTCGCGCAGCACGATGACACGGTGCGCAATGGCAGCGACTTCCTCGAGGTCGGACGACGCGACTATGACCGCGATGCCGTTGGCTGCAAGGCCGCTGATCAGCCGGAGGATCTCGGTCTTGGCCCCCACGTCCACACCCTTGGTCGGCTCGTCAAGCATCAGAACCTTGGTATTCCTGCCCACCAGCCAGCGCGACAACATCGCCTTCTGCTGGTTCCCGCCCGACAACGTCGAGATCACCTGCTCCGGGCCCGTCGTCGCGATGCGCAGTCGATCGATTTCGAAGAGGGTCTGCTCGACCTCGCGCCCGCGATGCTGTGTAGGTAGCCACCTCGATCTGCGAAAGCTGCGCAGGTGAGCCAGCACAATATTCTCACGAACGGAGCGCCTCCCGATCAAGCCCTGGTCGCGACGTTCCTCGGGGATAAGCGCGATGCCGGCACGAATCGCGTCGGCAGGTGATCGGAAATGCACCACCTTTCCGTCTATCAGCAGGTCTCCGCCAGTAGGTCGGAAATACCCGAAGACGTTCATCAGCAGCGATGTGCGACCCGATCCGACAAGGCCGCCAACACCGAGAATTTCGCCTGCCCGAAGCGCGAAGCTGACGTCGTCGAGAGGGCCGCCGGCAAGTCCTCGGGCCTCGAGCACGACGTCGTCACGCGGAGGGACAAATTCTCCGAGCGTGTCGATCTCGCCAGCCTCGCGGCCGATGATCGCGGCAATGAGTTTAGTGCGGTCAAGTGCGTCGATCCGGTGTCGACCTACAGTCTGGCCGTCCTTCATCACGGTGACGGCCTCCGCGATTCGCAGGATCTCGCCGAGACGATGAGACACGAACAACACGGCGATGTTTCGAGCTTGCAAACGGGCGACAGCCTCGAAGAGAAGCTCGACCTCGGCATCAGACAAGGCGACGGTCGGCTCGTCCATCACAACGATGCGGGCGTCGCCGCTGCACGACCGGGCGATGCCGACCATCCATCGCTCGGCAACGCTCAATGAGGAAAGCTTCGCAGCCGGGTCCACGTCGATGAAACCACGCAGCACCTCTCGAGCCGCTTGCTCGCCCTTGCGTCTCGACACGAGCAACCCGGTCCGCGGGAGCGTCTGTCCGAGGAATATGTTTTCCGCGACCGTCAGTCGCGGAACGAGTGCGACGTCCTGGTGAAGGAAGCGGAAGCCGAGCCGGTAGGCCTCGGCCTCGTTACGGATCTCGACCGGGACACCGTCGATCTTGATGACACCCGAGTCGCGATGCTGCGCGCCGGCGAGGATCTTGATCAGCGTCGACTTGCCAGCTCCATTCTCACCAACGAGGCCGTGGACCGTCCCGGCGTCGATCAGCAGCGACGCGCCATCCAGGGCGCGCACGCCCGGGAACTGCTTGCACAAACCCTCAATCTCGATGAAGTGGTGCTCGAACATGTTTCCCCGGTCGTCGACGCTCCCCCAAGAGCGCCCTCGTCGAACTATAACGAATGATCGACCGGAAAGATAGTCCATAACCAAACCAACGTTCGGTGAACTATTGCTTCCATTTCGGGTCCGAGTGTGGCAAGGTAGCTGCGTGGGGTAACTGAGCGAGCGGTCGTGGCCGGGGTAGTGAATGTGACGTTTTGCTTGGGGGACACATGAACGAGACGATGATGGAGGCAGTGTTGGATTCCGAAACGCATGAACCGGCGGCAGCCCGCGCCGCACGACGTGCTACGGACGAACCGGACAGGGGACAGCGCGTGCTCTCGTTCGCGTCACGCTACGGAACACTGGTCTTTCTCGTTTTTCTGTTGGTGCTTTTCACCGTTCTGTCGGAGATCGTCCTTAGTCAACAGCGGTTCTTCACCGGCGCGAACCTGTCGCTCGTCCTCCGTCAGTCGGCGGTCTTAGCGATCCTCGCCGGTGGGTTGACGGTGGTGCTTATCCTCGGCGAGTTCGACCTGTCGATCGCCGCCTCGCTCACACTCGGCGGCGCAATGTTCGCCCAGATCGTCCAGGGGTCGTACGTATTGACCTGGCCGCGGATTCCGTTCACGGGAGTTGGCGGTGGCGCAATTTTCGGAGCAAGTTGGCAATCCTCGATCGGATTCGCTCTCGTGGCAACGTTGCTGTTTGGCATCTTTCTCGGACTGATCAACGGTGTCGTGGTGTCCTACTTCGGGGTAACTGCTTTCATCGCCACACTCGGAATCGCCGGCATCGTCGAGGGCTATCTGATCCGTCTCACCGGCGGTCGATCGGTCCAGCTGCCAGACCGGGTCACGAACACCGCGCAGGGGACCCTCTTCGGCTGGACCGCACCGAAGAGCTGGCTGTGGCATGTCCGACTGTTCGGAGGTGATCTTGAGTTCAACCTTTCCGGGTTAAGCCTGCCGTTGATCGCGCTCGCCGCCGTGGTCGTGCTCGGCCTGCTGTGGACATTTCTCAACCACACCGAGGCGGGCCGCAAGATGGACGCGGTCGGCGGCAATCCGGAGGCATCTCGGCTGGCGGGGATCAATGTCCGCCGCTACCGCCTGATGGCGTTCGTGCTCTGCGCCGTAGTTGGTTCGTTCGCTGGCATTGTTCTTGCGTCCGGTCGGACAGGTTCTGCCGTCACCTTGGTCGGTAACCAGAGCTCCTACTTGTTGCAGGCGTTCACAGCGTGCTTTCTGGGCGCTGTAACGCTGAAAGAAGGAGAGTTCCACATTGTCGGCACAGTCGTGGGCGTCACACTTATGACCGTGACCTTCTCGGGCCTGATCATTCTCGGTGTTCCCGGCTACGCCCAAACCGTGGCAAACGGCGCCATTCTCGTTGCGGCACTGACATTCGCTGGACTTGCCCGCAAGGCAGCGGCTCGTCCAGATCGCCACCGGCACGCCTCTGCCGGTGGCGACCGCGTTGGCACAGATACGGCCGCTGCACAAGACATCACACATAACAACAAGGGGGAAATACCATGATCACACGACGAGGGACGAAAGCGGTTGCCTTAGTACTTGCACTGGCAGCTACCACGGCCGCGTGCGGCAGTAGCAAGCAGTCGGCGTTGACCACGGCTGCCGCTACTGCAACGACCGCAGCCGGAAGTGCGAGCACGTCCGCGGCTGCGGGCACGAGTGCGGTCGCCAGCGACTCGACCGTCGCCGCGACGACGGCCGGGGCTGGATCCACCGGAGACACGACGGCGAACGCGTCCGGACCGAACACCGCGAAAGGGGAGATGCCTGCAGGCGCCGTGGAGGTGAGCATCACGGGCGATGTGTCGAAACTGAAGGGTTTCACCGCCGGAATTGCCAATCTCGCCCCTGTGCCAGGAGCTGAGCGCTGGTCGCGGCCACTCGAGAAGTGCCTGAAGACCAACGGTGCCACGACGGACTTCCAGGACGTCGGCGGCGACGCGACCAAGCTTCCTGCTCTGCTCGATGGATGGCTCGCAACTGAAACCAAAGCCGTGTTCAACATCGGAATCGACATGAGTGGTCAGGATTCGGTTATCGCCAAGTTTTCGGCATCCAAGGTCCCATTCATTACCTGGGGTGCCGGTTCGCCGGCCGGGGTCGTGGCGCTCGATGCCAACCAGGAGGAAGACGGCAGGATCATTGCCGGCTACGTCGCCGATCAACTCGCCGGCAAGGGTCACGTGTTCCTCGTCAACGCCAACAATCCGGCGTTGCAGAGCCGCGAGAAGGGCATCAAGGAGACGTTCGCGAAGTTCCCGGGCATCGCCCTGGCCGTGGGCGGCGAAGCGACCGGCTTCACTGCGGAGTCGGCCCAGAAGTCAACAGAGTCCGCACTGCAGGCCGACCCCGATATCAAGGCGGTAATCGGCGGTTTCGGTTCCCTCGGTGTCGGCGCAGCCACGGCGGTGACGGCTGCCAAGAGCAGCGCGATCGTCGTCTCAATGAACGGTGACCCCGACGAGTACGCAGCAATCCGAGCTAACGGGCCCTTCAAGGCAACGGTCGCCGACGGTCACGAGTACGGCGGTGAGGCGGCTTGCAAGATCGCTGCGTCGATGCTCGCTGGCAACCCGGCACCAGGCAAAGCCGGTAAGCCCATTCTCACCACCTCGGTGCTTGTGACCGCCAGCAACGTTCCAGCGGATGGCAAGATCGAGCCCACGCCGCGGAAATTTTACCAGCTTCCTTAAGGCTCATGATCGGGTGCAGGCTCGTGCCTGCACCCGACCGACCACCATTCCGTAGATCATGATCGAAGGTGCGAAATCGCTGTGACTGACAACGACAATGCGGGGGTGGCGATCGTCACCGGCGCCGGACGGCGTCGAGGCATCGGCCGCGCCATCGCGTTACGGCTGGCCCGCGACGGGTTTGTCGTCGTGGTACACCACCGGTCGCCGGATTCGTCGCTGACCGAGGACGAGCGGATGTCCGGCTGGCGGGGCGCAGACTCTGTGGTGGACGAGATCCGAGCCAACGGTGGTTTCGCGGTGTCGGCTGCCGGCGACATCTGCGAGAACGAAACGGCCGAACATCTTCTCGACGTCGCCGCTGGACTCGGATCGCTGGCAGTACTCGTGAACAATCACGGCACCGCCGGCGAGGCGAACACGTACATGGCCCACGAGACCCCGGAGGATGTTTGGGACGCGACACTGCGGATCAATCTTCGCTCGTTGTTCACCTTGAGTTCCGTCCTTGTTCCATGCCTGGCTCGCAGCATGGCACCGAACAAATCGATCGTCCACCTCTCGTCGACGGCCGGGCACCGGGCACTCCCGCGCTACGGCGCATACTGTGCATCGAAGGCGGCCGTGGAGAGGCTCACCGAACAGCAGGCCATCGAACTGGCCCGCCACTCGATCAGGGTCAACTGTGTCGCTCCCGGGATGACGCCAACAGACATGATCGACCAGACCATCGCCCGAGCTGCGGCTGTCGCTCACACGGAATCGAGCTTGATCGTCGAGGCCACCACCCGCCGAATCCCAATGCGCCGCCTCGCCCGGACGGACGAAATCGCCGCCGCCGTCTCTTTCCTTGTCGGTCCTGACGCTTCGTACGTCACCGGTCAGATCCTGACCGTCGACGGCGGCATGTCGCTGAACTGATCGCCGCCCCGACTCGCAATCGCCAGGAACCCCCATGACTTCTCCGCTCATTTCGTTCGACGAAAATCTGCTCTGCGAACTCGCCGTTCGCGACCCCTACGAGTACTTCAAGCCGTTGCGCGAGAACGACCCCGTACACTGGAATCCACGCCATCGGGCCTGGATCGTGACGCCCCACGCTGAGCTCAGTAGTTCGCTGCGCGGCCAGTATCTAACAGCGGAGCGCATCACCCCGTTCACCAAGGCAATCAGTCGTGCTTCGGACAGCGACGACGTCGATGCCACGTTTTCGATCCTCAAAGATTGGGTCGTGTTTCGCGACCCACCCGAGCACACTCGGCTCCGCAAGCTCGTCTCGCGTGCGTTCGCACCGACGATCGTTCGTCGTCGGAGCGAGGAGATCACTGCGACGATTGCAACGCTCGTCGGTCGGTTGGAGCGTGGTTCGGTGGTCGACTTGATCCAAGAATTCGCCTACCCGCTGCCGGCAATCGTTATTGCCGAGATGCTCGGCGCACCGCCCGAAGACAGAGATTTGTTCAAGGGTTGGTCCGACAAGCTCACCGCTCTGGTGTTCGGTGCCTACGACCAACAGGACCGCTTCCACTCGGCAGCCGCCGGGATGCTTGAGCTGCGCGACTATCTCCTCGGTCTCATCAGCCAGTATGAGCGCGAACCGGGCGACAATTTGATCAGCGTGCTCCTGGAGCATGAGGGCGACGACACGCTGAGTCGAGACGAACTCGTGTCGACGTGCACCTTGCTGCTGTTCGGTGGACACGAGACAACGACGAACTTGATCGGGAACGGCACGCTTGCGCTTCTGTCCGACCCCGAGCAGTTCCGGCTCCTGCAGTCCACGCCAGAGCTGATCGCATCGGCAATCGAAGAGTTCGTCCGTTTCGACGGCCCGGCGCGTGCCACGGTGCGGTTGGTCAAGGAAGAGCATAACCTCGGCGGCAAGACTCTCCGGCCCGGGCAGCGAGTGTTCCTGATCAATCCGGCTGCCAACCGCGATCCGTTGGCGTTCGACGAACCCGACCGGCTGGACCTCACACGGAACCCGCCGAATCACCTCGGCTTCGGCGTGGGCGTTCACTACTGCCTCGGCGCTCCGCTCGCACGACTCGAGGCTCAGCTAGCGATTAGCACGTTGGTGCAGACCTTTCCCGATCTCGAACTCGCTGTGCCCCGAGACCAACTCGAATGGCACAGCACAATGTTGTCGCGAGGCTTGAAGCGCCTGCCCGTGCGGCTGGGCCGATGACGATGGGTGTGATGCGCGTTAACCACACAGCCGTCAGCGTCCGCTCCATGGATCGATCACTCGCATTTTACACCGACATGCTCGGCCTCGAATTGTTGATGGAGATGGATGTCGACTGCAACAAGGGATTGGACATGGTGGTCGGTATGAGTGACGCTGTCGGGCGAGTAGCGTTTCTCGCTGCTGGCGACACCCTCGTGGAGCTGTGGTGCTACAGCGCGCCTTCTGGACGAGGTGTTCCCGCGAACAGCCTTGCTGCGGACCTCGGGGTACGACACGTCGCATTCGAAGTCGACGACGTCGACGCGATGCATGCTCGATTGACCGCCGCCGGGTATCGGTTCAATTCGTCGCCCGTCGATCTCGGACTGCACAAGACGTGCTACCTCCACGGGCCGGATGACGAACTAATCGAACTGCTGGAGGACCGTACCGACCGTTCGATGATGGCCCGGATTAACTCGCGAACTATCGAGCGGCGACGGGTCGTCGGGGCAGCAGAAACCGGTGCGACCGCACCGCTCAACGACAAGGAATAGGGGTAGGTGCGGTGGAAGTCAGGGGACTCATGCGTCAATCGGCGCAGTTCAATGCCAAGCGATTGGCGATCGTGCACGGTGATGTCGAACTCACCTTCGCACAAGCATGGGACCGGGGCATTCGCATGGCGAATGGGTTGCTGGCGATGGGGCTGCGCCCGGGTGACCGAGTCGGCGTACTCGAGGATAACTCGATCGGAGCGCAGGATTTCTTTGCCGGCGCCGCAATCGCCGGACTGGTCCGCGTCCCGCTCTACGCTCGCAATTCGGTCGAAAGCCACGAGCACATGCTCGGCCATACCGGGTGCCGTGGCCTCGTGGTGGCGGAGAAATATGTAGCGGACGTGTCCGCCATCCTCCCTAGGCTGCAGGACCTGGTCACCATGTTCGTCCGCGACGACTCGTATGAGACATGGCTCGCTGAGCAAAGCGCGAGGGATCCTGATGTGGCGATCACTCCCGACGATTGGTACATCGTGCGCCACACCGGCGGCACCACGGGAAAGTCTAAAGGAGTCGCGTACAGCCATCGATCGTGGCTAGCAGCTGGTCGCGACTGGTTCTACAACTTCCCCCCCATGCAGGTCGGTGAGTCGTGCCTCCACGTCGGACCGATCTCCCACGGATCTGGCTACCTCTACACTCCCACCTGGCTCTCCGGCGGCACGAACGTGCTGCTCGATCGGTTCGACCCCGCGCAAACGCTGGACCTGATGGAAGATCGAGGCATCGGCTACATGTTCCTGGTGCCGGCGATGCTGAACAGCCTCGTCCGCGAACCCTCGGCGCGCTGTCGCGACTGGTCGAAACTTAAGGTCATCCAAATCGGGGGCGCCCCAATCAACGACGACACAGCCCTCCTTGGACGGGAAGTCTTCGGCGAGGTGCTCTACCAGGGCTACGGGCAGACCGAAGCGCTCCCGGTGTGCATGATGGGACCAACGGAATGGTTCGCGAAGGTCGATGGGTCAAATCCACTTCGCTCGGCAGGGCGAGCACTGCCATTCGCATATCTGCAAATTCGCAACGCCGACGATCACACCGTGACGGTTCCAATCGGCGAGGAGGGAGAGATCGCGATCAGCTGCGACGGACAGATGCTGGGATTCTGGGAGAACGACGACGCCACAGCGGAACGGCTGACACCCGACGGCTTCGTGCTTACTGGCGACATCGGACGCCTTGACGAGAATGGCTACTTGTACGTGCTGGACCGCAAAGACGACATGATCATCTCCGGCGGCTTCAATATCTGGCCGGCCGAACTCGAGAATGTGATTCAGAACCATCCGGAGATCATCGAGGTCGCGGTCGTCGCCGTGCCGGATGAGCGATGGGGGGAAGCGCCAATGGCATTGTGCGTAGTGGCACTCGACGCGGGCGTGACCGAAGCCGACGTGATTGCGCTGTGCGTCGACCATCTCGGCTCATATAAGAAGCCTTCGAGTGTGGAGTTCCGTCACGAACCGCTGCCGAAGAGTCCGGTCGGCAAGCTCCAGCGCAAGGTGTTGCGCGAGCCGTACTGGACCGGTCACGATCGCAGAGTAGCCGGCAACTGAGCGTCGGCGACGGTCACCCACGGTCTGGCTGTCCGCCAAGCTGCCATCATTTGATCGACCAGCCTCCACACACCGGGAACAACTGACCGGTCAGGAAATCGCCGTCGTCGGAGAAAAAGTGCACCATCATCGCCGCGACCTCTTCGGGACGTCCGAGCCGGTTCACTGCGTGCGATGCCGCGAACGCGGCAAGATCCGCCGGCTGCACTCCGGCAAGGATCGGTGTGTCGATCGTGCCCGGCGCCACAGCGTTGACCAATACGTTGTCTGCTGCGTACTCGATAGCGGCTTGCCGGGTCAGAGCGGCAACGCCACCCTTGGCTGCGGAATATGCGGCAAGGTTGGGCAGACCACGCAACGCTGCCATCGAGGCGACGTTGCAGATCCGCCCGCCACCCCCGCTGATCATGTGCGGGATGACCGCGCGCATCCCCATCCACACTCCCTTCAGGTCGACGCCCATCACATGGTCCCAGCGCTCCTCGGTCAGCCCGACGATGGTGTCTGGTCCGTCAAGGGCTACGACGCCTGCGATGTTTGCGAGTAAGTCCACACGCCCGAACGTGTCGATCGTCGTCTGAACGGTGCTCTCCCAGAGCGTTGCTTTAGTCGTGTCCATTTCGCAGAAGCGGGCGCGGCCACCAAGTGATTCGATCTCCTTCGCGGTGAGCTCGCCCTCGGTCCGGATGTCGGCGCAGACGACCGAGGCTCCTTCGCGAGCGAACCGCAGCGCTGCGGCCTTGCCGATGCCTTGGGCCGCTCCGGTGACGAGGGCAACCTTGCCATTGAGTCGCATCAGCTTCTCCAATCGTCGCCTAGACCCATGCCCAAACGACCGGTTGGTATCCTAGTGCACATTGTGAACTAGCTGGAAGCTCTAATCTGCCGGTCGGTGCTGCATGTTCTGGTCTATGCCGCGCTAGTAAACCCTGGCTCACAGCGCCCCACAAACGTCGCTGGCCGCGCTTGACGCCGAACGTTCGTTGGGTTACAATCAGTGGAACATTAGGGTTTCAAGTCACAGGGGGTTTGACAATGCCGCTAGGTCTCGCACAACTCGAGCGAGTTACAGCCGATATTCAGGTGAACGATTTGGCCTGGGTGGAGGTTGCGGAAGGTTCGTACTTCAAGGCGCTAACGATTCATCAGCCGACGAACACGGTGGCGTTCGCGTTCAAGATGGATCCGGGGGCTCCGGATTTCCCATCACACTTTCATATCTGCCGTGCTATGGCGTACACGACGAAAGGCTGGTTCGGATATCGAGAAGGAACGAACCGAGTCAATGACGGAATGTTCTCCTATGAGGCTGCCGGTTCGTTCCACACGCCTTACAGCGACTGCCCTGAGGGATTCGAATCGCGTGGTATTTTCGAGAGCGACACCGAGGTGCTGCTTCAGAACCACGTTGCGCCGGATCCGACAAGCGAAGTCCTGGGGCTACTCACCGTCCAGGACTTCATCGACATTGCGTCGAAGGAGACGCATATCGTCCACGCAGACGGCAGAATTTCCGGTGAACCGCACTTCAAGTACGACTTCGCCGGACCGGTGGACGTATTTTCGGGCTGAACGATTTCGTTCGCCGTACACAGGATCCCCACGGTCGTGAGTTCGTGGGGATCTTGCCGCGTCTGCCCGGATGTGCGAACTATCGCCGCGCGTATCAGGCTTCAGCCACTCTCTGACTATCGGGCGGCAGCATCCTTCGGCTGCGACGCCCACGAGCCGAATCTGAATGGGGTTGCCTTACGCGCCCTAGAGGCGCCCACTAGGCTTGGGCTTTGATCGTCGCATTCGATGACTTACTCGAACCCCGAGACGCATAGTGGGACGACAACCAGAACGAGGAGAGGAGAGGCATGCCGCGACCAAGTAGGTGGAACGACATCGTCGAGGCCGCTGCCAAGATATTCCAAGAAAAGGGTTTCGCCGCTGCCTCGCTGGAGGACATCGCGTCGGAAGTCGGCATGTGGAAGGGCAGCCTCTACCACTACATAGATTCCAAGGAGGAACTACTCCTCGCCGTGGTGCAAGAACCCGCCGAGCATCTGCTCAGCGAGCTGCGGATAGTGGCCTCGCTTGACTTGCCAGCCACGGAAAAGCTTCGCATGGTTGCTCAGGCGCACGGGCATGTACTTGAGACGACCTTCGTGTACGCATCGGTGTACCTCCAGGAAGTGGCAGGCCGCAAGCGCTCCACTGAATGGGCGGCGAGTGATCGCGAATACGTGCGATTGATTACCGCGATCATCGAAGAGGGCATCGCCCGAGGCGACTTATCATCCCAACTCGACGCGCGTACAGCGACCTTCGCGCTCGTCGGCGCGTTGAACTGGGTCACCCGCTGGTACCGGCCGGACGGGCCACTTTCTGCAGGTAAAATTGCCGAGCAGATCTGCACGACGTTCCTGAACGGTCTCATAACTCGTATGCCCGACCGAGCGCCGGCGCCACTTGCCGACATCGACCCCTCAGCGCTCTAGGCAAACGATCGTTAGATTTCGTGAGAAAATCACGTAGGTCCATTTCAACGGCCGACTTTTTCGAGCAGTACAACGACGCAGGCATTGCCATCGAGGCCCGATACACCGCCGCCCATCGTCTCGACCGCACCCCAGCGCGGAGCAGCAGTCTGCCGTCCGCCGGCTTGGCCGCGGAGCTGCCACACGATCTCAGCCAACTGGGCGAGACCGGTGGCTCCGAGCGGGTGGCCCCTTGAGAGGAGACCCCCCGACGGGTTCACGACCTGGGGGCCTCCGAGGCGGGTGTGTCCAGAATGGAGTAAGCCAGCTCCTTCACCGAGGCGCGCCAAACCGAGCGCCTCGGTGGTCACGATCTCGCCGATCGTGAACGCATCATGGCACTCGATCACATCGAGGTCGCCAGGGCCGACCGAGGCCATGGCATAGGCGTCAGCGGCGGTTGCCGCTATCAGGTCGAAGCCCCACACGTGAGCACTGTTGTGATCCCAAGGGGCACCCGAGCGTAGGGCTGAGCCGCGAACCGCGACGTGCGCTCCCGAGCCCGGCCGACCGACGACGGCTGCGGCAGCCCCATCGGCAATCGGGCAGCACTGCAACAGTGTCAACGGGTCAGCGATCATCCGAGACGCGAGAACCTCTTCGACGGTGTGCGGCGTGCGGTGATGAGCGCGCGGATTCTGTGTTGCATGACCGTGGTTCTTAACCGCAACCATTGCCAGCTCAGCATCGGTCAGTCCGTACAGAGCCTGGTACCGGGAGGCCGCCATCGCGTACAGACTGGGAAGTGCCAGCCCAGCACGTCCTTCTGCGTCGGTCGGCTCCGGATGGATTGCGCCGGAAAAGGAATCGGTCATCTTCTCGATACCGACGGCGAGAACATTCTCGTAGCGACCGCTGTCGACCGCGACGATCGCTTCGTGCAACGCAGTGGTTCCGCTGGCGCAAGCGTTCTCGACCGTGATGATCGGAACGCCACAGATGCCCATGGCATGCAACGCTCGCTGGGCGACTCCAGGGGCGCCGAATACGGTGCCGACAAACACCGAGTCGACTCGATCAACACCGGCGTCAGCGAGAGCCTCGGCCGTAGCGCGCCAGATGAGTTCGGAAGGATGGGTTTCGGGCTGCTTCCCGAACGATGTGGTACCGACTCCCTTGATCGCGACTCTCACAGCAACATCTCGACTCGCAAGTCGCCGATATCTGACTGTGAGCTCAGCGCAACCCGAGTGCCGATGGACACACGTTCGGCTACACCGATGATCTCCGCCAGAATCCGCGGGCCGTCATCCAAGTCGACGTAGGCCAGTGCGTACGGCGGAGTCCGGCCCGGCACCGCAATCCGCACGACCGTCGATGACCACAGCGTGCCCGTCGGCCCGAACTCGCTCACCTCTAGGGCGGGGCTAAGGCAACGGCTGCACCGCGGTGGATGCACGAGCAACCGATGCCCGCAGCTCGTGCACAGCCACCCGGTGATGCGAAAAACACCGTCGGCTCCGGCCTTGGCTCGTGGTCGTGGGTCCGGCAGGGTCGTCATCGTCGTCGTTCGAACGCAAAGACCATCACCGGTGTAGTCTAACCATCGTTTGGTTATATGGCGAGAGGCCGATCGATGCGAATCCGAGGGTGTGTAGCGCTGGTAACTGGCGGATCCTCCGGCCTAGGGGCCGCCGCCGCCCTCCACCTTGTCGCCCATGGCGCTCAAGTAGTGGTCCTCGATCTCCGCACCCCCGATGCAAAAACCAAAACGTCCGACGTCACCTACTGCGAGGGGAGTGTCACGTCAAGTGCTGACATCAGCACAGCCATCGAACTCGCCGCCTCGCATGGCGATCTGCGGATTGTCGTCAATTGCGCTGGAGTAGGTAGCAATGAACGCATCGCCAGTCTGGCCGGCGATGGATCGGTCATGTCGGCCGATATCGACGCCTTCCGCAGAGTCATCGATATCAACCTCGTCGGGACCTTCGACGTGATGCGCCTCGCCGCGGCGTCCGTTCCTGCGCCACGAGAGGCCGAAGAGATCGCTGGGGTGTTCGTCAACACCGCATCGATCGCCGCCTTCGAAGGCCAGGTCGGACAAGCGGCGTATTCAGCGTCCAAGGCCGCCGTAGTTGCGATGACCTTCACAGCGGCCCGGGACCTCGCCCCACTCGGCATTCGCGTCGACGCCATTGCCCCGGGGTTGATGGAGACTCCACTGTTCGCGACCGTGCGCAGAGACATCCGCGACGGCCTCGTCGAATCAGTGGTATGGCCACGTCGAAGCGGCGCGCCAGAAGAGTTCGCCCACCTGGTTGGACACTTGATCGAGAACGACTACATCAACGGTGAGACAGTGCGACTCGACGCCGGGGCTCGTCTCCCGTATCGGGCTAGCACCCGACACCGCTGACAGGGAGTGGGGGCAGTCAGCGCAGCGCGGACCGGCATGACGACGAGCTCGTTGCGCTCGAGTCGTAGGCGATCGCGACGCAGCCCTGAGAGTTCGCCACGTCGCTTACCGGTCGTGGCTCCGAGCTTGAGCACTGGAGCAATGTTTTGATCGTGCTCGTCGGCCCCATCAAGCAGTTTCAACAGGTTTTCGTGTTCGGGCGTGTTCGTCGGGGTCGAGCGGTGAGTGCTCCGAGGAAGCTCGAAACCGTCAACCGGGTTGGCCGAGACCTTGCCATGCCGCTTTCCCCATTTGAAGGCGCCGCTCAGCAAGGCCCGTCCATTGTTCATGCGGCTGTGCGACATGCCGTCGCGACGCATACGACCGAATGCTCGGTCGAGGTCGGCGAACTTGAGGGAGCGGGCAGGGAGGTGCCCGCGGTTGCTTCTCAGCCAGTGATCATAGACGTCGGTATATCCAGTCAGAGTCGAGTGCTCGAGTC
>Ga0123339_10000594_pt1 | contig 27557 bp, 22 predicted proteins | sample lystaG_FD_89956 | JGI IMG/M metagenome (GOLD analysis project Ga0123339, IMG submission 89956) | Glacier valley bacterial and archeal communities from Borup Fiord, Nunavut, Canada, to study Microbial Dark Matter (Phase II) -... | ecosystem: Environmental > Aquatic > Freshwater > Ice > Glacier ...
TAGAATGGCTGTTGGAGAACATAGAAAAATAGCTATTAATCCAGATGATTTAGTAATATTTTCATCTTCAGCAATACCTGGAAATGAAAAATCAATAAATAGAGTAATAGATGAATTAGAAAAGTTAGGCGCAGAAGTTATATATAATCAACTTGCTGATGTACATGTTTCTGGTCATGCTTGTCAAGAAGAATTAAAATTAATGTTAAGTTTAACAAAACCTAAATTCTTTATGCCAGTACATGGTGAATTTAGATTTTTAAAACATCACGGAAAATTAGCAGCTACTATGGGTACTCCTAAAGAAAACATATTCATTATGGAAAATGGTAAATCTTTAGAAATAAGTAATGGAGTAGTTAAAAAAGCAGCTCAAGTTCCTTCAGGAATTGTATTCATTGATGGTCTTGGTGTAGGTGATGTAGGTAATATAGTTGTTAAAGATAGACAATTATTATCTGAAAATGGTATGATTATAGTTATTATAACAATGGATAGAAAAACTGCAAATATTGTAGCTGGTCCTGAAATAGTAACTCGTGGATTTGTATATGTAAGAGAAAGCGAAGAGCTAATGGAAGAAATTAAGACAGTAGCTAGAGAAGAACTTGAATTATGTATAAGAAACAAACAGTTTGAATGGTCTACAATTAAGAGTAATGTAAGAGAAAGTTTAATGTCATACATATATAAGAAAATTAAACGTGAACCAATGATATTACCAATAATATCAGAAGTTGATATAGAAACATATATGAAAAGTAAAGTTTAGAAATAGTAATAAATCTGAAAATAGGTGATTGATATGGAAAAATATATAGAACTAAGTAATTTAATGTTTCCCTCGTCAAACGAAACAGTTGAAGAGTTAGAAATAAAATATCCAAAAAGAAATGTAGAGGGAGTAGTTACAAGATTTGCTCCTTCTCCAACTGGATTTTTACATACAGGAGCTTTGTTTACTTCATTAGTAGGCAAGAGAATTACACAACAAACTAATGGTATATTTTATTTAAGAATAGAAGATACCGATAAAAAAAGAGAAGTTGAAGGTAGTGTAACATTACTTACAAGCGAAATGAAAAAGTTTGGTATAGTGCCTGATGAAGGTGTAATTAGTGATACTGAAGAAGTAGGAAACTACGGTCCATATACTCAAAGTAAAAGAGGACATATATATAATATATGTGCTAAATATTTAATAAGTAAGGGCCTTGCGTATCCTTGTTTTTGCACTAGTGAAATGTTAAATGTTACTAGAGAAATGCAAGAGAAGAACAAGCAAATGTCTGGATATTATGGAATATATGCAAGATGTAGAAATATATCAATAGAAGAAATGATTGAAAGAGTTAAATCTGGCGAGAAATATATAGTTAGAATGAAATCATCAGGAAATCATCTTAAAAAAGTATCTTTTAATGATTTAATTAGAGGAAAAATAGAAATTGCTGAAAATGATCAAGATGTAGTTGTTATAAAATCAGATGGTTTACCAACTTATCACTTTGCACATGTTGTTGATGATCATTTTATGAGAACATCACATGTATTTAGAGGTGAGGAATGGATACCATCTGCTCCTATACATTTAGAATTATTTGAAAAAATGGGTTTTGAACTTCCTAAATTTGCACATTTTCCGTCAATAATGATACAAGATGGAATAAGTAAAAGAAAACTTAGTAAACGTAAAGATAAACAAGCTGCTGTTTCATTTTTCTTAAATACTGGTTATCCAGTAGAAGCAGTACTTGAATATTTACTTTCAGTTATAAATTCAGATTTTGAACCATGGAGAATGAAAAATTTGGATAAAAATATATTTGATTTTGATATAAGACTTGAAAAAATGAATAGTGCAGGAGCATTATTTGATATGTCAAAACTAAATGATATAAGTAAAGAATATATATCAAAATTAACTTCTAAAGAGTTATTAGATAATATATTGATTTGGTCTAAAGAATATAATAATGAAATATATGATTTATTAAATTTAGATTTAGAATATAGTTTGAAAATGTTAGGTATTGAAAGAGATAACGTTAAAAAGATACGTAAAGATTTAGTTAAATATGAAGATATATTAGAAAGTTTTATATATTTCTTTGATGATAAATTTAAAGAAGATATTCAGAATGAATATAATTTTGAATATACAGACAAAATAACTAAAGAAACTGTTAAAAAAGTTTTGAATAAATATCTAGAAGTATATAATCATAATGATGATAAACAGTTATGGTTTGATAGAGTTAAGATGACTGCAAATTCATTAGAATTTTGCACTGATATGAAAGAATATAAATTAGATCCAGAAAAATATATTGGTAACATTTCTGATGTTGCTGGTATAATAAGAGTTGGTATTACAAATAGAAAAAATACGCCGGATATATATGCCATTATGCAGGTTCTAGGAGAATCAAAAGTTGTAACTAGAATAAATAACTGTATAAACTATTTAATATAAATTTAAATAGAAGGGGGAAAAATATTATGCAAGAAAAAGAAAAAGAAGATTATTCAAAAACACTTAATTTACCTCAGACTTCATTTCCAATGAGAGGTAACCTTCCTGAAAGAGAACCTAACGTTTTAAAAAAGATGGAAGAACAAGATGTATATAAAAAAATATTAGCTAAAAACAAGAAAACAGGTAAAACTTTTATACTTCATGATGGTCCACCATATGCAAATGGTGACATCCATATGGGACATTCGTTAAATAAAGTTTTAAAAGATATAATTGTTAGATATAAAACAATGAATGGTTTCTATGCACCATATGTTCCAGGATGGGATACACATGGTCTACCTATTGAGAAAAAAGTTCAAATAGAAAAAAAAGTATTTGTTAGTGATGTTGGAGTAGTTAAATTTAGAGAAATATGCAAAAACTTTGCTCTAAACGCTGTTAAAAATCAAGCTAAACAATTTGTTAGACTTGGTGGATTAGGTGAGTGGGAAAAAAATAAATATGTTACTTTAGATCCTGATTTTGAAGCAGATCAAATACAAGTTTTTTGGGATATGTACAAAAAAGGATATATCTACAGAGATTTAAAACCAGTATACTGGTGTAGTGATTGTGAAACTGCTCTTGCAGAAGCTGAAATAGAATATGCAGATCATGAAGCAACATCTATATATGTTAAATTCAGAGTATCTGAGGATAAAGGACTACTTAGTCAATATGGTGATTTAACAAATACATATTTATTAATATGGACTACAACACCTTGGACACTTCCTGGAAATCAAGCAATAACTGTAAATCCAGCATTTACATATGCAGTAGTTGAAGTTAAAGAAAAAGAAAATGAATGCAGATATGTAATAGCTAAAGATTTAGTAGAAAAAGTAATGGAACAAGGTGGAATAGTTTCATACAACATAGTTGGCTCTATACTTGGAGCAGATTTAGAAAATATGAAATGCTTAAAACCTTTAGATTTAAATAAAACTTCAAGAGTAATATTAGGTTCAGATCTTGATTTAATAGTAAGTTTAGATGCAGGTACTGGATTAGTACATACTGCTCCTGGACATGGTCATGAAGATAATTTAGCATGTAAAAGATATGGAGATATAGAAACTATAGTTCCTGTTGATGAAAAAGGATTTATGACTAATGAAGCTAGACAATTCTCGGGTTTAAAATATAGTGATGCAAATAACAAAATAATAGATCATCTTGAAAAAATTGGATTTTTGTATTCAAAGAAAAAAATAAATCATTCATATCCACATTGTTGGAGATGTAAAAATCCAGTTATATACAGAGCAACTACTCAATGGTTTGCTTCGTTAGATAAATTTAGAGATAATGTATTAGAAGAAATTAATAACGTAAAATGGATACCATCTTTGGGAAATGAAAGAATGACTAATATGGTAAAAGATAGATCTGATTGGTGTATTTCAAGACAAAGAGTATGGGGTGTTCCAATTCCAATATTCTATTGTGAAAAATGTAAAAAAGAGTTAATATCTGAAGAAATTATACAAAGAATAAGAACACTAGTTAGTGTTAATGGTTCTAGTATGTGGTATGATTTAACAGCAGAACAAATATTACAAGATAAAGCTATATGTAGTTGTGGTTGTAATAAATTTGTTAAAGAAACTGACATAATGGATGTTTGGTTTGACTCTGGAAGTACACACGTTGGAATATTAGAAAATCCAAAATATGAAATAAATCAAGAAGTTGCAGATATGTATTTAGAAGGAAATGATCAATATAGAGGTTGGTTTCAATCTTCACTTCTAACATCTGTTGCAGTAAAAGGAAAAGCTCCATATAAACAAGTTTTAACACATGGAATGGTATTAGATAGTGAAGGCAGAAAAATGTCTAAATCTTTAGGCAATGGCGTAGATCCACTTGATATTGTTAAAGAGTATGGTGCAGATATATTAAGATTATGGTCAGTTTCAGCTGATTATCAAAGTGATGTAAGAATATCTAAAGATATACTATCACAAGTTTCTGAGGTATACAAAAAGCTTAGAAATACGGTAAGATTTTTACTTGGTAACTTAAGTGACTTTAATATAAACACTGATATTGTAGAATATAAAAACAGAGATGAAATTGATAAATATATGATGTACAAAACAAATAAATTAATTCAATATATTGTTGAAGCATATGAAAATTATGATTTCCATTTAATATACAGTGAATTACATAGATTTTGTACAGTAGAATTAAGTAGTAAGTATCTTGATGTTATAAAGGATAGACTATATACATTTAGAAAAGATCATCCATTAAGAAGAAGTAGTCAATCAACAATGAATGATATACTTAGAGTTTTGGTTCGTTTAATGTCACCAATACTTTGCTTTACATCTGAAGAAATATGGTCATTTATGACTCATAAAACTAAAGACGAGTACTTAAGCGTTCTAACAGGTGGTTTTCCAACTGAAAGAAACGAATATAATGATGAAGTTTTGATTGAAAAATGGGATAAGATATTTGATATAAAAGAAGATCTTGCAAAACATCTAGAAGAAGCGAGAGCTACAAAGGTTATAGGTCATTCATTAGATGCTTTAATTACAATAAATACAAATGGTGAAGAACTTAAATTTATGCAAGAAAACTTGGAAAATTTAAAGTTGATTACTATTGTATCACAATTTGAAATTGTAGAATCTAATGAGAGAAAAATAGTAGTTGAAAAATCATATGGAGATAAATGTGCAAGATGTTGGACATATTCACCAGATGTTGGTAGAGATCAAATTCATAGAACAATATGCAAAAAATGCATAGATAACATGTAACAAAAACATCACTCTTTCTATATAATATTATAGAAAGAGTGATGTTTTATATGAAAGAGATAGTATATGTAGACCATAGTGCTACAACATATGTAAAAAAAGAAGTATTAAATGAAATGTTACCATATTTTTCTGAAAAATATGGTAATGCTTCGTCTATATACAGCAAAGGATTAGAATCTAAAGAGGCTATAGATAAAGCTAGGAAGCAAGTAAGTGATGCTTTAGGATGCAATGAATCGGAGATATATTTCACTGCTGGTGGAAGTGAATCCGATAATTTAGCATTGCTTGGAATTTCTAGAGCAAATATTGAAAAAGGAAATCATATTATAACTACTAAAATAGAACATTTAGGGATACTTGAAACTTGTAAAAGATTAGAAAAAGAAGGTTTTGAAGTAACATATCTAGATGTTGATAGTACTGGATTAGTTCATATTGAAGATGTTGAAAGAGCTATAAGACCTACAACAATACTTATATCTGTAATGTTTGCAAATAATGAAATAGGAACATTACAACCTATTGAAGATATTGGAAAAATCTGTAGAAGAGAAGGTATATATTTTCATACAGACGCTGTTCAAGCAATAGGGAATGTTCATATAGATACTGAAAAAATGTGTATAGATGCACTTAGTTTATCGGCACATAAATTTTATGGACCTAAAGGTATAGGAGCATTATACATTAGAAATGAAGTAAAATTTGATCCAATTATAACAGGAGGACATCAAGAAAAAAACAAAAGAGCAGGTACTGAAAATGTACCAGGAATAGTAGGTCTTGGAGCAGCAATAGAATTAGCTAATAATAATATTGATTCATATAATGAAAAATTATATAAATTAAGAGAATATTGTTTAGATAAAATAATTAGTAATATACCTGGCGTTGTACTAAATGGTCATAGAACAAAAAGATTACCCGGTAATCTTAATGTATCTATTATGGGAATACCAGTAGGATCACTTCTAATTATGTTAGATGATGTTGGTATATGCGCTTCTAGTGGAAGTGCTTGTACATCTGGTAGTGTAAATCCATCTCATGTACTAGTTGCTATAGGTATGAAGGCAGAAATGTCACATTGCTCTCTTAGAATTACATTAGGAGAAAGTAATACATATGACGACATAGATTATATTGTATGTAATTTAATTAGAATTTCTAAAAAATTAAGAGTAACATGATTAAAACAAATAATAAAAAACAGTGTAGATATGGTTTAAAATTTACGCTGTTTAATATTTTTTATATAGTATCTAATATAGGGATTAAATTATATACATCACGTACAAATTTACAGCATATAGTGTTGTAGTTTAAAGTATTTACGTTGGGTAAGTGTTTACAAATTAATTCATCATATTTTGTTTCAAAATAAATTCTACAATTATTTTCTTTGCTAATTATTTGATTTAATAAATCTTCTTTAATATCAGATACATAGTTACTAAATTTCGATTCAATATTGATTATTTTATTATCAGAATACATAAATAATCACCTCTTTTTATATAGTTTGTATCATATATATAATTATATGTACATCTAGCTAAATTAAGACAAAAATATAGTATATTTAGTAAATATATTATATTACTAGAATATTGTACATATTTTTCAGTACATTTTATGTTAATTACATAATATTTTGCATTAAATATTGATAATATAGCAAATAAGTGATATAATTAAAGAAGGTGATTAGTTTTGGAATTATTAAAAGATATACTGAAGATATTGTATTACGCAGTAAATATATATATATTACTTTATGGATTATATTATTTCGTAACAGCATTATTTGCATTTAAAAAGAAAACTATTATAAGAAGATACAAAGCTAAACATAAAATTGCGGTTTTAATTGCTGCAAGAAATGAAGCGAAAGTTATTCGTAATCTTATTGATAGTTTAAAGAAACAAAAATATCCTGATAAATTATATGATATTTTTGTTATACCGAATAATTGTACAGATAATACAGAAGAAGTAGCAGTGAAAGCTGGCGCAAAGATAATTGAATGTAATGGTGTAATTAAATCAAAAGGTGATGTTTTAAAACAAGCTTTTAAATATATGATTAGTATGGAAAATGATTATGAAGCATACTGTATATTTGATGCTGATAATATAGTGCATAGTAATTTTTTAAATAGAATGAATGATGCATTATGTAGCGGATACAGAGTAGCACAAGGATTTAGAGATACTAAAAATGCATCTAATACGTGGATTTCTAGTTGTTATTCATTATTTTATTTAACACAAAATTATTTTTTCAATACAGCTAGAATGAATATGAATTGGTCTGCATCAATAAACGGAACAGGATTTATGATTTCAAAAGAGGTTATAGATGAGTTTGGTTTTGATACGGTAACAATAACTGAGGATATAGAATATGCTGCACTTTGTGCATTAAATAACGTTAAAATTGCTTTTGTAGATGACGCTATAACATATGATGAACAGCCACTTACATTTGCTCAATCATGGAAACAAAGAACTCGTTGGTCAATTGGAACAATGCAGTGCTTATACAGATATTCTGGTAGACTTATGAAAAAAGGTATAAAAAATAGAATGCCTCAATGCATTGATATGTCATTGTTTTTTATGGCACCAGTTATACAGATATTATCTCTAATTGTAATAGGATTATTTATATTAGTAGGATTAATGAGTATAAAGGTTGCAAGTGCATCTATGGTAATATTTGAAAATGCAGGTTTATTTTTAGTGGTTGGATATGTAAGTTGTGTACTAGTGGCACTTTTAGTACTGAAACTACAAAAGAAGAGTATCAAAAAATCATTAAAAGGTGTATTTACATTATCAATATTTATGTTATCGTGGATTCCAATTAATATGATAAGTTTATATAAGAAAGATCATTTTTGGGAACCAATAGAGCATGTTGAAGATATAACAATCGAAGAACTAGTATAGATTAAAGTAATAGCTACGATATCAAGTTAATAAATTGATATCATAGCTATTTTTCATATTGATAAATTAAAAGCACGGTATTAAACCGTGCTTTTAATTTAAAAAGATTAATAAGTATCACGCTTCACCGATACTTATATCATCTATTCCAAATTTAGTAGCCATATCATTTATAAATGATTTAAGGTTACTGCTGGATTGTAAAATATTACCATAGTTATATGATAAATCTTTTATTTTCTCTTTTGCAATGTTTTCTAAAGCTGTTACTTCCGTAGGTTTATAATTTGCCCCGAATATACTTACGTTTTGATTTGGTATAACGTTAGAAATGTCTATTGCTACTATAGCTATTTTACTAGTATCGTAGCTGACCTCTATTGCTCCTTCAGGAGTAATATTAAACTGAAGATCTTGCGTCTTGATAGAGAAGATTGTACGATAATCTAGTTTAATAGTTAATTCTGCATTGTTTGCCCATTCACTATACCAATTGTTTTCGGGTGTCCTATCATGGCTTATTACATAGTTGCCATTTTGCTTTAATAGTACAATCTCAATTTCATTAGAAATACTTTTAATAAAGTTATTAGATTTAACTATTTTAGCACGGAGTAATTCTTCATCGAGTTTTTTTTGATTTTCTATTGCCAATTCTTTAGCAATTTGTTGCTGCTGAATTTTTGCTTCTGATACTTTTTTATTTTGGTCAAGTACCTTATAAGAGTTAATACAAATAATAATTGTTGAGAAAATTAAGAAAAACATAAGTATATTTTTTATCTTTCTCTTTAGCATTATCATTGCCTCCTGTTTTTTAATTATTAGTTAATAATTATGCTTATGATATTTTGATAAACAATTATACCACATTATGTAAAATATGTCAATATATAAAATAATTGAAAATAAAAAGGGAATACCGAATTTGTATTAATAAATGACTTTTAATTAAAATTTATTGCTATTTGTTTTGTTTATAATGATTTCTTGTTGAAATTATATCACTAATATGATATAATTTTTCCAATTAAAGTAATTACATATTAATAATATATTGTAATTAGAGGTGATAAAGGATGAAGTTTCTTAAAAAGATTATTATAAGAATAATAATTGTCGTAATTATAATAGTAATATTTATAGTAGGAAAAATATTTATTGATGGATACGTCATGTATGAGCAAGCTATAGAAAAAATAAGCATATCTGAAAAAATTAAAAAGATTAAAAGTAGCAATGATTATGTGGAAATAAATGAAATGACTAAAGAATATAAAAATGCTGTTATAGCAATAGAAGATCATAGATTTGCAGAACATAGTGGTATAGACTATATAGCTACTTTCAGGGCAATCCTTAGAAATTTAAAAGATGGTCAACTTTCTGAAGGTGGAAGTACTATAACGCAGCAGTTAGCTAAAAATATGTATTTTACACAAGAAAAAAAGTTTGAAAGAAAAGTCGCAGAATTGTTAGTAGCATTTAAGCTTGAAAAGGATTATTCAAAAGATGACATACTAGAGATGTACATTAATATAATGTATTTTGGTAATGGGTATTACGGTATTGGTAAGGCATCTAGAGGATACCTATATAAAGAGCCTATTGAAATGACACTATATGAATCAACTCTTTTAGCAGGATTACCAAATGCACCTAGTATATATGCTTTAAATTCTAATCCAGATCTTGCAAAAGAAAGACAGAATCAAGTACTTGATTGTATGGTTAAATATAATTATTTAACTGAAGTTGAAGCTAAAGCTGTAAGTGATCAAAATAAATAAATATAGAGGGGTAAAATATTATGAAAGAAAGATATAAAAGTTTAGTAGTTGTATTTTTAATTCTAACAAGAACAGCTAAGGATGGTAAAGGTAAAGAAATTCTACTGCAACTTAGAAAAAGTACAGGTTATATGGACGGGTACTATGACTTAGGAGCAAGCGGACATTTAGAAGAAGATGAGTCAGTTAAAGGAGCAGTTATAAGAGAATCACTAGAAGAGGCTAATATTAAAGTCGAAGCTAATAATTTGAAGCTTGTAACTGTTTATGATGAAAAGTCAAATGGGTTAACATATTTAAGATTTTTCTTTCATACGGAAATATATAAAGGTAAAATTTCAATATGTGAACCTGATAAATGCGCAGAGATAGCTTGGTATAGTCTAGAAAACTTACCAACTAATGTTATACCACATGTAGGGCGTGCAATAGAAAATTACAAAAATAGCATAAATTACGATGAAAATGGGTTTATATAACAAAACATTGTATAAATGAAACATAAATACTTGATATAGCATAATATATATGTTAAAATACATGAATAATATAATGTACAGGGTACACTTCTCGTGAGGGGGGTGCTTTTGTGCGTATATATTTTTAGGGGAGGTAATTATGAATAAGGATTTCTTATTTGAAGAGAAACATTTGCAAATCACTAAACGTGATATTGAAATTGTAACCAAAGAAGAACAAGAAAGATTAAAAGGGCTACCAAAAATGTATGCATCTGATCCTAGACTATTAGGAAGTCTTATGAGTATTACTGCTGTCAAGTTAAACAACTTGAAAAATTCATCAGATAAACCATATTTTGCACGTATTGATTTTACTTCAAAATCAGATAAAAACAAGATAATATCATATATAGGAAAAGTTGGTGTTATTGATGATAATGGAGATATGATTGTTACAGATTGGAGAGCACCAATATCGGCAATATATTATGATAGTAATCTTGGGGATTTAAGTTACAAAGTAGAGGAAGATTTAATTTACGGAACTTTAGATCTTAAAAGACAAATTATAGTAGAAAAAGGTAAGTTAATTAGTATCTTTGATGTTGATTCAGTTTCTGATGATGAATTATTAAAACCATATTTAGGTGCAAGTGCAGATAATAGATTAAAAAATATAGTTGCATCTATACAAAGTGAACAAAACGATATAATAAGAGCAAATATTAATAAAAATATAATTATTCAAGGAGTTGCAGGAAGTGGAAAAACAACAGTTGCACTTCATAGAATAGCATATTTGGTATATAATTATAGTAAAAAAGTAAAAGCGGATCAATTCATGGTGATAGGTCCTAATAAGTTTTTCATAAATTACATATCTACAGTACTTCCAGATTTAGATGTTGGTAATGCTGTTCAATGTACATATGAAGAACTTAGCAAAGAATTTATAAAAGAAAAGTTTGATATTGAAGAGCCAACACAAAAGTTAATTGAATATATATCTGGTAAAAAGATAGAATCATATTCAAGACTTAAAACTTCAATGAAATATAAAGAGGCAATAGATAAGTTTTTATTAGAGTATGAAGAAAGTATTCTTCCAAAAGAAGACATTGTAATTAACAATTGTATCATATATACCAAGGAAGAAATTATAGATACATATAAACTACATAGTAATTTGTCTGATATAAGTAGCAGGATTAATATAACGGTTAAATTACTTAGTAATAAACTTAAATTAGATACTAGTAAACACGCTAGAATAAAACAAGAATTTGATGCTATGAACCCAAATTTGAATACTAAAGATGCATTATCAATTAAATGGAAAACTATTAAAAATATTGAAAGTGGTTGCTTAGCAGATATAAAAAAGAATTTAACTATAAATAGTATTAAAGTGTTACAACTATATAAGATATTTATACAAAATTTAAATAAATACATTGATGATGCTCAATTACTAGGTAGTGACTTTGTATCCATTACGTTGAATAATATACAAAAGAAAGTAGTACAGTTTGAAGATATACCAGCTATGATATATATAAATACTATGTTATATGGAATAAATGAATACAATAAATATGTTCATGTTGTAATTGATGAATCTCAAGACTTTGGAGCTTTTAACTTTTTTGTACTTACTAAATTAATGCCGAATTCAACATTTAGTATTTTTGGTGATATAACACAAGGTATATATTCATACAGAGGAATATATGATTGGCATGAAGTGAAAAAAGGCGCATTTGAAAATAAATGCTATATTATGAGATTAGAAAAAAGTTATAGAACAACTATTGAAATAATGCAAACTGCAAATAAAATTTCAAAGTATTTAAATTTAGGAGAAGGTAAACCAGTTATAAGGCATGGTAATGATGTAAGAATAACAAAGTGTGTTAAAGATAAAACAATCGATTATATCGCCAGTTTAATCAGTGAGAATATAGATAGAGGACATAAATCAATTGCTATAATATGTAAAACACCAAGTGAAAGTAAAAATATTTATGAAAAGTTAAAATCGTTTGATTTCAAACTAGAATATATTATGGATGATAATGAAACATATAATGGAGGTATCTGTATACTAACATCATATTTGTCAAAAGGATTAGAATTTGACTCAGTAATAATAACTGACGCAGATGAAAGTATATATTCTTCTCAAAATGAAATGGATATGAAACTTATGTATGTTGCATGTACAAGAGCACTACATGATCTTGAAATTATATATGAAAATAATGTAATAGAACCTCTTAAATAGTGAATAATAGCATAAACCTAGTGATTTATTATGTAAATCACTAGGTTTATTACAAAAAGTATTGACTTTTACCCTAAAAAATACTATAATTAAATTCCAGTAAAAAAATAAATGATAACTGCTAATTAACAGTTATCTATTAGGGGAGATGTTCTAATGGAAAAATTAATTTCAATTAAACCATTAAAACGAATTTTAAATATAAAAAAACTAAATGATAAATTATATACTTCTTGTATGGAAAAAGGAATTCAATCAGGAGAAAGCAAATTGTTAATGCGGATAAAACAAGAAATGGATTCCTCATTACCTAAAGGTGTAGTAACACTACAAAAATTTGTTAAGAAATACAAAACTTTTACAAAATATTATGGAACTCAATTTTCACAGGGACAGTATAAAAACAATTGTACAGCAACTCTTACTGCAAATGTTTTATCATATTACAAAACAGCAATGGGAGTGAATCTTTACCCTGAAAAAATTACGCAAGATTTATATAATCAGATTTGCTATGATATTGACTATTCCACTTCAGGGGCATCAAATATTATTAATATCATAAAAGGGTTAAAAGTAATTGCTAAGAGGGAGGATAAAGAGTGTATTTTTCGTAAATACAGATATAACTGTTGGAGTGATATTACATGGGATATCAATGATAATAAATTAATTATGTTAGGATATAAAGATCACGCATACCTTATTGTTGGTTATAGAATTATCAATGGAACCCAACAAGTTTATACTTTTACAGGTTGGAGTTATTTGCCATACAAATGGTTAGATTATAATCCACTTATGTCGATGGCATCAGTATATATTTATTAAATAATAAAAAAGGCACAATTAATATTGTGTCTTTTTTTATGTTCATTTATTATTTTACTTAATTGTTCTTTAAATTTTTGTAGTAGAAGATAGCTATCTGAGTTCTATCCCTTAAACTTAATTTTTCTAAAATTGCACTTATTGAATTTCTTACAGTTCCTTCACTAATATATAAAGAGTTTCCAATTTCTTTATTACTTAGACCATCGCAAATAAGTTTAATTATTTCATATTCTCTAACAGTTATATTATACTTTGATAAATCTATAATATTATTATGATTAAACAAATTAGGTATTTTTACAATAATATCTTCTCCAAAAACCGTTTGACCAACATTTATTGCTTTTAATGCAGGAATAATACTTTCAAAGTTTTGTTTTAGAATATATCCTTTGGCACCAATTTTTAAAGCTTTAATTATATATTCGTCATCTGCAAATGTTGTTAAAAACAATATTTTTATATTTGGATATTTTGAAGTTAATATTTCAGCTGCTTCAAGTCCTGTAACGGTATTCATTCTGATATCCATAAGCAAAACTTCTGGCTTCAATTCTTCATAGAGTGATATAGCTTCTTTTCCATTATTACCTATGCCTAATACTCTAATATCTGAATTTGTTTCAATTATAGTTTTAAGAGAACTACTTACAAGCTTATCATCATCAATAATTATAATGTTCATATAATCATTCCTTTCATTTCCTATTTTGGTATTGAGATAAATATACAATAGCCATTATCTGTATTAATATTTATAATACCACCTAAAGAATTAATCCTATATAGCATATTTTTAAGTCCTATACCTTCACTAATATCAGTATTTATTTTAGTTCCGTTATCTTTTATAATTAATTGATATAATGCAGGATGCTCACGTATAGATACATTTACTTCGGTTGCATTAGAATGATTAATTATATTTGATAGAGATTCCTTTATTATAGATATTAAACAAATCTTGTATTTTTTATCAGGATTGCTATTAATATCATAGTTCAGTGTTATTTTGCAAAAAGTAAAAGTTTTAATAATGTTATTTATTTCATTATTTAAATCAACATATTCATCGTGTAAATTATGAATACTATTTCTTATATTATCCATTCCATCTGATAGTGTAGACTTTAATATATCAAGATTTTTTATAAGGTATTGATCTTTACATATAGACATTAAAGCACCTATTTGTAATATTGAACTAGATAATGAGTGTCCAAGATTATCGTGAATTTCACGTGCTATACGATTTCTTTCATTTAGTGTAGCTATATTTATTTCATAGTCTTGCTTTTCCATTAATTCTTTATTTTTATATTCAAGATTAATTAGAAACTCCTTTGATTTATCTCTAACATAAATATATTCTTTTTTAGATTTCTGAGCTAAAATAGAGCGATATTTCATAAGACATACAATACCAATAAATGGAGGAATTAAAATCTGCAGTGTTAAAGGTAAGTTTGTAAAATTAATTACAAATGTAAGTATAGCAAATAAAAGCATATACTTAAATTTTGTAGTAAACATATCATAGCAAATCAAAGGTAGGAAGTATATAAAATCTTTGTAAAATATACTAAGTATAATATAAACAATAAATATTAATGCTTTAAAAATATCTTTTTCAAAAAAAGAAGATAAGCTACTAAATATAATAGTTATTATTATTGGAACTACTATATATAGACTAGAGCTACTTTGAATGTATAAAGTACTACAAAAGAAAAATATAATTAGTTTGTCGATAAGTGTATTCATGAGTTGAACTCCTTTTAAATTTTATTATATATTAATATTACCATAAATATTGGTATTTTTCAATAAAACATTACAAATGTAATGTTAGAAATGGATAATTATCACTTATATTTTGGAAATGTATGGTATATAATTAGTTATAAAGAAATAGGAGGAAATTTTATATGGTTGTAAATGTTAAAAAATTAGTAAAAAGATATGGAGATCTAATAGCATTAGATCATTTTGATTTAGAAGTTAAGGAAGGGGAAGTATTTGGACTTTTGGGTCCAAATGGTTCTGGAAAGACAACAGCAATTAATTGTATTTTATCTTTACTTAAATACGATAAAGGAACAATAGAAGTTTTTGGCAAACCAATGTCACCTGATGCATATGACATAAAGAAAGATATTGGAATTATTATGCAAAATGTTGCAGTGTTTGATGAACTAACAGTTTATGAGAACATAGATTATTTCTGTGGCTTATATGTTACAGATAAAGAAAAACGTAAAAAATTAGTTAATGAGGCAATAGATTTTGTTGCACTAAATGATTTTAGAAAATTTTATCCAAACAAATTGAGTGGAGGATTATTACGTAGATTGAATATAGCATGTGGAATAGCACATAAACCAAAACTTATAATTTTAGATGAGCCAACTGTTGCAGTTGACCCACAAAGTAGAAATAATATTTTAGAAGGAATACAAAAATTAAATAAGCAAGGTGCTACAGTAATATATACTTCTCATTACATGGAAGAAGTAGAACAAATTTGTAGTAGAATAGCTATTATGGATAAAGGTAAAATTATTGCTACAGGAACAAAAGATGAACTTAAAGCAATGATTGAAATAGGAGAAAAAATATCAGTTGAAATATTTAATAAATTAGAACATATTGTGAATGATATACAAAAAATGAGTGGAATTAGTTCAGTAAATTATGAAAATGATTTACTAGTGATAAAATCAAAAAGAGGAAATAACAATTTAACTAATATATTAGATTATTTAAAAGAAAATAATATTTCCTACGGAAAAATTTACTCTGAACTTCCAACATTAAATGATGTGTTTTTAGAGATAACAGGTAAAAAACTTAGAGATTAGGAGAGGGGATATAAATATGTTTTTACATATATTTTCATATAGATTTAAATGTTTAATTAGAGATAAACAAGCTATGTTTTGGATTTTTATGTTTCCAATTTTACTTGCAACATTATTTAAGATGGCTATACCTGATGTTGGAAATTTAGAAAAATTTGAACCTATTAATATAGCAGTTGTAAATAATGTAGAGTATCAAGATAGTGATGCATTTAAATCAACATTATCATCAGTATCTGATTCGGCATCTGAAAGTAATCTAATGTTTAATACTAAAATAACAACTGAAGAAGAAGCAAAAGATCTTTTAGTAAATAACAAAATAACAGGATATATATTTATGGATAATGGGCCTAAAGTTATAGTAAAAGAATCTGGTTTTAGCCAGACAATTTTGAAGGGGTTCATAAGTAATTATTTGCAAGTTACATTGCAATACAATAATGTTTTAGAAGCAAATCCAGCAGCAATGCAAAATTTTCTATCTGAAATAGCTGATAATAAATCATATATAAAAGAAGTTTCTAATACAAGTGCATCACCTAATAATTCATTAGTATATTACTATGCTTTGATAGCAATGACATGTTTGTATGGTGGAATGCTTGGAACAAAAGAAGTTATTAATATTCAAGCTAATCAAACTCCTCAAGGGGCAAGAGTTAGTCTAGCTCCAACAAATAAATTAAAAGTATTTTCAAGCTCAATACTTGCAGCTACCGTTATTCAAGTATCAATAATATTAATTTTATTAGTATATTTAAAGTTTGCTTTAAATATTGATTTTGGAAATCAATTACTATATGTACTACTTACAGTGGTTGCTGGTTCATTTGTGGGAGTATCTTTTGGTGCAATGATAGGTAGTATTATAAAGGGTAAGGAGTCATTAAAATTAGGTATACTTATTTCTACAACTATGATGAGTTCTTTTTTATCAGGCATGATGTGGCTCGATATGAAATATATAGTTACAAATAAGTTTCCAATAATGGCGTATATAAATCCAGCTAATGTTATATCAGATGCTTTTTATGCTCTATATTACTATGATACGTATACAAGATTCTTTATTAATATTGGAATACTATTTGGATTTTCAATTATATTTTACTTAATTACGTACTTTACAATGAGGAGGCAAAAATATGCAAGTATTTAAAACATATTTCAAAATTGTTAAAAAAAATATATTATCAATATCAATATACTTTTTTGTGTTTATAGGTATTTCTATATTAATATCTGGCCAAATTCCAGAAAGTAAAGCCGATACAGCTTTTAGTAGTAATAAAAGTCCAATAGTTATATTTAACTATGATAAAGGTTCAAATATTTCAAATGATTTTGAAAAATTCCTTTCAAAAAATGCAACAATTATAGAAATTCCAGATGAAGTAGAAAGTTTACAAGATGCCTTATATTTTAGAAAAGTTGTATATATTGTAAGGATTCCTAATGGATTTGGAGAATCATTAAAAGCAGGTAATGATGCAGTTATTTCAAAAACTGCTATTAGTGGATCAGAATATAATATATATATGGATTTGTTAATAAACAAATATATGAATACAGCAAAAAGGTATATCAATAATATACCTAATATTACTAATGAGCAACTTAATACTTATTTAGAAAAAGATATGTCAGTAGAAGCTGATGTTAAAGTACAAACTTTTGGCGAAACAGTAAATTCTGAAAGTAATATAAAATATTATTTTAATTATTATGCTTATGTTATCTTTGCTGTTGTTATATTAGGTGTAACTACAGTTATATTAACCTTTAATAATTCTGAAATTAAAAAACGTCATTTAGGTTCACCAATTAAATTATCTAGTTATAATTTTCAAGTAATATTAGGAAGTTTAGTATTTACTTTGATTGTATGGGCATTAATATGTTTACTTAGCTTTCCTATATATGGAAGTGCAGCCTTTACAACAAATACAGTTTTGTTAATTATTAATGCATTAATAATTTCACTTGTAGTACTTAGTATTAGTTTTTTATTAGGTAATGTAATGAAAAGTAAAAGTGCGATAGATGCTATTACTAATATATTAACACTAGGACTAAGCTTTTTAAGCGGAGTTTTTGTACCACAAGAACTTATGTCTGACTCAGTACTAAAAATTGCTAGTTTTACACCTACATATTGGTATGTAAAAGCTGTAAATAGTATAACTTCATTAACAGTATGGAGCAGTGAAAACATATCACCTATAGTGAATTATATGGCTATTCAACTGATTTTTGCAGCAGCTATACTTGCTATATCACTTGTAATAGTAAAACAAAAAAGATCTAGTAATCAGATATAGGTTATAAAAATAAAACAAAATAAAAAGACACGATTTAAATATCGTGTCTTTTTATTAATAACTTTTCTAATATTTGAATAGCATTACTTGCGGCTCCTTTACGAACGTTATCTGCAACTACCCATAAATTAATACCGTTCTTAACAGAATAATCCCTACGTATTCTTCCAACTAACACCTCATCAATACCGTTAGCAAGTTCATTTATTGGATACCTGTTATCTTGTATTTTATCTACTACTAGTATACCTGGGTAATTATATAATGTTTGATATATATCTTGTATATCAAATTCATCTTCAAATTCAATATTAATACTTTCACTATGACAATTAAGTACAGGTACTCTCACACATGTAGCAGTTATATGAAGATTAGGTTGGTGTAGTATTTTTCTTGTTTCTTCAATCATTTTCATTTCTTCTCTTGTATAATTATTTTCTAAAAAAATATCTATATGAGGAATACAATTATCTGTTATATTGTATGGAAATTTACTTGGGCCACTACCATTTCTAGTATTTACTAAGTCACTAATACCACCATTTCCTGCTCCAGATACAGCTTGATATGTAGAATATACAATTCTTGAAATAGTATATTTATCACTTAGAGCTTTTAGCGGAAGCATAGCTTGAATTGTAGAACAATTGGGATTAGCAATTATTCCATTGTTTTTATACATATCTTGTTCATTTACTTCTGGAACAACTAGTGGAACATCATCATCCATCCTATAGAAACTGCTATTATCTATTACAACACATCCACTTTCTACAGCAAATGGTATATATTTTTTACTTACACTTCCACCAGCAGAGAATAACGCGTAATCAAATTTTTCTTTTTCAAAAGATTCTTCTGTAAGCTCTTGAACAGTGTAGTCTTTACCCATAAATTTAATTTTTTTCCCACTAGATTTACTAGATGCAAACAATTCATACTCATCTATTTTCATTTTTTTTTCTTCTAACACCTTCAAAAATGTTTGACCTACTAAACCAGTAGCTCCGACAATTGCGCATTTTATCATAAAAAAACACCCCTAATAATATATATGTTTTTTGGTGAATAATATACAAAAATATGAAAAAATTGATATATACTACATTAACGTTATTGATAGACTTGAAAAAGGTTACATAATATGGTATAATTGCTTTGTTATGAATTTTAAATTAGCAAGGATAATTTCTAAGCTTGAAAATATTTCGAAATATCTTAGAATTATTACTAAAAAAGGAGAGACTTAAAATGAGAATGAGAAATTTGTTTACTTTAAGGAAAGCATTGAAAGACCCAAAAGAAGCACAAAAACTTGTCGGAGAAATTAAAAAAGCATTAGCAGTTAATGAAAAAAAATACAAAGACAGGGATAAGGAACTAAATGATCTTTTAAAAATTATCTCAAGTGCACAAAATATAATAAATTCCAAATCTGAAGAATGAATAAAAAAATACCTAGAATAAATATTCTAGGTATTTTTTATATGTATATATATATATTTAAGTCGAATTTACTTGAAAAAATTGGTTATACATAGTATAATATATGAAATAAAGTAGGTGAGTAAAATGAATTTTGTACATTTGCATATGCATACAGAATACAGTTTGTTAGATGGTGCAAATAAGTTAGATGATTTAGTAAATAAAGTTGATGAATTAGGCATGAAAGCAGTTGCAATAACTGATCATGGTAATATGTTTGGAGTAGTTGAATTATATAAAAAATGTAAAGCTAAAGGTATTAAACTTGTTGTAGGATCTGAAATGTACATGGCACCTAGAAGTAGATTAGATAAACAAGGAAAAATTGATACAGAGCCAAATCATTTGATTTTACTTGCTATGAATGAAATAGGGTACAAAAATTTAATTAAATTAGTTTCAATTTCATATGTTGAAGGTTTTTATTATAAACCAAGAATCGATATGGAAATTTTAAAACAATACAATGAAGGTATTATATGTTTATCTGCTTGCCTTGCAGGCGAAGTTCCAAGAAAAATAGTTCAAGGAGATATAGAAGGAGCCAAAAACAGCGCAAAAGAGTTTTTAAGTATATTTGGCAAAGATAGATATTATTTAGAAATTCAAAACAATGGTATAAGAGAGCAAGTGTTAGTAAATCAAAACATTGTAAATATTGCTAAAGAATTAGGTATTGGGTTAGTTGCTACAAATGATTGCCATTACTTAACAAAAGAAGATTATGATTTTCACGAGGTTTTACTTTGTGTACAAACAAAGAAAACAATGAATGATCCTGATAGAATGAGTTTTCCTACAAATGAATTTTACGTAAAATCTCCAGAAGAGATGACATCAGCATTTGTAAATTTTCCAGAAGCTATAGAAAATACAGTTAAAATTGCTGATATGTGTAATGTTGAATTTGAATTTGGTAAATTTATATTACCTGAATTTAAAATAGAAGGAAATATTACTAATTTAGAATATTTTAAAAATTTATGCAGTGAAGGAATGGATAAAAGATATAATAAATCGGAATATAGTGATGAATATATAACAAAAGCTGCAGATCGATTAGATTACGAAATAAGTGTAATAGATAAAATGGGTTATATAGATTATTTCCTTATAGTACAAGATTTTATTAATTATGCTAAAACGAATGGTATACCAGTAGGTCCAGGTAGAGGTAGTGGTGCAGGAAGTATAGCAGCATATCTTACTGGAATAACAGATATTGATCCACTTAGATTTAATTTAATATTTGAAAGATTTTTAAATCCTGAAAGAATTAGTATGCCAGATTTTGATATAGATTTTTGTTATGAGAGAAGACAAGAAGTAATAGATTATGTTTCAAGAAAGTATTCAGATTCACATGTTGCTCAAATTATAACATTTGGTACAATGGCGGCAAGAGCAGGTATACGAGATATTGCTAGAGCGTTAGATATTCCATATCAAAAAGCTGATATTATAGCTAAAATGATTCCTCATGATCTTAAAATGACAATAGAAAAAGCACTTGAAATAAATCAAGATTTAGCTACTATGTATGAGATAGATGATGAAGCTCACAAACTTATTGATTTAGCTATGAAAGCTGAAGGTATGCCTCGTCATGCATCAACTCATGCAGCAGGTGTTGTTATAACAAAAGATAGAGTGGACAGTTATGTTCCACTATATCTAAATCAAAATGTTATATCTACTCAGTACACAATGACAACATTAGAAGAACTAGGACTTCTTAAAATGGATTTTTTAGGACTTAGAACTTTAACAGTTATTGCAGATTGTATAAAATTAGTAAAAAAAGTTCGTGATATCGATGTATACTTTGATAAAGAAATGGATGATAAAAGTGTATTTAAACTTTTATCTGAAGGTAAAACAGATGGTGTATTTCAACTTGAGAGTGAAGGACTTAAACAGACAATAAGGTTACTTAAACCTGATTGTTTAGAAGATATAATAGTTGTAATTTCACTATATAGACCTGGTCCTATGGAACAGATACCAAGATATATTAAAAACAAAAACAGCAGTGGTAATTTAGAGTATACACATAAATCTCTAGAACCAATACTTAAAGCTACAAATGGTTGTATGGTATATCAAGAACAAGTAATGCAAATATTTAGAGATTTAGCAGGATACAGTTTAGCTAGAGCAGATTTAGTAAGACGTGCTATGAGTAAGAAAAAATCAGACGTTTTAAATAAAGAAAGAGTAGTTTTTGTTGAAGGCGCAAGTAAAAATGGAATCGACGAGATAAGTGCAAACAAAATATTTGATGAAATGTTTGAGTTTGCTAAATACGCATTTAATAAATCACATGCAGCATCGTATGCAGTTATAGCATATCAAACTGCATACTTGAAAGTTCACTATTCACAAGAGTTTATGGCAGCTACAATGAATAGTTTACTTGGAAATTTAAACAAGATACCAGAATATATAGAAGAATGTAAAAGTATGAATATAGATGTTTTAAGGCCTGATATAAACGAAAGTTATTCGAAATTTGGAGTAGTTAGTGGTAAAATTATATTTGCACTAGAAACTATAAAAAATGTATCAGCAGGTGCAATATCAGATATTATAACAGTAAGGCAAAGAGAAGGAAAATTCAAGAACTTTATTGATTTTTGTGAAAAAGTATCTGGTGAAAATGTTAATAAAAAGTGTGTAGAATCATTAATAAAAGCTGGTTGTTTTGATACAATAGAAAAAGATTTAAATAGAATAGATCTATTAGAAAGTTTTGAAGTTGTTATAGATAATATTAATTCAAGTAGAAGAAAAAACTATGCAAATCAAATTAATTTATTCGAAACAGTAGAAGAAGCACATACTATTACAATACCAAAAAGTAAAAGAACTCCAACAAAAAAAGAATTACTTGACATGGAAAAAGAAATTATTGGAATATATGTTTCAGGTCATCCACTTGATGAATATAGTGAATATATTATAAAAAATTCTACTGTTACAACAAGAGATTTAGCAGTTGCTGAGGAAAAAGATGACGAATCAGAGGAAAATGAAAAAATAGTTTCAAATACAATTAGTTATGATTCTAAACAAGTTGTTATATGTGGAATAATTGACGGATCAAAAATAATACATACAAAAAACAATTCGCAAATGTTGTTTGCAGAAATGTCAGATATGTATGGAACTATTGAACTCATATTATTTGCTGGCACATTTTCTAAGTTTAGTAAATCAATGGAAGTTGGAAATGTGGTAAAAATAAAAGGTAAGGTAAGTATAAAAGAAAATGAAAGCCCAAAAATACTTGTTAGCGATGTAGAAAAAATATCTAAAAATGAAAACATATACATAAAACTTCCAAAGGATAAATTTGATTTAGAGACAAATGTACTTGAATTTGTAGATGAACTTTCAAACGAGTATTTCGGCACAGTTCCTGTATACATATTTTATGAGGGAACTAATAAATTAAAATTATTAAATAGAAGTTATTGGTTAAACGAAAGTACAGATGTAATAACTGAACTTAAGGCAAGACTTGGAGAAGAAAATATAAATAAGAAGTGAAAAAATAAATAAAAAATAAATAAATTAATTACAAAATTTAATAGGAGGAAGATATGATTAAAATAGCATTTTTCGATACAAAAGAATATGACAGAAATTCTTTTGATGAGTACAATAAAGATTATGGGTATGAGATAAAATACTTTAAAAATAAACTATCAGCAGAAACAGCTCCACTTACAAATGGGTTTGATATAGTATGTATATTTGTAAATGATGTTGTAGATAAAGAAGTAATGAGTATATTAGAGCAGTGTAATGTAAAATTAATTGCTTTAAGATGTACAGGGTTTAATAATATAGATATAGATTATTTAAGTGATAAAATAAAGGTAGTAAGAGTTCCAGATTACTCGCCTTTTGCAGTAGCTGAACATGCAGTTGGACTATTACTTACATTAAATAGAAAGATATATAAAGCATACCAAAGAACTAGAAAATATAATTTTTCACTAGATGGCTTACTTGGATTTGATATACATGGAAAAACAGTTGGTGTTATTGGAACTGGTAGAATTGGTAAAGTTTTTATAAAAATAATGAATGGATTTGGAGCAAATGTTATTGCATATGATTTATTTCCTGATATAGCAGGAGCAAAAGAACTAGGATTCAGTTATGTTTCATTAGATGAATTATTTAAGTCATCTGATATAATATCACTACATTGTCCTTTGACTCCAGAAACAACTAACATTATAAATAAAGAATCAATAAAGAAAATGAAAGACGATGTTTTCATAATAAATACAAGTAGAGGAAAATTAATTAATACTAGCGATTTGATACAAATGCTAGAAGTAGGTAAAATAAGTGGTCTTGGCCTTGATGTATACGAAGATGAAGAAAAATATTTTTTAAATGATATGTCAAATTCATATATAAGAGATAAAGATTTATCAATATTATTATCGATGCCAAATGTTGTAATAACAGCTCATCAAGCTTTCTTTACAAAGGAAGCTTTAGATAAAATAGTTAGTACTACATTTAGTAATATAAAAGAAGTTTTTGAAAATGGAAATTGTATTAATGAAGTTAAGAAGTAGTTAAAATAATTTAACAAAGGGGGTATATAAATGGAGGAAAATTTAATTGCAGCCATAAAAGAAAATAAAATAAATTGTGATGAAAAAAAATTGCAAGCTGTTTTAAACTATGCAAAAGATATATACAAAGATGAACTAAGATACACGGGACAAACATATTTGGAGCATACACTAGGTGTTGCAACTGAAGTTACGTTACTTAAATTAGATGAAAACTCGGTATATGCTAGTATACTACATGAAGTCGTAAGATTTAATGTTGATATGAATGATGTTATTACTAAATTTGGGGAAGAAGTAGCAACTTTAATAAAAGGTGTAGACAGATTATCATATCTAAATTATGCTAATAATGATAAACTAGATATACAGATTTTAAGAAAAATGTTTATGGCTATAGCAAAAGATGTAAGAGTTATTCTTATTAAGCTAGCTGATAGATTGTATAACATGAGAAAAGCTGATGAAATGCAAGAAGATTTTAGAATATTAAAGGCAAAAGAAACTTTAGAAATATATTCACCAATTGCACATCGACTTGGTATCTCACATATAAAATCAGAATTAGAAGATATTTCGTTTAGAATACTTATGAATAAAGAATACATATATATAAAATCAAAAATAGATGCTAAAAAAACTGAAAGAGAAGTGTATATAGAAAGTAGAATAGCTGAAATAACAAAAAAACTCAAGAATTCTGAGGTTGTATCTACAGTATATGGTAGACCAAAACATTTCTATAGTATATACAAAAAAATGAAAGAAAAAGATTGTGATACTGATGATATATTTGATTTACTTGCTATTAGGATAGTAGTTGATTCAGTTAAAGATTGTTATACAGCTTTAGGACTTGTTCATGAGATGTACAAACCAATGCCAGGAAGATTTAAAGACTATATAGCTGTTCCTAAAACAAACAATTATCAATCTCTACATACAACAGTGTTTGGCGAAAATGCATTCCCATTTGAAATTCAAATACGTACATGGGATATGCAAAGACACGCTGAATACGGTGTGGCTGCCCATTTTATGTATAAAGAAAAATCAAAAAATATAACTGAAACTGAACAAAAAATAATGTGGATTAGACATACTTTAGAATTACAAAAAGAGTTAACAGAAGATGTTAGCAACTTAAATGCTTTTAAAGGAGAATTATTTGGAGAGGAAGTTTTTGCATTTACTCCAAATGGAGAAATCAAATCACTACCAAAAGGTGCGACAACTATAGACTTTGCATATTCAGTACACCAAAATATAGCTGAAAAAATGACAGGTGCTAAAATTAATGGTAAATTAGTTCCAATTAGTACTAAATTAAATAATACTGATGTCGTTCAAATAATAACATCAGCAAGTAGCACGGGACCTAATTTTGATTGGCTTAAACATGTAAAGACAAACAGTGCGAAAAGCAAAATAATGGCATATATAAAAAAACAAGGTTCTTCAGATAATACATTAAGGGGAAAAGAATTATTTGAAAAAGAAGTTAAAAAACAAAAGATAGCTAAAGAAGAATTACTAAAAGAAGAAAATTTAAATGAATTGCCAGCTGCTTTAAAAGTTAATAAAATGGATAATGTTTATGAGAACATTGGATTTGGAACTTTATCATATGTAAAAGCTGTAAACAGACTATTAGATATATACAACAAAAACAATAAAATAGTTGATGATGTAGAAATAGTTCAAAATAAACCTAAAAAGGAAAAAGGAAATATTGATGCAGTTATTGTTGAAGGATTAAATAATTGTCTTGTTAAATTTGCTGGATGTTGTACTCCTATACCAGGTGATGATATAATAGGCTATATAACATATTCAAATGGTGTATCTATACATAGACAAGATTGTAAAAACTTAAAAGGATTAGATATAGTAAATAGAAAAATAAATGTTAAATGGAAAGATAAAGTAAAATCAGAATTTATAACTAATATAAGAGTTATGGCAAATTATAGAGAAACATTAACTATTGATATAATAAAAAAACTACAAGAATTAAAGATAAATATTTTAACAATAAAAGCACAAAAGAATCAAGATAAAGAAATAATTGTTGATGTAAGTATAAATACTGAAAGTAGTGAAAGTTTAACAAAAGTAATTAGAGAACTTAAAAAAATTGATAGTGTTTATGAAGTTAAAAGAGCTAGATAAGGGGGGATATAATGGCAAAGTTGTATTTTAGATATGCATGTATGGGTGCACGGTAAGTCAATAGATTTACTTAAAGTAGCATACAATTATGAAGAACGAGGATATAAAGTAATGCTCCTTACTGCTGAAATAGATGACAGATATGAAAAGGGTAAAATAACAACAAGAATAGGTATAAGCAAAGATGCACATACATTTAATAATGATGTTGATTTATATAATACTTGTGAATCTTTAAATTATGTACCAGCTTGTATATTAGTAGATGAAGCACAGTTTTTAAGTAAAAAGCATGTCGATCAGTTATCTAATATAGTAGATAACTTGGACATTCCAGTTATTTGTTATGGTTTAAGAAGCGATTTTAGAAATGAATTATTTGAGGGAAGTAAAGAATTACTTAGTATAGCAGATAAAATAGAAGAGCTTAAAACTATATGTGAATGTGGAAAAAAAGCTACGGTTAATATGAGA
>Ga0123339_10000595_pt1 | contig 27557 bp, 23 predicted proteins | sample lystaG_FD_89956 | JGI IMG/M metagenome (GOLD analysis project Ga0123339, IMG submission 89956) | Glacier valley bacterial and archeal communities from Borup Fiord, Nunavut, Canada, to study Microbial Dark Matter (Phase II) -... | ecosystem: Environmental > Aquatic > Freshwater > Ice > Glacier ...
CGGCTGCTTGGGCTCGAGCCAGGGATAGACGTGGTCATCCTCGCTGTTAAACGGCATGAGGTCCTCGTAACTACCACCACCTCTACCGAGGATGACCACGTCTATCCCTGGCTCGAGCCCAAGCAGCCGCAGACCCTCGGCGATGGCTTGAGGTGCCGCCTCCCCCTCGACCTGGACTCCCGCGATGACAAGCTCCGCAGCCGGATAGCGACGCCTAAGCGTGCGGATGACATCGTGTACGGCTTTTCCTCGTGGCGAGGTCACAAGCCCGATACGACTCGGGAACTGTGGCAGACTCCGCTTGCCCTGCGGACTCATCAGGCCCTCTGCCTCAAGTTTGCGGGCGAGCAACGCCACCTGTAGGCGAAGAACGCCCTCGCCGGCCACCGCCATGGAGCGAACCTGGAACTGCATGCGGCCCTTGGGCGCATACGCGGTAAACGACCCCGTCACCTCGATCAGAGCGCCGGGACGCAACTCCACGCCGCTTGCCGTGAAGACATCACGCCACATCAAGCACGGCAGGACCGAATACTCATCGCGAAGCGTGAAGTAGACCGCTTTGTAGCCGGGTTTGACGGTGGACTCTGAGACTTCGCCCAACACCCTGATCTGCAGCTTCTCGAGGGAGCCCTTCGCCAGACGCATCGCGTCCGATACGGTGAGCGCAGTCTGTTCATCGGCCATGCCGGTCCCTTTCTGTCCCACACAGAGTACGTATCGACACTGACATAAGCTTCAGTTAGTCTCGGCCACGACCGAGCCGTCCCTAACTCGAAGAGCTATGTTGCCCGCTAGCATCTGCTGGAGCTCCTCGCCCACCAGTGTTCTGCGCCAACCTGTCAGCAACGGCGAATCACCGTCTCCTGCAGCAAGACGCTCAAGATCGTCATGGGATGCGAGCAGCGAAGGAGCGACGCTGTGCTCATGCGCGCGCAAACGAACCAGCACGCCCATGAGATCGGCGATCTGAGCGGCTGCACGACCGGGCCGACGGTGGCGTTCAAGACGCGGACAGTCATCCTCGGGGACGGCGATTCCAGCCGCAACGGCCTGCAGTAACGTGGCTCCGTCACGCGTCATGACCTTATCGTTGACTCCCCGAATAGCCATCAGCGCAGCCTCGTCCACCGGCGTGCGACGCGCCACTTCAACAAGGCTCTCATCTGAGAGCAGCCACCGCTTTGGAATATCGCGATGTTGCGCTTCAAGCTCACGCCATGCGGCGATTTCACGAAGCACGGCGAGACCGCGCCGATCGAGCGATGAAGCGCGCTTCACACGACGCCACTGTTCCCGCGGGTCAAGCGCGTATGTGGCTGGATCAGCCATGCGCGCAAAGTCGTCCGAGAGCCACGGCAAACGGCCGCCGCTTTCAAGCTCAGCGACCAGGCGATGATAGACCTCGGGCAGATATCGCACGTCGTTGAGTGCATACTCTACCTGTGAATCGGTCAGCGGACGCTGTGCCCAGTCGGTGAACGTGTCGCCTTTGTCCAAATCCACGCCGAGAACCGCCTGAACGAGCGTTCCATACCCGACTTGCGTGGGATAGCCTGCCAGCGTCGCGGCCACCTGGGTATCGAAGACCGGTGTCGGCGGACGGCCCATCAGCCGGGTGATGATCTCAAGATCCTGCGATCCGGCATGCAGCACCTTCATACAGGCCGGATTGGAAAACAGCTCCCGCAGCGGCGTGAGATCCTTGATCGCCAGAGGATCGATAAGCGCCGAGGTCTCGCCATCGCCTATCTGGATCAGACAGAGTTTGGCAAAGTAGGTCTTCTCGCGCAGGAACTCGGTGTCGAGGGCGATCACCGGAGCATCGGCCAGAGACTCGGTCAACGCACGCAATCCTTCGACATCACGTATATACACCAGCTTCAGCACCTCTCGTCATAGGCTCGCTTGTCGTATCATCAGTGTTCGAGTGTAGTCCAAACCGTGTTCCTCTACGACCGGATGAAGGCGCAACGATGAACATACTTATGGTCGCCAACATGCGGTCCGGTCTGGGCGATCCAACGCTCTACGACTTCGTGAAAGATCTCGGCACGGCCGGTAGCGAGGTCACGCTGCGCTTCCTGAACGAGGGTGGCGACCTTGCACACCTTCTGCGCGATGCCGCGCAGTACGATCGGATCGTCGCTGCGGGCGGCGACGGAACGCTCTCAAGCGTCGCATATGCACTGCGCAATACAGGGCTGCCTATCGTCCCCTACCCGGCCGGCACCGCCAACCTGCTCGCTCGCAACCTTCATGTGCCAATGGATCCCCATGGGCTCGCAGCTCTGACGCTCGCGGGCAGAACGATCGATATCGACATCGGTGAACTGACCATTGGCGAGGGTGAGAGCGCTACTCGACGCGGTTTCGTCATCATGGCGGGCGCCGGGTTTGACGCTGCTGTCATGACCGCAGCTCAAGAGCTCAAACCGATCATCGGCGAGGGCGCCTACATAATCGGCGCCATCCAAAACCTTCAGCCGACGCTAGCGACCTTCGACCTGGAACTCGACGGTAAGCATGTCCGCACTGAGGGCATCGCCGTGATCCTGGTGAATCTCGCGCGCATCCAGTTCGATCTCGCGGTCACACACGGCAGCAACGCACAGGACGGCCTGCTGGAGGTGGTCGTGGTCAAGACCCGGACAGTGGCAGGTCTGATCCCTGCGATCTGGGCCGCGCTGCTGGACCGCATCGGCCATCATCCCGCGCGACCGGCCCTGGAGGTGCACACTGCCAGCGACATCCGCATCAGTAGCACACCGGAGCTTCCGATGCAGGCCGATGGAGACACACTCTCAGGTGTCACACCGCTCAGAGCACATGTGCTCAAGCGCGCCGCTCGATTCGTCATCCCGCAAGACGCCGCGCTTCCCGCAGACAACTTCGGCTATGCGGACGGGCCGCAGTAGAGACTGCTACTGCCGCGTCTGCACGATGGTTCCAAGTGGAACCTGCGGATAGAGTTCCAGGACATCGGCGTTATGCAATCTGATACAGCCATGCGATGCCTTCGTGCCGATCACCCACGGTTCATTGGTTCCATGGATGCCATAGGCGGAATACACCCAACTCGACCCCACTTTGCGATATAGGCGCATTTTGCGCGGGCCGTACACGCCGCTTGGATCGGTCTGGTACTTGGCGAGGATCTTCCACAACGCCGGAGGGGTTTCCATTCCGTCGCGCCCGATTGCGACCGAATAGGTCTTCACCAGCACATCGTTGCGCACCCAGTACAACTTGAAGTCCGACTTGTCCACGACGATCGATGTCGCTGCCGGATAGCTGAGCACACGCACGCTGCGCCGTGCCTCGGCGGTTCCGAACTCAGGGTTGTTGGTCACGACACGCAGCTGGGCACCGCTGGCAGGCATGCGCTGCACACCGAAGTCGACGGTGCCATACGAAGGCACGGACTTCGTAGCGACGAGCGTGCTGCCTGCGTAAAGACGGCAGATGCTGGTGTTCACTCCGGTTTTGACCTGTACGCGCGCTTTTTTCGCGACCAGTCCGTTGCTGCCTGGCGAGGTGATGACTGCCGCAGCCGGAGTGCCCTTCAGCTGCGCGAACACTGAGCTGCTCAACGCCGCCGTGCCACCATAGACGGTAGCCGAGGTGATTGCGCTCTCATACGATTCAAGATAGGACGCGGGGTCAACGCCCAGCGAGCTCTTGGGAGTGAACAACAAAGGATCGCCGAGCATACCCGACAGTATCGCCCCGGTGAGAGCATCGGGAACTGTGGCTGCAAGACCCACACCGTCACCGACCAGCCAACCACGAGTGCGAGCTTTCTCGGCCACTTTGACCGCAGTGGAGTAGCGCGAACCGCCAGCCCATCGCGAGCCCGCCCCCACCGCGCTATAAACGGCGTTCGAGACGACTGCAGTACCGCCGCCGACGATGACTTCCTGTGGATCGAGCTGCGTAAGCTCACGGGTGGTTGCCGCAGGCACGCTGCTCTTCTGTGTGAACAGCACCGGCACCCCGGTAGCCGCGCTCACGGCCGAAAGAGCCAGCGCATCGTAGAAACCGGCAGCGTTGGTCCCGTTGACCACGAACGCCAGGCTCGGACGGGTACGAGTGGTCTCAGTAGAAGCAAGCTGATCCACGCGTTCAGCGATCAGCGCTGCGGTCTCGTAGCGATCTCTACCAGCAAAACCGCGCTCAACCTGCGCGGCGCCCACAATGGCAGCGATAGATCGCTCGCAAGCGGAAGTCACCGCTTTGCTACTACCTATTATGGTAACCGTCACCGTGGTGTTCGCCGAGACGATCTGCTCGAGAGCCGTTCGTGTCACGGAGGGCAGTGTGCTCCCGCTCACCAGCAAAAGCGGAGCGCGCTGCGCCCAGCACAGGGATGCGGCAGCGAGCGGGTCAGCTAGCCCCGTGGTGGCCCCAGAGGCTATGACGACGTGGGAGACGTCCTTCCAGCCCGGATAACACTGTGCGGCGATGGTGGTAGCGGTGGCGTAGCGGTCGGTGCCACCTAGTCGTGAAGCAGCAACGGACACCCGCACGCTGCTCGACGGCCATGAAACCGTGCGCGTAGATGCTCCACCTACGGCGGGAAATGTCATCACGAGCGTAGTGGCGGTCATCGCAACGACCAGTCGTCTAGTCCAGTGGCGCATCAGCACGTCTCCTCACGAATGTTAATCTCTAGCGGAGTATACCTGAGCTTAACGACAACCGTATGTACTCCCTCAGCTGTAGTCAGCATACAAAGAAAGACCCCGGCAACTGCCGGGGCCTTCATTCATTCATGGTGGGCGCTATAGGATTTGAACCTATGACCCCTTCCGCGTCGAGGAAGTGCTCTCCCACTGAGCTAAGCGCCCATGAAATGTACTGTCACCTAGGACAGCGGAGCCTATTGTATCAGGACATCCGCAATCCGCCAGCCCTTTCCTTGTCTTACCTTTGGTTGAATTCAAAGCTTGCGCCGTCAACGTGTGCTTGGTAGACTACCCCTTGCGCGCGGACGTGGCTCAGTTGGTAGAGCACAACCTTGCCAAGGTTGGGGTCGCCGGTTCGAATCCGGTCGTCCGCTCCATTGACACTCCGAGGTTGGCGCTGAGGTCTTAGGATCTCCGGTTGCCAGCCTTATTTTTTTCGTACGGGTCACTGCACGGCGACGTGGCCAAGTGGTAAGGCAGGGGCCTGCAAAGCCCTCATCCCCGGTTCGAATCCGGGCGTCGCCTCCATAGAAATGAAAAGGACCCGCCTCGGGAAAGGCGGGTCCTTTCTTGTGCATCTTCATCCAGGCGCTGCGTCTGAGGGGGAGATAAGAATCACAGCGAGAGGGATTCACCGGACTCCGATGCACAATACTGTTTTCTTTTTGAACTAGACTCCGTACCGTACCTGAATCTGACGTGCCTGATCGAGGCGATAGAGCCCGACCTCGAGATCTTTCGGGTCGCTGATGTTTTCCAGCGCCCACTTCACTATCTCTCTAGGCACAAGTGGAAAGCGTTTTCTTAACTGCGACACGGTCATGATGCTCTCCTCGCTTCTACGATGTGTGCTACGACGAATACTGCATCAAAAACATCTGCGATAAAGACTAGACCTAGGTGAAGTTTGCGCCCGCATGAATGATGCGTCAAGCGCTCAGGCGCGCCACCTGGGATAGAGGTCGTGCTCGACCCCGAGCACGTCGAGCACCTTGCCAACGACAAAATTGACCGCATCGTCAAGCGAGGTCGGTCTCGTATAGAAGGCAGGCATCGCAGGGACGATCATCGCGCCCGCCTCGGCAAGGGTCGTTAGATTGCGTAGATGTATAAGGCTAAGCGGCGTCTCGCGAGGAACCAGGACCAACCGCCTCCCCTCCTTGAGCGCGACGTCGGCCGCACGCTCGGCCAGATCGGCACCGAGACCAGCAGCCACTGAACCGACAAAGCCCATCGAGCACGGGCACACGATCACCCCATCGGTGGGGCTTGAACCCGACGCTGCAGCGTCGAACATGTCGTCATCGGCCACCACACGCAAAGGGAGGTCCGGACGCTGCTCAAGGAATCGCAGAACCGCATCGCGTGCGCCGCTCTGCGGCAGTTTAAGGCCCGTTTCATACGCCATGACCTCTGCACCCATCGGCGTGGCGATGAACATCACCTCGGCGCCGTACGTCAGCAACTGCTCCACAAGACGCAGTCCATACACTGATCCGGATGCGCCGGTCATGACCACGGTATAACGCGACATACGTTCCCCTCTCACTCAGGCCACCAGTCGATCGAACAATGCTCCCGCGAACACGGCCACTGCGATCATCCCGTTGGTGGTGAAGAACGCCGCGTCGACGCGGGTCAGGTCCTCGGGGGTGACGATACTGTTCTCATACCACAGAAGTCCGGCTGCAACGGCCACGGCCGCATACCACAAAAATCCTGCACCCGCGAAGGCTCCACCAAGAACCAACAACGCGACCGTCAAAACGTGCGTGACCCGGGTTTGGAACAACGCCGGGGCAATGCCCATGTCAGCGGGCATAGAGTGAATACCGTCACGCACATCGCACTCGACATCCTGTGTTGCGTAAATTATGTCGAATCCGGCGGTCCACAGCAGCACGGCCGCGCCGAAGAGCCACGGCGCAGGGGCTGATATGGCGCCACCCACGGCGACCCATGCGCCAACGGGAGCCAGTCCCAGACACAAGCCGAGCCAATAGTGGCACAACGGCGTGAAACGCTTGGTGTACGGATATGCGAGAAACGCTGCCAGGACGATCGGCCACAACCTGCGCGTGATAGGCGCCAGCTGCCACACCGAGAACAGGAACACGGCCAGGACCAGCGCGGCTATCAAGACAAGCTCCCAAGTCTTGATGCGTCCCGAAGGCACGGCACGATCAGCCGTACGGGGATTGCCAGCATCGATCTTTCTGTCGGCGGTGCGATTGACGACGAAGGCGAAACTGCGTGCCCCTACCATGGCCACGGTGATCCAGACAAGCTGGACCAGTGATGGCCACCGCGGCGCAAGCGCATAGAACGCCCCTATGTAGGCGTATGGGAGCGCGAAGACGCTATGCTCAAACTTCACGAGCTCAAAAAACAGCCGGAACTTCTCGACGACCGTGCTCACAACCCCAATTCTCCCCACATCTCATCGATACGCACCTTGACCTCAGGCGTCATCTGCATGGGCTCAGGCCACTGCCTGTCATGTCCCTCGCCGGGCAGAGGACGGGTAGCGTCAATGCCCATCTTGGAACCGAAGCTCTCGGTATTGGAGCTGTGATCAAGCCGATCGAGCGGACCCTTTGTGATCAGGAGGCTGCGCGAAGGGTCGACGTTGTTGAAACAGCGCCACGCCACCTCGGAGTAGTTGTGGCAATCGACGTCCTCGTCGACGACGATCACGAACTTGGTGAACATCAGCTGCCCCATCGACCAGGCAAAGTTCATCACTCTGAACGCCTGACCGGCGAACTCCTTCTTGATCTGGAAGATGGCGCAGTTGTGGAACACGCCTTCCAGCGGCAGGTCGTAGTCGATCACCTCGGGCATCATGGCCTTGATCACCGGCAGGAAAAGACGTTCGGTCGCCTTGCCGAGATAGCAGTCCTCCATCGGCGGCTGGCCGACGATAGTGGCCGGATAGATAGCGTCACGACGCATGGTGATGGCTTCAACGTGAAAGACCGGGAAATCATCGGCCAGCGAGTAATAGCCCGTGTGATCCCCGAACGGGCCTTCCCACCGCGTCTCGCCAATATCAACGTAGCCTTCCATGACGATCTCAGCGTGCGCGGGAACCATGAGGTCGTTGGTTATACACTTGACCACCTCGACCGGCTCGCCACGCACGATTCCCGCAAACAGATACTCATCGATGATCGGCGGCACAGGAGCGGTGGCCGAAAAGATCGTCACGGGATCGGCTCCCAGAGCGACCGAGACGGGCATACGCGTCTCCCCCGCTTCTTTCCACTGCCGCATGTTCTTGGCGCCGTCGTGATGCTCGTGGATGTGAAGCCCGGTGGTGGCCCGGTCATAGACCTGCAACCGGTACATGCCGAGATTCAGCTTGCCCGCAGGACTGGACGTCACGACGAGCGGAAGCGTCACGAACGGACCGCCGTCCTCGGGCCACGTCGTGAGGATGGGCAGCTTGCCGAGGTCGACCTCATCGCCGCGCAACACCACCTGCTGGCACTCGGCCTTGGCTGATTTGACCTCTTTAGCGCCGGCACCGGCCAAATCCTTGAGGACCATCAACGCGTCGAGCTTGCCCTTCATAGACGCCGGCATGTCCAACGGCACGAGGTCCATGAGCCGCTGCGCGACCTCATCGAGGCCTTTCCAGCTGCCGCCAGGCTCTCCCTGAACGCCGAGAGCCCACGCCATGCGGTCATAGGACCCCATCAGGTTGATGGCAACCGGCATCTGATACGGGGTGCCCGTGGCACGGTCGATCGGGTTGTCGAAGATAAGCGCTGGACCGCCGCTCTTGCTGACCCTGTCGACGATCTCGCCGATCTCAAGGGCAGGGTCGATGGGCTGGACGATATGCTTCAACTGCCCGCGCTCATCGAGCATGGCGATGAAATCGCGCAGATCGCGAAAGGACATGGGGCCTCCTCGGTCAAAACGGTCGTATCTTGGCTACCTCAGGCATGATACCGCGGCAGCAGGCGATCGGGTGGTGCGCTAGATACCCAGTACCTGCTCAAGCGCTCCAAATGAGGCGATTGAAGCCGGGCCCACACCTGTAGGTCCGCTAGACGACCGATCGATGAGCACTGCGCGCATGCCAGCGCTGCGGGCTCCCAGAACATCGGCGTACGCGTGATCGCCAACGTGCGCCGCCGCTTCAGGAGCGACTGCCATCGCGTCACAGGCATGGCTGAATATCCGCGGATCAGGCTTACGCAGGCCTATCTCGGCAGAACAAACGATGACCTCGAAGTAGTCGGACAGATCGAGATCAGCCAACAGCTTGCGCAGCCGCAGATCCCAGTTGGAGATGACGCCGAGGCGAAGACCTCGCGCACGAAGCGCCTCAAGCCCGGCCCGACATCGTCGTAGGCGCGCCAGCGGTCCGCGCGTTCGAACTGGTCGTAGGCCTGCCTGGCGAACTGCTGCGCATCCTCCTTGAAACCAAGCTCTCGATAGATCAGCGCGTACATACCGACCCAGATTTCGGTCGCCCGATCGTGATCGGTCCAGAAGGTGTCATCTGCATCGTAGCTGTCTTCGTAATACTTATCGGCGAGCGGCATGAGGCGCTCGATCTCATCGATGTCGCTGGTCAAACCGGCGCGCGCAAGAACGTCCTGGCAGACCCACGGCACGCCCGGAAAGGGACGAAGAATCGTGTTGCCGACGTCGAAGAAGACAGCCTCGATGACCTGCGGCTTCACCGTTGGTAACTCGTGAGACTATCAGGATGTGCATGCGCTGCGGGAGCCTCATCAGGCTCACCGAGAACCACGATAGACATGAGCCTGCGATCGGCGGGGACGTCGAACGCCGCCAAGACGTCCTCGGCAACCCAACGAGGAACTGTGATATTGCAGGCGCCAAGACCCCGGTCGGTGGCAGCCAGCAACAGATTCTCGATGCACGCACCCACGGCGAGACACGTGTTGAGGTCGTCGATGTCGTGCTCAGGAACGCGTGGAGCCGAGATCCCGATAATGACGGGAGCTCCGCCGAGGTTGGCGTAGAAGTGAGCTGCATGCTCGATTCCTTCTTCGCCAAGGACATCCAAGTACTCTTCGAGATACTGCGTCGTACGCGACACGACCTCGCAGACACGATCGCGTGACTTCCCAGTCGCCACATGGAAGTGCCATGGCTGAATGTTCATCGGTGAAGGAGCCCGCGACGCCAGGGCGATCATCTCTCGCACCACCGGCTCCTCGACAGGTGTGTCTTTAAAGACCCGCACAGACCTGCGAGTACGAATCACATCCGCAAAATCCATCAGTGTCCCTTCTCAGAAGACCTGTCCACCACACTAAGAAAGAAGCATACCGTAGCGACTCTGACGTGACACTATCACTTCTAGTCAGATGGTTGCACATGCTTGATTAGAGTCACTGAAGTCCCACCGTCAGCATGAGGCTCGAACTCGACGCGATCCATAAGGCTGCGCATGAACATAACGCCACGACCGGACGAGGCATAAAGATCCTCGCCCTGGTCAGGATTGCCGTTGAAACCCTCACCGGAGTCGGTCACTACCACTGCAACGCGGTCACTATAGGCCTCCACGTCCACCAGCACCTGGTCGTCCGAACCTTCAGGCGATCCGTGACGCATGGCATTGGCGATCGCCTCTCCAACAGCAACGCGCACATCAAATAACGTAGCATCGGTCATTCCCGTCGTCGCCAGCAGCTCACATACCCGGCTACGTAACGAACCGAGCTGTGCTAAATCGGCCGCGACGCTCATTGACTGGGACCACTCAGGCACGTCCGGGCACGCCGGCATATCCAGCGCGTCCAGGGCCTCGCGCGCATCAGAGACAGCGGAAATGGTAGGCGCGATGCCCACAAGGCCTGAAAGCTCGAGGATGCGAGAGACGTTTCGCGTAGCCCCCGCCAGTACCAACTTACCCTCGAGCGGCGCAAGCAGTCTATCGAGCCACACGATCAAACCGAGAGCAGCGCTGTCCAGATAGACGACGTCATCCAGATCGAGAATAAGATCTTTAACTCCCCCGAGCGTCAAACGCTGGGCATGCGCTTTGATGTCCGGCACCGAAACGATGTCGATATCGCCGTGCAGATGGAGCACACACGCACGGGGATCACGGCCCCGCTCAATCTCCATCTCCAACGGAAGTCCTCCTGATCGCCACTATCGCCGCGTCATCACGCAACTCACCGGAACCAAATCGTCGTACCTGCGCGAGAAGCCGCTGCGTGATAGCCGCTGCAGAACCTCCTGCCCGTAGAGCGCGCCGTACGCGCCCCTCTCCAAAGAACTTTGCCTTGTTGCGTGCCTCGGTAACACCATCAGTGTACAAGAGGATGGTCCCACCGAGTTGCACCGTGACCACGGATTGTCCGTATGCCGCTCCATCCAGAGCGCCGAGCAGAGCGCCCGTGGTCGAAAGACGTAGCATCGACCCGTCCGGCTGGAGCAGCAGCGCCGGAGGATGTCCGCCATCCGCATACGTCAGTTCTCCAGTTTTGATATCCAGCAATCCCAGCCAGACTGTGACGATGTCACTGGCTTCGCCGAACGAGACCAGCATGCTATTGACCTCGCACAGCACCCGATCAGGGTCGAGACCTGCGGCGATCATCCCCCGTATCGCATAGCGGACCATCGAGGTCTTCGTAGCCGCGACGACGCCCTTGCCGCACACGTCCCCGATAGCCAGGGCCAGGCGGCCGTCAGGTGCCTTGAAGACATCGTAGTAGTCTCCACCGATCTCAGCCTCTCGACCCGCGGGCAGATAGATGCTCGCGCAGTCGATACCCTCGATCTGGGGCAGATTAGTGGGCAGAATACTCTCCTGCAGAACAGTCGCCACGTAATGCTCGCGCGTGAACAGACCAGCCGTGTCGATAGCCAGTGCCGCTTGCGTCGCAAAAGTGCGCAACAGTTCCATATCACCGCGATCGAAGGCGCCGCGCTGGTGAGCCAACAGAGAAATCACGCCGATGCTTCGGCCACGTGCCAGAAGCGGCACCGCCAGAAGGGAATTCATGCCGCTCGTGCGCATCGATGCAAGAAACCCGTTCTCGGAGTCATCGAGGGCTTCATGGAGTTCAGGCTGCTTGGAAGCGAACACGCGTCCGGGTAGATCCTCTCCGGACTGGAAATGCATCTCCAGAACGTCCGGCTGTATGAGACCGCGAGCCATAGGCACACTGAGCACTTTGCGTTCAGGATCGAAGGCCATGAGTATCACTACGTCGGCCTGGAAGATCTTCTGAACGACATCGAGGACGCGGTTAAGCACGACTTTGGTATCGAGCGAAGAGCTCACAGCCTGACTGATACGAAAGACCGTCTCAAGGTCATCTGCGCGACTTTTCGCCTCCTCGAACAGGCTCGCGTTCTGCAGCGCAAGACCAAGCTGCGTGCCTACCGCATCCGCGATGCGAATGCGCCGCACAGCATGTCGCGAGTTTGAATCGACCATCCCAAACGCAAGCAGCCCGACAAGAACCCCGTCCAGCGCCACAGGCGCGACGACCAGGTATGTGACATGCATGCGACGCATGCAACCCTGCATCGCAGGCGAACTGGTAGTGATATCAAATGCCATGGCTCCTGCAACAGCCGACACTGTCCGCATCTCGGACCACCCGCTCAGGAGTTGCGTCTCAAGCCACTGATCCTCGGCAGCATCCAGACCATAGCGGGCACGATCGACAACCGCCATGTATGTCATAGGCGTGTCCAGCTCATGGCCTGTGAGGGTCAAGACGCTGTCGATCTTATCCTGCACGGGCAATGGCCCTGCTACAGACTCGGCCACTGATCGAAGCATCTCGGCCTCGCGTCGGGAGCTCCGCTCACTAGCAAAGAGCCGCGCGTTGTATGCAGCCACCGCAGCCTGTGCCGCAAACGCCCGTACCATCTCCAGTTCGGCATCCGAGAAACCCGCAGAGGAATCGGTGAGCGCGACGATCATGCCGAGCATCTCGGCACCGACCACGAGCGACACTGCGACGCCCGAACCTCCCGGCGACATCACGCGCTCAAGGAACGAGTCGCCGGCTGAACCTGCGGCGAATTGAAGAGGCAGATCACTCTCGGTCAGCGTTGCGACCATGGCTGAGGTATCCGCATCAAGGCGGATGCCTCGCTCCCCTTCCAGGAGGCCGTTGGAACGAACCACCGTGAACGAATGGCGCGAATCCTCTCGCATCAACAATCCCGCACCGGCCGGATGCAGCATGGAAGTGACCGAGGTCAAGATGCCGTCGAACACTTCCTCTCGCTCGGATGAACGCGAAAGAACCTGCGATGCGGCATGCATCTGATCGAGACGCGATGTGACCGCGTTGAACGCCTCGGCAAGCCGGCCGAACTCGTCATGTCGTCCAATAGCGAGCGGCTGCGCGTGCGCGCCTCGAGCAAGCGCGTTTGCCTGACGTTCAAGCTCACGCAGCGGTCGGCTCACCCACGCGGCCACCGCGAGGACAAGACCAAGGGCGAACACCAGCGCAAAGAGCCAGGCGAACATCGCGGGTCGCAGCGCCCGCCATGTGGACAGCATGGCCTGATCCGCCGGCTCAAAAACGACAGCACGCCACTGAAGACCGAGGTCCTCGTCCAGCGCGCACCAGTATCCTTTATACGCTTCACCTGCGGCCGAGCGCAGATCCACCGTCCCGGTGCCAGAATCAGCCGGGGTCTCCAAAAACACGAGCCCTTCGACCTTCAGCGCTCCCATGTCTCCGGCGGCCCAGACGGCATCTCCTGAAGCATTGACCAGAGTCAGCGATACTCCCGGCTCAGAACGCACGCTCTGAGCCAACGAGCTCAGCACTGGATCCACGGCGACCCTACCCCACAGATACCGGTCGCCCGAGCCGTCACGAATCCGCTGGACGATCCACACTGTCGACCGTGAATTTACATCGCCGTGACCGTACATGACTCGGACGTCGCTCACTTTGACCGCAAGCGTCTGGCCCTCGATTATTGTCGCGCGGTCGAGAGACTCCCCAGATGGGAATGCCGAGAAGACCCCGATGCTTCCGCCGCCTGTGACATACAGCGCATCCAGATACTCGGCGTTGCCCACCACCGTCCTACCGAGTGCAGCGCGTATCGCTCCCGAATTCCCGGTGACGACCACGTCAGACGAGGCGAGGGTGGCAACGATGCGGCGTGCCACGACCAGGCGATTCTCTATCTGCGAGACAAGCACCTCGCGATACGCGCGCTGACGCGCGGACTCTTGCTGCCTGGCCATGCTGTAGACGCCGATAACCGCAGGTATCGCGAGCAGCACAGTCGTGACGACGACAAGCACAGCGGCGATAAACGCCAGACGCCTGGTCAAACTGCGGTCCTTGCCACCTTTAGGCCTCATCGCGTCCAACCTGCCGCGTCCGCTGCTCCATCACAATCCTAGTCCAGCAGCGCGCCGCCGACAATCAGACATCAGCCCAGCACACGTAAAGCCGGTATCACCTCGATGAGCAACCCGGATAGCCGCCCGAGCTGACCGGACATGATCAACAGTCCCATGAGCACGAGAATCACTCCAGCTGTCCTGCTGATGAGAAGCGAATGCTGCGAGAACCAACGCAACATCACCTGGAGTTTGCCAAAGAACAGCGCTGTGAGCAGAAAGGGGAACGCCAGACCTGCCGAGTAGACACCCAACAGTCCGGCAGCTCGCCACGTGTCACCGGTGCGTGCCGCAAGTCCAAGGATGACGGTGAGTATCGGACCGACGCAGGGCGTCCAGCCAAAACCGAATGCAAGTCCCATGACAAACGCCGCACCGCGCCCAAACTTCGAAGCGCGTGACAGATCGAACCTGGCCTCCCCGTACAGTCCCGGGATCTTTATCACACCCAGCATGAACACGCCGATGAGCACGATCGCGATTCCAGCGAGGTAGCGCAGCGTCGTGTGATAGCGGCCCAGCGCAGGACCGAGCGTTTGACTCGCAAAGCCCGCAGCAGCGCCGATCAATACGAACACGAGTGTGAACCCGAGCGTGAACAACAAACTCGGAATCATGATGTGTGCCAGTCCGCGATCATGCTCGCCCAGCTCTGAACCCGACAGCCCTGTCAAAAACGAAAGGTATGCGGGCACGAGCGGCAGCACACATGGCGAGAGAAACGACAGCAGTCCGCCGAGAAACGCACCTGTCAAACTCACAGAGTCCACGTCGGTCTGTCCCCTATCCTATGCCGCAGATGGTTTGAAGCGCTTGAGCAGCAGCGAGTTTGAGACAACGCTCACGCTTGAGAACGCCATTGCCGCGCCGGCGAGCCACGGGGCACCGGAGAGCAGCCCCACAGCTGCGACCGGAATGCCGAGCGAGTTGTAGCCCAACGCCCAGATGAAGTTGCCGCGGATCTTGCGCATCGTGGCGCGCGAGAGCTCGATAGCGGTCACGACATCGCGCAGGTCGTTGCGGATAAGCACGATACCGCCGGTCTCCATCGCCACGTCAGTACCGGCGCCCATGGCGATGCCAACGTCGGCCTGTGCGAGCGCCGGCGTGTCGTTGATGCCATCGCCCACCATCGCCACCACCGCACCGGCCGCCTGAAGCCTGGAGACCTCCTCGGCCTTGTGCTCGGGAAGCACCTCGGCAAGTACGCGAGCAGGCTCGATGCCCGCCTGGTGCGCGATCGCTTCGGCTGTGCGCCGGTTATCACCGGTGATCATGTAGACGTCTATCCCGATGTCACGCAGCCGCCGCACCGCCTGCGCGGAATCGTCCTTGATGGTATCGGCGACGGCGATCATCCCGGCTGCTGTGGTTCCGCCAACACCTACGAGCATGACTGTCTTGCCCGCAGCCTCGAGCGCCTGGATGCGCGGCTCGTAGACGGCGACGTCGATGCCTTCGCGCGACATGAGCAAACGATTGCCCAGTGCGACCCGCGTGCCGCCCACTGTTCCCTGAACACCGTGACCGGGAACGGCAACGAAGTCATCGACCGTGGACGCTGCTGCGGACTGCGCGTCGCCGTATGCGACGATGGCCTCGGCCAACGGATGTTCGCTACCCCGCTCGAGATCGGTCGCAAACATCAGCACCCGCGCGACGTCATGACCTCCGAGAAGCTCGACATCGGTGACCATCGGTCGACCGTTTGTGAGCGTCCCGGTCTTGTCGAACACGATCGCGTTGATGCGATAACTGTTCTCCAGCGCCTCGCCACTCTTGATCAAGATCCCGTTCTCGGCGCCTTTGCCGGTGCCGACCATGATGGCGGTCGGCGTTGCGAGGCCGAGCGCGCACGGACATGCGATGACCACGGTGGAAGTGCCGGCCAGCAACGCGGCGACAAACCACCCACTTGCGGCTGCAGTGGCGAGTATCGGTTCAAAGATCATGGGCCATGCGGCGGCATCGGGAGTAGCGCCGAATATCGCCGGGCCGGCAAAGAACCAGAACGCGAACGTGGCCGCAGCTATAGAGACTACGGCCGGCACGAATATCGCCGAGATGCGATCGGCGAACCGCTGCACGGGAGCTTTGGACCCCTGCGCGTCCTCGACGAGACGAACGATCTGTGCGAGCGCCGTCTCGGAGCCGACCTTGGTAGCCCTGAACCGGAACGTACCGAGCTTGTTGATGGTGGCGCCGATGACCCCCGAGGCGACCTGCTTCTCGACGGGTATCGATTCGCCGGTGAGCATCGACTCGTCCACTGACGACGAGCCTTCCACGACGATGCCGTCCACCGGGACCTTCTCGCCGGGCCTGACGACGACGATATCGCCCACGACGACCTGCTCAACGGGCACATCGACCGCTTCTCCGCCACGAACGACGCGTGCGGTCTTGGCTGCAAGTCCCATAAGCTTCTTGATAGCATCCGACGTACGGCCCTTGGCGCGCGCCTCCAACGCCTTGCCGAGCAAGACGAACGTGATCAGCAACGCAGACGTCTCGTAGAACACAGGCTGATCATGCAGCCAGAACGTCGCTGCCAGGCTATAGAGGTACGCGGCGCTCGTGCCGATGGCGACGAGAGTATCCATGTTGCCGGCGCGCTGTTTGATCGCGTGCCAGAAGCCTTTGTAATACTGCGCACCCGCGATGAACTGCACCGGCGTCGCAAGCGCAAGCATGATCAGCTTGTGCACGAACATCAGGCCGTTCTCATCGGTGATCCCAAACAGACCGCCTACCAGCTTTGGCACCGACATCATGAACGGGGGCACCATCGCGATGAGGAAGAGCGGCACAGCGATAGACGCGCTGAACACCAGCAGATGCCGCTGATGCAGCGCGAAGGCCTCCTGCGCCTCCTTCTGGACATCGGCGCCGCCGGAAACCGCGCTGCCGCCCTGTACCAGAAGCGACGCGCCGTAACCCGCTTCTTTGATCGCGCCGATAAGCTCGTCCGGGCCTGCGAGAGTGGGGTCGAATGTCACAGTGGCGGTCTCGGCAGCGAGATTGACCTGCGCCGCGCTGACCCCCTTGAGCCGCAGCAAGACCTTCTCCACGATGGCCGAGCATGAAGCGCAGGTCATCCCGGTGACGGCCAGTGTCAGCGAGCCCTGTTCGGCCCGTGCCTCGGCCACCAACGGCACGATTCCATACCCGGCATCCACGACGGCTGCCATGATACCGTCGACATCGATCTGCGCCGGATCGTAACCTACCGAAAGCCGCTCAGCGGCAAGGTTGACCACAGCGCTTGTCACACCCGCGCGCCGCAGCAGCGTCTTCTCGATCAACATCGAGCATGAAGCGCACGTCATCCCGGTGACTCCGAACGTAGCGTTGTTCACCGGGAGGGTTGTAGGCGTCGGAACCGACGTCGATGCGGGCGGCTCGGGCGCAAGCACCGGGCATGCCTTCACAGGGTTCTCGTCACCCACAAGCCCGAGCGGCTCATATCCCCCCGAGCGCACCGCGTCCTGCAGCGCAGCCAGATCAAAACGATCGGAATCGGCTGTCAGCTCAAGCACTCCCCGCTTGGCATCGGCGGCTATATCACGGGGCCACTCCAGCTGAGAGACGATCATGGTGATCAACTTCTCGCAGGATGGGCAGTGCATTCCATCCACGCGAAGAACGTAGCGCCGCTCGTCCGACATGGGAGTCTCTACCCTTCGTCAGTCATCGATCAGTGTCGCACCGTAACCAGCTTCTACGATCTGCGCGATGATCGCGTCAGTCGTGACGACCGTTGGGTCAAAGACGACCTCGGTAATACCGGTCTGGTGGTCGGTCGTCGCACTCTCAACGCCGACAAGGTCTCCGAGCGACATCTCTACGAGCTTGGAGCACGACGGGCAGTGCAGCCCGGTGGTATCGAACTGTTTCTTGACGGTGCTTGTCATCATCTTCTCCTTAACGACGAGTCTTCTGCTGTCATCGTCAAACGTTTGTCGACGTCTATTCCTCGCCCTCGACCGATGGACCTCCATCAAGCCGTCCACCGCAATACGGGCACATGCGCCAGTGGCTCAGCACGTCATGCCCACACTTTGGACACAACCGCACGTCGGCGTCGGCAGGCCGATCCTCATCATCAGTGGATTCCTGCCGTAGCAGTATCCACGTAAGGCCACTCAATGCCGAGACGGCGACCAGCGGCATGATCCAGCCATTGTGTGACGTGCCAGTACAGCCCGTAAAGCCACCCTCGGCGTTCACTAACAGAAGCACAACAAGAACCGCGGCCGACCCGATGAGGCCAAGCGCCAAAGCCTCAAGGACCTTTCTTGGGCGTCCGCCACGCATGTGTGCTCCGTTCATGGCCGTGTTCTCAGGCATGGTAAATTGCAAGACATGTGCCAACCGACCATATGTCAGCCAATCAGCTAAATTCCGAATTTTTCCATGCGCACTTGAAGCGTTGTAGAAGTAAGACCGAGGAGCTTCGCGGCCCTGGGAACGCTGCGCCCGGTCCGGTCGAGCGCCTGTCTGATCAGGCCAAGCTCGGTCTCCTCAAGATCGATCCCTCCCTCAGGAAGTACGAATGCGCCTGAAGTGGCGCTGCTTAAAGCAACGCCCGTACGAACTTCAGCGGGCAAGTCCTGCGGCCCGATCACCGGACCACGCGCCAGTATCACCATCCGCTCAATGGTGTTCTCAAGTTCACGTATGTTGCCAGGCCACTGATACTCCATCAGCAGCTGCATCGCCTCGGCGCCGATCGTAACGTCCCCGGCGTTAGACTTCTCAAGGAAGTGCGCGACCAGCGGCGGTATATCCTCTATCCGCTTACGCAGAGGCGGCAGCGTGACCGGAACCACATTGAGCCTGTAAAAGAGGTCCTCACGAAAGATGCCGTCGGCGATCAGCTGCTGCAGATCTTGGTTGGTCGCCGCCACAAGCCGTACATCGACCTCGACGGAATGTGTGCCGCCGAGACGCTCGAAGGTGCGTTCCTGAATCACGCGAAGAAGCTTTACCTGCACGGCAGCGCTGATGTCGCCGATCTCATCGAGGAACAACGTGCCGCCATTTGCCAGCTCAAAGCGGCCGGGTTTTGCCGTCGTCGCCCCGGTGAACGCGCCCTTCTCGTAACCGAACAGCTCGCTTTCAAGCAATGTCTCGGGCAATGCGCCGGCGCTCACGGCCACAAACGGCTTTGAGGCGCGATCCGACAATTTGTGGAGCGCTCGCGCCAGCAGTTCCTTTCCAGTACCCGATTCGCCGTAGACCATGACGGTCGCACTCGTCGCGGCGACCTTGCGGATCGTCTCGACGACACTGAGCGTCGCGGGATCGGCCGCGATCATGCCCTCCACGTCATAGTCCTTGTCGAGCTCGGCACGCAGGCGTTCAACCTCCGCAGAGAGCTCGCCCATGCGCAACGCCTTATCTATCGCGAGCTTGAGCTCCTCGAGATCGAAAGGCTTGGTCAGGTACTCGCTTGCGCCAGCCTTCATCGCCTCCACGGCCGTCTGCACGTTACCGTGCGCCGTGAGCATGATGATGGGGAAACTGTAGCCCTGCGCTCGTAAGCGACGCAGCACCTCCATGCCATCGGGCACGGGCATGCGGTGGTCAAGGACCATCACGTCCGGCGTCTGCTCAGCTATTGCCGAAAGAGCTTCCTTGCCATCGGCCGCCTCGATCACGGTGTAGCGCTCCGCGTCCAGCGCCTGACTCAGCACCCAACGCATATTCTTCTCGTCATCCACGATCAGAACGCGCCTCTTGAGCATCATGACTCCCTTTCGCGAAGTATCGGGAGGGAGACTGTGAATCGCGTTCCCTCATTGAGCTTGCTCGCAACCTCGATATGACCGTCGTGCTCATCGACTATTCGGTGGACCATCGTCAGACCCAGACCGGTGCCGTCATCTTTAGTCGAGTAGAACGGATCGAACACCTTTGACAGGAGCTCGGGAGGAATTCCAGGACCGTCATCAAGGACCGACACCGCAATGAAGTCTCCTCGCACAGAGGTGGAGACCACGATCGAACCACCCGCTTCACCCATCGCCTGCACCGCATTGGAGATCAAGTTCACCAGCACCTGTTTCAGCTGATCGGCATCGGCGCGGACCTGCGGCAATGGGGACTCCAGACGGCGTTCTATATCCACGTGCGCCTGACTCGCAAAACGCCCTATCAACAGGAGCACATCTTCCACAACGTCATTCATCCCCACCGGGGAGAACGACGGGCTTGAAGGACGACCAAAATCGAGCAGCGCTTTGATGACGCGATCCAGTCTGTCGATCTCCTGCTTGACGACCTTGGTAGCAGCAAGCAACCGCTCCCGGTCGCAAGAAACGTCTTCGACGAGCTGCACCGACGCTCGTATGATGCCAAGCGGGTTGCGGACCTCGTGCGCGACACCCGCCGTAAGCTCACCCATAGCCGCCAGTCGGTCGGCCCGGATGAGCTGGTCGGTGAGCGCTTTGACCTCGGACACGTCCTCGATGGTCACAACGCCACCCAAGACCCTGCCATCGATATCGCGCATGAGCGAAATATACACGCGAACATGCAGAGTGCGTCCATCGCGGACGACCAGCGAAACCTCGCGGACTATCCTCGGCAGACGACCGTTGAGGACCCTGACGATGTCATCGTCGAGGCCACCGTCATTGGACACGAACGTCCGCACGCGTCGCGGCACCATCTCGACCTCTTTCAGACCGAGCATATGCTCCGCAGCCGGGTTGGCGGTGGCGACAGACCCGTCCGGCCCCACCGTGAGCACGCCCGAGGTGATGGAGCGCAGGATCGATTGCGTGTACTCCTCGACGTTCATCAACTGGATCGCGCGTTCCTCGAGCGTGCGGTACGCATCTTCAAGCCGACCGCTGACTTGACGCAGGTCCGCTGTGCGCATCACTTCCCGATCGTGCATCCATCCAAAGGCGATTCCCGCTCCCAGATACATGATCACTTCATACATGTTGTCCACGTGCAGACCGGTCAAACCGCCCAAAGACAGCGCCGCGTACGGCACGAACACGACTGAAGCGGCGAACGCGCTGACCAACCCGCCCCGACGTCCGAAGGTAAGTCCCGCGTACATGATGGGCAGGTAGTAGAGCCGGCGATACAGAAGATGCATCGGCATGGTCTCAGGACGAACGGCGGTGAACAGATGCAGCGCCGAGATGACAGCGAGCATCGAAACGATCAGCACCACATCGCGCGTGGTGCCGTTCCTTTCGACATCGTGAACGAATAGCCGTGAATCGGTCATACAGACACGCCCTTAGTGCTCATCGTCGTTTTCGTGCCCACGAGGGCTCGATGCCCATCTCTTCGCGATACTTGGCGACCGTTCTGCGCGCCACCGGAACTCCCTGTTGCGCCAACTCATCCGCAAGCCCCTGGTCGGACAGCGGCTTGTCCGGATCCTCGACGTCCAACAGCTTCTTCATATGCTGCCGTACGCTGGTCGCTGCCACATCAAGACCGCTGGACGTGCGATATCCGCCCGAGAAGAAGTGCTTCAGCTCGAACAGTCCGTAGGGGGTAGCCATATACTTGCCTGTCACGCCGCGACTCACCGTGGACAGGTGCACGCCCAGCTCTACAGCCACATCTTCCAGCCGCATAGGACGCAGGTCGGACGCTCCATCTTCAAAGAACTCAGACTGCGTCTCAAGGATTATCTCGGCGATGCGGCTGACCGTGTCACGGCGACGATCTATGTTGTGCATGAACGCTTCCGCCGAGCGGACTTTGTCCTTGAGGTAGCGTCGCGTCTCTTTGTCCACGCCCGAGCTTGAACGCAGCATGGAACGATACCGCGGACTTATCCGGAGTACCGGTACGGACTCGGTGTTGGATACCACCACCCACTCATCACCAAAGCGACGCAGGGTCACGTCCGGAGTCACATAGTCCGGTGCACGGCCCGACGAGAACGCCCCCGCTGGGCGGGGGTTGAGTAGACGAAGATCCTCAACGGCCTCGCGGACGAGCGCCTCGGAGACACCTTCAGCCACCGCTATCCTGTGATACCGGCGAGTGGCGACATCCTCGAGACGCGATTCGATCAGCGAAAGCAGCAACGGCGAATCGACGCCCAGGCGCTGCGCTTGGATGCGCAACGCTTCTCGCGTGTCGCATCCGCCCACGCCTGCGGGATCGAGCTGCTGCACGGCATCGAGCGCAAGGCGCGCATCCGCTTCAGTCACGCCCGCCAGCTCGGCGACCTCGGTCAGGTCGATCGCGAGCAGCCCGTCGTCATCCAAAGAGCCGATGATCGTCCTCGCTGCGCGCAAGACCTGCGGTTCTATATCAAGCGCGGCAAGTTGCTCGAGCAGATAGTCGCCAAAGGTATGCACGCCGCCGACGAACTCCTCGGAGCCGCCGGTATCCGCATCCGGATCGCGTGGAACGATTCGTTCGCCGCCCTCGAGATCCTCATACTGGTCGAGCCACTCGTCCCACGCACGTTCTTCTTCTTCATCCTGAGAACGAACATCCTCGATCTCAAAATCCTCCTGCCCTTCGCCGGGTTCTTCGATCTCCAACGTCGGGTTCTCAAGCAGCTCGGCATCCACGATTCCCTGGAGTTCTTGCACGGGCATGGCGAGAATGGCCAGACCCTGATAGACCTGCGGTGACAGGGTGGTCTTCTGACGCACATCGGGTCGCTGAGACAGGTCCATGGGAGCCTCCGGATCGTGTGCAGGCTCAACAGAAGAAAGGCGTGCCTAGCAAACAGCGTACCACAATAGAGGATCACTCAAACGGCTTGCAGAATCAGTTAGCCGGCGGCATGGCTCCCCCACGAGGTTGACGCTGAGACAAGACGATAGCGCCGATGACGAGCACGCCACCGGCCAGTTGCAGCACAGTAAGCTTCTCGGCAAACAGAACCCACGCCACCAGGCCCGCTATCACCGGCTCGATCGTCGCCGTGATGGATGCTTTGGTCGCTTCTATGTATCGCAACGCCTTGAGAAACGCACCAAACGGGATAACTGTGCTGATAAGCGCCACGAACGAAACCGCAGCCAGCCCACGCGGGTCTGAGAGCAGATGGATGACCGGCCGCAACCCGCCGAGGTAGATCGCCCAGAACAGCGATGCGAAGCCGAGACCGTAGGTCAGCAACGTCCACGACGAAAAACGCGGCGATGCATACTTTCCCATGAGCGTATAACCGGCGAAGAGCACCGCCGAAGCCAAACCCCATGCAAGTCCTTCAGGCGGCACATTCAATGCCTGGCTACCCAGCATGCCCACCACCAGTGCGCAACCGCTCACCGACAGTAAGACGGCACCCGGCAGCGCCCAGGTGAAGTGCTCGTGAAGAAATATCACCGAGACGACCAGAACGATGATCGGCGCCAGATATTCAAGCAGAATGGCCATCGCCACGCTGGTGAGCGAGATGGTCTTGAAGTAGCTGAAGTGCACCAGCGCCAGCCCTAGCACGCCAAAAACCGCGAGAAAAGGGAGGTCACGGACGTGCACTTTCAGCGCCCGCGGCCTGCGTACGGCAACGTAGGAAAACAACATCAGGAACGCCACCATGGCTCTGGCCGCCGACAGCAACACCGGATCGACCTGCAACCCGAGCGGCTGAAAAACCCACTCCGCAGTCTGAGCGCCTGGCGTCGTGAACAGCCACTTAGCCGCCAGGCCGCCGGTAGCCCATGCTACAGCGGCAAGCAGCGCAAGCCCGTAGCCCACGGCAGGGTTTGTGGAACCGATGGCAGGACCAACGGTAGACTTGGCCGAATCCGACAACGCCATCCGCTACTCCATACCCTTGGCGGACTCGCGTTCGGTCTTCAGACGTTCATAGTCATCCATCGGTTCAAGATGGGCGATGACGTCTCTGACCTGCGGGAAGCGATCGCATACCGTCTTCTCTACCCTCTCGGCGATCTCATGTCCCTGCCAGACCGTAGCCACGGGATCGACCTGGACGTGCAGATCGACGTACACCTCGGCGATACTCCCACGTGTCCGGACCTCGTGACAGCCAAGGACGCCCGGGACCGATAGGGCGACATCGCACACCTCGGAGCTCGCGATGCGCGCCTGGTCAGACAGCGTGGCGTTGGCCGACTTGAACACGCGTATAGCCGCCAGCAAGATAGCTCCGGCGACCAACAGACCTACGAGCGGGTCAGCCATCGGGAACCCGAGTTTCACAAAGATAAGCCCTATGATCACGCCGATACTCACAAACACATCGCTGCCGGTGTGCGTGGCATCCGCCACGAGCAGGTCGCTTCTGAGACGCTGACCGGCCCGTCGCTCATACACGGCGACCCCGATATTGATAGCAAGCGTTCCCAGCATCACTGCGAACGAACCCGCATCCACGCGCGCGGTCGCTGCCGACCCACTCAACTTGGCTACAGCAGTGGAGCCCACCCGCCAGGCCGCGAACACCAGCATCACAGCAATGGCCGCGGAGGCGAATGTCTCGTACTTGTAGTGGCCGTACGGGTGGTCCTCATCGGCAGGGCGTGATGCGATCCCCATGCCGAGCAGACCTATCACGTTGGATGTGCCATCGAACATGGAGTGAAAACCATCGGCGGTCATGCCTACCGATCGTGATGCCATTCCATAAAGAAGCTTTGCCGCTGCAACGAGGATGTTGAGCAGGAGTATCCACCACAGCACACCGCGAACCGAGTGCAAACGCGCTGAGTCCTGTCCAACATCCGGCCTGGTGTATCCCATTGTCCCCCCTTGCGAACAATACCCCCAGGGGGTATGTTTACGATAATCTTATGATTCTACGCCATCGGTCACTCGAAACAAGGAGACCCACATGACCGCAGATAACAAAGCATTGATACCAAGCGATGAAGAACGCAAGAAGATCATCAACCGCCTCAAGCGCCTTGAAGGCCAGGTACGCGGTCTACAGACTATGATCGAATCCGGCAAAGACTGCGAGGCGGTTCTCACGCAGATCATGGCCGCCAAATCCGCGCTGAACCAAGTTGGCCTTCACATTATAGGTTTCTCCATGAAAACCTGCTTCGTCGGCAGCGAACACGAGACCCGCGAAGAAGTCATCGATGACGCCATCGCAGTCTTTCTCAAGTACTCCAACTGCGTGCAGTAAGATCTCGATTTCATGATGATACGTATGTGGGGTCGGGAGCAATGCTCCCGACCCCACATATCTCGTACATCACTTCGCGTCTCACGGACGCGACTGTTACCCTCAGCCAAAGCCACCCGCAGATCCGCATGACGAATGAGACTGACCACTTCCACCCGAAGACGGATTGATGAATCCCCCGCCCACGCCGGTTCCCACGTCAGTGGATCCACAGTTGGGACATACCTTGTCCGCTTCTCGCAACATGCGCATCAGAAATCGCTCGAACCGATGTCCGCACGCATGGCACGTTAGATCGTAACTCGGCATAAAGACCTACTCCAGTCCAAACTCGCGAGCAAGCGCGTCTGCGCTCCGCGCCCCGACGATCTGCTTGGCGATCTCGCCGCCATCGAACTTGATGATCGTGGGAATGCTCATAACGCCATAGCGCATCGCGATGCCCTGGTTGTCGTCCACATTGACCTTGACGAACTTAGCCCTGTCGCCCACTTTCTTGGACAGCTTCTCGACCTCAGGTCCTACCATGCGACACGGGCCGCACCATGGAGCCCAGAAGTCTACGACCACCGGTACAGTGGAGTCGAGAACCTCTGCCTGGAACTGCGCTTCATTGACATCCTTGATTGCGTCACTCACGTGGACCTCCTCGTCCTACGGGTTCTTCATGCTCTGGATTCTATACCCCTTGGGGTATCTGTGTCAAACTCATGTTTTCGCAAACTCCACCAAGCAGTACTCTTGCTGTGGGACGGGAGGATTCATCTATGTCTAGCGACTGGGCCATCGCGCTTCTGGGCGCGCTCATTATCGGCTGGAGCGTTGTCGGTGTAGTGACTGCACCGGGAAGGCTCGGCACGTCAGCCATGCTCGCCCTCGCTGCCGGCGTGGTGCTGACTGCCAGCTCCATCGGCGCGCTCAGCACATCTCTCGGACAACACGTCATCACTCCGGGCATCGCACTGACGTTCATTGGCATCAGCCTGGGCTATTGGACCGCAGCCGTCTGGCTATCGTCTCTGGGTAGGCACAGCGACAGACTGCATGCTGCGCGATCCCAAACGACCCGGCAGCTTGCGCCCCCATCGATCCTACTCGTGAACTGCGCGCCCCCTGCAACCTACTCTCCCCGCAGCGAAGCGATCATCCACAGGATGCTACGCGACGACGAGTCTGCGCCCTCGGCTACTGTCGCCTTCCCGCTGACGCTTCTCTCGCAAAGAACGCGCTTTCGCTCAGCAGGTGCCATGCTAACCAGCGCTCCATCGGTCACGTCACTGGCCGGCGCGCTTCAGGACTCGCTAGTGCTCGCTGGCAGCACAGCGATCGTCGTAGCGGCTGACTGCGTCGCGGCACCGCTGTTAGCGAAGGTCGCCTCAGACGCACGCGATAGCGGCACTACGACCATGCGTGCCGTGATGCTCCAACCGGAGAACGACCCCGTGGCGCGCTATGCGCATCGGCTGGCCGATTCGACACGTGCTCAGGGAGGACCACTCCTGGACTTCGCCCCTTCGATCTGGCGTGACGACCGTCTCGCAGAACGACTGCGTGAACGAGTCATCGAAGCGTGCCAGGACACCCCGCTCGCCGATGTAGGTGTGATATTGGCCCTCGAAGGCCATCTGGCCGTATACCCATCGGCCACAGATGACGACGCCGGGCAGTACTTCGCGCAACGTGTGCGGCTGTTTCTCTCACGCTACGGGCTGCAGGAGGCTCACGTGCGAATCGCCTGGATCCGCGAGCAGACCCCCGACGTCACAGAGGCTGTGCGCCATATCGCAGCGCTCGGTTGCGAGAGAATCGTCATAGCGCCAGCGACCGCAGTACTGCCGACGCTGCAGACGACCCTCGATCTTAATGCCGCAGTGACGCATGCACGTCTGGATCCGAACGGCCCCGAGGCCGTGGTGCTTGAACCCTGGGGCAGCGACCCTGGACTGATCGACGCGCTAACGCGTGCAGTACTCGGTTCCTGACTCGATCGCTGCACTACTTGCTGATGCGGCAGCGCTCCCAGTTCCACGACTGCAACCGACGGATCTGCGGATACCGGAAGGCATAGCGTAGAGCAACCGACAGACCGCCCTTGCCCGCCTCGGCGCGCGTTTCAAGTTTATCGATGCTCGTTCTGAGATCCTGGGCCGTGGTGCCGCGAAATACCGTGTAGCCCTTACCGATCGCCTTGACGACGTGCGCGTCAGAGCCACCGGTCGCAGCAATACCCTGCCCGCCGGCGAACGCCTTGGCGGCCAACCGGTTGGCATGGATCAGATACGGCGAGGAATTGTAGACCTCCAGCGCGTGAAACGCGGTGTCGTAGATGGCATTGCCCACGCTTTCAAGGCCAAAGGGGCCAAAAGCCCTGTTGGCA
>Ga0123339_10000597_pt1 | contig 27524 bp, 27 predicted proteins | sample lystaG_FD_89956 | JGI IMG/M metagenome (GOLD analysis project Ga0123339, IMG submission 89956) | Glacier valley bacterial and archeal communities from Borup Fiord, Nunavut, Canada, to study Microbial Dark Matter (Phase II) -... | ecosystem: Environmental > Aquatic > Freshwater > Ice > Glacier ...
ACTGACAGAATCGAGCACAGCCAAGGCTTCCGGATAATGGTTGCGGAACAATTGAAGATCAGCCCGGGCAAACATCTGGAGTGGAGTTGCAATGGTGTCAGTTTCAAGATTCTCGCTGATAAAAAGGGACAAGTCCATGGCATCGTTGGCAATCAATTTTGAAGTACTTGCTTTCAAAACATCAAGTTGCGCCTTGGCCCACCTAAAATTTCCCATATAATAACCCAGCTTTGCCTTTTTAAACTTCACATCGTCACCCAGGGCATTGTTTTTACTGCTTTCAATGACCTGTGAATAAGTAATCACGGCATCCCATAATTCGCCCGAGTAAACGTAAACATCTGACAGTTCAGACTTTACCAAAGTAATTTGCTGCTGATTGATTCCATGCAATGCCAGTGCATTGGTTAAAATCCTAATGGCTTCACCAGGCTGATCAAGATAGAAAGCTAGTAAATGTGCATAATCAGTCTGAAGAGAAATAGTTTCAATTGTAATTCCCAACAAGTCAAATGTCTTTGAAAATTGTTCTTTCAGCTCATTGGCCTCAGCCACATCCTGAATTCCTGCGGCTACGAACCGTTCATAATACATATTCATTCTTTCCTGGCTGGCTAGGTTATAATATTCAGCTTTCTTACCTTTGCTGATAAGATAATCATAAGCTTTGACTGCCTCGTCATAATTCTTGTTGGTGGCCGAGACATTGGCCAAGGCGAAGATATTTCCATCTTCCTGTCCAGTGCGCTTGTCAAGTGAGATGGCCTGAAGGGTAGCGGCGGTAAAGTTTTTATCCTGAATAAATAACCAAATCAGCAGGCGTATATAGATCGTTTGGCCGGGCTCTTCCTGAATGCTTTTCAGGACATATGTTTTCATCTGCTTGCTGATTTCCTGATCATTATCAATGGCCAAAACAGACTGGAGACTGCTTTTAACAATGTCAATGTTGGAATCTTTTTGTTTGGCCCATTCCATGTATTCTTTCAGCATCAGGTTGTAGTTGCGGATATAATAATAAATGCGGGCCAGTTCATAGTTATACAATGTAGGATTGCCGGCCCGGGCTTTGATATACACCTTTTCAGCATATTCAAATTCTCTACGGTTAATAAACTGGTTGGAGAGATTTTGGAACTCTGCCGGATTATTTGACAAGGCTCCAATGGCCTTGTCATACAACTTCAGAGCCTCCCCTGTTTGCCCCTGTGCTTTTTTCACATAGCCCCACTGCACGTACCAATACGCATCGGATGAATTGCCGCGCATCCCTTTCTTGATGGTTTTCTCAGCTTTGTCATAATCCTGAATGCCCAATAAACAATCAAGATAAATAGTTAGATATCCTTCTGATTTGGTAGTAGTATACAATTGCTCATAGAGTTCGGCAGCCTTCCCAAACTCCTTGTTCTGATAGTATTGACTGGCCAGAATGGACATATTTTGAAGGTCTTGAGTTTGTCCCAAAACCATCATCGGTGCCAACAGAAAAAAGATCCAGACCAAAGTCTTCATTCAAAATATTTTAGTTTGAACTACAAAAATAACAATCAAAAGCTTACCTTGCTGGTAATTCTCAGAATTATAAATTGAATGTGTTTAAAGTTCAAGGTTTAAAGTTGCGTGCCGATCTGGATTCAACTTCAAAGTTAAAAGATAAATGATAGGTAGCCTTCGATCGGCACGCAACTTGAAACTTTGAATCTGAAACTTTAAACTCTTCCAGATAAATTCAGTAATTTTGCAATCAAAGATTAAAAGTTATGCCGGAAGTTTTTAGAGAATTTGGATTTGTTTTCTTTTTCTATGCCAACGAAGGACAAGAACCTATGCATGTCCATGTAAGAAAAGCAGGTGGTTTTGCAAAGTTTTGGATTGAACCAATTGAACTTGAATATGCACAGGGGATGAAAGTTTCAGAACTTAAAATGGCAGAACAACTTATATTTGATCATACTGAATTAATTAAAAATAAATGGCATGAAATACATGGTAGCTGAATTGATGTTTACTGCTGAAAAAGCATGGTACGAAAACGGGATGATTTGTATGATTCTTTCAGACAAAAAAGAGATTCGTTTCCCCATAACGCTGAATGAAAAATTGAGAAATGCCAGTCAGTTGCAAGTCAGTAACATTGAAATAATTTGTGCAGGAACAGGATTAAATTGGCCAGAGTTAGACGAAGATTTATCTGTAACAGGCATTCTGGAAGGCAGATATGGAAAAGTATAGGAATAGAAAAATTATTAATACCAGATGGCCAATTTCAACTACGAAGACCTCGGTCTGAAAGATTATAAAGAATGCTGGGATTACCAGGAATCCATTCATCAACAAGTAGTTGATGATAAGTTGGCGAACAAAACGAGCAGTGAGATCAATCGCTTTCTGCTGGTTGAACATCCCCATGTTTATACATTGGGCAAAAGTGGTGATGAGCACAACCTGCTGATCAACGCAGACTTTCTTCGCAAAATTGAGGCCGTCTATTACAAAATCAACCGTGGAGGCGACATCACCTATCACGGCCCCGGCCAGCTGGTTGGTTACCCGATCATCGACCTGGAGAACTACAAAATCGGAGTAAAAGATTTCATTTTCAAAATGGAGCAGGCCATCATTCAAACCATTGCTGAATACGGGTTGGAAGGCACCTTTAAGGATGGAGCTACGGGCGTATGGCTGGATCCTACAATTCCGGCCAAATCCAGAAAGATATGTGCCATCGGTGTTCGTATAAGCCGTTATGTTTCCATGCATGGCTTTGCCCTGAATGTCAATACCGACATGCGCTATTTCAATTATATCAACCCCTGCGGGTTCATTACCTATGGAGTCACTTCCATCGAAAAAGAATTGGGCCACAAGATCGACATGCAGGAAGTAAAAGAAATTGTGAAAGGGAAATTCAATGCAATCTATTAACGCGATTTCGAGGCAAATGATCTGAATGAATGTTGAACAGCGTTAGTAAAGGATCTCTGATCTTTAGCAAAAAAGGCATCCACAAAAACTCAGGATCAAAGATACCCGATTAAACAATCAGGATTAGCTTGGGGATGTAGTGTAAACGAGACTTCATGCTGGTTCGTGCCGACCACATGAAGTCCTATTTATTATGGGCTGGGTTTTATTATTCAAAAAAATCTGAGTAAGGTGCATTATTGTCGAAATATTTTTTTGGTGTCAATCCGGTAAACATTTTAAATTCATTAATAAAATGAGCTTGGTCATAGTATCCGACTTCATAAGCTAAATCTGTAATGTTCAATTTCTTATTTCGGCTTTTCAAATATAATGAAAATTGGAATCTGATTGTTTTTAAATATTGTTTGGGTGTTGTCCCTATTAATTCCGAAAATTTTCTTTCAAATTGCTTTCGACTCAGACAGGTTTCAGAAGCAAGATTTTCTATTGAGATTTTTCCTCGTGTCTGACTTACAATGTTTATTGAGTGATTAATCCTTGAAAAATTAAATCGATTATATTCTTCCGACAACATAACAGAAAAGTAGCTTTCAATAATCTGAACTCTTTTTTCAAAAGATTGCTCGTTTGTTAATTGTGGTAAAATTTTTTGCTCAAGCTTTTTGTTCAAATATTTTAAAGGAATGCTTTGATTATATAGTTCGTTTAGTGGGAAGTGAAAAAAAGTCATTAATCCTTGAGGTTGAAATACAATTGAAAAGACAGATAATTCTTTTTCAATTTGTAAATCATAGAATTCCTTTTGGTGTCCGTTTAGAATAAAATTGTCCTCAAAGTCTTTTTTGATTCCTAGTATTTGTGGTCTGTTACCAATGTACAATGACAATTCAGGTAAGCCACTAGGTATTATTCTCTGAATATGCTTCTCGCCATTGAGCAAAACGTTCTCGATACACCAATATTGTTTAATATATGGTTGTAAAATTAGTGAAGGTTTTGCTGTTTTGATTGACATTTTCTATTTTGTTAAAAGAAAAGAGTTGCAATGATACAACCCTTTTCCAATAATTACTATTTGCCGTAAATACCAATTTTATTTCCTTCTGAGTCGGTACATATTGCAAAAAAATCCCGCCCTTCTGCTTCAATTTTTGTTTTTGACTGCAATATGTTTCCGCCTTTAGATTCAATCCTAAGTATTGTTGTTTCAATATTATCAGGGGCTGTAAAGCTGACCAACACTCCGTCTTTAGAAGGTTTAAAATTCGGAGCATAACTAATTGCTCCCTCATCATTGGGAAAACACGCCATTTTTTCTTGTCCAAAATCTACTTTCGCAAGATTGAGTTTAAATACTGAGTTATAAAACTCAACTGCTCTGTCGAAATCGACTGCGGGTATTTCTACCCAAGTAATTAATTTTTGCATTTTACTTTTTTTTTAAATTCTACATTAAAATCATCTCTGCAAAAATAATTTGTCGTTTATCTTAAAAATTGGAAAAAAGCGACATCTTTGGATAGCGCTGTTTCTTAACCTTGCCCATGACGTCTCGCGAATACACGCAGGGCGGGAGTTTCCCGATAAACTTCCTACGAAGATTTGCTTTTCAATTTATTGATTTCCTGTCAACGAAGCACTGAAACTCGGCTTGCGGGTATTTTGCTGTTATAGCCTGTTATTTTATTAATTATCAAATTTATATTTAATCTTCTTTTCCTCTCGGGCATTTCTTTTCCTCTCAATTTCGGTAATAACTCGATGACAATCTGAGCAGACGGAAACAAGACTAAACAAAGGCTCATTGAATCTAAATTGTCCATCTGTGTGATGAACTTCAGTTGCAACTTCCACTAAACATGATTGGCATAAATTATTATCTTTGTCTAATACAATTTGTCTAATTTTCTTCCATCGTTCACTTTTCAAATATTCTTCATATTCAATTTCAAAATTGAGATGTCTTCTTTTCTTTCTTCTTTCCTCAATTTCTCCAGATAAGTTTTTAATATCTGATCTTTCTTTTAATCCTCTTTCCTGAAGCTCTCTGTCAAATGTCTCAATGTCTAAGGAGCCGGTATCTTTTAAAGCTGTCCCAACTTTGCTACCACAATTTTGACATTGATTATAAACACTATAATTCTTGGGATTTATAAAGTAATCTTCATCTGTTTTGTAGTATCTCGTAGGTTTTAATAAGGGGTCATTATAACAGCTTGTAGTGTTCCAATCAATACTTTCATAACCGCATTTATCACAAGAGTAATGAATACAAAATTTTCTGTCAATGAAACTCATTATTGTCTCACATTCTTTACATTTTCTGTGGTTGTCTGGAAATATCATAGTGTCACTTTTATAATTGGCTATAACGTCTATGTATACGCCATATGCTGGTTATTTTCTTTAAATACGCACTCTTTAGTAAGGACTAATCAGGCCCTTTTGCAAACCTAAAGTGAATAAACTTTCCATGTAATTTATCTTTCCCTTACTATCTTACATACTACGGTCAAATGTAAACATATACCCCCAAATGACAAGCGCAACTTGAGTGATATTTTAATCATCACGCCATATTACTGTGTACTATTATTTACAGAATTCATCTGTAGAATAATAATACTTGTCTGTAATTATACCCTTTAATTTCAATGTTCCCTTATCTTGTTCTTACAGCAAAAGCTTCAGAAATTGACCTGCATTTATTACATGTCAATCTTTTTCTTATCTCTATTTTATCTCTATTTTACCTCTGTTTTATAAAATACATATATAATATTAATCAAATACGTATCAAATACGTATAAATGCATATAATATACGTATTTGATACGTATTTGATTAATATTATATATGTATTATACAAAATAGAGGTAAAATAGAGAAAGGACACAGGTAAAATACTTGTAGATGGAACTACTGTAATTAACCCAGTTATAAAAGACATAGGAATTGGATTTTTGATCTGCCTTTATTAAAGTTGGAAATGGGGAAAAAGGTAAATTATTGGGGAGGGGTAAATTATATTTTCAAGGTTTTAAAGACCCAGAAGGGTTTTTTCTATTTCAATATAAATTTTAAATTACGTTAACCTAGGTTTTTACATGCGTCTATCAAAGGTTACCAGTTATCATTGGCAGGCAATGCGCATAAAAAAAGGAAAGTGGGATGTTGCCCGCTTTCCTTTTTATCACTTCACTCAAAACCTGAGATTCTCAAGTTTCAACCTTCTATTTTTAGCTTAACAGTGCTTTCACTTTGTCTGAAATATCCTTTCCGTCAGCCAATCCAGAGAGTTTTTTGGAAGCAAGCCCCATCACTTTGCCCATTTCTTTGATACTTGTGGCTTTGGCTTCAGCAATAATTGCCTGTATAGCTTCCGTCAATTCCATATCCGACATCTTTTTGGGAAGATAGGTTTCAAAAACTTTTACCTGGAACATTTCATGCTCATAGAGATCATCGCGGTTTTGTTCTTTGTAAATGATAGCCGATTCAGTTCCCTGCTTGGCCAGTTTCTGAATGATCTTCAGGACATCTGGATCGGATAGTTCGCCAGTTCCGCCAACGGCTGATTTAGCTTCAAGCATCACTTTTTTGATACCGCGCAAAGCTTCGAGTTTTTCTTTTTCCCGGGCTTTCATTGCCTCCATAATGTCGCTACTTATCTGATCGAATAGGTTCATTGTTTTTATTTTAATTAATCAACGTTATCGTGCAAGAATGAATTATTGTCTCGTAAAACTACATCATTATTTTCACCGGGCGATATAGTAAAACGGGAAAATTTTTCTTCGATTTTCTTTTTCAAACCTGAAAATCGTAGGTTCTTACGGCGGTATGCCGGGATATTCTCCAATTCGTCCACTGCTTCTTCCGAGGTCTTGGTATAATCGACCGGCTCCTCTACTTCATCGTAGGATTCCTTTTTAGGATTGTTCCCGTATAGCCCTTCGAATTCATCAAACACATTGCTATTCATTTCAAATTCGAAGGTCTTTTGTTTGGCATTCTTGGAGCCATATAAATCGTTCTCAACGTTACTCTTTGTTTCCGATTTCATGGTAGAAATTGCAGTATCCAGCGCATCATCATTGAGCAGGTGGTATGTTTTTTCCTGATTTATATTCATGGCCATTTCAGGAATACTGCTGGTGCTGAAACCGGTAGCAATAATAGTGACAGAAATCTTATCGCCTAATTCTTCATCTACCCCATTTCCCCAGATAAGATCAGCTGAGTTACCAGCTTTTTCCTGAATAAAATCAGTGATTTCACCAATTTCATCCATGGTAATTTCTTCCGATCCGGAAGTAATATTCAATAAAATATTACGTGCCCCTAAAATATCATTGTTATTCAGCAGCGGAGAATTCAGCGCTTCTTCAACGGCAATAATAGCACGGTTCACTCCTGAAGCGATGCCCGTTCCCATTAAGGCGACCCCACTGTTGCGCATCACGGTTTCAACATCGGCAAAGTCAACGTTGATATATCCCGGGACAGTAATAATTTCAGCAATTCCCTTGGCAGCGGTTGCCAGTATATTATCGGCTTTGGCAAAGGCATCCGATATTTTAAAATCGCCGTACATTTCCCGGATGCGCTCATTGTTGATCACCAAAAGCGAATCGACATGAATCTCCATGGCCGCAATACCTTCAACGGCCTGTTTGATACGACGGCGGCCTTCATTGCGGAAAGGAATGGTTACAATTCCAACTGTCAGTATGCCCAGTTCCTTGGCTGCCTGGGCAATCACAGGAGCCCCTCCGGTTCCGGTACCGCCACCCATCCCGGCAGTAATGAAAACCATTTTTGTATTATTGCCCAATATTTTTTTTACATCTTCAATATTCTCGATGGCGGCTTCACGGCCAGTTTCAGGTTTATTTCCTGCACCCCGACCTTCGGTGAGCGATGATCCAAGTTGAACTTTAAATGGGACCGGGCTGTTGACCAAGGCTTGCGAATCGGTATTACAAACCATAAAATCCACATCTCGAATTCCCTGATGGTACATGTGGTTGACTGCATTTCCTCCACCGCCACCGACACCAATTACTTTGATGATTGAACCTGAGTTCAAGGCAATATCAAAATTCATTATTTCGTTTGACATGATCTTAATTTTTTCGTGTTAATGATTTAATTTTATTGCATTTGATCTGATTCAGGAGTATCTTTTTCCTCAAAGAATTTAGAGAATTGACGGGAAAACCAACTGTTGGTATCTTCGTGATGTGACTCACTGACAAATTCATTTTTTCTTCTTGACTTACGGCCTCCTTTTTTTTCCTGCTGAATATTTTGCATTGGATCAGATTTGGAAATCTCTCTTTTAGGCGCTTCGGCTTCAACCACTTCCAGAAGGAGTTCTTCTTCAAGATTGATTTCAAATTCATTGCCCGCCATACTTAGTTCAACGACATCAGCTGGCCGTTGGAATATGCGGTTAGGGTTCACGTCAAAACCAGTTGCGATAATGGTAACACTTATCTGGTCTCCAAGTCTTAAATCAATACCGTTCCCCCAGATGATGGTCGCATCCTGACCAGCTGCTTCCTGCAAATAATCAATGATTTCACCAATTTCTCCCATGGTAATTTCCTGAGTTCCGGAGATGATATTGAGCAAAATATCTTTGGTCCCCTTGATGCTGCTGCTGTCCAGTAAAGGCGATTCGAGCGCCTGCTGCACCGATTTCATGGCACGGCCTTCGCCAGTGGCAAAACCAGTACCCATAAGGAACACCTCGCTGCGGGCCATTACCGTACAGACATCGGCAAAGTCGATGTTAATATTTCCATGAAGGGTAATGATTTCGGCAACTCCTTTAACGGCGGTAGTGATAATGTTATCGGCCTTTTTAAATGCAACGGATGCTGTAAGGTTTCCATATATTTTATGCAGTTTTTCATTGCTGATCACCAGCATACTATCCACATTTTCTTTCAGCTTTTCAATTCCGGCACGGGCCTGATCGTATCTTCGTTTTCCCTCTGTGGGAGCTGGAAGGGTAACTACGGCAATGGTAAGAATTCCCAATTCGCGTGCCAGCTTTGCAATCACAGGTGCAGCGCCAGTGCCGGTACCACCTCCCATTCCAGCGGTGATAAACACCATTTTAGTGGTACCTTCCAACACATTGCGAATGTCGTCCAGGTTTTCAATAGCAGCCTGCTCGCCCTGTCCCGGCAGATTACCTGCACCCCGGCCTTCGGTCAAGGTTACCCCCAGCTGAATTCTTACAGGCACCGGATTATTTTGCATAGCCTGAGCATCGGTATTGCAAATAATAAAGTCAACACCTATAATACCTTCTTCAAACATGTGTTTGACGGCATTACATCCCCCTCCCCCAACACCAATAACTTTGATGATTGAAGAATTTGCATGCTCTATTGCGAAATTAAATATTTCATCGATCATAAGGCAGAGATGATTATATTAATTAAGTTATTTCTGTATCAGCCTGGTTTTCTTCGAAAAAACCAATTACACCCTGAACTATTTTTTTTTGAAACTTTTCAACCATTCCTGGCTCATTAGATTTCAATTTTATTTTTTTTCTTTTCTTACTAAGCTGGCCTTGCTCGGCAGCTATTTTCAGCAGGCCCAAAACTGTCGAATAGCGTGGGTCATCTACTTCTTTTCGGGCAACAAAATTTTTCAGGTTTGGCTTTCCATTTCTTACATCGAAACCAGTACGGAACTTAATTAACTGGCCTAAATTGGGCAATAGAGAAGTTCCACCGGTAATTACAATTCCGGCTCCTAATTTATCGGCATATCCTGATTTTTTGATCTGAAAAGAGAAGCCATCCACAATTTCCTCCATTCGGGCCTGGATGATGTTTGCTAAACTTTTAAATGATATTTGCCGTGGTTCCCAGCCATGAATGGGAATGGTGACTACTTTATCCTCGGGAGCAAAATCAGCAATGGCCTGACCAAACTGTACTTTCAGCGATTCGGCCTGCTTGACGGTTATAGAGCAACCTTCTTTAATGTCGTGAGTAAGTACATTGCCCCCAAAGGGTATCATGGAAGTATGACAAAGCATTCCGTCGCAGAAAATGGAAATCTTGGTTGTTCCGCCTCCAATATCGACCAGGGCAACACCAGATTCCTTTTCATCTTCAGTGAGCACCACTTCGGAAGAGGCAATGGGGTCAAGAATAGTTTTTTGAACATTAATGGAACCTTTTTTGAAACATGTGGTAATGTTTCTGGAATAAGCCTCAGGAGCAATATGGACTTTGAAAGTGCCTTCAATTTTTTCTCCGATCGTTCCAACCGGGCTAGTTATGCCTGATTCACTATCAACAGTATAAAATTCAGAATTAACATGATAAATTGACATTCCCTCTGGAATATTCATTTGGTAGGCTTGTTCGGTCATTTGCAGGATATCAGACTCAGTGACTGAATGTTCACGGCCTATTGTTCGCAATGCCCGCATGGTGAGCGTAGTCAGATGTTGACCTGAGATATTGACAAAAACGTTTTCAATCATTTGTCCGCATTCATTTTCAGCTTGACTGACGGCATCGTTTACCGCAGCGAATGCCTCATCTACATTAAAGACTATTCCTCTTTTGATGCCACGCGAAGCACTATGGCCAAGCCCAATGATCTGGATTTTATTGTCCGCTATTTTTTTTCCGGCAAGTGCTACCACTTTAGTTGAGCCAATGTCAACGGCTGCAAAAATTATTTCGTTCTTGTCCATATTCTATTTTTTTGTACAAACAACCTGGTTCTGATATTTTACTCCGATAGCCTTGTATTTATTCCAGCCGAAATTTTTAAATCCGTGTTGGTAAACAGCTTTTAAATTCCTGAATTTCAACTCGTAATCATCAGGCTTGCCAAATTCGATCAGGTAATCGCCCACTTGTGGAATCAATAGCAATTCACCATTGGGCTGAATTAAAACTTGTTCAATCATTGCCCTCCAGAATTTATCCTTGTTAACAAAATCAGCCATCTTGATCAAATTATTTTTTATCGTTTCATCAGGAAATATACCAGAGGCAATCACAATCCGCTCAATATATGTGGATGAAATCGGAATCTTTATTCCTTCCATATCCAGGTAATAATCTTCACTGGCAGTCTTTATTCTGAGAACCGGAGTCCGCTCCCCAACATTGATTACCAGCTTGCCATGGAAAGACCATCCGTGTGCTTCAATTTTCCGATAAATTTCCACATCTTTCAATGTGGTAAAGGTATTCAACCGTGATTCAAGTTGTTCAATATTAATGTCCGAAAGTCGATGCCCGATGATTGGTTCTCCTGATTTTTCTACCATGTCAATTATCCCCTGCTCGTCAATAAAATGAGGAGAATCAGGACTGATAAATACCACAATTGTCTGGCACTTCACAGCTGCCTTTTGGGCGTAGGCGAAGTAAATTGTAAATCCGACAACACCAGCCAGGCACAACCATCCTAATATGACAGATATCTTTTTAACCATTTTTATTCTTCAATAATTGCTCCTTCACCGGTTGAACCAAGGTATCAATATCTCCGGCGCCCATTAATAAGACGATTCCCGGCTTAAATGATACAGCCAAACTAAATAATTCTTTTTTGTTGCACAATTTCTTATTGGGATTCTGCATCTGATTAAAAATCAATTCCGAGGTAACTCCATCCATGGGAAGTTCACGGGCCGGATAAATATCCAATAGTACAATTTCGTCGAGCAAGTCCAGACTATTGGCAAATCCGGCAGCAAAATCTTTCGTACGGCTGTACAAATGAGGCTGAAATACACCTGTAATTGTCCGATCTTTGTATACATCTCTAACAGATTGAATAGTAGCCCTCAGTTCTTCAGGATGATGTGCATAATCATCAATCAGCACATAAGTTCCATTATTTAATTGAATATCGAACCTCCTTTTTACACCAGAATAAGTTGCCAATCCATGTCGGATATCCTCCACAGACACGCCTGCCAGAACTGCCATAGCAGAAGCGGCAACCGCATTTTCCACATTCAGTAACCCTGGGTAATTAAGCACTAATTTTTCAATCCTAAAATCAGGAGTCTTCAGATCAAATTGATAAAAACCATTGTTTAACTTTATGTTTTCAGCAGAAAAATCGGCACTTTCAGTAATTGAATAGTAGAATAATTTTATGTGCGAAAGATCATTACCTGCAGAAAGACCTTTTTTTAATACCAAGGAACCACCATGTTTTATCTGTCTGGCAAATAATTGAAAGCTTTCGATGACCTTTTCGTGCGAGCCATATATATCCAAATGATCAGCATCCATTGAGGTAATCACTGCCAATTCAGGCGTGAGTTGCAAAAATGAACGGTCAAATTCGTCGGCTTCTACCACAACCCAAGGGCTGCCGGTATTGTCAATCAATAAGTTGGTATGATAATTTTTAGAAATACCACCCAGGAAAGCAGAACAACCGATTGCAGATGATTTCATAATATGAGCAATCATGGTTGATACCGAAGTTTTTCCATGAGTTCCGGCAACGGCAATAGTTCGCTGACTGTTACAAATAATTCCAAGCACCTCGGCACGTTTGTGAAGGGTAAATCCTCGATCAATCAAAAGATTCAATTCTTTGTGATTGGCCGGAATTGCGGGTGTATAAACAATCAGTGAGTCAGCAATATTCAGGTCAGAAGGCAGGAGGGCAGAATCGTCTTGATAATGCACTGCAATTCCTTCCTTTTCAAGATGAAGTGTCAATTCTGTTGACATTCGATCATAGCCAGAAACAGAGATGCCCTGAGCCGCAAAATAACGTGCCAGAGCGCTCATCCCAATGCCTCCAATACCCAGGAAATAAACTTTTTTTATGTCGGCTAATTTCTGCATTTTATATTTTTACCAATTCCATAATTACATCTACTATATCGTGTGCGGCGTTAGGCCGTGCTAATTTCTTTATATTTTCAGAAAGAGATTTCAACTTTGGTTCGTCAGTTATCAATTCGAAAGCTTGTTGAAACAGCTGTCCTTTCGAATCTGTATCTCTAATCATGATGGCAGCCTGATTTTTAACTAGCGCCACCGCATTCTTGGTTTGATGATCTTCAGCCACATTGGGCGAAGGTACCAAAATGCACGGTTTGGCCAGTAAACAAAGTTCTGAAATAGTTCCTGCTCCGGCACGTGAAATCACTATATCTGCCACCGAATAAGCCAAATCCATGTGCGAAATAAATTCCATCGGATACAGGTTCCCAGGACTATTGGTTCCCAACCGTTTCATCATTTCACTGTAATAAAAACCTCCGGTTTGCCACATTATCTGAACCCCTGATTGGCGGATCAGTTCCAGATTGGCCATCACACTTTCGTTGATGCTTCGTGCACCCAAACTCCCCCCAATTATCAATATCACACATTTCGCTGCATCTAGCTTGAAATATTTGTACGCCTCACTTTTATTCACAACCTCTTCAAGCAGACTTTTTCGTACAGGATTTCCCGTCAGCACTATTTTTTCTTTCGGGAAATACCTCTCCATATTTGGATAGGCGACACATATCTTTTTCACTTTCGATGACAATAATTTATTGGTGATTCCGGCATAAGAATTTTGTTCCTGAAGCACTGCAGGCACACCACTTTGCACGGCAGCCTTTAAAACCGGACCACTTGCAAAACCGCCTACCCCAATGACTACATCAGGTTTAAAATCGATAATCACTTTACGGGCAATGCGCATGCTTTTAAATAACTTTATAAAAAACTCAAACATTTTCAGCGATGGTCTGCGTGGAAAACCCATAACCGGCAGACCTATAATGGTGTAACCAGCTGCAGGAACCCGTTCCATTTCCATCTTTCCCAGAGCACCTACAAAAAGAATATCGGTTTCAGGCAAACGCTCTTTGAGTTCGTTGGCAATAGAGATGGCTGGAAAAATATGTCCTCCGGTCCCTCCTCCACTTACTATGACTTTTAATTTTTTCATATCACAAAGCCTGATCTTCGTTAGGCTCATCCACTACAACCAATTGCTCAGTTGCTGCTTTATTTTTTTGATTGTTGGCACTGACGGCCAAAATGATCCCGAAGGATGCGGCAGTAAACAACATGGACGATCCGCCCATGCTAACCCATGGCAGTGGCTGGCCCGTTACGGGAGCTGCCCCTACTGAAACGGCCATGTTAATAAAGGCCTGAAATACCATTAACACCACCAGTCCAGCTACCATGAACGCAGGGAAAGTCCGATCACACCGCCGTACTATAATAACCCCCCTAAATAACAAAATCAGGTATAACATTGCCAGAAAGATACCACCTACAAAACCATATTCTTCAATAAAAATGGCATAAATGAAATCGTTGTATCCGGCTTCCATGTAATTACTTACTTCACTGTTACCTGGACCTTTTCCAAACATTCCGCCTTCAAAAACAGCAAGTTTTGCATAATCAGCTTGGGTAGTTCCTATCAGGGCATTGTCATCTCCTTTGGTAAAATCGACAATTCGTTCTTTAAAAGTATGCACACGCCCAAAGCTGGAGGGCATTAAATCAGCTGTAAAAAATAACAACAAAGCCATTATAATACCTACCCCTGATAGCAAGGCAAAAAACTTAAAAGGTACACGCGCTATCAACATTAAAACCATGATACTTAAAAATATAAGTGCTGCCGTTGAAATATTGCTCATAAAAATCAGGAAACAAACTATCCCAGAAACACCAACCACCATCCAGAAAGCTTTTCTTAGTTCCTCATCGGTTTTCTGCGATTTAGATAAAACCCGGGAGGCATAGATGATAAGGGCAATTTTGGCCAACTCGGACGGTTGGAAACTTAAAAAACCCACATCGAGCGAGCGGGAAGTTTCCTGATCAGCATTACCCGTGAGTTTAAACTGAATAATGGCCAAAACCAATGCCATGATTGTAATTCCGATTAACACTGGCGAAATCTTGAAATAGACCACCACCGGAACAATATTGACAAGAAGAAGCATGATCGCAAAACCTGTCAGGATAAAAGCTATTTGCCGGATCAGGTAATAGCCTGTATTCCCATCTGCTTCTCGGTAAGCCAATTTGCCTGTAGCGCTGTATACAATTACCAGCGAGACAAGCGACAAAAAAATCAGCACCACCCAAAGTGTCCGGTCACCCTTGAATATTTTACCCAGCTTAACTGCCATTTTACAATTCTTTTACTGCATTTTTAAATTGATATCCTCGATCTTCATAGTTTTCGAACAAATCAAAACTTGCACATGCCGGCGACAATAAAACGGTATCGCCATTTTTGGCAAGGTAATAAGCCGAACGTACAGCATCCACCATCGACTGGGTTTCAACCATGTCGATTCCAAGGTGCTTAAAAGCTTCCAGAATTTTTGAGTTGTCTACTCCCAGACAAACGATGGCCTTCACTTTTTTCTTTACCAATTCAGTCAATTGGGTATAATCGTTCCCTTTATCAATCCCTCCCACAATCCACACTGTTGACTGGCTCATGCTTTCCAGGGCATACCATGTAGAATTAATGTTGGTTGCTTTTGAATCGTTGATAAATTCGATACCATGGACTTTCAAAAACCGTTCAAGCCGATGTTCCACGCCTTTAAAATCAGCCATGCTTTCGCGGATTGTTTCATTTCTGATATTAACAGCCATTCCCGAAATACCCGCAGCCATAGAGTTGTAAGTATTGTGATTTCCGTGTAATGCAATATCTAATATAGACATAGTAAATATATTTTGTTTCCAGTTAATAATTATGTTGTTATCAATTACCCCTGCACCTTCACCTAGAGGTAATCCTAAGCCAAAAGAGATGCATTTAGCAGCAATGTTTCTTTTGTCCATTTCTATTTTCAGTACCGGATCATCGCTGCACCAAATAAAAAGATCCTGGGCAGTTTGATTTTGGGCAATACGAAACTTCGAATCGACATAGTTTTGCATTTTATATTCGTACCGATCTAAATGATCGGGTGTAATGTTCAAAAGAACAGCGATATCCGCTTTAAATTCAATCATTCCATCAAGTTGAAAGCTACTCAGTTCGATCACGTAATAATCAAATTCCTTTTCGGCCACCTGCCAGGCAAAACTTTGTCCGACATTTCCTGCTAACCCAACATTATACCCCGCTTTCTCAAGCATGTGAAAGGTCAGCAATGTGGTGGTAGTTTTCCCGTTACTTCCTGAAATACATATTTTTTTCGCAGAAGTATATCGTCCCGCAAATTCGATTTCAGAGATAACCGGAATCCCTTTTTCTTTTAGCTTCTTAATCAGGGGAGCTTTATCCGGAATCCCGGGACTTTTAATGACTAAATCGGCATTCAATATTTTTGCTTCTGTGTGACGGCCTTCTTCAAAATCAAACTTACGATCCTTCAACTCTTTCTTATATTTTTCCTTGATGATACCAAAGTCGGAGATAAACACGTCAAATCCTTGTTTGCGTGCCAGGATGGCTGCTCCTACTCCACTTTCAGCGGCTCCCAGTATGACTAATTTTTTGCTCATCTTTTAACGCATTTTCAATGTTACAATGGTCAATACTGCCAGAATAATGCCGACAATCCAGAAACGGGTGACAATTTTCGCCTCCGGAATTCCCATTTTCTGAAAGTGATGATGAATTGGACTCATCAGGAAAACTCTGCGCCCTTCTCCATATTTTCTTCTCGTATACTTGAAATAGGTAACCTGAATAACCACTGATAAATTCTCCACAACAAAAATTCCGCACAACATGGGAATAAGGAATTCTTTGCGAATGATTACCGCAAAAACAGCCAGAATGCCTCCTAGGGCCAGACTCCCAGTATCTCCCATAAACACTTGTGCCGGATAAGAATTGTACCATAAAAAACCGACCGTTGCACCAATAAAAGCTGAGATGAAAATGGTCAATTCTCCAAGGTTGGGTATATACATGATATTGAGGTATTCGGCATAAATTACGTTACCGCTTACATACGCCAGTATCCCAAAAGTTGCACCGCTGATGGCCGATGTTCCTGTTGCCAGTCCATCGATTCCGTCAGTCAGGTTGGCTGCATTTGAAACAGCAGTGATAATGAGTATAATGGCCAAAGCATAAGCCAGCCATCTCCAGATTGTTGAGCGATCACCCATAAAAGCTACAAGTATACCATAATCAAATTCATGATTTTTAAAGAACGGAATGGTAGTTTTGGTTGATTTTACTTCGTTGGTCATATGTTGTAAGCTGCTCTGACCAGTAATACTGTCTATCACCATCTCTTTAACAAACATTCCATTTTCATCAATAATTTTTTCGCGTACTACTACAGCGTCTGAAAAATACAAAGTTCCCGCCACAATAATCCCCAACGAAACTTGTCCCAATATTTTAAATTTACCAGCCAGTCCTTCTTTATCTTTTCGGAATACTTTAATATAATCATCGAGGAAACCAATTAAACCCAGCCAAATGGTGGTAATGAGCATCAGCAAAATATAGATATTGTCGAGACGGGCAAATAAGATAGTGGGAATAATGATGGAGGCTAGTATAATTATACCACCCATAGTAGGGGTTCCCTTTTTCTGCATCTGACCCTCAAGGCCCAGATTGCGAACTTCTTCGCCAATCTGTCTGAATTGTAAATAGTGGATCAGCTTTTTCCCATATCCAACGGTAATCAGCAATGAAACAATGATTGCTGCCCCCGATCTGAATGAGATGTACTGAAACAGCCCTAATCCTGGAATGTCCCAATCCTTTAAAAGCTGATACAAATGATAAAACATAGTTCCAAATATTAGTTGTTTCCAAATATTTCGTTAATCAATTCCTTATCGTCAAAATGGTATTTCACCCCTTTGATCTCCTGGTAATCTTCGTGCCCTTTGCCTGCCACTAAAATGATATCACCCGGTTTAGCAAGCATGCAGGCCGTTTTGATAGCCTCTTTCCGATTGACAATCGATAAAACTTTCGATTGCTGATGGTCTTCAATTCCAGCCTGCATATCGGCTAAAATCTGTTCCGGTTCTTCCGACCGTGGATTATCCGAAGTCAGGATTACCTTGTCGCTTTGCCTGACAGCTTCCTGCGCCATCTCTGGCCGTTTTGTTTTATCGCGGTCTCCACCAGCACCAATAACGGTGATCACTTGTTCATTTCCAGTGCGTATATCAGTGATTCCTGACAATACATTTTGAATAGCATCGGGAGTATGTGCATAGTCGATCACCGCATATTTTCCTTCAGGGGATCGAATGATTTCGAACCTGCCCGAAACAGGATGCAACTCACTTAAAATCCGGAGAATATCCTCCTGATTAACTCCCAACAAGATAGAAGTGCCCATTACAGCCATCAGATTACTGGCATTGAACACACCCGTGAAATTCGTCCACACTTCATGCCCCTCGATACTGAGCAACATTCCATCGAAGTGTTTTTCAAGTACTTTGCAGTGGAAGTTGGCCAACGCCCTCAACGAATATGTATGCTTGAGTGCTTTGGTATTCTGAAGCATCACCAATCCATTCTTGTCGTCGCTATTAGTTAGGGCAAAAGTGCCCTCAGGAAGATGATCAAAAAATTTCTTTTTAGCCTTCAGATATTCTGCAAAAGTTTTATGGTAATCCAGATGGTCATGGGTAAGGTTGGTAAAAACTCCACCATCGAATTCAATACCACTAATACGGTCCTGATCGATGGCATGAGAACTGACTTCCATAAAGCAGTAATCACAACCCGCTTCAACCATTCGGGACATCAGTTCCTGAATCTGCAAAGCATCAGGAGTAGTGTGAGTTGCATGAAATTCATCCTTCCCAACATAATATTTAATCGTTGAAATCAATCCGACTTTATAACCAAGCAGTGTAAATGTATTATATAGAAGTGTTGCAATGGTGGTCTTTCCATTGGTCCCGGTTACGCCTACTACCTTTAGGTGGGCAGAGGGATTGCTGTAAAAAGCAGCAGCTATTTTGCCAAAATTATTCTGTGATTCAATAATACGAGCCAGCACAACCTGGGAAGGAAAATTTTCAGGCACTTCTTCACATACCACCGCCACAGCACCCAGATCAATGGCTTTTGCGATAAACTGATGCCCGTCAAAATGAGAACCTTTTACGGCAACAAATAAGTCACCTGATTCCACTTTCCGTGAATCAAACTGGACGCTTCGGATAGAAAGAGACAAATCTCCTCTTGTTTCAAGCAACTCAATATCTTTTAATAAGTCTTTCAAAGGTTTCATTGCTTGGGCGTTTTAGGTTGAACAGTATTTTTCTTCTTCGCATTTTTTGTCTCTATTGCTTTTTTCGCCGCAACCTTTGCCTTCCACTTATCAATAGCCTCCTGAGTTGGTTTTAATGGTACTGTACTTATTTTAGTTGCATTCTTTCCCTCCAAAGCTTTTTTTGCAGCAACTTTTGCTTTCCACTTTCGAATAGCCTCTGGACTTGCTTTTGCTTTTACTGCCGGACTTTTACTTATCTTTATGGGTGCTTCAGTCTTCTGTTTAACCTTTGGTTTTGCAACAACCAATTTTGGCTGAAGCTGTTTATTTTCAGCCGGCAGAACAGGCATTGAAGGAGATTGAATGGAATCGCTTCCAACGATGCTATCTTTTTTCATAATTTCGAGTGCATCAAATCCAAGTTCAAGATTAATAGATGCGCCCTTTGTAAAAGTCATTCCAGGAACTAGCGATTGTCGGAAGACACGCCCGAACCCGTTTATTTGGGTGGTCAATCCTTCTTTTTCCAGAAGATAGATGGCATCACTGGCTCCCATCCCTACCACATCAGGAACAGTGCCCGGCATATCATTTACTCCGTTAACAAAAACAGTCATTGAATCATTGGCAACTGCAACATATTCAGCAGTCATATTTTGGGATTGGGTTTTAAATCCCAGTTCCTGAGTAAAAAGCAATACATCGTCCCTTAGCCCAGGTTTTACAACTGGAACTTCAGCATAAGGAGGAATTGAATCTGCAACTGGTTCCAGATACGATGCATACACTTTATCAGCAATTCCCCTGAAAACAGGACCAGCCACCGACCCTCCATAGAATTTTCCTTTGGGGCCAACAATAACCACGATACAAGTAAATTCAGGTTTATCGGCAGGAAAATAACCAACAAAAGAAGCCTGGTATTTTTTGACCCCTCCAGTTGAATAACCTCTGTTATCGTCTGCAATTACTGCTGTACCGGTTTTCCCCGCGATAGTATAATAAGGGTTCTTCAAAACCCGACCTGTTCCATGAGTGTAAACACCTTTGAGCATGTCCTGTGCTTTTGATAAAGTAGTTTTCGAGCAAATAGATGGATTGATAATTTCTGTTTTAAACTTACGGACCGGTATGCCATTTTCCCTGATTTCTTCTATAAATTTAGGTTTTACCATTACCCCATTGTTGGCCACAGCATTATAAAATGTCAGTGTTTGAATAGGTGCAATCTTTATTTCGTATCCATGGGCAATCCATGCAAGGGAGGGACCCCACCAGCTGGCGTCAGTTGGATATTTGATGTAAGGTTCGGCTTCACCCAGAAACCCAAGACCAAGAGGTTTATTCAATCCGAAACTGTATAAACGATCAATAAAATCCTTTTCCTTTCCCTCGTAAAATTTGGTAATGATTTTAGCCGTCCCAATATTAGATGACAATTCAAAGATTCTTTTCATGGAGATTAACCCGTGACCTCCTTTATCGTAATCACTGTCAAGCATTTTTTGTCCTTTGTATTCCCATTTACCGTTACCCGTATCAAACATATCTGCGGTATCTACATAACCTTCTTCCATGGCCACCATCATTGACATCAGTTTGAATGTTGATCCAGGCTCGCTGCAACCGGCATGACCGAAGGCAAAATTGTAAGTCTCTCCATAGGTTCCGTCTTTTTTGCGCCCCATGTTGGCAATCGCTTTAATGTTTCCCGTTTTTACTTCCATCACAATGGCCGTTCCCCATTGTGCCTGACTGATTTCCATCTGTTTGCCCAATGATGACTGGGCATAATCCTGAAGGTTTACATTAATTGTGCTGATCACATCTTTTCCTTCTTTGGGCTCTATAAGCGGCGTATTAATCCAGCTGCCGGAGAAATTGCGTTTTAAGGCAAGCCCATTTTGACCGGCAAGATAGTTTTCTTCCAATCCTTCAATTCCCGTGTAGCCAACAAAGCCATGAATCCCACCAAAAACACCTTTATTTAATACCCCAATTGTACGGCTGGCCAGATCTCCATGTGGCAAAATGCGTCGGTTCTCAGTAACTACCACCAGGCCAGAGCCGAAATAACTGCGCGACATGGTCCTCAACTTTTTAAATTTCTGAAATTGATTGTGGTCTATTTGCTTTGGATTAATCAGGAACCAACGGTTTTTCTTGTCATAAGCTGCTTTTAAACGGTTGCTGAAGTCTGTTTTGGAAAAACCAAAAAAAGCGGACAGTTCGTCAACCATTGCAACCGACTCTTTGGCAAACATTTGCTTGACACGTGGCGCCTGCATATCCATCCGTATTTCGTAATAAGGGACTGAAGTTGATAAAATACTGCCATCATCGGCACAAATATTCCCGCGCTTGGCCCAAATTTCAGTAGTGTTGTTTCTCAGATCCTTAGCGATCATCTGCCATTTTTCTGTATCCACATTCTGAATGATAAGAATCCGGCTAATTATAACAAGTCCGAATAAGGCAATCCCAAAATAGATGATGCCGAATCGTAAGGTTATAGCTTTCCTGATTTCCATTATTTAGTTTCTAATTTTTTCACCTTTATTTTCTTTGCCGGTTCAATAGGCTCAATAAGATCAATTTTCCGTTCTATCACTTTTTTTGTGACTTCCGAGGGCCGGTTAATGTACATGAGCTGTGTTTCGTGAATCACTGATTCGGCTTTGAACTCTTTGAGCGAATCTCTCACCAATTCCATTTGCCGGATGGTTTTTTCGGTCCAGTAACGGTTGGTGATTAACCCAATGCCCATCAGAACAATAAAAAAAACGAATGGCAACTGTTTCGTTACCGTCTCGCTGGCCAAAATGGTTCCTCCCAGAACACTTTTCAAGTCTGCTTTTGGAATTCGCTTACTCTTATTTTCTTTTTTCTCAGTCATACTTTTTTCTCTGCAATCCTCAATTTTGCGCTTCGGGCTCTTGGGTTCCGTTCAAGCTCTTCTTCAGCGGGCACAATTACTCTCCGGTTGATGGCCACCAAGGGTGAATCCACATTTCCGAAAAAATCCTGTTCCTGCTTTCCTGATGAATCACCAGATCTCATAAAGTTCTTCACCATCCGGTCTTCAAGCGAGTGGTAGGTAATGACCACCAAACGGCCTCCGGGCTTCAATAATTCAATGCTCTGTTCCAAAAATTCGTGCAGCACATCCATCTCCTTGTTGGTTTCGATGCGCAAAGCCTGAAACACTTTTGCCAGGTATTTACTTTCCTGAAGACGAGGCGTACAGGGCAAAATAGCTTCCCGAAACTGTTCAATGGTTTTAACCGGTTTGATGGTACGGGCATAAACCACTTCACGGGCCAACCGTCCGGCATTGTCAATCTCGCCATATTCACGGAACACTTTCCTCAGTTGATCTTCAGTATACGAATTGACAATATCAGCTGCTGTCTGCACTGAATCGCGGTTCATGCGCATATCAAGATCCCCATCGAAACGAAATGAAAATCCTCGTTCTGCCACATCAAAATCGTGTGATGAAACACCCAAGTCAGCCAGTATGCCATCCACTTTGTCAACTTTATAATACTTAAGGAAATTCCGGATGTATTGGAAGTTGTGCCTGATAAAAAAGAACCGGTCATCGTGAATAACATTCACTGCTGCATCTTCATCCTGGTCGAAAGCAAAAAGGCGGCCTGATTTTAAACGGCTGAAAATTTCCCTCGAATGACCACCGCCTCCAAAAGTAACGTCCACATAATCGCCTTCTCCCTTAATCTCCAGTCCGTTGACACTTTCGTTCAGCAAAACCGGTGTGTGATATTCTCTTTCCACCATTCTATTTATTCACTGCCAAACAATTGAGCATACTTATCAGCATAATTATCCAACGATTCAACATATTGGTTGTATTCAGTTATATCCCAAAGCCGGATACGTTCTGCCTGCCCTGTAAATATTACGTCCTTCTTTATTCCTACCTTTTCCATAAAGTTGTTCGGGATGTTCATCCGACAGCTTTCTGGGACAGGGATGATCTTGAAATTACGGTAAAACATATCCAGGACCCGGCTGTGCTCTTTATTGTCCCGGTTAAGTTTTGCCTTGATTTTTGCAATCTTAATTTCCCATTCAGACATGGGATATATATTCAGGCATTTTTCATACGGATCTATCTCGATGGCCAATTGGCCACCGGGAATAGTACCGCCCATTTCGTTTTTAAAATCAGCTGGCAATACTACCCGACCTTTTTCGTCAAATGTTGCTTCTTTTCCTGCTGAGAAATCCATTTTTTAAATACCTTTTAATACATTGTAAAAGTAGTAAAATTAGATCATGGTAAGTCACTCTCTTCCACTTTCAGTCCTTTTAAGGCACGCAAATATAGGACTAAAATTGTTAATAACTTGTTCGTAAATTGTGTTTAATTAGAAAAATAAACTATACGGGGTTATCCTCCTGCATTTTATAATTTATTGACAATTTTAAAAAGCCGTTAATAAAACTTTTTTAATAAACAAAAGTAATTAATCCAAGGCATTGCAAAAGAACTTTAAAGGTGTTTGTTATTAAATTTTTAAGAAAAACAGGCCTTGTTTTGAATGGATGGTAGTTTTAATGAATATTGAAAACTACCGGGTTATTAGGAGAACCAAATTATTTTGCTGAATTTATTAACCTTGCTTTAATCATTACTTTCTTCTTTCTAGGCGCATTCGGGTCATCCGTTCACGCATGCCACCATTTTTTAGGAAATCTTCTGAGATTGATTGCAACTGTTTGAACAGCAAGTAATCGATCATCATTTCATGTAGGCTTGCCTTGGCAACGTTCACCAGTTTTATTTCCGTTTCTTTTGAGGTTGCAGAAGCTGCGCACCCTTCCACTATATTTTGTTTACCCGAACGGGCAGCCTGCACCATCTGGTCGATGGTGCGATCGAAACGCTGCAAATAATTTTTACAAAAATAGTTAGTAATGTCATAGATCGCTTCCGCTTTCTGGTAGCTGAACAGCTTACGGTAATTGCCTGTTCGCGGCAACAAAGGTTCCTGGGTTTGCTGATTGTCGTTCATTTTTTTGCTGATTATAGTGAGTCATTAAAGTCATTAAAGTCATTAAAGACCTTAAGGTCCTTAATGACTTTAATGAAAATTATACTAAAGATACAAAATTTCTCAAAGCACTATGCTAACTTTTTCATGATAATAATTGATAATTTTTATAATTTCGGCTCTGAATAATTACGCGTACAATGGATGCTCAAAAGAAAGAACCGTTTAAACCGATCAATATCAGGGAAGTGTTTATGAAAAAGAACCCACAGCTTGCCAAAAAGCTTCCCGGGTTCGTTTACCAATACATCAACCGCATCATGCACATCGGGGAGATCAATGAACTGCTGGCCAATCATGGCAACGAGCAGGGAATTGAATTTGCCAACAGCATGGTGAAAGAATTTAACGTGCATCAAACACTGATGGGAGAGGAAAATATTCCCACCTCCGGACGTTTTATTTTTGTCTCCAACCATCCTTTGGGAGGTTTCGATTCTTTGCTAATACTTAGCAACCTGCACCGCCTATTGGGAGAAGTAGTGACATTGGTAAACGACATTCTGATGAACATCCCACAGCTTCATGCGATTTTTGTCCCACTCAATAAACATGGTGGACACTCAAAAGAGGTAATCAACCAACTTCATGAGACTTATTCGTCCGACAAACAAATTCTCATCTTCCCCTCCGGATTGGCATCGCGAATGATCAATGGCCAAGTTCAGGACTTTAAATGGAAGAAGCATTTTATTGCCAAGGCAATTGAATACCAACGGGATGTTATTCCAGTGCATGTAACCGGTCGAAATTCAAAATTCTTTTACAGGCTGGCTCGTTTTCGTACTTTTTTCAGAATAAAGTGGAACCTTGAAATGTTTTATCTGGCCAACGAAACCTTTGCTCATAAAAACCAAAACTTTACTATAACATTTGGCAAACCTATATCGTATAAGGATTTCGACAATAGCAAAACCTTGAATCAATGGGCTGCAGAAGTCAGAAATATGGTATATAAATTACCAAATTAGGCAGGGAAATAAGATTCTATTGATTGAGAAAACCAAATAAGAAAGTTTTTTTTAGTTTTGTGCCTCAATAAAATCATAGTTAAGAGAATGAAAGATATTATTGCACCTGTATCAAAGGAAAAATTGTTGGCTGAGCTTACACCCGATAAGTTGATGCGCAAAACAAATAAAGGCGATAACGAAATCTATATTATCACCCATCAGGATTCGCCCAATGTAATGCTTGAGATCGGACGGGTCAGGGAAATTACTTTCCGCAACGCCGGTGGTGGCATAGGAGAAGAAGTGGACATTGATGAATATGACATTTGCAATGATCCCTACAAACAACTCATCGTGTGGGACCCGCAAGCCCTTGAAATTATAGGCGGTTACCGATATATTCTATGCAACCATCTTCCGGTTGATGAAAACGGCCTTGTACATCTGGCAACCACCCAGCTTTTTGATTTCTCCGAAAGGTTTATAAAAGAATTTCTGCCCTATACCCTGGAATTGGGCCGCTCGTTTGTGCAGCCTCATTATCAGTCCAGCAAAGCCGGGGCAAAGGCATTGTTCGCCCTCGACAATTTGTGGGACGGACTGGGGGCACTGATCGTGGACCATCCGGAAATAAAATATTTCTTTGGCAAAGTGACCATGTACACCCATTTTGACACCCAGGCCCGTAACCTGATCCTGTATTTCTTCATGAAATACTTTAAAGACCATGAGAACCTGGTTACCCCGTTCCACCCATTGGATTTGGGAATGAACATGGCCGAATTGGAAGAAGTATTCAGTGGTGGGTCCTACAAGGAAGATTATAAAATCCTTTCTCAAAAAGTGCGCGAATTTGGAGAGAACATTCCTCCCCTGATCAATTCATACATGAACCTGAGCCCTTCGATGAAGACCTTTGGCACTGTGATTAACCATCATTTTGGCAATGTGGAGGAAACAGCCATTATCCTTACCATTTCCGATATTTACGAAGCCAAGAAAGACCGGCATATCGAAACCTATATTCGTAACAAAGATACCACCGACTGGCCTTTGCCCGAATAACTGCTTCCATGGCCACCTACTATTCTGAACACGAAAAATTCCATGTAGCGGTCGATTCCATCATCTTTGGCTATGACGAAGGTGGAAGAGAATTGAAAGTTTTATTGCTGAAAAGAAATTTCCAGCCCGCCAAAGGCGAATGGTCGCTCATGGGTGGGTTCCTGAAAAATAATGAATCGGTTGATGAGGCTGCCAAACGTATTTTGCATCAACTCACCGGCCTTTCTGAGGTGTACATGGAACAGCTTTATACCTTTGGCGAACGTGACCGCGATCCCGGGTCGCGCATTGTTTCAATCGCCTATTTTGCTCTTATAAAAATTAACGCTTCCGACCTGGAATTGGTAAAAACCCACGGGGCCACATGGGTCCCCATCTCATCAATGCCTCCCCTGATTTTCGATCATCCGGCCATGGTCATCCGGGCTTTAAAAAAACTGCAAGTCAGGGCACGCACCCAACCCATTGGTTTTGAGCTGCTCCCCGACAAATTTACCATTCCCCAGCTTCAGGGTTTATACGAGGCGATCTACCATAAAACATTCGACAAACGCAATTTCCGCCGCAAGCTTCTATCCATGGACTTGCTTGAAAAGCTGGAAGAGAAAGAAAAAAAATCCTCGCGCAAAGGAGCATGGTACTATCGATTCGACTCCCGTAAATACCAAGACCTGCTGAACCGTGGCTTCAACTTCGAGCTGTAATCCGCCCCTGGCTTATGATGATCCTTATATTCCCCCTCCATCCCGGGGCTAAAACCCAACCTACAGAAAAATAATTTCTATCCTTTGTTTAAAGGCCAATGGCAAAATATAGCTTTGCCATGAACGCAAGGACCAATATTTAAGTTGTTCGGATGATAGCATATATTTCTATAAATAATCCTGAATCCCTTATTTTTAGCGGCTTCCCTTTGCTCCCGATGTGCATCTGAACATGTATGAATAGGATGGGCCCTGAGGCTCAACCATCAAATCATTAAAAAAATCATTTAAAGTAATCAACTCTTTCTCCTGATGCTATTTCAGAAAGCCCCAAATTCTACAAAGTCAATATTACCTCAATACTAAGTCAATACTAAGTCAATACACAATCCAGTTTAAACAGGTAAACAACAGGTACAAAATAGGTTAATAACAGGTTAAACAATCCTATTATAAACCTATTTTGTACCTGTTGTTAACCTATTATGTACCTATTAACCCTGGATTATATATTGACTTAGTATTGACTTAGTATTGACTTAGTATTGACTTAGTATTGACTTAG